>Ga0209367_1007573_pt1 | contig 14934 bp, 10 predicted proteins | sample WorMetLIZISLAND2_FD_187412 | JGI IMG/M metagenome (GOLD analysis project Ga0209367, IMG submission 187412) | Marine gutless worms symbiont microbial communities from Max Planck institute for Marine Microbiology, Germany - Olavius geniculatus... ... | reverse complement strand
GGCTGGTCATCCAGGTGGCATCCTGATGATATGGCCTGCCATCCGAAGTCGTCTCTCTGCTACAATGTCCTGTAATCTTCGCTGCCCAGTCCGGCTTAGCACCACCATGTTAGTCACATGGTCCTTCCATGTAATGCCCAGAATCTTCTGTAAGTCGCGCTGGTGAAAGACGTCCAGCTGCTGACATATTCTAGTTGTATTCTTCCAAGTCTCGCTGACGTATATGGCTGTAGAGACAATGAGGGAGGTGTAGAGGTCCAGTTTAATCTTGAGGCTAAGTGTGCTGTATCGCCACACGTTGTTAAGTCGTTGGAAGACTGCTGCTGCTTTTGCCAGTCGACTGTTGATATCTGCTTCAACATCTCCACTGCTAGATATTACACTTCCCAAGTAGGTGAATCTATCTACATATCTTCTGTTCCCCTGTGCAACGGCTATTGGCTGTAACGATGAGCGCTGGGTGATTCCCGTGGCCTTTTGTTTTTTCCCGGCTTACAGAAATACAGAGCAAGTAAAAAAATTGTGCAATTAAGTTGCATGTTACATTTGGTGCAAAACAGCAATCCAAACTTTAAAATTACTTTTAAAATTGCCACAGTGGCAGTATACTGTCGAAGAAATTAATCATTTATTATCAAATAAGATAAAAAAAACATCAGGCCCAAAACATGTACATGTATAGACATACAGTCATCTGCTAAAACTTCCATGTTGCTGGTTGCTACAGGTTCATCTGAGAGTGCTTCAATACGTCTGCATCACCCATGAGATGACTGAAACAATAGCATGTTGTTCGTTCGGGATAAATTTATTGGCAGCATCAGTGAGTTTTTGTCAAAAAATGACGTCAAAGTGACGTCATCGTGATAAAATTGACAGGTGGTGACCAACATTTATATTTATATTTATATTTGGAAAACAAACAAAATGACGCTGTTTTGTAACTTATAACTTGTAACTTATTTATGGAACAACCCTCGTATATGACATCAGGTGGCAACAAAATTAATTACTTTCCATATTGTTTGATGACCAAATTTAGTGCAGTTCAAACAATTATGGACAAACAATGGTGGCGTTGCACCACAACTTTAAAAGTAGGCAAGGCTGTAGCCAGAATCTTTGATAGGGGTGGTTTAATTTTCCCCTCCCTTTCCCCTTCCCCTACCTTTTTCTTTTTCCTTCCTTCCCTTGCTTTTTCTCTTCCCCCTTTTTCGCCTTTCCCCCTTCCTTTCCCTTTCACTTTCTTAAAAATCCCTATTTGTACCAAAATTATTAACATCTGAAATCCTTTTTCAAGCTACAATCAAAAATGTTCGGAATGTTTTTTGGAGACACAGTGTAATACCATTGCCACTGTACGCAAAGACAGCGAAAACATGCAAAGTCCTTTCGAAGCTACAAGGCCCACAGAGTAGCACTGACCAATATTTCCTTGGCCCTCAGCCAGACACCAGATTACACTGCAAGACCACGGATATGGTGCTAACGCATCGTGCGGTGTGCCTGTTTACGGCCCAGCTATCACTGATACTCATCACGCCTACCCACAGAGGGATGGCAAGGCTGAGTTGACCTAGGTAGCTCTCTCTCTGGTCATATACCTAGATGGTTTACCTGCCACAGACAGACACCCATCTAGTAAAAAGGTAAAGGTAAAGATCGTCAATATGTATAGCGCATCGCCGCGAACATGTGCACGCCTCTAATGCGCTTTCGTCACTAACCACAGCCGCCTGCCGCACGGCCACCGTGTGCAGTCTGCAGACACAGGCTGGCGCAGCGGCCGCATAGGCAACCCCAGTCATCTGTACCAAGGTCTCCACCTTCCGTAACCCATGTAAATGAGTTACTACTCATTTTACCATCCCACGGATGGTAAAAGGCTGAGTCGACCTAGCTGGCAGGCTTCGCACCGAGATGGTTTACCTGCCTGCAGGCAGTCACCCATCGCAGTACTAACCGAGCCCAGCGTAGAGTAACTTCGTTTCAGCCGAAACGCGTTACCAACTACGCCACGCCACCAGCTTTGTACTAACCATGCCCAGTGTAGAGTAACTTCATTGATCGAGTCCAATGTGTTAACCACTACATCAAGCCAGGGATGGGTTTAATGCCGGCATTTTCAAGGCCAAGGCCAAGGCCAGTGGTCTTCGAGGCCAAAGCCAGACTTTTCGACGACCAAGACCAACGCCACGATTTTTTTCGGTCCTCGAGCTGTCCAAGCTCGTCAAGCTGTCCGCGAAGTCAGGGACAGTACTGAACGACCCCATGCCCGCATCAAGCTACCACCGCCAAACACGGCGATAAGTGTTGTGAACTATCATCGACGTTTAGTGTCCACAGTGACAGGGAGAATGTTGGCACTGGGAAAGCCGAGAAAAAACAGCAGCAGAAGCGACATGGCCAGAGTCGGTGTCAACAGCAACCACTGCAAGTCCGATAGAGACGTGCTGTAGAACCTATGCAGACAGAGAGACAGACACACCGTAACACTAAAGGGGATGTCAGACGAACGACAAAGTCGGCCGAATTTTGTGGGCGTGGTTTAGTTGCCCGACAAAATCGGCTGACAAAATCGATGAACCATGGCACACGACCGATATTTTCGTGGGCCAATTCGTACGATATCAGCTAGCGCAACAACCAAATGCAGATCGCAAAATAATACTTGCATCACTTTTTTCTGCATCTAATGAACGAAAATAAATAGCAAACACAATAAATAACTAAAATAAATATTCATCTTCCGTTGTAAACAATCACCATGGCAACATAAACAAAATTTGTTGTCCGATATACAAAAAGTCGGCCGACAAATCGTCAAAGATAGAACATGCTCTATCTTGGCCGACAAAATCGGGCGATTTTGTCGGCCAAAAAAATCGGGCGATTTTTGCATGACACACGACAGATTTTTCTCGGGCGATTTTGTCGGCAGATAAAATCGGCCGATTTTGTTGTTCGTCTGACATCCCCTTAACATTACACTCAAAAGATAGAGTGAGAAAGATGACCAGACCTGCAGCTAAGCGGGAGGGTTCAATGGGTCCACCCTGTCAGCCGAAACTTGGAAACATTGCGTAAAGACGATGAAAAACGTCACCATCAAATGCAGTTTTCGAGCTCAAAATGCATAAATGCATTCGTAGACCAAAGACGTAAAGTAAAGCCCTTCTAGAAGGTCTGTCTACGGGCCTGGTGGCGAAATTGATTTGAAACAAGTATGTACATACAACTGTAAACAATTCTGTGCCAGGCTGCTGGAGAGGCCAATTTGCTACTGAAAGCAAGACAGAGCCACCCTGATTGTGTGGTCATCCTAATTACTGGGCCTGCCCGACCATCTATCTCACATGTGCTCCTAACTCATAAAAAAGCAAAAGCATAAAAAAACAAAATCGGTGTAAACGTTCCCCACGGAAAAAGTAACCAGTTTATCAACTTTCAACTCGAGGCAAATATGAGACACCCAGGCCTATTTTTCCGTTCTATTAATAAAGATATACTTTATCCAGTTGGGTTTTATAACCTGCAATCCTGTGAATTTGCAAATTTTTGGACATTTATTTGATATAGAGAGTATCCAGCAGTGATTGTATGTTTGCTAATAATTAAAAAACTAAAAAAACCCATCGAGTTGAGCCTTTAGAAAACAGGTTCCCAGAACCCAGTAAAAGCCACCGAGTTGGGGTTTTTGTACAATCTGGTTTTTTCGACCATAGCTTAAAAAATCAAACATAAAAGTCAAAGTTGTTCAGCTCTGGGTAAATGAAACGGCCGCGTAATACATCGACACTAGGCATACGTATTTTCCAGTTCAGCGAGGTAAGATAACTGCACATTCTGTACATACGTGATGGGAATGGTGTCTGTCAGGAGTTTAGCATGTCTGTTATGACAGCGCAGTTGTAAGTGACCGGCAGACAGCGGCACAGACGGACTGGACACGGTCAGTACGTGCTGACCAGCGGATGATAACACAGCACTGTGCAGATGTCTGCGGCCCACCAACACCTATACATAGCAACAGTCGCCCAATCAGTCTGAGCTGCCTGCAAATACTAAATGCAACATATTTTAGACACAAAAAAGAAATGCCAAATGTTCAACACTAACTACACTGAAATAATTTGTCTCCACCAAATTAATGCCAAAAACGAACGCTACAACCATAAGTGAAGAATAACGTCGAAAAGCATCAAACTGCAGAAGTAAAATTTTTTCAGCCAAGCTCTTTCAAAATGCTAAATTTGATACACTTCGCATTTTAAAATGCACTGGAATGTGAATAAAACAATGTGAAGATACTGTTTCCATCAGTTGTGCTTACATACTTGTTTCAAATCAATTTCACCACCAGACCCACAGCCAGACCTTTCAAAGGGGGCTTGACTTCACCCCCTGCCTTCAATGTGCCCTCCGTTAATTCAACTGTGGGGTCTGACGTGACTGGTTTACCAGTGATGGGTATAGATTTGACTAACGGCGCTAATCTACCTGGCAGGTGTAGGGTACTGAAGCAGGTAGACGCATGTCTGTAATGCTGATCTCAAGCTCAAATGTGTATGAGAAGTATTCTGTGGCCGGGGATTCCACCGAGACAAACAGCTGTGATGCAACACACATAGCGTGACATCATCGGTCTCACACACTTAGTTTTGATCTCACCTTAAAGTTTCGTCATTGTAAGTTGACTAGGACAAAAATAACATATCATACAGGCACACAAGTTAGTGGGTAAAACGTAACAAGATGCAAGGATTCTACTAACAAATACCATTGCTTCTGTTGATTGTCTGTCTGTCGGTCTGTGAATTATTACAAAGTAACTTTCAGTATTCTAAAGCTGACTACAGTAGTGATCTAATGATGATAATGCTGAAGGCAAAGGTAAAGGTAAAGGTTGTCAATTTGTATAGCGCATCGTTGCGAGCATGTGCACGCTTCTAATGCGCTTTCGTCACTAACCAGAGCCACCTGCCGCATGGCCACCGTGTGCAGCCTGCAGACACAGGCTGGCGCAGCGGCCGGCTAGGCAACCCCAGTCAGCTGTACCAAGGTTCCCACTTTCCGTAACTCATGTAAATGAGTTACTACTCATTTTACCATCCCACGGAGAGTAGAAGCCTAAGTCGACCTAGCTGGCAGGCTTCGCATCGAGATGGTTTACCTGCCCACAGGCAGTCACCCATCGCAGTACTAACCAGGCCCGGTGTAGATTAACTTCATTTCAGCCGAAACGCGTTACCAACTACGCCACGCCATCTGGATTCAGTACTTGAGATCTTGGTTCGATCCTTATTTCCGGTTTTTGTTCTGAACTCTGCTCTTCTTTACAACACTGAAATTAGAACATCACAACTACTCCAGCATCACTGAAGATTGCAAATGCACGGCATTCATTTTCAGTCGTCAAAATGTCACGATCCAACCTCGGCCGGCCAAGCACCACCGACCACTAACGACCACTACTGGACACAAACTGACCAGTAAACACAGAGAGACAGACAGACAGAGAGTTAACGACTACTCACCGAGTCAGAAAAGACAAAGTCGTTGTGTGACCTCAGCTCAGCCGGCCAAGCAGCGATGCGCGCGAGCTCCCGCAGTTCATATGATGACATCTGATCGGCTGCCGAGGACCGGCTTGCGGTCACGTTACCAGCCGACAGACACAGCAGAGTACCATCTGATGCAGCTATGAGTAGCTCCACGCCAGGAATGGCGGGCAGCAGGTCATGTGACACGATGCCAACTAATGACGTTTCACCAATGTCAACATGGTATTGACAATGTCGGTCGACGGACATTGCATGTAGTATGCCATCTGTGTCCAGGATAACCTGCGCAGTGCACAGATACTACTAATACTACTACCAGCAGTGTTGCTCGTTAAAAATGTTGGAAGTGGTAAGCAGTTGCAACTTTCTGACAGACAACAAGCCGAGGATTTCTGACACAGGCAATATGAATACTCAAAAAAATTGCATTTTGCCCTTAAATTTCCTGAAAATGAGGCATTTCCAGCCCAAATATTGCATTTTTACAGCAAATGTTCGGATATAAACAATATCTTCGGTAAAATTCCTACCTCGCCACGACGCCAATGACTACTGCTAATACAACAAACACTACTACAACAACCACAACTATTACTACTACAAATACTACTACTGCTGACCAGTAGAATGAGATCCAATGGATATAGACGAGTGACGAGTGGTGGGGTGTTGAGCTGACGAGCAATATGTACAGGCCAACCACTGACCACATCACCAGAGTTGCCTCTCAACAACCACAGGTTACTACAACAACAACAACAACAACTAATACAACCACGACTACTACTACAGCCGTGGTGCATGTCCAAGACCAGTAAAACAAAGTCTAATCAGTCGCCAAAGAGTGCCAGACGACCCGCGGCTATAGTGTTTTACTCGTACTCACCAGAAGGCATGACGTATCTGGCTCAGCCAACGCCGTATTGGCTGGATATCGCAAATTTTTTACCCCCCTCTGGGCCCTCTTATTTAGTGCCCTCATTCGGGGTGACCCCTTTCAAATTCATGGAAAAGCTTTAAGGTTCCTGAAACTAGAGTCTTCCAGGCAGTCAACGGTGAAGATTTGGTGATCTTAGCTTGCACCGTTTTTGACTGATTCACTTGTGTGACGGACAGACAGACGAACAAATAAACGAACAGACAGATGGACAGAATTGTGATGGCTAAGACTCGCTCCAGCAGTTCTGCCGTTGCACGTAAAAATGACCACAAAGTTTAGGAAATACTTTTTGCCGCACCTTGTGCAGTACATGCTTTATTTAAAAAACTCCATACAGCACCAGAATCCCGAGTTAACCCTGAAACAAGACACAGGCCCGCATTAACGACATCAGACCTCAATTTGTGCTCAGAATAAATGGCGCTCAAACATTTTCCAAGCATCAGTGGTGAAAAAAACCTCAGAATGGCCACTTCTGATAAACCACCGAAAGCACTCGTGCTAAATGACTAACATAAGTCCGATAGACTAACCCATCATCAGCCATAGCAACCATCAGATGTAGGTCATTGTCAATGTCAACAAGTCGAAGGTCAAGAGTCTTGGTGGAACTGGATCGTGTTAACTGACGCTGCCACTTCAGACTGGCTGACAAAGCGGAATAGCAGAGAACAGTTCCATCTATTAGCTGCAATATCAGCTCCAAGTCTCCATTGCTGTCTATATCTTCTACCAGTATCTGGACAACAGCAACATGCATTGACCACTACTGGACACAGATGAACAGTGAACAGCAGCATCAGTTAGCTGCGCTATCAACTCTAAGGTCCGGTTTTTCCATCGCCAATCAAATCAAATCAAATTTAATCTCCGATTTACTAATCTTCGATTAACTTGATGTTCAGAATTAATCGTCGATCAACTGTGTTTCGTTTTTCCATGGATTTTCGATCTCCAATTATGTGATCGGCGATTAGCTGATCCGCCGTCAACTGAGCCTACTTTATGCCAATCTGATTGGCTGACAGTGACCTCAATTTGCAGTATTGCGCCATAGCCAGTAAACGTCGTCATAGCAACAATATCAACGATATTGTCTGCTGTCAAAAATGCTTTCTATCGCAAATCTAGATGAGAGTGTCTATCCATTTTATTTCTTTACAAAACACCATGCACAGTATAAATGGATCAGCAGTGACTGATCGCCATGCCTGGAACTTCATTTTAATGCGTGAATTGCCATTCTAACTGACGACGTGAAGCGATGTTTCTGGTGCGAATAAGCAATGAACTGCAGATCGCCACGTTTAATCGTCAATTATCTGACTTTATCCGCCAATATTCGGCCATCAGCTTGATGGGAGATTTGATGGACGATTAGTCGCTAATTGGCGATGGAAAAACGGCTATTGAGATGATCTCAGATCAAGTCCCAAAGTTGATCGGAGATCAACTTGATCGGCCATCAAATGTGCATTGAAAAACCGGACCTAAGTCACCACTGCCATCTATATCTTCCATCAGCACCCGGAGTAATAACAACAACACACACTGAACACTACTGACGGTATCTGGCTTTTTCACCCCTTTGCTGGTTCGCCCCCTGGCTTGTTTGCCCCTGGCTCTTTTGCCCCCTAGCTGATTCGCCCCCCCGTGCCTAGCTGATTTGCCAGGGGCGAACCAACAAAGGGGCGAAAAAGCCATAATTCCTACTGACCACTGGTGGACGCACAGAGACTAACAGATATACACTGCACAAGTGTACCAGTGGCACCTGAGTGTACAACGGCAGCCATAATAGCATACGGCACAAAGGAACAGACCGACACACACAGACACAGGCAGATATATTATATATATACACAGATACGGGTGTACTGTGATACCTGGGTGTGTACGGCAGCAGGTAGTGAGAGTGGATATTTGTCCAGCGGACGTCCAGTAACAGAGTCAATCACATGCAGACGTCCAGTGGACGAGCCTATCACAGTCTCCAAACCTTCACGAGACTTGTCGATGTCTGCAATGGTAGGTGACGACAACAGATAGCAGGGAGACTCACTGGACCTCTGTCATGCATACGCACAGACATACACAGTTTTGCAGTGTAATAGTTACAACGCTGCAATTAAACTCGACAGGGGTCATGAGTTCAATCCCAGTTGGACTACACTGTGTTTCATAAAAAAAAACTGGACCCCTAAGGCAGGTCGGCATAAATTTATCAAAATAAGTTCACCTAAAATGATTTTTCACACAGTGCACTACCAATCAGTTGCGGATTCATTGTGCTTGAAAAGTTTGGTATGGGCCGAGTACCAGCTGCACGGTTTCCATGGCAACAAGAGCAGAACTGAAGCAGCGACTTGTTGAGGTCTGGGCGGACTTGGAACAGACGATTGTGGACGAGGCCATTGACCAGTGGAGGAAAAGACTCAAAGCCTGCATCAAGGCCAAAGGACAACATTTTGAACATTTACTATAACTTTAGTCGTACGTGTAGATTGCTTGTACCAACGTTTTTTCGATATTAAAGCCGTTTTCTTGAAGTTATAACAAGAAGTTTCAGGGTCCGGTTTTTTATGAAACACAGTGTACTACCTGAATCAGTGACTGTCTGTGCACAGGTAAACCATCTCAACATATAACTAACACCAAGGTCAACCCAGCCTTTCATCCCTCTGGTGTAGGTAAATCGAGTACCGACCTGTCTTGTTGGGGTTATGGCAGAGTGCATTCACCTATGTCGAATGTGTGATCCCACATGTCAGGTGATGCTCCGTAGCTCTGCGATAAGTTTCGCATAACGAGCTATTACACACCCTTTAACACGTAGACGCATATGCATACATGTACATGCAGACACATATACAGACAATGGGTCACAAACAAATGGACAGTGGTCACAGTTTCTAGTCCACCGTGAAACTTGTCAACTTCTGCCATGGTTGCTGTTAGAAAACTCACTAAACCTCCGTCGCAGCGAGACATAAAGACAAATAGCATACACAGAGCCACGCGTGCAGAAAGTAGCAGCTAGAGAGGCAACGGGACAGAAAGACAGACTCAGCATTGTTCTGAGCAGCAGATATTGCCGATAGCATCAGATGCAGAACATCAACAGAAAGAGGAAACAACAGTCAAACAGAGTAGTAAAGATGGAGACAAAAAAGACAGACAGACAGACAGACAGACAAAGAGACATACCGTGGTGACTTCCAGGAAAACGTACAGATATGTATGGAGTGACGTCAGATTAACGTAAACCAATGAGCTCACAATGACGTCATCAGAAGTGGTTGTCGTGTTGCCTAAAGTCCTAAACCATGACAGCACAACAACTGTATGCATAACGTCACCAGCGGCAACACCACTGTTTTAGCAACAAGACGTGAAACGACCTGCTGGATGACATGACATCTGCTGAGTCGTTATCCACTTTCTGTTGGCAACTCAAAACTCATCTGTTCACAAAATCCTTTTCCTAATTCCCTAAACTAATCATCATCATCACTGCGAAAAGAATAACGTGGTATAAGTGCAAACTGCACTGCAAGAACACGTCATGTACAACTCTATAAAAACACAAACAAAACAGTAAAAAAAATAAAAAACCGAAAAAATAAAACAATAAGACAAAAACACAGATAATCCATGCAGACATTCTGTGTGATATAAATGACAAAATAAAAATGTTTTCAGTTCATATCAAAAAGTAAAAAGTGATGCGGCAGATTTGATGTCACCCGGCAATGCATTCCACAACCTGGTGGCAATAACAGAATCCATCTGATATGTCTCTAGTGGACCTAGCCGTAGTTTTTACTATTAGACACATTAAAATATCTATTGATTGACTGACTGACTGAATGACTAATCAGTAGCATCACCAACTGTGGGTAAGTTAATTTCCTTCTGTCCATCAAATAACAACCCGACAATTTACCTGCCATCATAATCATCATCCTCACTGTCACTGTCCAAGTAATAGTTGACAGCTACGACTAATTCTTCAACAACGCCATCCATGTTAAAATCATCAATAACTGGAGTAGACAGTACGTGAGCTTTCAACTGTATATGGGCACTCTGCAAAACACACAGATTGAATGACACATACACAAAGACAAACAGACAAACTGACAGTCAAGCTGGGAAGCGACCAGCGACCTAGCTCACGACTGTTATTGACAGCTGCTAGCAACAGCAGACAGCTCACAGTCAGCTGCTAAAAACAGCTGTCCTGTGAACAGACAGACAGACACTGTTTTGCATGCGAAGTAAGATACCATTGTCCGACAATAAGAATAACTTATAGCTTGCATTAAGTGCATTAGAGGTTAATTTTAACAATATGTGCTATATAAATTTACATTTTACTTTGCTTTACTTACTTTACTTGCAGCGTCGCGCAAGTCAACAGATTTCCCACACAAACATACAAACGAACAGACAAGCGCAGCTACAAGCTAGTGGAATGAGCATGACTCAGATTCGACAGGCTCTGTTCTCTGCAAGTTTGCTTACTTACTTACATATTCACTTTTTATAAGACCAAAACCTCACGCTGCAACTGCAATGCCAAAAATTCTGGTTCTAAGAACAAGAACAATGACACACAGTCAGCGTGATGCGGGCAATATCATCTTTTGTAATTTTTGCTGTTTTCGATGTGCATGTCCCTAAATGTTGCTGTTAACAACTGCATAAACTGATGTTTTTTATCGCAAACAATAGTTACAGTGACTTTTGTGAGATCAACCCAAAACGTGAAGTGTTCAGTGTTAAACAACCGTTTTTTAAAGCCTGACAGAATCCATGGCTTGCTGGGAAAGTACGAGATTAACTTTTTAACACCATACACTTTCTTTTGTCTCAGCAGCTTAATTAAAACAAAAACGTCTGCAGAAAATACAATTTTGTTATTGTTTACATCATTTTGATTGCATCAACAAATGTCACTTCCGATCGGGCATGTAACGCCACATTGCTAATGGATATATTTTGTTATCGCTATTCAACAATTAATAACTCTGCTAAGAAATAACATTTTTCAACAAAATTTGGTGATCACCTCAGCAATTTATTGCGTATTAAGTATACAAAATTTTACTCAGATTCGTTTAGATTTGACACTTCTATTGCATGATATCTAGGGGGTTACTTTTTTCCGGACACAGTGTAGATAAAGCAAATACATTATTGAGCTAGTTTTGTTATTTTAACAGCGGTAAAATACAGCAAGATTCCAGTGGCACGTGTAAATATACAAACGTGTACACACTTACAGTAACGGGTACAAAACAAGCAACTACACCCTGACTAAAGTCACAATGGTGCTATAACAAAACACGAAATCTTATGATGAAATGTAAAACCTGGTCTTGATCTGTGTCCATGTTGTTGGCAATGAACCGCTGAATATGATCATGTCCTACGAGATGTGAACTTTGACCACTGTGTTTATACCAGTCACGTTGCAGCCATGCTGAACTCAGCTAAAGTCGTCATCAGCAGAAACGTCATTAGCAGCATCAACATGCTTTAACCGAATGCTTTCATCACACGAATATCAATGACAAAGCAAACAACATCAAGAGTTTATCTCAGTCATTAATAATGATGAGCTGCAAAAATCCATGGACACCAAAATTAGCATATATATTTTATCCATTTTCCTAAAACAGCAGAATTTTCTGATAATTTGGATAGTAATATCGGCAACCAGCATTTTGTCAGCACAAAGAAATTTACATTTGAAATCGAAAATCTACGGAAATGCTGTAGAGAACAGGCTGATGACGTCACGGGTTGTACTCGTTGCATAGAATACATATGCACAGAAACATAAGCATTATAAAATAAACTTTCTACTTGTGTACTGCTGCAGCGGTCATGCGAACAGTATTTTTTGTCTTTAAAATTATTAAAATTAATCGGTAAACAGTAACTGGGTACAACCAGCGACGCCACTTCCGGCCACTTGCCAAGATTATGATTTTTAGCATTACGTCATCATTTCATTATATTCAGACATTAATCTCATACATTTATAAAGCTTGAAACAACACAAAGGTGATGTCTAATTGACGTCCACATAAATTTCACAATTGAGTTCAACCATGGCCATGAACCTATGGACCTTTAAACGCTGATATTAATAACCAACCTTATGGCTACTGATGAGTTTGCCGATGGCATCAACAAAGACTAATTGACCATCTGTTGTAGAGATGAGCAGATCCAGCCTTCCATCATTGTCGATATCATACTGTCAACAATTAACATCACGTGAAAAATACATGCCACTACAATGATTGACAGCATCCACAGTTGTATGTATCATCAGTCTATCAGTACAAAACTACCAAAATCAAGTCATGTAAAAAAATGTTAGGATTTGGAATTACAAAAATCTTTGGAACAAATGTAGTGTGAACTCTTCCCTTCAGGCTGGTTTAGATCCCTCGGGTGAGGGGTCAGCCACACAGGTTCTCCGTCTCCACTCGGCTCTATCTGCAGTATAATTGCATTAGAGGTCTTATAACTTGATACGAAGAAGTTTTTTTGGACAGGATACGATTTGAATCAGAGAATTTTTGCAGCAATACTATCCCGGCATACCTCACTTGAACCAAGATCAAAATGTGATCAGTGGTCAGAAATCGGTTTAGAATTGAATGAAGATAAATTCTTGAACCACTCTGGGGCAACGCAAATTACGATTGAACTAGGTTCAAAATCAAATTTGACCCGAGTTCAAAGTTGAACGAGTTGGTGCAACGCGCAATTAGCAATGACAGAGACTGATAAAAATGCGGACTTAACATACCGGTACTATACACTATACCAGTCACTACTAATAATTAGGGACCAACCGAATTCACCGGAAAAAATGCATGATTTCACGGCAGAATTTTTAAAATGTGTCAAATTTCACGGAAAATTCACGGAAAAAGTTTCGTAAATTCGCGGGAAATTCACGGGCCCCACAGATGTTATTTCAAGGTGCTGCGCTATTGCAAACGAAGAAATTTCAGAACAACGAATATTTACTACACTAAGTCAAGACTCAAGACAGTCATGCCAACTACTTAGTGCTAAAGTGCGACACGTGGCAAACAGCAACATCCATACGAAAGCTGCTGATAACACTCTGGAATTGTCATAAATTAAACTAACAGCGCTAATGCACAGAATACAAACCTGCAATAGAGAAGCATGAACAGTCACATCATTAAGCCTGACTGGCCAGTGTGATCTACGCTTGTGTTCGCTGTCCAAGCCACGAATCACATCGACGTCGCCAGTAAACGATGTGACAGCAACATCAAGTTGACTGTCAGCGTCAACGTCCGCAATGACGGGAGCCGCAGCAAATGTACCACTTGACAACTCACGACTCCATGCCACCGACAACTCAGGAATGCAACTGCACAACAACAGCAGTAAGTTTCGTCAATCCACTGATCCACTCGATTTGTGCTATTTATTACGGTTTAAAAATGGGCAACGATGTCGGCCCAACGCTGACATGCATCCATCCACAGCCCTAACGCTAACCTTGACTTTTTGGTCTCAACATTAGCATACCTGTAGTGTTACTCCTGCCCTGGGAAAAGTTCACACCAGTTACGATTTTTCAACACCCGTTTGTTTTCCAGTTAGGAGTTCATACGCGACAGAGACACAGACAGGCAAGATGCAGTATGCTGCCCAGTATGCACAATAACATGCAACTTTGAATAAACGTTAATTCTATTTTCAGTTCGGCGAATGGAACGCAAAATTTGCTACTTTCAGTTCAAGCAAAACGGACAATGCCCGACGCCCCCAGGCCGCTGACATCCTGCCTCTGTCACTGCAGGAGCTGAGCTGGTCTCACTACACTGCAGCCACTGACACATCCAGACTTACCCCATCGACAGTTGATGGTCTGGTGGGATTAAAATGTAGCAGAAAGTTAACAGACTACCTAATAAAGCTGAAATAAATAAATCTAAGTTGCGCAGTAAGATTTTGGATCTATGACACGAGCAGGCCATTATGATCCAATTCTGCCATTGTCCAGCTGAGAGTAAACTGAAAGATTTTTAACCTCTCAGTATTTTAAAAAAGATATAAGAACTGTGGCGCTTAATCATTTTTAGTCCGTCTTGTATAGAGAAAGAACGTCGATCTGCAGAAGTCTTGGTAGTTCAAGCGTCACTCTCCACCTGCGCAGATTTCATCTCAGCAGCCAGCGCTGGTAACGAGGAGTTTACTAGAACTCAGAGTTAAAGGTCCTCCTAATATTTTTTTACTTTAGAATTAGTGAATCTATTCACCATCGATAATGCAGTACTGGTGGCGGTGTGCAATTAACGGTGTCTGGCTTTTTCGCCACTTTGCCGGTTCGCCCCCTGGCTTGTTTGCCCCCTGGCTGATTCG
>Ga0209367_1007572_pt1 | contig 14934 bp, 7 predicted proteins | sample WorMetLIZISLAND2_FD_187412 | JGI IMG/M metagenome (GOLD analysis project Ga0209367, IMG submission 187412) | Marine gutless worms symbiont microbial communities from Max Planck institute for Marine Microbiology, Germany - Olavius geniculatus... ... | reverse complement strand
CTGTTCACGGTGTACGTGCATTTTAAAGGTTTGCTATAATTGTAAATGAGCAATTGCAAATTATTCATTTGTTTATTAATTTACTTATTTATATTAACTGTTTTTGTTTACATTAGTATTATTAATTTATAAAAAGAGTTGACGAATTAGCAGGGCTCAATGTATTTATTAATTAGATGCGTCAGATAATATGACGTATGGCAGAGGCACGTTTTGGCAGAAGATCGACCCCACTGAGATGGTAGGTGTTCCAGGAAGCAGCAAGTGGAAAAGCGCTAGTAGACCCTATTGACGGTTAAGGGTTTAACTGGCAGCATTCACCGACAGAGAGCAATATGTTCATCGACCAGCCACACTGGCAACAAAAAGAAGGATTACATTAAGATTTGTACTGTATCTCTAGAGGAGATTGCACGTTTATCTTTCTTTCGCTGTTTGTCTAACTATAAGTTGCATGTGAGCAAGATAACTCAAAAACCTGTGTATGGATGAAAAAAATAATTTGTGAAAGGTTAGCAGGGTATCGCAGAAAACATTGAGTAAGTAATTGTGGTGATAAGCTGGTCAATCAGTAGCCTACACAATGCAAAGCAGTTCTGATGAACTAATATTCATGTCATTGGCTTGCACGTGCAATCATGCGTGTGTATCAGCTGCTGTCTGCATAATTCTGCCATTTGCGGCCCACTGGTAAACGCCCACTTCTTGACACCTTGCTGTCCAGTGCCTGGTACAAGAAGACAGACAACCTTGCGGTGAGCGACCAGGACCGTCATTCGAAGAAAAGTATGCTTAAGACTTAAGTGCCGAGCAGACTGCACATTAATAGCGCTGACGAACCCAAGTGTGAGCCGTTGGAATTTTTGTCTCGTGCCGCGCATACCACAGCTTGCACCGAATGTCGTTGTTTTTTTCACACAGACGAGTGCGATTTTAACGCGATTTAACAGAAATGTGCAAATCTAGTTTGTTTTCGTTAGTGTATCGAAACGGTTAGTAGCTTACAGTAATAGCTTTGAAGCTTATCAGAATCTCATATAATAGGGTCTACTGCACTAAAACAATACTACACTGTGTCCGGAAAAAAGTAATCATCTAGACATTGTACAATTAAAATGTCAAATCTGAACAAATCTAAATAAAATTTCGTACAGCTAATTTTAAATAAATTGTTAAAACGAAAACCAAATTTCGTTAAAAATGTTATTTTTTGGTGGAGCTATAAATTGTTGAATATCGATAACAAAATATCGCTGTTACCAATGTGGCGTTACATAAGCAAACCCCTTTGTTATTGTACATTTGCGTAATTTTAACAAACAACGGTTGATACTACTCTCGGGGGTCGACTTCCTATGGGTGGTCCATAGTGACCAAGCGTCTATCTAGCACCGTTATGGAAATATGGTCGTTTAAAGTCAACAATAAACCATCTATTTGCAATCAAAGTGCCAAATTTTAGTTGAATCTGCCAAAGCAAACTATTGTTACAGCAGCTTTTATGAGATCATCCTAAAACGCTTAAGTTTCAGATTATAGTGGAAGAGACACAATAAACTAACACTGAAGTGTTTTGGAGTGACTTCACAAAAGCTGTTGTAACTATTGTTTGCTTTGGCAAATTTAACTACAATTTGACACTTTGATTGCCAATAAATGATGCAATTTTGCTCTTGTTTGCTGGAGTTACGCAAATGTACAATAACAAAGGAGTGTACTTATATAACACCATATTGGTAACGGAGACATTTTGTTATCGATATTCAACAATTACTAACTTCGTTAAAAATAATATTTTCCACAAAATTTGGTAATCGTTTAAACAATTTATTGTGGATTAGGCGTACGGAAATTTATTTAGATTCGTTCAGATTTTTGACATTGTTATTGTATGATGTCTAGGAGTTACTTTTTTCCGGACACAGTGTATTGCACGATAGTTGTAGTCACCAAGTCAAAATCATTGTAAATAACACTTGTCTGCGGTTTCTGGCTACGAACTAGTTGTTAATAATAGTTAATAGTTTTTCATCATGTGGTCATAGGGTTGCAGCATTATACACCCCTGTACAGAATGGCCCAATAAAAAGCAGGCCCTAACTTTTTCCATGATTGCGTCAAATATAGACGAATTGGCGTAATTTTATAGCAATATATTCTGCACTAAATTTGTAATTGAAAAAGTCATCGTCACACCTCAAATGCGTCGCTACAGTATTTTGTAAAATAAAGTCAACTTCAGTATATGTGAGTTTTAAGGTAAATTTCAGCTTTCTATACAGTTGATTATATTCGTGATCTGTTTAGAATTTGATAAAGTCTGCAACAATTAGTGTTTTTGCAAGCTTGCCACTTATTTCATCATCATTTTCAGAACGCGTCGTCGGCGGTGGACCGTTGCGCTCTCCACTCTTTACGATGATCAGCCGCTGTCCAGGCTTTCCGAGCAGTTAAGTGTGTTACTTTGAGGACGTCACTTAACCAACTGCATCGTAGTCTTCATGAATTTCTTCTGCAGCAGGAATCTGGTGCCATGCCGTGCGGACACCCGCAACTGACTCAACAAATGAATTATTACTGACTTGGCTAATGAAAAAAATTCAAAGCGGGATATAATATTTGATGAAGTTATAAATGTATGAAATTTAGGGGCTTTTTATAGATTACCAGGTACTTCAAGTATACGATTGTTGAGCAGTTACCCAAAAGTACTCTGATCAGCTAAACGTTTTGTTATACGCGTACGTTGACGATGTTGGCATTTGACGGTAATTCAGTTTCTAGAAATGGCGAAGCTGCAAGTTGCTGACGACGATGTTTCTAACTTTCTGCAGAGCATGGTAATGTGCCCGTCCTAGTTTTATACCTAATACAAGGCCAAGAACAGATGTCTGTTGTTGCGAGTCGGTCTCACTGTGAAGCATTTTGTTGCATTTATCCGTCTATTCACGCTATACAACTGCGACGTTTGATGCCGTGAGCGCTGTCGATCAGGGCATATCGATATAGCCGTAGTGCGTGCGGTATGTACAGGGTGGTCCATAAAAAGTAAGCCATTAACTTTCATACATTCATGCCTTTATCAATTTATTTATCAATTTATCGATTTTACTGTAATGCGCGGAAAGTTTGTTTGTTTGTCTGTCTGCCTGTCATCTGTCATAACTCTCTGGCGCCTTCTGTGTTGGACCTTAGGTATGTGCGCTCCAATCTTGCCCCACCTCCATCTCCAGACAGCCTAAGGGGGAAGGGTTGAGTTGCCCTAAGGTGGGAACTTGTCTAGTGTAGGGCCTACATAATTTAAATATAAAGCAGACACAAAACATTTTAATGCGCCGTGGCATCGAAGTTAGTAATGAGCAAACAGTACTTTTAAGTAGGCTAAGCTTAGTAAAGACAGTCGGATATCTCAGTCAGTCATGCAATGTATTAGTATTAACCAATTTTCTATTTTTTTACTGGTTAAATTAATAATAAATTTGAAAAACGCTATTATTGTTAAACATTTTATTACATCGTAAAAGCGTCCTGAAATGTAACAAGCTTTAAAGTACTAAAATTTACCTGGTACCGTGGTAACTCACTTATTCTAGAGTTGATATTACTTCACCAGGTATTTGCTTTTAGCCACTAACGACACGTCTGCGACATAATGGGATATTTGACGCTAACTTAATTGCAATGTTGCTGCGAAGTCAATCGGTAAGAAAAATTTTTAAAATGGGACAATATTGATTTTTTAGGCTTATTTAACTGGGTCACTCTGTAGACTATACTCTGAATAGTGTCACGACGAACGCTGACCTTGTAGGTTTGTACAGCTTACACCATGTCACAGAGTAGGCTAGTCTTAATTATTTCACATTACGGAACACTGTATTTCACGGACATAAACTATAGGCGTAGGTGGAAACATTTTCCGCAAACAAAGCGAGCGCAAATAATTTTACTGACATTTAATTGTTGGCGAATGGGTTTAATCGACAGAACATCATGTAATAACAATAAGGCCTATAATATTAAGGTGTGTTCCCAAAATTTAGCTTGTCAGTGTGTCAGACTTTAGTGTTTGTTACCCTTAACTATTTTCACTGTTGTTATAGCAGCCTAAAATAGTTTTTACATAACTACGCATAAGTTAGAAAAAAATTGAGTACTTCTGTTTAACGCGAAAAAGTCTGCTCACAGTGTGCTCACGCACTATCATATTTTTACAGCCACAAGCTATGACCGTGAGATTGATAGTGATGTTTTCTTCTCTAGCAAGTTAGTTGTTACGCAGCTCAGTCGAAAATTGCCTTGTGATCAAAGCAACAAAACGTAATAAATTACGTTTTTATCTCAGCATCTTTTCTGCTAAACGCTGGTTGACCTTCGAGTAAGTGTAACAAATCAATATTTGAGCCTTTTTGAGCACTGGCCACCGATCAGTGACATTTTAAAAGCCGTTAGCGTGCATTATATCGTATCATTTGGATGCTTTCGTTGGTTGTATAAATAGTAATAAATTTATTGCTAATCCGGCAAAGTAAACAAAAAAGATTACTGTACATTTGAGCTTAGATCAACCACTTAGTAGTTCAGCTAACAGGGTTTAACGTCCCACTAAAAATATATGGGCGTCGGCGTTCGCAGTGGTAAACACGTCAGTCAACAGGACGTGAATATTCTCGGTTGACAAATGCTTCAGCGCTAAGCGCAGGTAGTTGATGGTGGTTGAAAGGATGCAATTAATCACTGTATGCTTATGTTGACAGCTGCAATGCCACTGTTGTACACTAATGCATCAGTCTGACAAAATACACACCGTTTAGTTGTCAACATCAGCAAAGCAACTTCACAGTCACTGTTGATGAATAGTTACGCTGATTATTAATGCATAATAATTGACAATTATTATTTACTTGTTGTCTGTCCTATGCAATGCATAGCATTGGACAGAGTATAAAATCACCTGAGCGTCCGTCCGTCCATCCGACTTTTGAGGCGCCATATCTTCATAACCGTGCAAGATAGACACATGGTCACAACGGACCACCCATAGAAAGTCGCTCACTGCGAGTCGAATGGTCACGTGACCGATGACGTCACGTAATCCTAAAAGCTCAAGGTCGTGACCTCATTATTTTCGAGGCGGAAACTTTTTTTCAACTTTTTAATTTTCACCACTGGCCATCACAGCTTACTCGTTTAATTTATACGGACTTTACTGTTAGCTATCGAGATGCATCAGACAGACTGTGTTCGTTTAAACAGTATCTTGTAGTTGTGTGATTTCTGTACGATTTTGTTTATTCGCGCATCGCAACTGAAACCTATTGGTTGTTCTTACCACGCATTCAGTTCGCACATGTATACAAATAACGTTTTCCTCAGTGAAAACGCTAGGGGCAAAAATTGGGGGCTATGAGGGGGTTAAGGTCGGCGCCAAAATCGAGGCTCTGTGGTCGTCGAGGAGTGAGGAAAGGAAAAATTCGGAGAACAGAGGGAATACAGTATTTTTTCCCAGCTAACCTAAAGCGTGATCTGGAAGAGCGTCGTGAGCTCCACCAGAGATGCCGGCCAATATCTAATGTCATCATCACCATAATTTATTTACCAAAAGTGTAAGTACAGAAAAACTCATGCAAACACAGCCGGCAAGACAAACAAACTCATGCAGCGCTTACTTTTCCTAGTAGTACATCACCCGAAATAACAGTAGTTCATGCAAATTAAAATCATATTAAAATAAAGCAAAATTTGATGCATTTTAGGCGTATAAAACGCATCTTGTGGGAGAACAGGTTACAGCAGCGTTTTAAAAGTGTACTACATTGTAATTGTATTTCAATGTAAATCAAAACGTTGAGTGTAATTTTGAAACACTTTGAAAAAACCGTAAGCCTATTAGTATGTTTTAATTAGTTGCATAGCTACAGTCGCGACTGTCTTTCTCTGTAGGCCCCCTACTACAGGATATATCATTTATGCCAACGTACAACTATTATAATTATTATACGAAAGCCATGCCACTGAACACTGTCGCTATTTGTCTGCCACTGCGCTTTCTGTCATTTGTGTCAAACGAAGTGAAATAAAATTAATCATTTTAATTCAACAAGTCGTTAACACAGTGCGTATGACACAGTTATATGACATAAAATCTTTAGCCTACTTTTACCTTTGATAATAATTATAACTATTACAGCAACACCATGCAACGAAGCAGTCAGACGAAATCACAACATCAAGAGCAGTTAAACAAGTAGGCCTAATCTTTTACCACCGTTGAATCACTCACTCACTCACTGCTGCGCGTAACCGGCTGTGGGTCGTAGCGCCCTCCACGTTGACCGGTCGTCGGCAAGAGCCCATGCGTCGGCAGCAGTGAGTCCGGTGTCCCGAACAATCTGACTCATCCATGTAGTCCGTGGTCTACCAGCGGGGCGATTCCAGTCGTGGTGCGGTATGTCTCCGGACCTGGAATCCACTGCAAGCTTCGGGGCCTTATGTGCTGGTGTGTTGGTGGGCAGACGGCGAGTATGGCCGAAAAAGGAATGACGACGAGCGGCTATGGTACTGAGTATGCAAACCGTTGAATGCATCTCGTTATTCACGAAAGTAACTTTTTTGTCAAATTTCCACTAGGTAAGCTCAAGTTTCTTCGACATGCAGTTGTAGAAAAGGCAATGTCGAAATTTTACATATAAAATGTCGAAATCGGCCTGCTGTGTCTAAAATTTATTACCATTGCCACGATACAATCAAATATAACAACAAGCTGACGATAACCTGCGAGTAAAAGTATACTTTTGTTATAAAAGTTGCTTTTAATGGTATTGTTTTAGTGACATTAGACGAACATGTTCCGACGAATACTTACGACAGTATGCGAGATTATGCAAGGTAAGTCAAAAAAAACACCATACTTCTGTGAAGTTCTGTCCACATCTTAGCCAGATACTAACAGATTACCAAAATTCTTTCGTCAGGAGACTCCGCAAAAATTTACAGTAAAAGATCATTTTTAAAATTTTACCACACTTTCAAAGTGTCGCTACACTTACTTGTAAAATGATATTTTTTGGTAAAAATGCACCGACAAAAGTACACAGGGCATACCAAATTCACGCACACTGAAGACAATGTGACTGTTGTTTAACGATTGTACTAAACCAGTAAGAGCAGCCGCAAATTCATATCGAAACAGGTCACACAGAACACACACACACACTGTGACACACACACAACTTGGTACCATAGCGGTCACTGTTTTTTTCCGCACCGAAGTAAATGATTCGATTCTGATGAAATTTTGCACAGTGATTCGGGACCCGAAAAGTAAGATCAAGTTTGTTTGAGATAAAAATTTTATAACTTCTTCGCCTATTTTAAAAATTTGCATTACGGCCTATGGAGAGTTCAAAGCGGTATAACTCGGTCCCCGTAAAAGATAATTGCGCGCTGTGTTTATTTACCCCCTATTTTCGGAGTTGGGCAATCTAACGGTGTCACTTAAATTTACCCCCTAACGACACTTGTTGCCGTAGCAACCATTTAAAAGTTGCAAAATTTTGCATTACAGCCAATGGAGATTGCAAAGCGGTTTAACTCGGTCCACGTAAAAGATAATTGCGCGCTGTTTGCACCTACCCCCATATTTTCAGGCCCAGGCTTTCCGATGGTGTCATTTAAATTTTTCCTTTGCCGACCCCTGTTGCCATGCCAACGAATTTTGGAACAAAATTGACTATAACTTGGCCCCGTGAAAGATAATTGCACGCTGTTATCACCTACACCCCTATTTTCGGGCCCGGGCTATCTGATGGTGTCATTTAAATTTCTCCCCTGCCGACCCCTTTTGCCATGGCAACGAATTTTGAGACAAAATTGACTACAACTCGGCCCCATGAAAGATAATTGCGCCCTGTTTGCGCCTACCCCCTTATACTAAGCTGCTAGGCTATATAGCGTGGCAATGGGACAGATACCTCGTTCCACAGAACGTATTTCTAGTTGTTTCATGTTTTTTATGTTAAAGGCACTGAAAACTTTAGATAATGACCGACTGCATGCATTTGCTGCGACAAAAATCTAGATTTCGAAGCAAGACATTTGCGTTCAAAAAAGACGGCACACAGCGTGTCTAAATTTGGCTGCACAGTAAAGATGAAACAAAAAGTTTTCGCATCAACACAGACATACAGAACACAGCTAAGACGTCGACATTAACACACACATTTGTACATTTTTATGCACCAAGTGCTGAAGCAGTGTCGAGTCTTTATTGGAATCGAATTACTGAAAATACTCATCACTTATATATCGTGCTCATGTCAGTGACTGTCAGTGATGCATTCCTCAGTAACTCCACATAGTGTTCGGTGACGTGAAACATGGGTCCATGACCTGGAACGATGAAGTCGACAGAATACTGAGCTGTAGCATTGTAACGACTGACTGCCTGCAGTTCTGGCTGCCATGACCAAGCTCTCCACAGAGACGGGTTTTCAATATCAGCCTCCATCTCGAACGTATCACCTTCAGCGAAATACAAACCGCAATAAAGATTGCTCCAAAATTATTGCCTTGCGGTAAGACAGAAATACGCATATTACGCTATCGCAACATTACTATTACTTGCTTATTTTTTCGCCCACTAGTACACAATACAAGAAGGAAAAAAAGAAAAGAAAATTAAAAGAAATCGTCCGTGCTATACTGGATTGTCATTTCGTCGACTTAAGCAAATTCACAAAACTCATAAAACACGTACAAGCAATATTATATATTATACCTGCTAGTAGGACAGTTCCGTTTATAGTGTTATGCACAATAAGACTGATATCAGGACCGCTGTGTCCAGGTGTAGATATCACAATAACGCCTTCACTTATTACGTAGTTTTCACCCTGTACACGTGCATGTAAACGCTTTTTACACTTACAAAACATTATCATTTAGTGCTAAAGTAAAGTAAAGTATTTCTACAGTGTATAAGCAAAAAATTGATTTGTGATTAAATAACAAAACAGTTAACAGTTGACTACTGGAAGCTGACATAATTTCATCTCAAAATAAAGTGACGGTAATTAGTTTTGTCTGCAGATTACATGTTAAACCAAAATAATATTCAAACGACCAAAAAGTCTGCATAATGCTGAGAGTCTGCTTAATGCTGTTATTGTGGTATTAAATTGTACATTTTTACAATTCAAAATCATTGTAAAGTTTGAATATGCCATTATACGGTGACGTAAATGTAGATGAACAGGCAAAAGACGATCGTATGCAAGGCAAAACGGTGTACATGACGATTAGTAGTGTGACGTAGTAAACTTAATAATTTGGTTGCATTTGCATAACCCTGACTACGCCCATTTTGGAGACTGTCCAAAACACTTTTTCTGCATGGTAAGGGAAAGCCATGTGTTACAAATCTGGTAAATATCGGTCCATAAATGACATCACTATCTTGTTCACAGACGCCGGTCTACATCAAATATCAGATAAAGAAAACTGATACGTTAAAGTGATTTTGTATTCTGTCCAACGCTATGCACTGTGTAGGGTAGACAATAAACATCAACTTGTTTTTTTCTCACTGAAAGCCAAAGACCCAGTATGACTAAGTCCCTGCCAGTAACGATATGCGCGAAGGACTGCGCGCCTATGATTTCAGTAGTTACGTAGCAGTTGGCGTTTTTGAAAATATTTTATCAACATTTAAAGGAGTTGTTATAACATGACATACGAATAGTGTTTGTAGAACAAAGTGTATAAAAGAGTAATATACCCTAAACAGAGGGCTGTCATAGTACGTATCTCTACGCGAGATGTCGTAAGAGACAATCAGCAGTGCGTCCGGGAAGAGATTGAGGTTACCAACATGATCTCCGTGTCCATGAGAGCAGACAACGTGAGTAATGTCCGAAGGACGGATGCCTCGAACACGCAATGCTAAGGCACATATGGATATACAATTCACATCATGCTGTATCTGAGCACTGCGACAGATTAATCACTGTTGACTGAAGAGGGAAGAGGCTGCAGCCTAGAGCTCTCGAGTTTTGGGAGCCCCGATTCATGAACATTAAATGAGTGACTGGGATTATGTATAATTGCTGCCCACGTCCATCTCATGTTACAAATTAGCAACTTGTTTCACAGAAAACATCAAAATGATTGCTAATTCACCACATTTTGTTTAGCGATCATGGTCTGTTCCCCGCACCTGGTGCCTCATGAAAGGGGGCATATATTCTAAAGATTGCAGCACTTCTTTTTGTGTTAAGATAGAAATACAATTCACGTAAACATACACGTAACATAACATAACAGCTAAGCACTACGCTTATAAATTTTTACAATATTAAGTATACAATATTATGTTGCAATATAACACCTTAAGAATATTTTACGTGTGCTACAATGGCATCGAAATTAACTGAAACTAAATCCACATTATCAAAATGTATAGTAATAAAATTGCTGATCAATCCATAAACACGTTTTGTCGCTGACCGCTTAATAATTTCACATATAAGTAATATAATTTCACACCTGCCACAAGAAATTCTTTGTCAATAGGTAAGCCGGTGTCAAACAATATAGTGTAATTAGCGCTTCTGATCAGTGAAAAGGTACCATCAGCTTTATAGATACCTGCATAACACATTGACAATTACACAGCAGATTGTGAAATTATTACTTAGGTATCCAAGAGAAAGCCATGTACAGCTCGATCGAATGTTAAGCAATTATTTTCAAAGTCATTTTACGTACTGTCGCACTTAGCATCTTCACGACCATTAACATCTTAGTCCCATGACTAATATCTCTTAAACGTCGTTACTTGCACTTCCTTACAAGTATAAATGTTAGTTTTCAAATGCTGAAGACTGATATTTACAATGTGTGGTAGAATTTCGAATAACTGCTACAGCAAATCTATCCCACAGATATTGTTTGTAAAAGAATATTGAAAATATCTGACGCAGAATGCAGATGTGACAAAAATTCGGTGGCATACAAAAATGTTTGCATAATAATTACCTGACGGTGTGACATATGAGTACCCGTCTTGCAATACAATAACTTCATTGATTCCTGAACATCACCAAATAAAGAAACTAACTGAAGTTATTACGTACAGAAAAAAGTGAATTGCATCAGTTGCATTTTAATTTTTTTATGGCAATTTTTAGTATTTTTGTACGACGCCAACCTTTCATACTCATACATATCTTATGTCTTCGAACAGACCAAACGGTCGGAATCAACTTTAAATGCAGTGTATTTTGTAAAAGCGAATAATTGATAACAAAAATTAAACGTGCCATACTAAGTCTTCACCACACCGTAAATTATATAATGCAAATATACCACAAAGGACTGCTGTGTAGCCGGAGCATGATGTATTGCTGCACGGGTTGACAACACATTCATCTCGTATACCTGCACAGACATAAATTTATTACTTGTGACACACAGTTTATGTCATCAAACGAACCAAACGGCCAAATTTAACTTGTATTACTGTGCAGTTTATTTTTGTAAAATGAATAACTGATATACGAATACGACATTGATGCCATCGAACGTATCCGGCGACGATTTACAAAGCGTTTCAGCACACTAAGCGACTGCGCGAAGTTTTATGGGGATCGACCAAGAGAGCTCATCGGAGATTTCGCATCGAAATAAAACAGCCAAACTTACGGGCGGACTAACAACTGAGGGTGATTTCGGACTACTTCAAACTTCGATCGCGATCGCGGAATAGATAGAGATATCCAAATCGGAGTGTAGTCGACTGCAATTTTTTTCGCTTTAGATGGAAAAATTGTGAACTTCAGTGCGCTAGCAAAAAAGTTGAGGATGTGCATTCTGACCCACCCAAAATCAACTTTTACTGAAAACCATATTTTAACCGTAGTGATGCTGTCACCTCAAATTTTTAGACATGCTAGAAAAGGACCAAGGTTTGCTAACGCATACCCTATTTGGAACAAAGTTCCTAAATAATTTTTATGGATAAAAATGTAAAACTGATGACCCTGGCAACATTACCTGTTGTTGTTGTAGTAGTAGTAGTGGTAGGAGTAGTGCTAGTAGTAGTAGTTGTCGTCGTCGTGCTGGTACTGCTGCTGGTACTCGTACTGGTGCTGGTCGGTGATGGAGTCGGGGACACTTTTGAAAACAAACCACAATTTAGTTTTCGCGATAATGCTCAGAAACTTCAAATATAAACTAGAAATTTAAAACAGAGCGTAACGTCAATCTGCATGGCGCCGTAAATCCGACTGGGGGGGGAAATTTAGGGGGTTGAAATTCCCTTGTGGCAAAGTCACATGGTTCGAACTCAAACTCATTGGTCAGCACACCGCGACATTATTGATCTTGTGTTGGTCAACATGAGCGCCTATAACTTTTTTTGCTGGAGAACCAAAGTTTACCATTTTTTTTCATCCAATGCAAAAGGGACTGTAGTTGATCACTTATTATTCCGATTTGTGATTTCTTGATTTTTCGCAAAGATATTTGCCGTCAAAATCTAAAGTTGTCTGAAATTTCGCGAATTTTTATATGTTTTTTACCCTCGAAAATTTTTGGAGTTCTTGCTCCCCAAAAATTATTACTTGTGTTATCATGTTTACCTAGCGGCATGACACGTAACAACATTTCGTGAGGTTGCTCTAACTTCCCCCAAAGTTATAGACGCGCACTTACTGAATTTTAAGCCACGTTATTGTAAAAAATTGCTAAAGGGATTTTCTTTTCCGGTGGGGTGTGCGCTAGCAATCCTTGGTCATTTTCCAGCGCGTGTAAAAATCAAAGACGAAACATCCCTTAGGGCTCAAATATGGTCTTTTGAAAAATCGATTTAGGTGAGCCAGAGTCTGCATTACGAACTTCATGGTTCACCGGACTATTATCGCGAACGTTGGAGACCGCCATTAATCGTAACGTTGTCCAATTTTGTATATCTCCATCCGTCCTGAAGACATTCGCGATCGAATCTGAACTCCTCCAAAATTGCGCCAAATGTTGCATGTTTTGGCCTTAATTTTTTTGGGAAGGAAGGCCCTCAAACTGTGGAACCTAGATTGTAACACTGAGCGTACTCCTGACATGTGTGAAAGTTTGCGGCGATTGACCAAGGGAGCTCGGAGATCTCGGGCCAAAATAAAAAAGAAAAATAAATGCCAGAAACTATAAGCCCGCCGGGAACTATCGTTCGGGGCGGACTAAAAACGGAGAGATTTCCGAAAAATTCAGACTTCGATCGCAAATGTCTCTGGAATGGATGGAGATATCTAAAATCGGAATGTGATCGACTGCGATTTCTTCCAATTTAGGTGAAAAAATGGTAAACTTTGGTTCACTATCAATAAAGTTGGAATGTGCATTCTGATCCACCCTAAATCAACTTTTACTTAAGTCCATATTTTGAATGTAGGGATGTTGCCACCTCAAATTTTTAGACGTGCTAGAGAACGACCAAAGTCAGCGAACGCACACTACAGCGGAGATCAGATTCCCCAATAAGCCTAATTTTTATGAATACAAATTCAAAAATTGATGACGCTGGCAACATTACCTGTTGTTGTTGTAGTAGTAGTAGTGGTAGGAGTAGTGCTAGTAGTAGTAGTTGTCGTCGTCGTGCTGGTACTGCTGCTGGTACTCGTACTTGTGCTGGTTGGTGTTGGAGTCGCAGACACATCTGAAAACAAACAACGATTTAGTCGTTGTGCTAATACTCAAAAACTTCAAATTTCAACTAAAAAATTGCGGGCAGAGCCCAACGTAAGTGCACGTATTGCCATAGGTCCGATTGGGGAAAAATTAGTGGGTTAAAATGCTCTCGTAGCAAAGTCACGTGGCTCGAACTCAAATGCACTGCTCAGCACATGGTGCGCACTATTGATCTTGGGTGGGACAATATTCGCGTCTGTATTTTTTGTTAGTGGACCAAAGTTCGCCTAATTTTTTTGCCAAACGCAGGAAAGGTTGTAATTGATTAACTGCTATTCGGTTTCAAAGATATTTGCGCCCAAACTCTGAAATTGTCCAAAATCGCGCCAATTTTTGCCCGCTGGCCCTACCAAAATTTGTAATCACTTGTATCATTTGCTTCGCGGTACGTTAGGTGGTAAAGTTTCGTGAGGCTACTCCTTTAGCCGCAAAGTTATGAGCGCACATTCGCTAAATTTGAAGTCAATTGTTGACCCCTTTTCTTGTAAAAAATGTTGGGGGACTTAGTCATTTTCTAGCGTGTGTGAAAATTTGGGGGCGGCCCGGGGGTAGTAGGCTTACCCCTCAGTGGCCGAAATAGGCTTATGGTCTTCCAAAAAAGTCGATTTGTAGGCCTAGGTATGATTCCACCTTTAGATCTCTGTAGTTAGTGGACCAACGTTTACCGGACTTTTTTCACCTAACGCGAAGGGAATTGCTGTCGATCAATTACTTTTTGCAATATTAGATATCTGCATCAATTAACAAAAATTTCGCGGCGATCGGCGGAGGGAGCTCGGAGATACCTTGGCGAACTAAAAAAACATCAGCGGTAAAATATAAGCCCAGCGGCCTAAATAAATTTTCCTCACAGGCTGAACGGTAGTTCAAGCCCTGTGTTAACGGCGACTTCTCTTTCTTATGGGAAAGCCAAAAATTCGACCCCCACAGAATCAAAACCCCTAATCTGATTGAAATAAAATTTCGCACGGTTGATATATGTCGGCGAGATAACCCCTCACGCAAAATTTCATGTAAATCCCTTCAAGGGGGGCTTCCCGGCAAATGGGTGAAATATACGCAAAAATTTTTATACCTATCCATATACCTTTTTTTCAGAAACTCACCTACAGGTCAGACCCTTCGGCGGATTTTTGCGTGCGATGGCTCAAACGACGCGGTCTCGCGCAAGGATGTGCCTTTTGGGGGTTAAAA
>Ga0209367_1007571_pt1 | contig 14934 bp, 9 predicted proteins | sample WorMetLIZISLAND2_FD_187412 | JGI IMG/M metagenome (GOLD analysis project Ga0209367, IMG submission 187412) | Marine gutless worms symbiont microbial communities from Max Planck institute for Marine Microbiology, Germany - Olavius geniculatus... ... | reverse complement strand
TCAGGAGCAGAACATTATTGATACTGCAGCTGTCAAGTGGGCCAGTGTACAAGTGTCACAGTGGGCCAACACTTCAAGCAGTTTTACTGTAGGCAGTTGAAAAATGGATAACTGAATGAAATGTCAGTCACAGTGTCAGAAATGTGAACAAAATGTGTTTTTACGCGTTATGTTAATTAAGCAATCATGTCGCATTGAATAAAAAAGTGACATTTTGTTTGTTCTATTTTCGCCAGGTAGTGTAGAAACAGATGTTGAGTGAGATGGGAAATTAAATTGTCGGTTGACGACAAGTTGTCTCAGAAATATTCGTACCAAAAATTATTAAAGTCCGATAATCATTCTTCACGTTACAGTCGAAAATGTTGGGGATGTTTTTTTTGGGACACAGTGTACTGATGGTTAGTTTATAGTTAAGGTAACAAAATATCTTTGTATTTTGCATTTCTCTAAATATATAGTTTTAATTTTAGTTTCACGTTAGTGAATACATTTTTCACTAAAAGCTGACTCATTTATTCTGCAATGCTCAAATATTATTAGCATTTTCCTGTTTCTTTTAGCCTCATAGAATTCAAATCTGGATGAATTTCAGTAAAGTTTCATACACTTAATCCCCAATAAATTCCTGAAGTGATTGCCAAATTTCATTGAACAATATTATTTCTTAGCAGAGTCATTAATTGTTGAATATCAATAACAAAATATCTCTGTTGGGGATTAAATGTACGAAACTTTATTCAGATTAGGGGATTAGTTTTTTACCGGATGCAGTGTATGTCTATTGTGTATGTATGCTGTTTGGATTTAAAGATGCTGCAGAAAGTGAAAACTAGCATACTGTTACTTTCACTGCTGGCATTTTCCTTTGTTCTATAAGAATGCTAATATAGCCCATATAGTCATATTAAACAGTGTTACTTGAGTTTTCTGAGATTAACTGTTAAAAGTGTGGCATGTGTGGCATGTACGTACAGTAACAATGGTGGTGATGCAATAACTGAGAAAACACTGGATCACTGGGCAAATGGTCAGCCTCGAGAACATCTCCAACTATTTGACATGGAACAATTACTTACACTCCGGGCTTTCAACGAGAAAGGTTTCAAACTTTTGTTTGTTGAACTTCACACTAAAATGCACAACTGCAAGCAGGCTCTGCTGTTGATCATTTGAACAGTTGATTCTGCCAAGTAAAAATGATATAGACAGGCTGGCACATTTATGTTATTACCAGTACTATTATGACATTTGTGGAGAGCATACATGTATGGTAATGATTTTCTGAGACCTGTTGTGTCCAGTTCCAGAAAGATAGGTCAGTTATACGAAAATCAAAAGTAGTTTTAGCAGTAGCACCACCATCATAATTAGTAGTTGAAATTGGCATTCATTTGGTTGAGTCACTGAGTGGTTAATTCTAATGTCTTTACAGTGGTTCCTAATGAAACAGACATGCAAACAAATTGTTCTCTGAATGTCTGTCCATCATGTCTGTTAGTGTTGAGTGCTGGTAGTCATTTTCAGATGTTGACTGAGTGATAATATTACATTAAAATGAAATTTAAATTATTTTAATTTAATTGTTGATAATATAACAGCAAAAAGAATTAAGATGTCATTGTTTGGCAGATGTGGCAAATGATATGGTACGGTAGTCATATTGACCAAAACCCCTGGCAGTTGGTCATTTTTAGATGTTTTCTCAGAATATCTGGTTAAAATAAAACTAGAATTATTTAATAGTAAATAATACAGCAGTAAACTAATAAGGATGTCATTCTGTGGCACAGGTGGCTTGTGGCATAGTAGTCTTATTGACCGGAACCTTATAACAGCGTTCGTTCCATTTTTGCCGATGGAGAGGAAACATGTCAAGCTGTGTATAGAGGATGACTTGCGGTATAAGAATCGTGAAGTGACTGAACATGTTGTAAATCAAGTTGCTGATGTTTTGCCGTATTATCCACCCAACGTGAAACTGTTTGCAGCATCCGGCTGTAAGCGAGTTTCGCAGAAAGTTGATCTGATGCTAGACAATGACGAGTTATGATTTAGATCACAAGTTAATGTATTGCGTCGACCACTTGTTTTTTTTATGCAGCATCATGTGATGCATCTTTTCCGGTGTTTTTGTAGTAAAGTACTGTTTAATATTTTACATGTAGAATAAAATAGTCAGGTGTTCATCAAAGACAGTTGTCTGGAAAACCTTGAAATGTCTGTGAATTCGACAGCTGTCAGGAAATTAACCGGGAACAAGGTCACTGAAAACTGTTTACTGTTAACTACACATATATGGAGCAACCTTTCAGTTGCAGCATTGTTTTAGATGCTGCATTTTGATCAGAGGCATTGTGACTGATAGGAGGCGGGGAAGTCGAATTTTAGCCTGTGGGGAAAATTTCTTTCTTGTCTCAGTCTGAAAATTTTCTTTAAATTTGGGACTGAAATTCCCCTTATTTTGGGAAAAATTTAAATTTAAAACACCTACATGGTGTTTCATAAAAAGGACCCCTTTTTGTTTTTTTCATAATTCACTCAAATGATGATCAATTTACACGAAATTTTACCAGCTGTAGCTGAAGAAATATTAATTCAAGATATTTTAACAAAATATGGCAGTTGATTAAATGTTTTTTTGCTAGTCGTGAAGTAATGCAAACGTCATAATGTGTCAGGGGTACAAACTTGCTAGTCTCAACTGGTGCTGCCAGTTTCTACCCTGTTCCTGTGAAATATTTTTATTGTTGAAATATTTTGAATTAGTATTTTTTTACCTACAACTGGTGAAAATTTGATATGAATTGATCATCATTTGAGTAAATTATGAAAAAACAAAAAGTGGTCTCTTTGTGAAATACCGTGTATATTTCCTTTGTTGCAAACTTGCAGCTATTTTGTTGAAATATTTCAACTTCTAGCCCCAAGTTTTTTATTCTGATGCCATGTTGATGTACTGGATTATTACTCTATTTTCAGTGCTACATGTACCATTGCAAAGCACATCATGGAAGGGCATGTAGTATGGAAAAGTACTACATAGTCAAGCAGTTTCACAGAGTGCGAGGATGCGTTCACACAGGCACAAGTACGAGTCCGGCACTGTCCGAGTTCCCATATACGAGTTCCGGCAAACACGAGTTTGCGTGTATTTCAATGGTGGCCGTTCACATACATACGAGTACAGGTTACTTGTAAATTTCATTTGTACGACTAGTTTTTGTGCAGGTCGTGTTTTTATCCACCTGTGCGAAGTAACTACGCGTAAACAGCATAAGTATAATTTACAGAAGCTGTGGTGCATATTTGACGTCAGAACTGACGTCAATGTACACTTGTTTATCGTTAGAGGGGCGCGGTTAGTAAAATTATTAGCGACGTGATGAAATATTGTTGTTTTATGCACAAAGCATTTCCTCTGTTTCCTTGATTCGATTTCATTCAATATGGCCGACATGTGTTATGTAATTGTACAAGTGACCGTGAATGTTCCACTCGTACGAGTGAAGCCATTTCGAGCTGTAGACCAAAACCCGGACTCGTAATCGTACTCGTGCTTGTGTCCATGTGAACGTGGTCTTAGTCATTGACGTTGCAAGTCGGGCATGTGTTTAAGATGCGTATTATATTTTTATGATGTACTTGTGGTTCCGTGTTTACTGTTAATTCGTAAGTTTTTTTAGTCAGCTGATCATGATCAGGGGTCTGTTTTTAAAAATATTGCTACAGATTTCAGCCACAATTTCAAACACATAGATATTGTTGTCGACAAATAAACTTGTATGAATGTTAAATGCTCATCGTTGCGTAATTTTTCATGCCATTGGACGGATCAGGGGCATTCAAGTCCATTGAGGACTACACTCAAAGTGTATTACTTTTCTCAAGGGGCGCAACTTTCAGGACTTCAGGGGGGGCAGTCATTGTTACACCATAACCATAACTGATCCAGTCTTGAAAGATGTCATGTTGTAACTTCAAAGAATAAGAAACAAATAAGATACAGGCAAACAAAAATCTGAACGTCATAATATTTTGAAAATTAAATTAAAATATAAATAAAATAAAACATAAATAAACGTGAACATTAAACACTAAAGACCAGGAAAAGTGATAATGAAGCATGTTCACAAACGAAACTAGAAAAGCGGACAGAGACCGCAAACCTCCGCCAACGCCATGTTGTTCGCCAGGTGGCATTACCATATTTGGCATATTAACAGCGGTTTCCCTTATCTGCATGTTTACCGTGCATCTCGTGAGCATTAGCTCAAATTTCCAGATCACCCCCAAAATTGAATCACTTGTAGTTTTTGCCATTCCCGACATTCCCTGAAAATTTCAGAAAGATCCATAACTTTTTGAGTTATCTTGCTAACACACAGACAGATAGACAAACAAACAAACTCTGGCAAAAACATAACCTCCTTGGCGGAGGTAAATATTGAGATGCTAACATCCTGAAGGACGCTACAATGTGGAAACACACACAATCACTGGGGCACAGCTCTATCTAGCAGTGGATTGGGGTTCTGAGAGAAGGTCTAGAGGGCAGGGAGATGGAAGCCCCCAAGTGGGTTCAGGAACAGGAAGCCTGGGGGGTTCCCCAGAAGCTGAAGGAATGTAGCTGAATATTGGCATAAGCTTTTCCCTAGATTTAACGCACTGACAAGTTTTCTGCACTCTACCACAAACACTTTTATTCACCAACTGGTGTGCCATTTCAGACTTCAGCAATGTCAATGCTGTCGAATTTATGAAAATTCTTCAACTTCTGAGGCGGACAGTACAGTGGGAATTCCCGCCTAATGATATGGGCGGTTGCAACCCCAGTAACTCCCACGGAGTTATGCCCCCTAAAACATACAGTATTTCTCAACGCAAGCAAATGTCACTGGTTTATCAATGTTTATCGGCTGCAGGCCTCATACCTCACCGCAGGCCAGCACAATGTAAGACGCTCTAATTGTTTATGATGAAAAAGAGCAAACATTACAGTGTTCAGCCAAACTGCTTAACTAAAACGCCTACAGGCAAGTTAACTTAAAATGGCAAATTTAACTTACATGTTACATTAAAAAATGCCAGCTAACAAACCTTCCAATCAGAAACAGAGCTGCAAATTTACAATAAAAGACACTGCAGCTGCTCAGAAAATTTTACAATTTCGCCCCCCCCTCCCACAAAAAAGTCTAAATCCTCCCAAAACTGGTTATCTTTCAATTAACAATTGTAATTTTGGAAGACAATTTTCGAACCAGAAGAAAATTATCAGACAGGCCAAATTCAGCGGGGCAAAACTGCAATTGCCAGCACAACAACACAAGGTCTACTACATGTTGGCTGTTAAGTTCAGAGGCGTTTTTCGCGAGCACGGAATCTGGACAGTCTGGTGGACTGAGTCTGACGAAGCCAGTCCCGACCATGGCGTTCCTGTTCCACGGACACATTTTTGCTTCTCCATGCTGCCCACCACGATGCAAACTTACGACGCTTGCTTAACAACAGCCAGTCTTGCAGCTAGAACAAAACAAACAGCAGCAGCAGTAGTAATATTAGTAGTAGTAGTAGTAATAGTAGTAGTTGCTGTTTTTGTTCTCGTTTCTATACGGGGCCCAGCACTAATAGCAATAATAGTAGTAATAAATAGTAGTTTTAGTAGAAGTAGTAGTAGTTGTTGTTGTTGTTTTTGCTTTGCCACGCCACGTCACTATTACGTGACTTCACTGTTTAAGCTTAATGTTACGTGTCCTTGTAGTCTTAGGAGTTAACGCCACACAAGTTTATTCGTCCTTCATCATCATCATCATCATCATGCACCATGATGCAAACTCACACTAGAACAACAAAAGAGTGCATTAGTCATGTTAACACTTTGGCAATGGACATAACGGCTATGGACTTGCTGTTTGGGCTACTGAACAGAGGCTCCTTCGACAACTGCTGCAGCTCAATAAAAAAAACGAGCTGTCAAATTAACACATTTATTAATGCATTAATAAATTAACGCATGTTAAAATAATTACATACGTAAATTTATGTTAATTTACTTAAATTCCATGAAGCAAAAATTCCAATAGTCTGTTAAACTGCAGTTATTTGACAATGGAATGAATTCAAGTAGGCCCTAACAAAACTGTAGCTGCCATTCCATCACTACTGTAAATAAATAATTATTCTGATGACAAACTAATCAATTTCTATGCAAGTTATGACGTCAGTTATTGTTGATTATACATTTAAAATGTGTTTTTAACTTTCTATATTCTACAGGCAGGCCCCCAAACGTCGCTGGACCCGGGTTAACTTACCCCTCTACTCTCCTTCTTGACGGGACTGGGTGCGTTAATAACACGTTAATTAATGCGTTAAAAAAATTAATGCTTCGACAGCTCTATTGCACAAGCCGCGATGTATCTTTAAAGGACCTGACTCCATCTAAGTGGGCCTTTTAAACAGAAACCAGAGGTAGATAACCAGAAGAAATCTGTATTCATCAAACACCGTGCCCAAGCTGGACACTACTGCAAGACTGTCAAAGCAAACACGTGAAAGTCTAAAAGAGTGGATCGATGCCAGTACCTTACGAGCGGACAGCAGAGCCCCATGTCGATAGAGCCAGCTGAAGCTGTTTGCAACAAATGAAATTTTCAGCGAGTTTGGAGCAAACTGGCAGTGAGTGTTCTCGACGACTGACAGACGAGATAATTGCTCTGCATCGTAGCTCTGAACGTTCCTGCCAAATACACAAATGTGCAACATCAGCAGTCAGCAAGTGGCTTGGTGACAAAGATGCTAAACTCATGATCAAAAAATCATGAGTTTGAGTCCCGATCGGGGTGCAGTCAATTGCTTACTACTTGGGTGGGTGATAGTCTGTGTCTGTGGTCAGGAAAACCATCTTGGTATATAACCAACAGCAAGGACTTCTTATCAAGTATGAAAATATATTAAGTCGAGACAACTACCTGCTGAGAAAAACCGGTTTATCATCACTGATGTCTTCAGAGGATGACACGTCGGGGTCAGTATATCGATCAATGTACGTTGACATGCGATACTGCATGACTAGCTGTTCATCGGTCGATGTGTCTGACTCCGTATCAATTAGCTCCATTGTCACTCGACCACTGTTCTTGTACTGCAATGTACAGTAGCAACGTCATTATTACACTGTGTCGCAGAAAAAAAAGCAGTCAAAATTGTTTTGTCATTTTTACTAACTTTAATAATTTTTGGCACGTAGATGGCTAAGATGACAAAATTATGTAAGGTGCACTCATTTTCCACCTCGCCTAATTTATGTCAATGCACTACCATGTGAAACATAGATGCTCCAAATTGTTGCACAATGCAGAGTCGTTGTCTCAAGTAAACGCTGTAATGAGTTAATTAGGCACAAAATACACTAAAATGTGAATTAGTTAACAGAATTATAAGTTTGTATAACAACTCACTTGCAACTTAGAATTTATGCCAAAGTGTGCTCCGCATACAAAGATGCAATGGCTTAGATGCAACGCCAATGGCTGATAGCAGAATCAATGATTGACTGAGCAAATGCATTCACTCATCGACTGGGCGTGTTTCAAACTCATCAGCCATTTAATACCTGAAAATTATTAAACCATGTTGCACCCTGTCATATTGACGATGCAAAAGTGAACCATCTGATACAAATAATTGCCACGTAATGTAACAATTTGGAGCATCTGTGTTTCATGTGGTAGTGCATTGACATAAATTAGGTGAGGTGGTAAATGAGTGCACCATATATAATAATATCGTCTTCGCTATCTTTTTGCCAAAACTTATCAAAGTTGGTGGAAATTTGACAAAGTTATGCCAAAAACAATTCTGATTGTTTTCTTTGAGACAAGGTGAAGAAGACCATAAGTTTTTGGCAGCAAATGTTCCTAATTCTGTGATGTCCTATTTATTAAGTTAGTGGAGGACTTTCTGGATGATTCAGACTACAAAAACTACTATCATTCTGTATCAAAATGTTCAATAATCATTATAACCATGTTCAATCAGTCAACAAAAATATATGAAATAAATACAATGTCATCGAGATACGTGCTTTCAAACTGTCATTTGAAAGTTCGTGCAAAAATCGGGAAATTTTTATAGTCTCATGTAACACTGCATTTGACAAGGGTCTTTATCCAATTTGGAAAAAAAGATTCAAAGAGATTCAGTATGATTCATCAGTGAATGAATCAACAAATAACACTTACAGAAAGTGACCTATAACTAAAAATTATTAGAAATAAATATCTGCTGAAAAAAAGACAGCCAAGCAAATGCCAGTCATTTGGCATTAATCGACATAACTGTGAACGGTAAATAAGAAATAAAAGACAGCTTCAACACTTCAGTGAATTGCAAACCTTTGGTGCCAATAAAATGCACATTATACAAATTGTTTGCTATACTGAACCATAATGAATTCAAACAAAAACCAATCGTAATGGCTTAAAACATACAAAAACGATGCGGACACAGTATTCATCATTGAGCATCCGAGTAGCTTGTCGGTGATACGTCAGCTCAGCCACCTGGCGAATGTGAGCCGTACTGACCTGACCACCGGCCCCGCCCACCTCACAATGTCTACTGAAAAGCTGCATCAGTTCCTTACACAGCTCGTCAGACAGCAAGTGCTGCAGCTGTAAAACACAGCACCCAGTACATGGTACAATGGTATAATACACAGGACAGTATAGCACACAAGGCCCACTGATTTCTCCGGTGAACCGACAAAAACCTGGTCTGACAAAACCTGGACACAGTGATATGGGCTTAGGTTTAGAAAATAAGTTAAGGATAAGGTTAGGATTAGGGTTAGAAATTAGAGTTAGGGAAAGGGTTAGGGATTAGAATTTGGGATAGGGCTAGAGATTGGTATAGGGTTAGAGTTAAAAATTCTGATTAGAAATAGGGTTAGAAATAGAAATAGGGTTAGGTAAGGGCTAAGGTTAGGGTTAAGATTAGGGTTCGGGTTAGAATTCGTTCAGTGGGCCAGTTCTGACGTTTCGGGTTTTGTCGACCGGTCCAGGTTTTGACAGGGAACCTATTTCTCCTTGTCTCAGCTGTATCTGACTGTCTACCACTGGCAACAAGCCCAGTAAGTAATCGCTTTGTTAAGTTATAGTATTAATGGGCAAATGTAGACAAACTTTCAACATCATCCTGCATGTTCAGCCATGCATGACCAAGTCTACAGTCGTGGTCAGCTGCTGGGGCTATGGTTGCAAGCCAAGTAGAGCTTTGCTGATGTCACTCCAGGTGTGGTCTGCGAGGCTTCGGCGTGAGAGGTCCAGGCCCCGCAGCTGTTGGGGCGGTCAACATCAACATGCAGCCGCCATAACTTGACATCGTCTTGCCGCTGTTTGCTGAATGACCTGCGACGTTTGCCTAGACATGCTGTTCAGATGTGGATTGTGTGTAGCGCCGCTACTTTGTGTTTTCTGCGTGTCTTGGACGTTCGTCAGGCCACCAGACATCGTCGCATGTGACGCAGTGTCATGTTTTCCAGACAATCATACATAGTTTGTCACGACTTGAGGTTTTGCTTGTGGACCTTGAAGTTAATTATTATTTAGGCCACGTTAAATTTTTAAAAAATGTAATGTAATGTAATGATTAGTAAACTTAGTAGGCTTAGGCTCAAACCCTAGCAACATGAAGCCACTGAACTCAGACTTAGACTAAGTGGAACGACCTATACTGCCGCTCACATGTTCTGCCAGCGACTTCATGATATTCACTGATTACAAAACAACGTTGAAGCTATTCACTGCCCTTGTTTGTAGATAAACAAAAAATAAGTTTACTCTACTTGCTAACATACCTGTCGAACGATGTTCTGTAGAATCTTCTCGATGGTGAAAGCCATGTGAGCGCTGGAGTCCAGAGCCTCGTAGAGTTCAGACTCGAATGCAAAGACGTCGACCGTTCCTTCGATCATACCACGCACGAGATTGAGAACAAAGTCGTAGTGTGAACCAGCGTACTTCACCGCACCTACAACGTTAAAATATTAAAGGTCAAAGGTGATGTAGAACTCTTTATAAAACCCATCTCAGAGCTAAGGAGCGTCAGCTGCCATATGGGATCACACAGTGTTACCTGCCATCTGACACCGGTGAACGCGCCTCACCTTAACCCAAGCCAGATAGGCCGGTACTCCATTCATCCACCCTGGAGGGGTGGAAGACTGAGCTGACCTAGGTGGCTAGTTACACACCGCAATGGTTTACCTGCCCACAGGCAAGTCACCCATCCAAGTACTAACCTGGCGCGGTGTACAGTAACTTTGCTGATCGGACACAACACGTTACCGCTATGCCACACCACCAACCCAGTAAAACATCATAGCACTTTCTCTTTCTTGTCAATAAAAGTAATTTTTAAAAATAAGCCAGCCCAGTTCCAACATATGCAGCCATCTGCCTACAGCTGCACAACCCGAGCCCTGATCTTTTAAACTGAAAGTTGGCACAGGGACTACACCTGCCCTGAGAACGTCCAGACCAAAGTGGGTTTTTCTACTTCTTTCCGTTTTTATGTTATAAGCTCATATGGAACGAACAGAAAAACAGGCAAGATCAGTAATATAACCTATTAAGATCGCTGCTGCATAATAATGCCCAAGCTCGGCAGTACAGTCACAAATTAGTTAGTTTTACCGTAACTGGTCTACTACAAATAATTTGGTAATGCAATACTAATATAATATAAATAATATGATACACAAATCACTCACCAGACAATGAACACAACTGTTATGCACAGAAAAGTTTTTTGACTTCATCATAGCCAACTCCTTATCTAATTTTCATTAGAAAAGATCCAACTTCAAAACTTTTGCTAATAATCAGCTTACTAGCCTCAAATGAATATGAGTACGTGACATCAAAAATGAACTGCAAAATGAAATCCAAAACACAAACAGGGCTGGATTTTGGCCCTATTTGTGAAAAATAGTCAGATATTGGGATTAGCATAAGCCAAATTCTGGTAAACCCTAGTAAGAAGCCATAAATCGCTCACAGGAAGATTGAAGATTAGTGGCGGCTTCATGCTGGCGAGTGTTGGCAACACGGTGAATATCATGAAGTCGCTGGCAGAACATGTGATACAGACGAATGAACAGATACCAACTACTGCTGGCGTACAGCAACACATAAGTCTCATCCTGCATAAACATAAATAATAAATAATAAAATGAGTACTATCAATGCCTCCATGAAACTGCTCCACCGTACTTGATCAACAAAATCGGAAAACTATGTGATCGACAATGTTTCCTCTCGTATTCGGTGAAAAAAGTTTGGTGAACTCTGGTCCACTAACCACAAAGTTTTAGAAGTGCAATCACACTCACTAAATCAACTTTTTCAGAAAACCATATTTCGGCCCATAGGGGCACCGCAAAATTTTTACACGTAATAAACAGTTGCACGCTAACACTAAAGGTGCATCTGGTTATCAAGATCTGCAGTCTGCCACGCAACAGTTTATCATACCACACTACCAACTAAACACATGTATTCGAACTTTCAGTCATCAGTGCTTTGCTGACATTGCAGGTCCGTCAACTTGGAATTATATGCCTGACAGCCTTTGTGACACAGAACTGAGTGCAATGCTTTCAAACATCAGCTGAGAACATACTTTCTTTGCAAAATGCCATTCAATGGCAAAACGTACCAGGTGCAATGGAAATTGCTTTTTGAGTAGACGATTCTTCCTGCCACAATTTGTTGATATTGAACCATGATCATTGGAGTTATTTGAAAATGTAACAGGGGTCTGGGTTATAAATACTAACACTTTATAAATACTAACACAATACAAATACTAACGCCATGTCGCCGTCGTGCGACCGGTTCAGCTGGCATCGGCACATCAATGAACTGAGGAAGCGTATCATGCAGAAACTGGCTGATGCGGAAACAATCATCTGTCTGTCCGGCTGGCAGGTAACTCAGGTAGTGAATGATGAGACCCGATGCATCACGCATGGCAGAACGACTTGTGAACACCAGGTCCAGGCTACGACCCACTGCTCGATTACCGTATGATGATAGCTAGCGATCAACAAACACTGAACCGTATACTTTTAATTTTAAAAAAACTCTTCAGTGATTACCTTCATTGCTAACGGCTAAGGCTACATCTAGTAGGACCACAAACCTATAAATAAGTAGACTGATTACTCACCGTTCGCCTACCAGTAGCAGCAGCATCAAAGTATACAACTAACACTTACATAGTTCCTACTACTCTGCAGAATTTATTTTCCCTGACTTTCCAGAACAATACGAATCATTTTCCCTAACTAATTTGTTCACGCGAAATACCAGTGTCAGTTTTCAATCACTCGCAATCACACTGGAAACAAGGGCAGCGAAACAAATTTAAAAGTGGAGATAAAAGTAATCTGCACGCAAAGTGAGCAGAAAAAAATTTGGAAATGTTGCACGCAGTTTGTGCACAACAATTCACAAATTTTTTCTGCATCTTTGTTAACTTTTGCACTCTGGTACTTTTAAATTTCCTGACTTTCTCTGACTTCCCCTGTCCGTAGGAACCATGCACTTAAATCAACTCAGCCTTCTATCCATCTGGGGTAGGTAAATCTAGTACTGGCCTGTCTGGCTGAAGATTAATGCGAGGCAGATTCATCTGTGCTGGGTGTGATCCCATATGGCGGGTAACACTCCATAGCTCTGCAATGGGTTTATCACAAAGCTATACACAACCTTTTAGTATTGTAGTATAAACTAATTTCCTCAGAAATAGTAATAGTAGTGACCTCTTCAGCAGCAGTATCAGCTTCATTGAGCAGCGTTTTGGTCCTCATCTGCCGTCCGTCAACCTGTCGGAAGGTCGCCGCCTGACACTGTAGCCACTTGGCATGGTTTCGATCGCACTGCTCACGCCAGAAACGGTTATAGTTCTTCTGAGCTTCCCGCCATTCATCGAGCTTGGCACGCAGACGCCGTAGTACCAGGGGCACCGCGATGTCCGGCTTCTTCATTAAACCTTCGATCATGTCGACCGCCTTGTCACCGTATATCCTGCATACAGAAAACTGTAAAATTTTAACACAAATTTCCCACTCTTTTACAGACAAAAAATCCAAGACTTCTCCAGGACTTTCCAGAACCCCCGTGAAAATTTTTCCAGGACCTTTTCGTAGCCAACAAATGTTTAAATATAACGAACTGACACGACAAATTTAAAACTAGAGGACTACAAGTAATCCACGAGCGAAGCGAGCAGAAAAAAAAGATTTTCATTTGAGCCAACAAAAGAATGCATGATTTTTTCAAGGATATTTTTCCATAACTTTCCAGGACGTTGAGCTTTAATTTCCAGGACTTTCCAAAACCAAAGTGATTTTCCAGGACTACCCAGGTCCTGGAATTTTCAAGAAAAAATCTAGGACTACCCAGGACTTTCCAGGAAGTGTGGGAACCCTGATAAAAAAATCAATCATTTATTACAACAAAAAGCAGCATACAGTTATCACAATAAAAACACCACAATAAACTGCTATGGCCGGCTACTTTATTAGACCTTCGATCATGTCAACTGCCTTCTCACCATATATCCTGTGTACATGTAGATCGCAGAGCCATCTTTATTATCTTCTAACCTGTTTGGTTGATGGTTAAAGGCTGGTTGCACCAACCAATTTTAAGTACGTACTTAGTTAAGTACCACTTAAATTAAAGTGCTCCTTAACCGGCTACTTAAATCGATTCTGTTGCACCAACACAATCCGCACATCACTTAGCTAAGTGACAGACTTAATTGTAACGACGCTTGCCATTGGCTAATTTCGATCACGTAATGACAGCCTTTCCTTGACGACCAATTACGTAACAGCCATCACGCTTCATTGACAACAATGGCCATCACTCGAAATGCCCTATATAAATTGGAATAATTTCAGAACAGTATAATTTTGATCAAAGTGTAATATATAGGCCAAATACATGAGAAACAGCATAAATATGGATTGATACATATTTGGCTGACATCGAATATAACCCGAGAAAATACACTTTGTAGACAACGCTGAACTCGTACGTGTCAGGCACTGCTTTTTAGAAAAGTGATTCGTTTTCACTTAAAACAATCTCAGCTGTAAATACTCAATGACAAACAGCATTATCCATGTGTATTTGCCAGTTTTTTTTTCTTCGCTTTTGTTTACAGTATATAACAATTGTTACCTAAAATTGTCAACTTAGGACGATAACTTCGTCACAGTTCGCTAAATAAAGATGGCATCTGTCTAATTTTTGCCAGCCGCTTAAATTTAAGTGGGCAACTTTGGCCACTTATTTTTAAATGACGTTTAAGCAGGCAGCCTGCTTAAATGGTGATGGTGCAATGCATTTTCTGCTAAGTACGGTGGTTAAGCATGTACTTAAATTTAAGTATGGTTGGTGCAACATGTCCTATAAGTGTCTAGCTATTAACTGTATTCAGGGATCAGACATCAAGGAACTCAGCGACCTCCTTGGAGAGAAACCGAACTAAATGAATTCAAGTCAAAACCACCCTTGCCGTGCTCAAGAACGGGTACTATTATTGATGAGCACCAAGGTCGGTATGCATAACAACGTTGTAGATTAGTTTGGACGTAAGGCCTATGTCGCAACTAACTACACTGTGTCTCAAAAAAAAGCATGTGACTACATTTTTTGCAATAACTTGAACAATGAATGTCCGATTATAATAATTTTTGGCACACTTATTAATGAGACTATATGTCATCAAATGGTGGTTTCACTTCCCACCTCATCTATTTAGTGCAACTGTCTTACCTTGGGAAATCACAGAACACAAAAAATGACAAATTTAGCCATAATCAATATATTGTTTTGTGAACAAACAACGTTAAAC
>Ga0209367_1007570_pt1 | contig 14935 bp, 14 predicted proteins | sample WorMetLIZISLAND2_FD_187412 | JGI IMG/M metagenome (GOLD analysis project Ga0209367, IMG submission 187412) | Marine gutless worms symbiont microbial communities from Max Planck institute for Marine Microbiology, Germany - Olavius geniculatus... ... | reverse complement strand
CCTAGGTTACTATTAATCACCAATAGGAAATCGTATACTGGCTTTCGATTGGCGCTGAATTCAGTGACCTTGGATGACCTTGAACGCCAAAATAGGGGTTTTTACGGATTTTTTTCGCGATATGAGACTGCACAAGTCTATCATTCACAAGGAGTCGCCAACGCCACACGCGCCTATGGCCGATGTGTATTAGGGTCCCGATAGGCTGAGTCCAAGTGATATGCAATTTTCGAAACTATAACTACTGAACTGGAAATGCTATAGGCTTTCGTGCGTCTCGTGAGCTTTGCTCAAATTTCTTGTATATTTTTGCTGCATTTTGCTGTTGTTTGTAGTTGTGATAAGGATATTGGAATCGTTTGGCCTAATCAGTTTTCGATAGTGTTTCTGTTCTGTGTGTTGTTATTGTGAATTATGACCAAGAAGCTGTTAATTCCTGTATTGTATAAATTTTCATTATACCATGTCTTTCGTTATCACATTGATGGCTGTCTGGAGGATAATAGGGAAGATTATTAGAACTATGCTGTGTCTGGTGGGACATTAAACCCTACTCACTCACTCACTCACTGTTTTGATCTGTTGCTGTATTTAGCTTTCAGCACTCGACTGTTTTCCGTGCTGCGGTTTGAGAGTGTTATCCACGAGTTTGATCCATACTTTAACTATAGGACAACACGTTTCTTGTCGGAGGAAGGTTTTTACAGCTTCCACAACTGGTTTGATGACAGAGCATGGTATCCATTGGGACGTATTATTGGTGGCACTATTTATCCAGGTATGTTATACATGTGATGTGAATGAAATGGCCATAAGATAATAAGTTATGTTTAAGTCCATGTTTCACTGTGATGTTTGTTTGCAGTGGTTATGTTATATGTTGTCTGTATTTGATGTGCTTTCTGACTGCTGTCATATTTTTTGTATGGGGTAGTTAATTTGAATAGTCAGTGAACTTTATAAGAATTCTCAATTAACCATATGCAACACCCACAATCCCACATACACACTACACAGCGTTTGTTCAACATGCCTAGTTTTTCCACAGTTATTTCACATTCAGTCATATGCCAATATACATTTAATTTTATGTCTTTGAATGTGGTTAGTACCATAGTTTGCTTTTCTTTAAGAATTGTGCATTTTCATCTCTCTTTTTGTAGTTTTCATTAAGATTGCAAAGAATCTCTTTGCAGCATATAAATATAAACTAGAGTGAAACTGAATATGTTGTGTGTTTAGGCTTGATGGTAACATCTGCGCTGTTTTACCATATTTTGCATCTGGTCAATATCACAATCCATATTCGAGATGTATGCGTATTCTTGGCTCCGTTGTTTTCCAGTCTGACAGTTCTTGTTACATACCTCTTGACAAAAGAACTGAAGGTAATCAATCAGGCAGTATTCAGTGATCAGTTTCATTCATGTCAAACGTATTCTGCATTCAGCTAGTATTTTCACTGATATTCTGGTTCTATTTGTGCTTTTCATTTGCCCGATAATTCAGTAGTCACTGAAGTTTGTGTTGCATTATCAGGTTCTCTGATGCTTCATTTAGTTTTTTTTGTGGATGCCGGATTAGTGGATTTGTGCTATTAGGTAAGTGTTTTTTCAATCTTGTAATGCTGTTGATTGAATGATGGGAATGACGTTCAGTGCGGTGCATGAAAAGAACCTGTTGTAGAGGGTAATGAGGTAATGGTAATAAGGTGTAACTTCAGAAAAGTAGTCTGAAAGTAGTTGTTTGTCTTAGCCATCGCAATTCTGTCTGTTCGTCCGTCCGTCTATCTGTCTGTCCATCACACGGGTGGATCAGTCAAAAATGGAGCTCAAGCAAGAGTCACCAAGTCTTCACCGTCGGCTGCCTGGAAGACTCTAGTTTCAGGAACTGTAAAGCCTTTTCATAAATTCGAAGGGGTCACCCCGAACGAGGGCACTAAATGAGAGGGGCATAGGGAAAATTTGCGATATTCAGCTGATAAAGCGTTGGCTGAGCGATAGGTGGCACCCTCTAGTGAGTATGAGTAAAACACTATAGACATTATAGCCTCGGGTCATTTGGCGGCCTCTGATTTTGTTTTACTTGGCTTTCTTTGAAACTGTAGCCAAAAGCCGTACGGATGAAGTCTACGGATCACTAACGTACAACGGTGCACCACTGTTGCACGTTCCCCTTTGCGTTAACAGTGCTTTACTTTTTTATTCCTGCCATGTTTTTTAAAGTTTTTTTTTAAATTTCCTCTAGAATGTGTTTACATCTATGGTTGAGAAGGTATCATATTGTGCTGATTTTGATCCACCGCGGACTGGTCTGTGTGCAGGATGCTGGAGCTGGTCTCGTTGCTGCTGCTATGATTGCTGTCGTTCCTGGTTATATTTCACGTTCGGTCGCCGGTTCCTATGACAACGAAGGCATTGCCATATTTTGCATGCTGCTGACGTATGCGATGTGGATCAAAGCTGTGAAGACCGGCTCGCTGTTTTGGTCTGTTCTGTGTGCGCTTGCATATTTCTACATGGTGAGCATCCCCTACGTGGCTTAACATAATCTAATCTAGACACGGCTGAATAAAATTGTTTTGTATAGTTTCTTTTAGCACTTTTTCGTTGTGGCCCTGTTGACTTGGAATTTGCTGCCTGACAGTCTACATGATGCAGAACTGAGTATCGACATTCTCAAACGTCAGCTGAAGTCATGTTTTTTGCAGAATGTTGACAATGAAATGTATTAAGCTGTGAAGACCGGCTCGCTGTTTTGGTCTGCATATTTACTGTTTACTTGTTTTTTTGATGCAGTACAATGTATTTATACCATTGGTTGGTTATTGGGCAGTGTAGTAACCAGCTTTTTGCAGTTGCTCGACCTTGTGTCTGGAACATAACATCTCAGTCACTTTTGACGTTCTCCCGACATCTCAAAACCTGGCTGTTCAGAAAGTTGTATCAATGCCTCATTATTTCATTTGTCCAGAGTCCATTTAAGTGCTTTATTCTTTAAACTACCAAAAGACTTAAAGTTAGCTTCTCTACTTAAGTAGTTGTAGTGTTATCATAGAGGCTTTTGGTGTTATTGTGTGTATAGGCATTGCCTAGGAAGGCCATCCCCGAAGTGACTATACTATGTCAGGCAGGACGTTAAACCCTACTTACTCACTCACTTTTGGTGTTTTGAGGTCATATTAAGGACCATAACACTGAGATGATCCCAGTCAAAAATGATGCGTTGGACATCAAGTTTATGGTATTAATGCGTAGCTGTGTGACTACTGTATGAAACAAGTCTAATTGAGATAGGAGAATCAGACCAAGGTGATGAGTCTTTTGTTTCAGTTGATTCAGTTTCTTGAGAGCAACATGGCTCTACACTGCTGTCATCATTTTTTATGCGCAACATCAGCAACTGCTGTAGCGCATCTTAGCCATCGCAGTTCTGTCTGTCTGTTTGACTGTCTGTCTGCATCTGTCTGTCACACGTGTGGATCAGTCAAAAACGGTGCAAGCTAGGATCACCAAATCTTTACCATCGGCTGCCTGGAAGACTCTAGTTTCAGGAACCATAAAGCTTTTTCATAAATTCGAATGGGGTCACCCCAAATGAGGGCGCTAAATGAGAGGGGGTGGGAAAAATTTGCGATTTTCAGCTGATACGGCGTTGCCAGAGCGAGGTTGTGGCGCCCTCTGGTGAGTACAAGTAAAACACTATACATATTTAGCTGCTGATCGTCTGGCACCCTCTGGCAACTGATTTGGTTTTACTGGGCTTTCTTTGAAACTGTAGCCATATGGATGAGATCTACGGATGAAGACTACGGATCACTAGCGTACGACAGTGCACCACTGTTGTGCATTCCCCTTCTCATTAGCAGCGCTTTTTTGTTTGTGGTGGTGAAATGCATTGTTTGCTTATGATGTGCAGGTGTCATCATGGGGAGGTTATGTTTTTCTCATCAACTTGATTCCTCTTCACGTTCTTGCTCTCATGGTCACTGGACGATTTTCACATCGCATCTATGTCGCTTACTCAACGGTGAGTTGTGGATTTGAGCAGTTGTTGTCATTTGTTAACACGTTGCAGTTCTGGCAATTTAAGTACTTCTTGGAAGATGCAGTTTTTTCATCTTATTCACTTTGTTGTTTTGTTTCGTCAACAGGATTACTATGGAAAAGTTTTGGATATTTTTTTTGAAAAACGATTGGATGCGGAAAAAGGATGTGTTGTTCAAATTTTTTCGTTATTCAAAATTTGAAAGACATTATTCGGATCTTATTCAAAATTTGTTTCTTTGCGGTACCGTTAGTTAACAGTAATAGGCCTACCGTAGAACCTACGATGATCGACCATGCTTTGTTCTATCAGACTGTGAAATGTATGTTCGTAATTTAAGTTGTTGTTACATACTAACGCTTTGTAACATAATCTGTTAGTCTTATTTTTAAAAAAAACGTGACTTACGGCAAAGATACTATTCGATTTGCATGATTTGCATGATGTAAACAAAAGCAACCTTAGGTTGTAAACATGAAGTAAGTAACAAAAAATGGAAACCTGGATGTGTACGACTCAAGTTCAAATGTGATACATCTTTGTGTGATAGTCACTGCCAACCATTAATGTGCAGGCCTATTGCTTTGACTTGTTTTAACCTATGTAATTAACTGGTTTTTTAATGAAGAGAAGCACGTTTTAAGCTATCGAATCATATATTATATTAGGCCTACTGCAACTCACATCCACAGTTTATATGCAGATTACGATCACACCATACATTTAACTACAGTTGGTATAGACTGTTGACAGACTTGGTCTGGGCCTAGCGTAATACACTGAAGTTTTTGTTTAACTTTGAACTTTGATAGGGATAGGCCTAGAGCGGTTTTACCAACAGTAGGAGGCTGTATCAAAGGTCAGCATCTCAATGTGCTCACATGGGGTTATCGGAATGGGGTGGTCGGATTGCATGATAGAGCTAACATGAAAGCAGCCCACGTTCATTGATCTCTGCTTACTGTGTTACGTCACTGTTGACACGGACGGACTACCGCAAGCAAGCTTGCCGTGTATACATGCTCTAAGGCAGTGTCACGGGGTGCACCACCTGCCATACAGTGCGTTGGAGGCGGCCATGTGCAGCGTTAATTAGTCAGATACGTGAAAAGCGAAATAAACAACATGGAGCCATTGTTTGCAGCAAATGTGGTTTATTGTACCTTTTACATATATTACCACATAAGTTAGCAAATAAATTCAAATATCAAACAACCCCAAACATTATTCAAAATTTGAACAAACTGAACAACTACTAAATACTCAAATTTTTGACTTGAACCCTAATGCGGAAGCAATTCATCAGATTACATGGTACTCGGATTGCATTTTTTAGTTAGAGCTAACAGCTAGAGTATGGTAGAGTGAATATGTGGAATGTTGAGTGACCGACTGGTGGATGTGTGTATGTATGTGTGCATGTGTTGTGACAGGTTTACTGCATAGGAACAGTGCTGTCAATGCAGATTTCGTTTGTCGGCTTTCAGCCTGTCCAGTCCAGCGAGCACATGGCTGTACGTATGGCACAATTACATTATGACATTTTCATTATTATCACATACTTGTTTGACTTTGAAAGAAATGCGAGCATCTGAAGGTCTGTACATGTAGAATGAGCTCCATGTGGTCAGCGGATGCTCAGACACTGAAGCAACGATTGGAACGTTGTTTTGGGCATTTGATATGATATGATGACGTAGTGTTCACTAGTATTAAAATTAAACTTTCGGCTTCATCTTAGTCTTTTTTTTAGCTTATTGCCAGACAAGATGCTGTGTTATGTTTCAGTTTGTTGACAGTTTCATTTGGGTGTCATATGGGTCATTTGGCGTGTAAAGCATTTCCCAAATGCTGCTCTGGCAGTTCCAAAGAGACTTTTAAGATATACTCGGCTTAACTTTTATAATGTCTGCCAGAGTAAGAGTATTAGTGGCAATGTCAAGTGATTTATTTTGTGATCGTTTTGTGTTGTTTTAGTCGGACTGTTTGATGCAGTACAATATTTGACATTGGAAGTGAGTGAGATGTTTTATTCTCCGACTTTCTGTGTATTGTTTTAGTTTTACTTTCCTTGTGTATATGTGTCCCAGGCACTTGGAGTGTTCGGCTTGTGTCAGATTCATGCATTCATCGACTACGTTCATTCTCGTCTGACAAAAGAACAGTTTAACATTCTGTTTCGTAGTCTGGTCACAGTAGCTGCCATTGCAGGCTTGTCGGCTTTCGGCATTGCAACAGCCCTCGGCAGTATCCTTCATTTATACAATTCTCCACCATCTATTGAGTGCAACATGACATTCACTGACCGACGGTGACCGTACTTAATGATGTCTCACTTGCTGTTTTGCTTGGATGCATATTGCTGACAGTAAATTATATTGTTCATTATTTACTGTTGCTGTGTTGAATTATTGATGGCTAGATTTGGAACAGCTTCTTTTTATTGGTTATTTAATTGGACTTGTGATTTAGCGACCTAGATTTAATTTTCACCAAGGGTATTTGGGTCACGCTGGTATTGGTATTGGTATTGGTACTGGTATTAAATTGCTGTAGAGCATTGAGGAAGAGAGATTGGCATATGTAAGCTATTGAGTGGGTGATTGTGGTCCTACTGATGGTTGGGTGCACAAAAGAAACAAGATGTCTGTGGCATTCAATAACATGAAATCTAGTAAATAGTGCAAGTATTTATAATCAGTAGTGACATTATTGAACTCTGTTCTGTATGATGATATGATCATTAATCGAGCATGTAATTATTGATTCAGCACTTGAAACTTTTAAGTCTAGGCTATTTTCTTTAGCATGCAACTGACACCCACATTTTTTTGGTCGAACATTCTTTTGCTTTGACACCTTGACCGTAGTGTAGAAATCTCTCCATGGACTGGGAGGTTTTACTCGTTGCTTGATCCGTCGTATGCCAAGAACAACATTCCAATCATTGCTTCGGTCTCTGAGCATCAGCCGACCACGTGGAGCTCATTTTACTTCGATCTCCAGATGCTCGTATTTCTCTTTCCAGGTTGGAAAATATCAGTGTGGTGGCTTGTTTGTTTTTTGTCTGGTGAACACATTAACATTGTGAGCTTGTTATACATAAGCATTTATGCTTCCACCCCCACCCTCCTCCGTCCTCTAATCCTCCAATAGACAGCATTCTGAAATTAATGACCGTCTGGACGATAACAGGGAAGATTATTAGAACTACCATTGTTGTTAATTACATATGCACACGTATAATGGAGTTCTTACAATTTTAGGTTTAGCTCGTTTTTTACTCCTTGCATGTTTCGTTTCTAACGTAGTGAAAAGGAGTATATGAAATCAGTGAAATATTGAGGACTGACCGACCTCCGTTCCTAGAAGAGCTTTCATGGAAGAACTTCAAATGGCCATATCTCCATAACAGTGCAAGATAGACATGTGGTCATGATGGACCACCCGTAGGAAGTCACCCACCGCAAGTCGCATGGTCATGTGACCGATGATGTCACGTGACCCAAAAAGGTCAATGTTGTGACCCCATTATCTTTGAGGCGCAATATTTCCATAACGATGCCAGATAGACGCATGCATTGAGGTGTAACAAGACAAACGGCAACTTGTGTCATCGACCATTATTGAAATTTTTTCCCCTCAGTTTGTAAAATCGGGCAATATTTTATGAATTTCAGGGAGACAGTTTTCAGTAACAATCTTGATGCCAGTCACTATTAGTGTAATAATAGATGGGTCTCAATTTGACGCCGGGTCTTTAATATAAACTGAAAGGAACAAAAAAGCACTTCAAAGAATACAGGAGAAAATAATGCGCACGAGGAGTACATTAGGTTCGTCACAATCTAATAATATTTCTTGTTGTGTTTTGTGTTTTATGTTTCTGTAAAGGTTAAACTTTCTGTTTTTTTAATGTAAAGGTTAAACTTGCTGTTCTATTATTATGTCTTTGTGTGCATTCTGCCTGGAAAGGCCGTCCTTGAATCAACCTATACTGTGTCAGGTGGGACGTTAAACCCTACTCACTCACTGTTTGTGCTTTTTTTCTGTGATAGTTGATGTTGCTACGATTTAATGCTTTTGACTCAATAACATTTGCACTTGTAGTCTAGTTGTGGTTCGTAGAGTAATGCACAGAAACAGAACTAACACTAGAAATTTGGGGCAAAGCCCAACGTGAGTCCACCCGGCGCCCTAAGTCCGATTGGGGGAAATTGAAAGGGGAGGAGTAAAGAGGGGGGAGAATTTCCCCGGCATCAAAGTCACGTGGCCCGAACTCAAATGCATTGGTATACGCCGAACGCGCTTTGTCGACTTAGGGTAGGTCAACATTTACGCTTATAACTTTGTTCGTAGTGGACAGAATTTCACAAAATTTGTTTTGTTCAACGCCGAAAGGATCGCTCTCGTCAACGCCGTTTAGATTTTCTTTATCTTCATCGGCTCCAGAGATATTTGCGCTCAAACTCGAAAGTTGTCGTAAATCGCACCGATTATTGAACGTTTTTGCCCTCCCAAATTTTAAGGGGGGTGGTGCCCCCAAAATTTGTATTTGCGTTAACACCCCAACTCAGAGCCGCGTCAAATGCCAAAGTTTCGTCGGGCTACACCCCCTAACTCCGAAGTTATAAGCGCTAATTTATTACATTTTAAGCCAATTTTTGACCCCCCCTAGGGGCCGAAATATAATCTTCCAAAAAATGCGACTTAGGGTAGGTCAACATTAACGCTTATAACTTGGTTCGTAGTGGACGGAATTTCACAAATTTTTTTTTTGTTCAACGTGGAATTAACCGTATTTGATAATGCCGTTTAGATTATGTCAATATCTCTATCCAGTTTAAAGATATTTGCGGTCAAACTCGAAAGTTGTCATAAAACGTACTAAATTTTGGACGTTTTTTGCCGTCCCAAATTTTAAGGGGGGTGGTGCCCCCAAATTTCGTACTTGCGTTAACACCCCAACCTAGAGCCACATCAAGTGCCAAAGTTTCGTCGGTCTACACCCCCTAACTCCGAAGTTATAAGTGTTAATTTATTGCATTTTAAGCCAATTTTTGACCCCCCTTTGAAAAAAGTTGTAAGGAGGGCCGCCGTCCCGGGTGGGGGGTGCGCTAGTAAGACTTGGTGATTCTCTAGCGTGTGTAAAAATTTGGGGGCGCAGCACCCCCTAGGGGCCGAAATATGGTTTTCCGAAAATTGCGCTTTAGGGGGTATGATTTCACATCTAAATCTCCGAGGTCACTGGACCAAACTTCACCGTACTTGTTTCGCCTAACGCAGGAGGAATCGCCATACATGGAATGACTATCCAATTTTGAATATCTTCATCCGTTTCGGAGATATTCGCCGCCGAACTTCGAAGTCGTCCGAAATCGGGACAAATTTCGCATGTTTTTCGCCCCCGAAATTTTTTTGGGGTGTGCCCCTCAAAATTTTGGACCGGCATTATAAAATTCGGCCTAGTACTGACCATCGTGCAAAATTTCACGCCGGTCGGCCCACGCATCTCGGAGATCTCGAGTCGGAAGAAAAAATAAAAAAAACGTCATACGTAAAACATGAGTCCTTCCAAAAACTATCGTTTTCGGGCGGACTAATCAGTAACAATAACAGCAGTTTATTGTAATGTCAATTACTACATATGCACACTTATAATGGCGAGTTTTTACAACTTTAGGTTTAAGTCGTTTTTTGTGTTTTGTTAAACTTTCTGTTCCATTATTCTGCGTATGTGCAATTTTGCCTTCAAAGGCCCTTCTCGAAATGACCTATACTGTGTCGGGTTGGACGTTAAACCCTACTCACTCACTCACTCAATTGATGTTTGTCTGTTGTTCTGATAGCTGGTTTATATTTCTGCTTCAAGAAGTTGACCGATGCTAATATTTTCATCGTCATGTATGGTGTGACAAGCATATACTTTGCTGTGAGTTTCTTTTGTTTATACCGGTACAACAATTACTGGTACAGAAATGCTGATAAACATCAGAATTTTTGTACCAGTAATTATTTGGATCTGGAGGCCATTTTGTTTTTTTTATTTTTGCTTATTCCTTTAAAGCTCTCTATGTCTCTTTTTGTATTTCTTTTGTGTGTATATATTTGTGTTGCTGCTGCCATAGCGAAATGAAGTTTGCATAAGACTGAGCAATGAGCATCACTTAATATCATGTTCCTTATCAATTCCTCAACTGAGCAAGTGCATTACAATAACACTTGCTGTGTCATTTTCTATACTTCAAACCCAGCATCTGTTGTCTGTCTGTAATGGATGTATTGTGGCTAAACAATAAACACTTCATTTTCCTGGAAAACTGTCAGAAGAAGCAAACATGGTTGATCTACCGCTATTGTGGGGTACCAAATCATATTCCCCTACACCCTCTTTTCTCAAATGGTGCTGCTGATTGCATTCAAATAATTAACTGCGAATTGCTTACTGGTAATATTTTAAGATCATTGTCGGAAGTTTGTTTTTGCAAGTTATTATGTAGGTAAGTAATAAATTACGTTCACATTTACATGCTTTGGAAACAGGCAATACGGTCAGCTGTCCATGTTGACAGCTGAGCTTTTTGTTGGCTGCATTTGTGGTGTGTTTTTTTTTTGCTTCAGCTGCGTTTGCAGCGTAATTACTTGCATGCGTTGCAATGGATAAAAACCACGCTTTGAAAGCTGCACGGAGTAATATGTCGTGTGCTGTGTCGTCGTGCGAAGGGCGTGATGGTTCGTCTGATGTTAGTGCTTGCTCCTGTGATGTGCATCCTCTCTGGCATCGCCATCTCATCAACCCTCACAACCTACATGAAGAACCTTGACGTCTCGCACAAGGACAAGAAAGCCAAGAAACAGGACAGCAGCTATCCAATAAAAAACGAGGTCAGTGTCCGACGTGTTGGTTGATTTATTTACTTCTTGACATGTTAATTTAACCACAGCCATAACCCTGGAAAGTGCTTTCATATAACATAGCTATCTTACGTAGCAAACTTTTAGTAAACTAGTTTTCACCAAGCTGCACAAAGTATGGCCTGTGGGCCACATCTGGCGTGGAAAGGGTTTTTTCACTCTACTTTACTTTGTATGCGAGAAAAGACAGCAAAAGTATGAAATAGACTTAGTTAATTTCTGCTGTGCACTTTAGTGCATCCGCAGTCATCGCACTTGCTTACTTGTTACAGCTAACATTGACAGCATTTTGTGTGTTTGTGCATTAGAGTACAAATGCAAATGGTGGCTAATGTGAGCCACGGATTTGGTTTGCCCAACTCGCCACTGTATTCAAAACTAACACAGTTCACTGCTGGATGTACCGTGCCTTGTTCTGTCACATGCTAGCTGCTGAAAATAATGATGAGATTGCCACTACCGATGACTTGTGGTGCTATTTGTCAAATAAGATCATTTTTAATATTTATTATTTTGCGGATAATTTATTCTCGGTGATTACAATGATCTGGCTTGCAGGAGCAACATGGCTGTGTTTAGTCTTTGGTTGGAAACCTTTGTGTACTGCTGCCGTAGACTAATATAATATTGTCATTTTGTTGTAAGGTGGCGACAGCAGTGATAACGTTGATGACGGTGTTTCTCCTGACGTATTCTTTCCACTGTACGTGGGTCACATCTGAGGCGTACTCTAGTCCTTCAATTGTGCTGTCAGCACGTGGCGGCGATGGCAGCCGTATCATATTTGATGACTTCCGAGAAGCATACTACTGGTTACGATATAACACTCCCGAGGTTTTTTGTCCTGCTGTGCATTCTGATTTGTAGTTGTATGTTTCTTGGCTTCGTGTGACTGATGGATAACTTTTTTATGCCCGTGTTTGAAGTGAGATATTTATGCCTCCGCCAGCCTAGCGGCCGGAGGCATCGTGTTTTCAGAGTGTTCGTGCGTTTGTGCGTGAGTCCTGAACAAACATTCTTGGGTATGTTGGGTATTTGTTGATGGACATTGGCGCAAGGATGAATGCATCAAATTTTGGGGTCAAGATCACGGTGAGGTAAAATATGTACCAAAATGCACTTTTTGGCCTTGTTAGTACGATATTTCAATTTTTAGTTGATAAATTTAACTAAACTTTCACCACTAATGGACTTTTCAGCAGGAATGAGCGCAACAAATTTTAAGGTGAAAAGGTCAAGGTCACGGTGGGTCTGATACGCTTTGTTGTTTTTACATGTTGATGGGGGCATAATATTCGCCGGAGTTGTAACCACCATATAGTTTTACTTTGGTTCGTGCTCATCAGCGGCATTGGTTAATGTACATGGCTATTATTTGTGTTTAGTTGTATGATAGCATAAGCTGAACACAGATGAATTAATATTATGAAACCTTGTTCATTCTTGACATCACCCGTGTAATCAGTCATTTTTTAGTACGAGTCTCGACCGATTCTTAGTAATAACACCATTGGTCTGGAATGTGTTGGCAATTGATACAGTGAATGTAGTTTGGTATTAAATTTTCTGGTTTGGACTGGTGTGGTTTTGACTTGACGTTATCTGATGCCAAGCCTAATCAAAACGATTCTCCATGTATATCTGTTTGGCTGTAACTGTGTATGTTATTATGTATGCTGTCAGGATGCGAAGGTTATGTCATGGTGGGATTATGGCTATCAGATAACAGCGATGGCCAACCGTACTATTCTGGTCGACAACAATACGTGGAATAACACCCACATATCAAGGGTTGGACAGGTACGTTGATGCAGTGTTACGTGTCAAACACTTAGTGCATTCTTGCTTATGGGAATAACTTTATATGATAAAGTTGTTATGTTTTCAGCAATGTTTTGATGATAATGTGTCAGTTCCTTCTCTTTGCTGCTGTTGATAACTTGGCAAGGTGATGATTTGGTGATTTTCAGAGGAAAGTAATTGCATTTTAAGTCATTCATGCAAGCTGAATGCCAATAGACTTTGGATTTACTTTGTGATTATGTTTGAGATTTATCTAAGCTGAAGTATTTCTTAACTTAGTAGTAAGTCAGTAACTTTGGATGTCCTAATTTCTTAAGTTATTTGCAGAAGCTGCTTTTAGCACTTCCTAGGTTGTGAAATTGATAGTTAATCGTGACACAGGTTGTAGGATACTTTTTACATCACGTTTTTGGCTTAAGATTTTCTCCCATCTGATTTGTGCTGGTAAGTTTTTCGAAGATGTTTCATAAGTTAGGACAAAGGATCAGTTCGGACTTTAGCTTGTACTCATACGTTTCCGTTGTTACTTGGTTGTGGTATGCAGGCAATGTCTTCGCCAGAAGAGAGGGCGTACGAGATCATGCGGGAACTGGATGTGAGTTATGTGCTGGTGATATTTGGCGGACTAACTGGATATTCATCAGATGGTAAGTCCGGTCTGCAGACTAATGCAGAAGCTATAATACATGTGCTAAATGGGACGGAATAGAATATGTGTCACGCACTGCATATGATGTTGCGGTAAGATGTGCAACATGGACACGTTGATCCAAATTTGTGAGTGCATTTTTGGAAAGTGCGCACTGCGCAAGTACTAGCAGTAGCGCCGTACAGAATGACAAACTGCTGAAGCCCATGAAACAAATGCCATGTGGTGTGTGCTATTTTTTTTATGCAGTTTGTTGCCAAGTTTTCACAGTTTCCACTTTCAGTACCACAAATGTTCTGTGGTATTTTTGCATTTTGTGTTTTGAAAATTATGCAGAAAAACTCCTCCTTTTTTTCCTGGAATTTCATGAACTCATACTTAAATAACCAACATCCGTAAATAAATAAGTAAGGTTTTCTGTATGCAGTTAGAAACATGTCACGTTCTTTAGCTGGCTTTGTGGCTATTGTCTGATTTCTACAAGTGTATAAGAAACATATTGCTGCAGTGCTGAAGAATAACTGTAAAGTTGACTGTTTCAATAAAAATTAGAAATATTTGTAATCAAGTCTGATTAGATAATTGATATCATACACATGAATAAGATAATGTGTGAATTAATAGGCTTCTGATCTTTGTGGAGAAGTTTAGAACAATTGCATTTTTACTGCAAATTTATTACAGTAATTTAATCAAAGCACATTTACATATTTATTGTGTATAGCTGCATGTATATATGTAGTGAGTGAATTAGGAGGTGCATAGTGGCAGAGATTAGGCTGAGTGTTCATGTTTACTGTACCGTGTTCCAAAATTAGCGACACCCCTTGCTTCACACGTACCTAATGGTTCATGGATTTCAATGAAATATTGTACACTGCAGTATTTTTGCATTACTTACGGTCACACTCATTATGACGTATGCACCTTACCGTGTGTGTGCTCAGTGTAATGTCATTATGATGTCAGAGTTTGTTTACATCAGTGTTTTTCAACCTTTTGGCTGCAGCGGAACTCCACATAAGCATGGAGGTCACTCACAGAACCCCGTGCAATGATCTTTGAGTCCAGCGACATACCCGAGGTTGAAGATACACCTACACGGTGTCTACGGACTTATTACCCTAGCAGGGCAGAGCCCCTATGTAAACGACAAAGTAGGCAAAGATGACCAATTATAACATGAAATTTGACCGCATTAGTAGGCAGCAGTAAGTTATTGTATTCAACCAAACACAAAGGGCGAGGTGGTCGTCGACGGCCACTTAGCCCCAGTCACCAATGCAGAAAATTTATCACGTAGACGCTGTGGAAAAAGATACGCATCTTTTATTTATTTTTTGGCTAATGTTCGAGGAATTGAATTAACTAACACTTAGTAAATGGTAAAACGATTTCGTAACCATAACCCTAATCGATGCGTTTTTCTTTTCTTTTTCTTCATTTCCGATAATGCACTAATCCTCAGAGTTGAGTAATGTCGTGCATAGGGGCCTGCCTACAATGTACATATGCTAAGAT
>Ga0209367_1007569_pt1 | contig 14935 bp, 13 predicted proteins | sample WorMetLIZISLAND2_FD_187412 | JGI IMG/M metagenome (GOLD analysis project Ga0209367, IMG submission 187412) | Marine gutless worms symbiont microbial communities from Max Planck institute for Marine Microbiology, Germany - Olavius geniculatus... ... | reverse complement strand
GTTTGTGAAAGAATGATTAAAATGTTGTTCAGTATAATGATTAAAAGCCAGTTGCTGATAGGTACTGCTTTTATGGAGTTTAGATATATAATTTTTTAATCCACTAAACTCAAAGTTATACTCATCTTTATTATAATCAAAAATACTAGCAATCTCAACATCAGATAAGGTCATAAAGGGCAGTTCTGATTCTAATAACTTATTACTCATGAGTAAAAAGTAAAATGATAACAAACTTGGCTGGCAAATAAGCAAAAGATGTGCAAAAAAGACTTAGACAATAACGGTTAAGACAGTTAAAAATCCAGAAACTTGCATCACTCATATTCATAAAGAGCTCACCAAGCAGACACAAATAAAGAACAGAGAAACAAGCACAAACATAAAACAAAAGTTCCAAGTCAAAGGCCCTACTATGGTGCCTGACCACAAGGTATGACACGTCCATGAAATCTTTGCACTATCAGTGCATTGTTGTAGCGCCAAGTCAACAACGACTTCTCCAATTAACCAATCTTCAAATCTGTTTACAATCCTGTATGCGCTGGAACGGGCGAGCTAATATTTTAGTCCCATTTTTCAACAGTGCAAATATCTTCCCATTCCAGGACCATACTCTTTCCACAAGATCCGACCTCTTTAGACGGTTGACTGTTTGAACATTCAGTGGAGTCAGATCTTCTTGGATAGTCATTCTCGTTCCTTTGAGAATTCTTCGACTTCGGATAACTGCATCCCGGTGACTGCGCGATTTAAATCGGACAAATACGGATGGAGCAGACGAGCCTGACTGAGACGACTGGGGTGACGATTGTATTTGATGAGCCACGTCGATGTCTTCCAATTCCATTTTGCACTTCAGTTGGTGAAGAATGAAGTTGTGAACCGCAACACGACATTCCGCTTCACGACCCGTCACGACCAGACCCTTGATGCGCAGGTTATTATTACGACTGTACTGTTCACTATCGTTGGCATGCAGTTCAATGGCCTGTGTGTGCTTCTGCATACTATCTAGTTCCTTTTTGATTTCTTCATTATCTTCCGATTTCACTATTGGACCACTAGGAGTAAACACTTTTGATGGGTGGTGATCAGCGGCGTACATGGCAAGAGAGGAAGGGGGCAGAAAAGTGACAGTTGACCCTCCTCCCCCTAAATTTCAACACGCTGGAAAATTTCTCCAAAAATACGAAATTTTAAGTCACAAGTTTTCCATTTTAAAGAATTTAAGGGCAAAATTAAAATTTTTAGCACCAATAATTTCTGTCGTCGGAAATTTTCAGCTGTCTGTCGGAAAATAGCGATTTCCTGCCCCTCCCAAACACGGTTTCTTATTATTCGCGACGCTGCTAATGGTGACAACAGATCTACGATCTAATAATAAGCTATATATGTGGGCCTACTAAGTGGAATTTCTACCTATGAATTTATTACAACTCCACGAGGTGGTAGATATCGAATTACTGTCGACAATTAAGTTAGTCCTACATTATATACTACAACAACAACAAATAACATCGATCACTGATAGTGAATATGGCGTTTGATCAATCGTCCAGATTCAGAGTTGATGCAGGACGTTTGCCGTCGAGCCAATAGGTCGTTCTGACGCCTTTGCCCTAGAGACGCACATCACAGTCACACATTATGACCACGCTTTATCGCTAACGGAAGCAACTTGTTTAGCCTAGCTGTGCATATATCCACGAGCGACACCGGCATTCGAAAAGTTAGGAACTGATTTTTGGCGAAATTTTGCACATTCGTTCGGGGTCAGAACTGTAAGAAGGAATTAACTGGGGAAGAGGAAAAATCCAGCACTTGCTTCTCCTATTTTCCTCCATTATTATTCAACGATGCTGACTTCTTGATAAAGTATTTCACATATGCCACTAAAAGTATACTCCTTCCAAGGCCATAAGGCACATAAGGCGGCACTGATCATTAAAAGGATTAATTTGCGCCTGTTTAGGAAAGGTTGGCCAGGCTAAGTTGACCAGGGTTACTTGGCTGGTTGGATACCGAGATCGTTTATTTTCTGTCGAAGGTTAATTATCCAAGTAGGGTCCGGCATCGATTAACTTCGTTGATCGGTCATAACGTGTTAACCATCAGTAACAGTTTACCACCGCAACAAATTCAGTAGGCCTATTAATTCGACGTCGTAACATAAGATATCAGGCGATCGATGATGTTAGCCTATGCTGCGTTGCTGACAAAATTTGCTGCAAAATTAGTTATGTATTTTCACGTGCACTGTGATTATACAGTGTAACTCAGTAATTCATTGATATATCATAACGACCTGGATGTCGATCTGGCCGCGCAGACTTGTCACGTGACCACCAGAGTCAACCAGCTTGCGATGACACTCTTCACTGATGTGGATCTTGAGAGCTGTGACCAACCCAACCAACATATGTCGATATGTCGATACAAACATAATAGGCACGTTTTAACATGAAATCTTACTGCATTATTGTCTCTAGACCCAAAGCCCCCCTCCCTGTTATAAGAAACTTATTTCTGTAAAAGAGTCGACAATTTAGGTTGAAAGCCAACAGCGAAGGTAAGATTTTGGCAACGGTATAATTTTATTATTATTATTATTTTGTTATTATTATTATTGTTATTAATGTCATTTAAAAGGCGCAAATTCAAAAACAAATACAGCAAAAGCGTTAATGATTTATATGAACAAAGTACACGTATTTTGTTCATATAAAAATTTAGACGTTAAACTAGCCTATAACGTAATTTCTATATCAACGTTCAAGTAACTCCTGGACAGTTTAACTAGAATAATTACTTTCCCCTTAATACCTGTCTTGCCGGCTTGGAAGATTGAGTTAGGTTAAAAAATTTTTAGTAATTTTTACGGACAAAGCGTCTTTCCTACGTCTCGTTTTCTGTCGTATGTGACAATAAGACAATAAGCATTGTTGGCTGTGATATTAAAGTTATTCACAGGACCAGTGAAAATGTAAATTCAGTGGCGACTTGATATGCGACCGTCCGCCTAACTACACACTGCACGGCGAAACTCTAAACTAACGCGAACCCTGACATTTAACCTATAAAGCTGAAAATTGGCGCACCGATTACCTGGAGAACGTTCGCGCTAAATACGGTTTTATGCATATTTTTGTTTCCGAGCTAGGAGTTCGTATACGGGACAGACGGACAGACGGACAGACGGACGGGCGAGAGGCGTAACGCGGCATATTAGGACGGCCGCATAACTAGCGAGATGCGTACGTTCTCCGTGCGATTCCATCTTGTTGGCAATGTTGACCGTGTCTCCAAACAGACAATATCTCGGCATCGTCTGGCCCACCACTCCTGAACGCACCATACCGCGCACTCGGGTGTTACGTACATTACCGATACATCATGTTAACGAACAGCAATCACATGGAATCAGCGGCTGCGACGCGTGCAGACCGAACGAAATAACCTGAATTAAAATGAAACGAAAAGTCTAGCTGTCGCTAGGATCGCCGACCGTACTGGTTGTCAGTGACCTACAAAGTCATTCAAGGTCGATGATTTTCATTTGATTTAAAAGGACGTATGCCACTTCTTATTAATGATTAATAGTAAGCTTGGCCTTTCTCTCACCGTTTCTGAGATATGGCCAGTTTTTGTTAAAAAATCGCACATTTTTTCTACCCCCCTCGTCCACTCAACCCCGAGTTCGAAAATGCTCTCCTTGCAGTAGATCGCTAAAATTTTGCATTCCTAGGTTTATGACACAAAGCTAATTATTCGTGTAAAAAATTTCCCTCACGAACTACCGCTTAGCCGTAATACATCCGTTACAGACGGACGAACAGACGGAGCGACAGATAACAACTGTGCCATAAGCTCAACAGTTACTTAAGTACGATCGGCTAATAAAATGAACTGAGACAACAGGACTGTGTCAGTTCATTTCAGTATGGTTCATTTCGTTTGCTTTGTTCGCTCCTTTAGAACCACTATTGCCACCCATTGGCAAAAATCAAGCGTGGAAATCTGATTTCGACACTCAGCTGCAAATTTGTCCACAGAGATATATGGGTGTTCGAATTGTAATTTTGCTCCAAAATTTCGCCAAAATGGGGATTTTTAGTTTAAAATTTTGTATTTTTAAAATAAAATTTTTCGACAAAATTTTTTTTTCGTTGGGCTAAAATTTGGGGGTGGGCAATAATGACATCACGATGATGTCATCCACGCACCTGCTACGACAGATCCGCAGTGAACTCCAATGCGGTCAGTGGCCAGTCTGTGACGAGCAGCTAGACTGGTCAGTACAATGTCCAGCCAGTGATCAGTCCAGTGGTGATCAGTGTGTGAACACCAATGCGTATCTGCAGCTGTTTGCCCGGCCGATGGCGGATCTTGAACTTGGTGACTGCAGCCAGGATTTCCAAAGACATGTCTGCGATCTCCCCGGCATGGTGCTCGTTGGGCTGCGGCAGACCACTTGCCACCATGTACGCGTCGCCAATCGTCTCCACCTGCAATATGGAATCCATTCTCCAGTAAGTTTTAGGGTTAACAACTATGTTAAACCAGCTGTGTATTTATGACAACGTACAAGGGGTTAATAAACAACATATGCGAGAAAGTTAAATAATATGTTTTTGTGCGTCTGTCGACTTGTATGCAAGACGAACCAAAAAGCTATGATTTAAATGAAAGTTTTCGGAAAGGTTGGGCATGGCCTAAGAAGAAAATGATTAGGCCTACCGGTAGATTTTAGTGGCGATTTGGATTCTTTGTGGATTTTGTATCGTCCAAGATTGTTTCTTTGGTCACATCGCCCGCAGCTCTCCTGACGAAGATCACCATCGTGCCATTGCTGCCGCGATACGCAAGCCTCCTCCGGATTGGAGAAGGCCCGCAGGGAGACCCAGTCATACCTGATTACGTTTGGTGGAGGCAGACCTGAGACCTCTGAACATTGGTCTTTCTTCTTCGTGGAGAAAAGCTTCTGGGCGGGCGGACTGGCGCCACATCGTGGACACGGCTACGCTCTGGAAGAGTACGCCATAAGAAGAAGAAGAAGATTGTTTACCATAAAGAGATAGGGCGTAAACTGAGACTCCATTGCGTTCGTCAGGTGGCAGCATGCACCACTCTGTTTTGGTTTTGGTAGCTTCAATTATACGCAGTGTTGTACATTGACGTCGTGATAGAGATAGGCCTATACTGAACGCACTGTGCATACACCTGCTTAGTTGGTCGGATAGACAAAAAAAAGCCAACCGTGATGCCGGAACGTGTTGGAAGTGAAATGATGCGCGCGGACCTTGTAAACGTTAAATTTGTTGATGATGTCATCGAAGACTGTCCACAGATCGTTCAGGAAGTCGACCACCTCCATCGGCGTGCTCTCTGAGGCGAGAGTCGTGAATGACACGATGTCAGAGAAGTAGACTGAAGCTTCCTTGTACAGTTCCGGCATCACGTTCGAGCCGAGCTTCAGGCTGTCAGCCACAGACCTGCAGCAACCGCGCAATCAACCAAGTAAATACTCGTTCAGAAATAACATGATTGCAGTTGCGGAGAGATATACGCCTACATGTAGCGTATCAGAACCGGTGAGCCGAACAGCAAGGCTCCTAGCAAGAAACACTAACAGCTACCGTTGAACATACGTAAAAATAGAAACACTTTAAAATGTAGCTAAATCAACAGTAGTAACAGTAAGCTTAAAAGTTTGCAAACTCGCAAAACTGACAGAATCAGGCAAGAAAAAGAAAAAGCGAAAGAAAATGAAGAAAAGAGGAAAGAAGAAAAAAAGCAAAAAAAGAGAAAAAAACAAAAACAAGAAGATTTGCGTAAGTAGCGTAGCGTGAGCAAAGTAAAGAATATGACAACTTTTATCTGCGGCTGGGTTCAAAAAATTTATTCAATTTAATTTATGAAATTTAATGTATAGGTCTGTGGCTGGGTTATACAGAAAGCATAAACATACGCCGGTAGCATGCGATACAGAAGCAGATCGGCTTTCTTCTTTTCCTCCATCAGTTGACGCGTTCTTTCTGAGATTACTTCCTCCAGGTTGTTAGCGTATTTCTCCATCATTCGCAGCATGTTGTCCATTATGTTGTACCGCCTATACATACAATAACAAACACTGCTGCGTGTAGCTTTGTTACTCACAGAATTTGTCTATTAATCAGCATTAATCAGCAACGTCAATACAACGACACACATGCAAGTAGGCCTACCTAATCCAATGCGTCTATTTTTTATAACTGAATTCATTCATTAATGTTAACCGTCAACATCAAAATGGCATTCGTGTAATCCATTTTCGAAAAACTTCTTTAGAACTTAAACTTAAAACTACAAGAAATTTGAGCTAATGCTCACGAGACGCGCGAAAGCCTGTAGCAGTTCCGGTTCAGTAGTTGAGCTAAAAATTGGTGTGTTCACGCTAAGTTAATATACAAATACCAAATTCTCTATCTGGATCGCATAACGATAGTTCTGTGGCGCCACCTTGTGAATGATATAGACTTGTGTCGCAACCCGAAATCGCCAAAAAATCCATAAAACCCCCTATTTTGGCGTTCAAGGTCATTCATGGTCATTGGATTTGGCGCCAATCGAGAGCCAGTGTACGACTTCCTATTAGAGTTTAATAGTAACCTGGGCCCTATCTCGAACCGCTACTGAGATACAGCGACTTATTGGCCAAAAATCGCAAATATTGTTCACCCCCCTCTCATTTAGCGCCCTTGTTCGGGGTGACCGTTTTCGAATTTATGGAAAAGCTTTACGGTTCCTAAAACTAAGAGTCTTCCAGGCAGCCGACGGTGAAGATTTGGTGACCCTATCTTACATCGTTTTTGACTGATCCACCCGTGTGACAGACAGACGGACAGACGGACGGACAAAATTGCGATGGCTAAGACGCGCTGAAAGCACTGTAGCTGCTTTCGCGCGTAAAAACTTATTCGTAAGATAAGCGACAAAAATTAGACATGCATTAAGCTGGCCTATACAACAAATTCAACACGCACTCAAAACTGATCACTAGCAGCCTATGTGCTATAATTTGCAGTCACTCATGCATAAAACCAGAAAAATTTAAGGAAAATGAAAGAACTAAAAGACATATGAACCGAAATAAATTTAAACCAAGTGAAGCTAAACGAACTTCGTAGCTTACTTTCCTTTGTTGAACGTAGCGAATCTGGTGCGGACGACGGCAATGTTCGGCCGCGAGCTCTCGTCCTGGGCCCAGCAATCCGTGATGAAACTGACGAGCAGCTGGTGATCAGTCTAATGTCCAGCTAATGTCCAGTGCGTGTTCAGTCTAGTGGTCAGTTCACTGCGAGCAGCTGGTGGTCTTGAGTGTTGACCGGTGGCAGCTGAGGACGAAATGGCGGCGTTTCGTCGTTTGCCACGCGTCCAATCAAATCTGGCCCATATACAGACATTGCCAACCATTTTCGATGCACTACAATCACTACGCCTAAACGCGGATCAAAAGCGACAGCGTAGACTAAATTTTTCCCATTTATGTTTAAATTTTGACACTCACCATTACACCAGACGTCATCGCGAGATTATCGTCATAGTCGTTATCTTTTTATTAGCATTTTTTAGCATGGCCGGCTATTGCAACAAATGTTACCGTGCGTGGTCTGTCTGTCTGTCACACTCACACACCATTTGGTAAGGAGGGATACTCGTGTGACCCCAAATAATAGTCTAACGTACTAACGTATTTTCGTACTCGCGGAAAAAGAGTAGAAAACAGCCAGTCAAAATTGGCGTTACATTGCAGCCAAACTGAAAGACGTAGTGTCGAAAAGCTTTAACGCTTATTCTCATTTGTTTTTGTATTCAGTATCAACAGTGGCGTTGCGGACGAAGTAAGGAGAACATGCCCCCTGCCGAATTTAACCTGTCGGAAAATTTTCCTCTTGTTGGAAAATCTTTGCCCCAAAGTACAAAATCTGGCGCAGAAAATCCCCTACGACGCCGACGAATATCATTATCATGATCATCATTAATGGCGCTATCATCAAGTAAGTAAGTAAGGGCCTGCGGTTGACCTTTGGTAACCATGGTTTGTTCCCCGGTTGCTTGGTACGGCAGAGCTCGGTATAATATTTCCTGCAAGATGATAGCAAAGCTGTAGATGTCGCCTGGCTGCGTTCCTTGTATCGCTTTCTTCGTGTTCAGTCCAGCGTGACGCTTGTACAGTAGCTCAGGGGCCGTCCACAACAAATCTGTAGCCGCAAACACCATTTTATGTCACTAGAAAAATACGTCAGCCCAATGCCAACACATTGTTCGGCCGTCCCCGCTCAGAGCTGTGCAGTTCTAACCCCAACTCTGACCTTTGACCTACTAAACTAAAAAATGGCACATCGGCTGCTACTGCACTAGAAAAAAAGTTTACACCAATTTTGATTACGCTTTTTTTGTCTTCGACTGGGAGTCTGAGAGAACGGGCAAACAGACAAACAGAGAAAAGCCGAAATGTTGCCTATTAAAACTATTACGGCAGCACAAAAAATGATGATACAATTTTATTCGCACTGTGTTTCAAAAACGTGCCACTTATATTTTTTGAATAACTCCGTAAAAATTGTCCGATTGTCATAACTTATGACAAGCAACATAACAAAGAAACTTGACATAAATGCCTACAGTTTTAGCTAACTCGCCTTATTAACTGTTGCTATACTACCTTGTAAAATTCAGAAGTCGTAGTTTGGCCGTTTACAAAAATAAATTCATACTAATAAAACAAGCTTGGTGACATTTATTGTTTTAATGCTAAATTATTTTTCATAGACCTAAACAAAGTTTAACAAACAACCGAGACACACTTCCGAAATTTTTTTTATGTTAAACTATGATACTTTATGGACCGCAGACTTTGAAAAAACTTTTGGCTTTTCAAGTAAACGCGGCCGATTCTTGACGTTCGTCTCGATGTCAGCTGGACTTGGTTAGTTGCATTAAAACGATCAGCGAAAACATGATGTAAACAGGCACTATGCAGAACAAGAGGCAAAATAAATAATTTTTTTGGCACTAAATCCACACCAAACTAAGATAAACTAACAATACCGTTTGAGACAAGATAAAAAAAACAGCAGAGAAAACAAGAGGTGAAAAAGAACGTTACAATCGTACGACTATCACTTACTACGATAGGTTTCCTCGTCTGTCTCATATACTGACGGATGCAGGCTACTGAGACCCCAGTCAGACAGTTTGACCACCCAGCGACTGTCCACCAGGCAGTTGGTGCTCTTGAGTCTTCCGTGACACTTAAGAGGACTGCGGTGCAAATATTCCACTCCCTGCAGCATATTTGCGCACCTATGATCAATCGGCCAATCTACCAACCAGTCATTCGATCGTGGAATTTAGTTCATCACATTACCAGACTCCGTCATCTCCTTGGCTTCGGTACTGTCCTTCAGAAGCCAGCTCTCTGCCATATCGAGCCCGTAGTCTTGCACACTTTATTGCCCAACAGCAATTTGACAATATTATCTACGTCTAGATTTAGACAATAAGTGAATGACACACGTAAAAACGTGACTGATATGCCTAGAGTATAAGCCCACGTAATTGAATTACACCTGAATTACTTAACGGAATTTACCTGTATAACGTCCGAGATGAAGGAGCGTTTGAAGTTGTCATCGAGTTTGATATCGTCATTGATGAGAATATCCTACACCAGTCAAACGACAAACTGTATTTAACGACTCTGTGCAATAAAAATATTCCACGCTAACATTTCTAAGTAAGTAAGTAAGAAAGTAAATTATTTATATGGCGCATTAACTGCAAATAACTTCGAAGTTCGAACTCCTACTGCTTATATCTATACCAACTCAGTATACAGTGAGATAACGTGTCGATAACCCACGGGTGCAGCCATGCGTGACCAAACGAACGACAGTGAAGGCCACACGACCGACCGTCGGCCAGCGTAAAATAATATCCCGTTTACACGATGAAGCTGACTCGACGAACTGGCTCGACGAGCTGGCTCGTTTAGCTAACATATATAATTGCTCGATGTTTGCTATTTGCTCGATGTTCGCTTGATGATTGCTTCGTGTAGGCTACGCTTTACGCATGCTTCATATTTTGCTCGATGTTTGCTCGATCGTGTAAACAAGGTATAAGTGTCGGTTAAACTAATGTCTGGAGTGTATAAGTTTGTTTAACACTCACTTGTCCCACTCCAGACCGTGGTTTAGTATAATACACTTAACCGCGGTGCAACTTTAAAGTCTGTAGACGAAGTAAACGCATTCGCTGCACTAAGAAAAATTCTTAGTGCAGCGAAGGCATCTACTGCGTCAAGAATAATAGCTATATGTAGGTGACACGTGCACGTTTTGAGACCTGGAGGCTGCCGCGAGTACAGAACTTGGTGAGCAGGCAAACTTTGCCGGGATCCAGACAGAGTCCAATGAACGCGTTCAGATTCTCGTGATTCATCTCACGCATCTGTTGCAGCAGCAACAACAGCATACACCACAAATGACGTCATTGATGCCCGGTTTCCATCGTACGCTACGCACGCAACACAAAGTCTGTGCGTACTTTGTGATGCAAACGACGCAACAGTGGAAACGCAAGGACAGGGTTGCGCGCGTTTCGCGGGGTGAAAATCAGGCTTTAGTTGTCTACTTGTCATGCGTTTGACTCTGACCCTGCGACTTGCGCTGACAGTTTCCATCAAACACTCTATTGCAATCTTGCCAACAGACCTACATATAAATAAGCTCGGAGTAACTAACGTATCACGTAACCTCTTTGGCGGAGGTAATGAATGAATGAATTAATTAATACTGACGTTGAGTAGTTCGATGTGCTGGCCTCTGGTGAGCACGAGCGCAGTGTTAGATGATGACGACTGCAGAGGTTTAACAGCGCACAACGTCTCACGGTAGTGTGCCAGCCTCGTGTAACTACTACACACAACCACAACAACAACTACTACTAGTAGTAGTAGTAGTAGTGTGCCAGTCTAGTGTGTGTCAGCTGAACACTCTCTGCTCCACCTGACTCGGAAGTGTCATCTGCCGCCATGGCGCTCATGTCACCGTTCGAGTCCGAGAGAGTTACGAATGGCTGCGTCCAAACACACAACACTGCAACTATAACATACTGCCGCTATACCCCGTTCACACGATCAAGCAAAGATCAAGCAATTAGAGCACACACGTGTATTTTGAATACAGTTGCTTTATGTTTCCTTGATCGTGTAAACGGGGTATTACGCACAATACACCTGTTACCGACAACGCCGAAGCAGGGGGCAGGTATATTGCCCTCTTTCCACTAATTTTTTTAGTTTTTTATCGAAAAATTTTCTTGTTGTCGGAAAACTTTCGTTCAATTTGGCGCGAAAATATTTTATTTTGGAACGTTTATTGGCAAAGTTAAAATTCCGAGCATTCATAATGTCCTTTGTCTGAAATTTGCAGCTGTCTGTTAGAAAATCACAACTTTTTGTCCTTCCCTCACTTTCTTAATTTATGACGCCGCTGAAGCACATACAAGCTTACAGCTAATATTTGTTTTCGGCTGCAATCAGCTATTAGCAAAATTATCACAGAAGAGAACCGTCAGTAATTCGATATCTGCTGAAGAAACGCATGCAGCAAACTGTTACCGACTTGCAAACAAGAGTAATGGGTTTTAGCTAAAGACTGAATTTGAAGTAGTCGTGAACGTAATTTTCTCTGAGAAAAAAAATATAAAAAACGAAAAAAATCGAATACTATTTTTTCGGCCGATTTTTGACGCACAAAAATTCGACAGATGATTTGGCTATTGGCAATGTAGCTTGGGGCTCTTTCCGTTATCGAGTATAATAAGTCACTTACTTACTTTGCTGATATTCACCTTGCTGCTTGAGAGTGACTTGATGTTTCGCTTGGTGAAGCGAATATCTTCGAATCTCACTTTCCAAGACATCAACTGCATCTGTTCTTCAAACTTTCTTTTCCTGATCGCAAACAGTTTACATGATAAAGCATGACAATTAAGTTGAATCAGAGCATGTTATTGTGTACGCGTCGCAACTTTTATTACGCGACCGTCCTTTTAGACCGTATTACGGGTCGTGCCCGTCCGTCCGTCTGTCTGACTGTCTGTCCTGTTCAAAAAAGCGTGTAAAGACGAAAATTGGTGTAAACGCTCTCCAAGTTTTAATGCGGGGCAGAACAGCCAGTGCCACCCCGTTGGCTTAAGCCGTTGAATGGGCCCATCAGCTATCTCCAATAAGCAGTAGTAAACAGTGTGCCAATTCTCAGTATATGTAAATAGGTAAGTAAACCGTAAATTTATAGTTTATACAGCGCAAACTGTTCTAAAATCTTGTAATGGGCTGAAGTTTTCGTCACAAATGTAACAAGAAATTTGAGCTAATGCTCACGAGACGCGCGAAAGTCTATAGCAGTTTCGGTTCAGTAGTTTAGCGGAAAATTGGGATGTTCACGCTAAGTTAATATACAAAGACCAAATTGTCTATTTAGATCGCATAACGATAGTTTCGTGGCGCCACCTTGTGAATGATATAGACATGTCTCGTAGCCCAAAATCGCCAAAAATCCATAAAAATCCCTATTTTGGCGTTCAAGGTCATTCAAGGTTATTGAATTTGGCGCCAATCGAAAGCCAGTGTACGATTTTCTATTAATGATTAATAGTAACCTAGGCTTTATCTGCACCGTTACTGAGATACAGCGACTTATTCGCCAAAAATCGCAAATTTTGCCCACCCCTCTCTCATTTAGCGCCCTCGTTCGGAGTGACCCCCTTCGAATTTCCAAAAAAAGCTTTACGGTTCCTGAAACTAGAGTCTTTCAGGCAGCCGACGGTAAAGATTTGGTGATTCTAGCTTGCACCGCTTTTGACTGATCTACCCGTGTGACAGACAGACAGACAGACAGACAGATGGACGGACAGAATTGCGATGGCTAAGACGCGCTAAAATCAGTAGCTGCTTTTGCGCGTAAAATGTTTTTAAATAGTAAGATTAGCTAAAAAACGCAATTTTAAAAAAAACTTAAAATAAAACCCTGCGAGGCCGATTTACTGACCTATAGATGAGACTGCCGATGAATGCGACTGCCAGCAGAAAAACACAGCTAGCCGCGATGCCGATGATGATGGAGTCTCGCACTGCAAACATTCACAAAGACAAACTCTCTTGCATAAAACATGCGCTCTTACTCTCCTAGATTACTTTCGTATTACTACCACAGTTATTACTTCATCGTCAGCTTACCGTGCCCGATGTACGAGCGTAGGCGACTTCATGAACTAAGCACCGGTAACCCTTTCTGTTCTCCGCCTGTCTTACCATTTCGACCAGACTTCTCTCGCCCCATTGAACGATATCATCGATCCACTGTTTCTTCTGACCACCTTGCCGACGTTTTTCGGACATGATGCCCAACATGATAGGCCTATCTTTTTCTAAACTCTTGTGCCTCGTTGTATGACCGAAGTATTTCAGTTTGCGTGATTTCACTTGTCCCAACATGATGTCTTTTGGTTGTAAATTAGAGCTGGTGATGCGCCACATTTCTAAATAGGTAACTCCTCAAAAAAGTTAAGCCTGAAACCCGCTTGATACTCTTTGTAAAACCTTTTCGTTCGTCACATGTTCAACGTATGACATGCGCATAGCCCGCCTGTAACATTGCATCTCAAACGCCTCTACATTTTCGCATAATTCCTTGTTCAATGTCCATGTTTTCAAGCCGTAAGTGACGATAGGCCAGACCAGTGCTTTGATGAGTCGAGCACACGACGCTTCTAAATTGAACAGAGCTCCCAGATACTTGAACGATTTGATTTCACTCAGGGTGCATCCGGCTACCGTTATTGTTATTGGTTTCGGATCATCGCAAACTTTCATTACTTCAGTCTTCTTGCCATTTATTTTCATGCCCAGTTCAGTAGCCGCTTAATGCAAGCGGTCGACAATGTCCTGCAATTCTTCTTCTATGCTGGCGATTAGCACTATGTCATCTGCTTACGGAAGATTGGTGATACATCTTCTACCAATTGTGAACCCTCCGTATCCGTCAAGTGCTTTGCGCATCAACAACTCGGCCATCAGGTTAAAGAAATAAGAAGACGGAATACACCCCTGTCTCAATCCTTGCTATGCTTGAAACCATCCACTTGTCTCGCTATGAATCCCGACATTTGACTTTTGGTTTTCGTATAGCGCTCGTATGAGGGCGTTCGCGAATCCCAAGTCCACCATCATTTGCCACAGTTTCTTGTGTTTGACTTTGTCAAAGGCTTTTCGAAGTCTACGAAAGTACAGCGGTTGCCTTCGGGACCGAGCTTTTTCCGTGAGGATTCTGAGGCTGCAAAGGTGATTGTGCGTACCTCGCTGTGATCTGAAACCCGCTTGTTCCTCAGCCAACTCGAGTTCGGCTTTGGGTGTGTTCCTTGCGAGGATGACCTTCAGTAGTATCTTGCAGTAGTGTCTAATTAGGGTGTTTACACGATCCAGCAAACGTCCAGCAAACTTCCAGCAAGTGTATTCAAAATACACATGCTATTGCTATACGTTTGCTGCCGTATGTTATAATGGAGCTAGACGTTTGCTGTAAGTTTGCTGAAAGTTTACTGGATGTTTGCTGGATCGTGTAAACACCCTATTACTGCCCGCAGAAGCGACGTCGGTATTTTAGCCTGTCACAAAGTTTACTTCATAACTCATAAACCGCAACATTTAGCTTTGCACAAACCGGTACCTCAACACCCTCCATCAAAGGTAAAGGTAAAGGTCAAGGTAAAGGTCATCAATTTGTATAGCGCGTCTCGCGTACTCGCCTCTAACGCGCTTGGTCTTGTCACTAACTAGAGCCGCCTGCCGCACGACCACCGTGCACAGCCTGCAAACACAGGCTGG
>Ga0209367_1007567_pt1 | contig 14936 bp, 12 predicted proteins | sample WorMetLIZISLAND2_FD_187412 | JGI IMG/M metagenome (GOLD analysis project Ga0209367, IMG submission 187412) | Marine gutless worms symbiont microbial communities from Max Planck institute for Marine Microbiology, Germany - Olavius geniculatus... ... | reverse complement strand
GTGTACAACTTGCAAGTCTCAGCATTTAAATATTCTTTGCCTGATTTACACAAATCTGCCCCACCCCTAAAATCATGCTAAATTGGCAGCAACACATGAATTTAACTTGATTTTCATTCAGCATACACTGAAATATCAACAATCATTAACACATACGTTGAGTTTAGATGAAATTCGACATAGGCAGTTGCCCAGCCTTTGCATTCATAACCGTCATCAGTCCTTTTAGGCAGCTGATCGATCGCTGGAGTCAATGTGTTCAGGATCAGCTGAGCCCAGCATTCGATTAGCACACATTTTAGCTGGTCAGTTACTGAAATTGTGTGACCATGCTATCTGTTGCAATGCCCCAACACTGAATAACTCACAGAATTTTAATCTGGACTTTTTGGCAGTAAGTTTTTTTAATTCAATGAACTCGGGCACATAAGAGTGCATGCAAATCCCTAATTTTAAGGGTAATAAAGATTTATGCAAATTAGGCAAAAAATATTTAAATGATTTGCTATGCAAGTTCAGCCCTCTTTGTCTACAACATTCTAAAACTTTTGACATATAGCTCGCTTTTCTACGGGTAACCATCGCTGAGTTATCAACGCTCAAACAGGTCCGGTTTTTTATGGCCCACCCTGTACATTAACAACAATAGCCCAGTGTAGAATAAATGTGTCAAATGGCTCTATGGAGCGTATACATTTGATTTCATTTAACACCCACTAATCCCACTCCGTCCAGGCTGTGGTTTAACACACCCAACAGTTATCCGTCACTCATTCCTACAATCCATACCGTGATCAACCAACTACTTTCAGCTTCGTTATAAACAGCATCTCATTATCACTCACACACGCACACACATACACATGCTTGATTTCACATGATCAGTGAGTGAGTAAGGTTTAACATCCTGCCTGACACAATATGGGTCATTTTGGGGACAGCCTTTCCAGGCAATGCACGTACGCATAATAATGAAACAAAAAATTAACTTGTACAAAAATAAAACAGAAAGTGTAATCGTTATAGAACCACCTGATATAGAACACAAAACACAAAAAAACGACCTAAATCTAAAATTGTATGAACTCTCCATCATAAGTGTGCATCTGTAACAGTAATGAACAGTAATGGCAGTTCTAATAATCTTCCCTCTTATCCTCCAGATAGTCATCAAACTAAAAATGCTGCCTGTTAAAGGATGAGGGGGGGTAGATTTCACATAAGCTATAGAGCAGTTACTACCTGAGCCAATGCCTGTTTTCTCTCATCAGGTGTGACAGACGATGAATCTTGGGATGAGAGAATCTCCTGAAGCAACTGAAGACTTTTGTTGAGCAGTCCCGTCGCACTCAGATCACTCGGCGGCAACTCCACCTGTTTCATTGGCATTAACAACGTCATCACCATCCTAAAAGTTTAGTGTTCACTTACAAATCTGTAAAAAAAGTAACAATATTGGGTACATGCATGCATCCAAATGTGACGGAAACGACCACAATTATGCGAGCTGCAGCCAGCTGGACTGCTGCAAAAGAAAATGCAAAAATGCACAGCAGAATAACATTTTCCCTTTTTATCGGAAAAACAAAAATGATCTCAAAAAAATCAAACAATCAACAAATATAGAAGATTTTCGGTTACCTTTTCAAGAAGCTTATTGGCCTGATAAGTGAGGCTATTGAAAAACATTCGCATGCTCAGCATACACATCTCATCCAAAGTGTACATCAGTGCAGCTCCTGCTGGCAAAATATTCCTGAATCACAACAAATAGCAGCATTAACAAACAGCAAAGGCGAGCAATCTGACTAAAAAATGCTGATCAAATTAGACAATTTTGACTCAATCTGATCCTAATTCAAGCCCTTCACAAATTCTGAGTAGCATTTTGAACTCCAGGACATCACTTAACTTGCAGACTGCACAAAATGTCCTACTTTAGCAAATTAGCATATCATCACTAGAATTATAATTCACTGTTTACGAATATGCAATGTTGCAAATTCTCGCGTTACATGCCATCAAAAAAATGCATTACTAATGCTAACTACTAAAGTGGTACGATCAAAGATGAATAACTAATTAATGAATAACTTGATAGCTACACATATTGGCAACAAAATTGCTTGATCAAATCAAAATGAGGTTAAATTTGTTTCTTTAGCTGTCAAATCAATTTTGAGTCGATCATTCTCAGCACTAGCAAAGATGCAGCAACAGTAGCAGTCAGGCTAATTTCTTGTAGTTTAGTCACTTACGAAACACAGAAAACAAAATTAATCCCAACAGAAATAAAACTTTACATCAACTAATATATCTAAATGTTACACAATATAAATCATAAACAAACTACTGACCCTATAGTAGCCTGATAGAACTTGATGAGGTTGCCTAGCTTGTAGAGAACAGTAGGTCCAGGCTCAGACATCAGAACTTGTTCCAAACGTACCTTCACATTTACCACTCAACATTCACTTTGTGACTTCTCGTTCAACCGAAAGACATCTTTAAAAAATTACTAATCATGTCTCACAGTGTATAGTACCTACTTGTAATAAGTGTCTCTAAAAACTTCACTTAAGAGGTGCTTTACAAATCTACTAAGTAAATGATTTTTGACCGAATGAACTACACATCAACTCCATTTACCTACAACGACAAAACACTGCTTGGCTAATTTCAACATAACGACCTGTAAAATCACAAATATTTTGGACAACAGAAAGTGTTATGCATATGCTGTGTCTAATGTGCAGAAATAAGGAAATATGCAAAAGTAGTTTAACTGTGGCTCATAATGTCGATGTAACCATAAGTGCTGGTTAATTAATGCTACAACAAAGAATGTAAGTCAAAAGCAACTGGTTGACAATATTCAGAATATGACTAGGCTGAATGGACATTAATTGTTGCAGACTACCGAAGACACAAATATACGGCAGAAAATAGCGATGACAAATAACTTTCTGGGCTGTTGCATAGCTGGTTAGTGAGCACTTTAGCCGACTTGATCTATAACTAATACACAAAATTTCACATCATTCAAAAACTGCAAGTGGGTATCTGACAACTAAAGTCAGCAGCATATAACAACCTTGAGCGGTCGACAGATGCCTTCAGTGATGTGGCCCAGAGCCTCTTGCACAAGATCATCTGTTGCTGTAGCATAACAACCGCACACATTAATTAGTGCTCTTCCAAACATAAAATTAGTAATGATTAGTTATTCTGACGGAATTTCTTTATCATATTCCCTGTCAGCTGTGAAATTTGTCGACATTTCCAAGTTTTCCATAAACAGCAGTCCTGGTCACAGAGCTTGTTTTGGTATTTGTTTGTTCTAACTTTAGAACTTACGGATTTATCTGACTGTACTTGTGTATTAAGGGCAGTGTTCAGTACTTTTAGTCTCACTGTCCGGTCCTACTGCACTGTCATTTGCATGTTTTAAATTGTTTTATTGGACAAATAAAAATTGATTGATTGATTGATCATGTAAAACTTGCTGCTTCTTCACTCCCTATGACCATAGCCATTATAATCTAACAGAGATGACCCAGCCTAAAACTGGGCAAATCATTCAGATGGCAGATCTGCACAAGATAGCCAGTAACCTTACTACTCGAAGTGCTTAACAGGATAAAAACTCAAGACTAATTTGTAACCATTAAGCCAAGTACCATGTCACAAAGGCAGCTGTTAGATAAATAACAGAATGCACTGGGCAAACAGATCAGTCAGATAGTAATTAAAAGACTATCAGAAATTACTCAGCTAACAAATACAACTTCAGTTCTATTCGACAACTTACCAATCTTGGAGCAGCACTTAAGCAGTGCCAGTATATGTTCATGCTCCGACGCTGCAGCCTGGTGCAGCCAGGCCAGCATGTCTCCCAGGTACCTCAGTGGATCATGTGAGTGGAGCTCAATGGGCCGTGGAGTTCCCGCCGGGCCGCCCCGAGTCAGCGCGTCAATAAAACATCTCACGATGGCAGCACGACGAGCCATCGCAAACTCGTCAAGTGCATACCTGTGTACAAAGCACACACATGGCTAATTGCAGCATCGACGTCCAAGTCAACCGGCTGTGGGAAAAGGTCACAGTCTGTTTAGAAAATCATTTCTGTGCACATCATTATAGACTGCAATATGGGTCTTTAAAAAATCTGTCTGCCCATCTAATGATAATAACAATAATAATCTTATTTCTATAGCACCATTACGTTGTGACTTAAGAGGTGTGGCCGGTGCCGAAGTAGGTAAAGGTTTATAACTCGGAAACAAAAAAAATGCACAGAAAAACCAAAATTAGTGCAAACATTCTTCAGGGCAGAAGCCACCATTGTACAAATTTCCATTCAAAAAGTCAACGCTCAGAGTCGGGTTGTGCAGCCCTATGTAAAAAGCCTACTGTGCAGTTATTTACTATACTTTTACCACTACACAATTAAAACTGGTTGACTTTTGTCGGTCAATAGTCAATGAATAGCAATGAACATTATTTTTGAATCAATATTGAATCACTTCATTTTAAACTAAATCTTTTTTAAAATTAGCCCTGTACAACTGTAGTTGATTTGCTCACAGTGGTTTTACAACGTTCCAATAGCTGCCTGACCAGTTAAGTTCAAAGGCATGTGATAGAAAATCTAGGCCAAATGTAAAAAAATCTAGCCTAAAGAAATTTACACATTGTGCCCTACTTGAAGAATGATTGGTCATATCCCAGCTCACATTATAAATGTCAGCAGAACAGAATAAACATAAAACGAAAAAAGACAGCGAAAAGGAATGGTGGAGCTTGACTGCCCTCGGTGTTTCTTATGGAACTGACCAAGTTCTAATGTATGAAAAAAGTCCAATAATAATGCAGATAGATGTGCCAGTGTAAATGGTGAGAGTAGGAGTAGGTGTGTTGGCTCTCACTTGAAGAGTACAGGCCGATCCTGCAGTGCCTCCATTGCTTGACACAACTTGCTGCTGATGTCTGGTTGATCACCAGTCAGTAGACAACAGTCGTCTGTACACAACACATAACACAAAATTACTAGAAGGGTATGATGACCCAATGCCGACATATTATGCAGCCATCCCCCTAGCTCTACGCTGCACAGTTCAATAATAAGCAACACCTTTTAATTGAAAACTGGCATAGCTTTTCGTTACTCATGCCCTGCAAAATGTTAACATCAACTATCGTTTTTCTACGGCTTTTCATTTCCAGGTTACAAGCCTGTATAAGTGATAAACAGACAAAACAAATAGACAGATAGGTAGACAAAAAGCTTTTTAAAAAAGACACACAATGATCAATTGAATAAAAACTTGTACCATTCAGAGAATACGAAATGTGAAACAAAATGTCTAAAACTTAATTTTAAAATGTGCTCCAAAATATTAATTACCAGTACAACAAATGTCCTCCACTTTACAAAAATCTTATAAAAGTTACGTGGCAATTTTAATTTTATATATTAATAAATAACTGATCAACAGCACGAAATATACACTGTGGTCATGTCTCAATAAAAAACGTGCCACTTTTATTTTTTGATTAACTCTGCGAAACATTAGCCGATTTTGTTAATTTCTGGCACGCAACATCGGAAAGAAACTTGATGTAAGCAGTTATAGCTCACCTTAATACTTTTGCTACACTACCTAGTGAAATTCTGAAGTTGTAGTTTGGCCATTTACAACGATGTATTCATACTGGTTAGCGTATGCATCGGCTCAAAAATTATTAACTGAATAGTGACAAACACAAGTAACAGTTATTATCTTTCAGAAAGTCTTACGTCTTACATCACAGATTTTTTTTATTACTACATCTGCTCAAAATGTCCTCCCCCAGCACGATCGTAAGCAGTAGACGCTGACGTGACTCTCCAATAACGCACAACCCAGAGCAGGTTACTCGCTGCTGATGTGTCATTTCAGTTCGTTGACATACAATGTTGATATGAATATGAATAATGTTAAATATGTGACAGATTTTCAATAATTCTGTGGTCTCAGTAATTTCTTAAGTTGATGCATGCGTTCCCCAGTATGACTTCATTGTTTTAAATGGCCAAAGTATGACTTCTGCAATTTACAAGGTAGTGTAGCAACAGTATTGAGGTGAGGTGGGCTAAGCTAAAGCGGTTTACATCACATTTCTTCTTGATGCTGCATGCCAAAAATTACCAAAATTGGCCAATGTTTGATAGAGTTATTCCAAAAATAAAAGTGGCACATTCTTTATTGAGACACAGCGTATATATTATAAAGCAAAAACTTAAAATGAGCATGGTATATAATAACATATAATAACAGTAAATCATACAATACAAAACATACTCTGTGTCCAGCGATAGAGACGCTCATATCCTGACTCCAGATGTAATGCCATCGACTCCATTATTTCCAGCCTGTGGAGCAAGCAATCACACTGTAATTAACAGTAATCACCTCAAAGTATGTTTTCAGAGTAACAAATGTAACGTCAATGTCCACTGCAAAACATTAAGTGCAAACATTCACAACTACACAATCTAGTCAATAAATACCCATACAAGCATTTTTTGTTGGTAGCATGGAAAAGGTGCATAAGTAGTATTTTCACAGTTTTGAGAAAAACTATACGTATGTTAAAATTTTGCATTTTTATCATAATTAACTTACAGCATGCACTTTTCCAGACTGATTATACACAAATGCCAAAATTTCCTATTCCAGTCAATAATCTAAAAATGTTTACATGTACTTGCACACTTCTGCCATTCACCACAGAAAGCTGATGCACATATGCATAAATCTAAACAAATATTCCTTAGCCATGATTTCAAATATCACATTTTCACTTTTGCCAGAAAATGCTATGCATTTATTCCACAAACTATGGCACAAGCAACTGCAGATAGTTCACAAATGTGTTTATGCCCATTTATCACTCAACAAACAAAAAACCAATCAAGGACAAAAAGGACAGAATCAATGAAGATGAAGATGGTACCCAGCTGTCTGCTGATTGGTTCGTAGAAGCACCTTACAGTCCGTGTGAATCTGCTTCACACGCGCAAGAGTTGCAAAGAATTCCTGCGATCACACGCAACCAGACGGACAAATTGACACAACACAGGTGCAAGTGTTGAAGCATTTACATGCAACCTCGAACAAGTTGCTAACTTACTGTGTGCTCAGGTTAACTTAGCCCCCTACGCTGAACAGGACACGAAATAAATGGTAGCTTACAGGCAAAGGCTTACTGTGGCTGACAAGAAAGCTCATGTGTTCGCATGGTGCAGGCAAATCCAACTGTTCACTGGCACGGGATTGAGGTGATTGCATAATGTGCTGTGGTGTGATTACTTGATGCCAATCAACTGCCACTTCCAAGATTGTAAAGCGCTTATGGCCATAAGCAGTGCTTTATCTTACAGATCGTAACACATTCTGTAAGGCAAACGAACAAACATGACACACATAAACATTTAACGCACTTGCATAAAAAGCTGAGACAAACACAACGCATCACTTATTATAAACAGCAACAACGTACTGGATGAAGAATTCCATCCCTTGTTCCTCTCAAGACCTGAACTTCTTCAGGACGAAGCTGAAACTTTGCCAAAAACACATCCGCCACTTCAGCTCTCAATGCCAACTTTTGACTGCACACAGCCAGCATCAGCAATGGGTAAAACAAGCAGCTAACAAGATCAATCAATCAATTGACAACAATTCTGTATAGTGCCTACTACAGTCCTCAACATCAGTGCTTAACAATTAAAAACACTAAACCTAAACCTCAACATCAGTGCTTAACAATTAAAAACACTAGACCTAAACAATATGACAAATGCATAGTAAAACCTACGATTGTGAAAAGCACAGGATTACAGAAACTTCAGTGAAACTATACAGTACAAAATGAAGCAAAATGTATTACATCTGATGAGTGGAGAATAAAAGGCTGAAATTATGCACCAGAACCAAATCTTATTAAAATCGAATGTTACAAATGTCGATATCTAACGACGAATATAGGAAACAGGCAACGGGCGTCACAATGAAGTCACATAATTTAGAACACTTTTTTGTTTTGACATTATTTGGTGCACATTAACTATAAATTTTTTAAGATATTACCTACAAATTTACAATGAAACAACTCAGCAAATAAGAACTATCGACAATCTGCAATAACCTACACCAGTGTTTGTCAACCATTTCGCTGCCGCAGAACCCCACACAAGCGTGAAGGTTGCTCATGGAACCCCATCCATTGATTCCTGAGTCCAGTAGAGTATAGGCCTATGGGTGAAGTGGAAGTTTTAGGGTGTCTGGGGACAGAGGCAGAGAATCTGTGGGGGTCTGAAAGCAAAGCCCAAAAAAGCTGACGATAATTAAAGCAGCAGGCAAAATATTTGTAAAATTTAATGACTGCATGAGAGATGATATTACTTAACAATTTTGTTTCACCGGCAGACAGCAGTAAGATATTGTATTTAACCAAAAACACCCTACGAGGTGGCTTCCAAAATTAGGCCTACCACCGGATCTTTTACATTTTAAGGCCCACAGACAGCTAAGGGAGTGTACCTCCTAGCTAGTTACGCTGATGCGTGAGGCTTTTTATAATTTTTAAACAAAATGTTTAAAAAAATGATTTTTTTTCAATAAATGAACACATGATTTCTTTGCAATGAGACTAAGTATGTTAAGCCTAGTGTTCAGTATTCAATACAAATATTATAACATTGTTAACAAAAAAGAAAAATATTCAACACTGTATGCAAAAGTAGACGGCTAGAAGAGCAAATTTTGAACTAGGTATTCGGTGCTTATTGCTTCTATGGCTTGGTCTGACGTAATTTTGCATGATAGGTTAACTTTATTTTTTCCTGACCATGCAGCCGCAGAACCCTTGGGTTCCGCGGAATCCCGGTTGAAAATCACTGACCTACACTGTGCTAGAATTAGCTAAAATGCCACAGCAGCCAGTAACAAATCTATTTTAATACTTTTAATACTCAGTGACATGTGACGACTTGCCTTTCTGCCTGCAGCTTTGTTGTCTGACTAATGAGGTCATGAGTCTGGTCTCTGGCATTCTGTATCAAGACAACATGTATAAACAAATTAGCCATCCTCTAACTCAACAATCTTCCAGCAGTATGCAAGCAGAGCCAATCTCTAATGATGGCAAGCAAAAAATGCACTGTCTATAACCAAAACAACTCATTTGAATGTCACTGACTTTCTTATCAGATTGTCGTATAAAGACTATTACTGACTCACTCAAACCTCTTAACACACACTTTTGTACACAATGTTACCTTTTCATTTTACCTATATATCTTTGTGAAATCTGTAACTGTTTTTGAGTTTTTTAGATGAATAACGAATATACGATATGATGCCAAAATGATCACAACTGCTTCAGCCAGGTAAGGTTCACCAAAATCAACAGTTTGCAACCACTACGGCGATCTCACTTGTTGTATGTAACCTCATGTGTTCCAAATCCAGCATAATTCATTCAGCCTTCGACAATGCAACAGATGCATAAACGAACAGGACTATCGCAAGCTTCACAGAACTAGAACATATTATGTCACACAGTAGTCAGTGGTGAACACAAGTACATTATTTACTAACAAGAAAGACATTTTTAAAATGCAATATAGACAACCTTTAGTCGGGATGTCATGTCACGACAGCAGTCACTCATTGACTGCACATCTTCATAAATGCTATCCAGTTGCTATGCAAAATGCAGAAGATATGAATATTAACACAATAATGCTGTTACTACAAAAGCAAATTAAGCAAGCACATATCCCATTATCTTGAAAAGACTAATTCACAACTGAAAGACATGAATTATGGAAATCATGATGATCTACAAATTTTACAAAGTATATGACTAAAACAATTGTCAATAATTCAACATACATGGCAATAGGGGAAGATACTAACAGTACTTTTAGAAATGCATACAAGCTGTTATCATAAAAAAACTGAACATATTTCTGTATCAGAAGCAGAAAGAGACATCATAAATAAATGTAACATTTTTTATGATTACCTCTTTAACCTGTCTGAAGCAGTCAACAAATTCCTCATTTATAACCAGACTTCGTCTTTCAATGTCACTGCGAAGGTTGCGCCGAGACCGAATGTTATTCTCCGTGAAGAAACTTGACAACGACTTGAGAACTTCTAAGACATCCTACAGACAAAAATTACGAGCATCTCATGAGCATTAGCTCAACTTTCTTGTTTACACTGATTACTGACAAAACCGATAGGATTCGAGCTTCTTGCAGCCTTTGTGGCAAAATTCAGTACTGCAAGGTAAGTTCAACTTCAGCCATTTTCATCAATGGGATCACAAACCTCTACATTATGGCCATTTTATATGAAAAACACAACTATGTAAAAATATAGAGTAATTAGATGTGTACACATCACTTCATTATCATTATACGTTTACTTGCTTCAAAGTTGAAACTGGGTCCGGGTACCTGAGTAACTGCAACCAGATACCGAGTTCCTAAAACATATAATTCTGCAAATCACTAATAAAAAACATAACAACGGTTGAACAAGGAAATTTGCAAAAAGTGAAAATAATTGTTCTTTATTCCCTGTGCACTCCATCAAAAACAAAACAACAAAATGCTGGTAACAGTAGTCAAAAAATGCCGCACAGACAAAACGAAAATATACAGCGATTTGCATTATGTAATGTTGTGTCACCTATTGTTTACCATCAATGTTATCTTCCGTCCATACAGATGAAAAATAGCAGTTTAGCAGTCTTATCCTCTGTCTGCAGATTAGGGTTAGAATCAGGCTTGGGGATGGGGTTATGGAATTAAAGAATTAGGGCTAGAGTTCAGCTTAGGGTTAGGGTTATAGTTAGAGTTAGTATTGAAGTTAGGGTTAGGTTTAGATTCAGGGTTAAAGCTGTGGACGGAAAATAGCAGTTTAACGGTCTTATCTTCCGTCCATATGGATGGAAGATAACACTGAGCATTGTTTACAAGCAAGCGCCAGCAAGCATGTACGCGAGGTGCTTGGTGCCGCTTGGCAAGCGTAACCAAGCGTCTTGGCTACTGAACACGCTTCTGGTCAAATTATGAATACTGGAAGAGATTGCCATTAATATTTTGTCACACGTCAGAGCGGACACACCACCTTCGTGACACTGACACCTGAGATCGTAAATCAGAAATGGCAAATGCTACAACTATAATCAAATAATTATCATATGGCTCAGTGTACTCACTTTGTCACTGTCAAAGCGATTGTCTAGAATTTTGTTTAGCTTTTTCGAAAGAGGATTAGTTCCCTGACTGCTTACGTTTGTTGACTCCGCCATTGCCAACTACATCCGGTCTGCCTAAAATACAGACTATTTGCTGTTGAAAAGTAGACTATAAATAACGTTACTTACTTACTCACGCTTGAGGTCTGCCTTCTTCGCCCGGCGACTGTCACATGACTTGCAAAAAGCTACAATGCATGACAATTTTGGGCCGAACGTTAGCCGATGTGTCTGCTTGTCTGGCTGTCCGTCGTTTGTCTGTAACGCATGTATTGTGGCTAAAAGGCACTTTGCTATATCGTAAGGAGTCGGCGATTGTACCGTTGGATGAAGCGATGACGAATCCTGATATGCTGTCAATAGTAGGCCTAACCATTTTTACGCGCGATAGCAGAATGCTTCGCGTGTATTATGTATGGTCTGTCCGTCTGTCCGCCTGTCCGCCTGTCCGCCTGTCTGTCCGTCCGTCCGTCTGTCCGCCACACTGCTGTATTGTATCAAAACGGTGCAAGCTAGGATAACGAAATCTTCACTGTGCATTGACTCTAGTTTATCGTGACGAAATTCCGTGCCCCTGGGTGAGGGCGCTCCCCTCGAACGATTGAGCTAGGCGTCAAAAAGGGGTACCTCCTTTAAAAACGTTATTTTCCTCTATTGACTTTTCTAGTGTAAAAACGGTTGTAAATAGGTACATGTATGATGCTTATCATAACAAGCACTGGTCACCAGGCCCGTCCAGAGGGTTGGGTAGGGGGTAAGCTACCCCGGGCCCCGCGACGTACGTTTCGGGGGCCCCGCCGTCGGCCAGAAATACAAGAAATTTGAGATAATGCTCACGAGACGCGCGAAAGCCGCGAAAGCCTATAGCAGTTCCGGTTCAGTAGTTTAGCTGAAAATTGGGGTGTTCACGCTAAGTTAATACCGTATACAAATACCAGATTTTCTATCTAGATCGCATGCATAACGATAGTTCCGTGGTGCCACCTTTTGAATGATATAGACTTAGGGGAATGGTCAAAACCAAAAATTCTATCCCCTCAGAGACTGGCAGAACCGACAGTTCTGTATAAACACATTTGCGTGGTCCTATGTCGGATCTGGATCGACTCTTCTCAGGACTGGTAGACCTACGGACGTGACAGGTAAATAACCAGAAAATAAAATTTGGGCAAAAATGCGGCGCCTCGACACCTCGGTCGTTATTGGCCTCATCTTATGCCGAGTTCTGTCTAACTCTACGCCCCTGCGTGCTTCCCGCTGAAAGACGTGACGACTGACGACTTCAGGTAATCGAATTATGCGTGTCACCGTCGGCGCTATATGGTTTTTCTCTTGCCGCCTAAACTGCATGCGCTATTCACTTCCCAGCTTATATCCACGCTCATCGCTCATCATACTCGCCTGCAGATGCGGCGGTAAAAATGCCAAGCACGACTGAAATAACTAAGTCTGATCGTTCTGACCATAGCTTGGGGGCCTATAGATACTGATTTGACGAAGTGTGAACGATGTTCAGTCTGCAGCATCCGAAAATGTTGTTGATGTTAAAATACTTTACTGCTAGTTGAGTTTTGCTGTCTTTTTTCTACAGGAAAGTGTATAATTTGTGCGAATTTGTGTGGTGACTTTTTGTGCTTTAGCGTGATTTAAGCAATGATGGCTAAGCCAAAAAATCGCCGGCCAGTCTACGGTTCTGAACCCTTCGCTTGTTGCTAGACAGGACAGTGCTTCACGTGGGACAGTCGCGAAGCTAGGTGTTGCGACATAAATATCTTAACAGGCTCTTGAGCCTTCAGCAATTCCGCAGGCGTCCTTGTTGATCTACGTGAAGCCATTTGCAGTAATTTGCGTCAGGCCGGTGAACGGTCAGACACGACTGTCAAATCTGTTTAGAAATTTATTTCGCACATAACTTGTTGTCAGAATTTTTCAGCAAAGTCGTCGAACAGCTAGTCACTGCAGCGCAGCATTCTCGATTCATTTTCAGACGACGTTTTTCACACAAATGACAATTGGGAGTAATTTTTGACGGCGGACGATATGCTCTGCAAAATTTTTGAAGCATGCACCTGCGCTGCTGCAGTACAGGTCTGCCAGATCCTACAAAAGCTAAATGGCAGCAGCAAGGTTGCAGCAGATTCTAATTTTATCGCTCGTCATCTGGCACGTGGCCGCGCATTCGTCGTGCCATCATTCGACCAGCTGATACTATGGCAATTAACGATAAACCTCTGTTGATGTTTCGGTAAAATGATGATGCTATTGCCACTGTTACATCACAAAAGAAGTGAAGTAGGCCTACGACATGTGCTAATTGCTAATGACCAGACTGATGCGAAGTAATGTTGAGAGATCATTTCGACTTCTAACTTTCAACTTTTGAGCAAGATGTTAATACAAGGTCCCGAAATGTGTAGCCTATGTCTACATGTTCGTGGCGTGCGCACAAAAGTCGGGCAGAAATCATTGCATGACTCAGAGGACCTGCTCTAAACACATGGAGCTCATTAACGGCTGCATTCGTGACTGAACTGCACAAAACTGCACTGTATAATGCCCAGGCACTATCTTCTCCTTGTCCCCACTACGACGCACCAATACATGTACTCAAATGTGACAGTAGAAAATCGCTCAGATGAAACCCGGCTTATTGTGTTAGTGACCACGACTCGGCTATGGTTTTACGGCTGAACAGTGGCTATTTGGTACATTGTGCCAACTTTTGATAATCTGTTAGTTATTTTTTGGAATTATTGTGTGTATGATCATTAGGCCTATTCATTACGATGTCATGCTGTCGTGGTAAAAGAAAGTTCTGAAATACGGTAATATTATTGCAACTTGTCTTTACAAGTTGCTGACTGTTTCTTACAATACAATTGCAAATGTCATGTAAATGTAGTGCATTGTAGACGGCATCGCTAACCAATGCTGACCGACTATTGCGGCAGACAGACTTTACAGTAGCGTAGTCTGTTCGTCTGTCAGATACGTGCTGTGACCTTGAGATGGCATCTGACAGCCGTGGACTATACGCCTTTAGCTGACATGCCGTATTGACGCCGTACAACACAGTGCGACCGGACCATGCGACTCGCCGCGCCGATGTCGCCTAGAAATAGCGCCACTGTTCGCACATGCATGTACGATCATAAAACTACAATAAAACCGCAGTAGAGCGGCTTATTTTGCTGCGCTGTAGTTTCGTTGCAATTGGTCTAACCCCTGCGATACAATACGTTTTCGGAAAGTTTGTGAAACATGTAGATGACTTTACTGCAACTGCAATATTGCATGGGTTTGAATGATTGCAGTAAAAGTAAGCGCAATAATTTAACGGAGTCGACGGCAACCGCTTTCAGTCCTTTTATAACTACACCGTGTCCGGAAAAAAAGAAGTCTACACTTTTTCCTAAATAACTTCAACAAGTGTAAATGTATTTTTTTTATAATTTTTGGTACACATTATCATAATAATACGCTTTACTCAGTGGCGTAACTATAATTTCTGGGCCCCCCGGCAAATATTCGCTACGGGCCCCGTCCAAATTTGATTCTCAGATATGGTGATACCGGCTTAATTTTTTCAATAATTCGGGTCACTTTGGGCCCCC
>Ga0209367_1007566_pt1 | contig 14936 bp, 7 predicted proteins | sample WorMetLIZISLAND2_FD_187412 | JGI IMG/M metagenome (GOLD analysis project Ga0209367, IMG submission 187412) | Marine gutless worms symbiont microbial communities from Max Planck institute for Marine Microbiology, Germany - Olavius geniculatus... ... | reverse complement strand
AATCTACTTAACGATACAAAGGTGGTAGCAAAAGTTATGCAAGCCAGGATTGGTTATCGAATTACGGAGTTTTAAAAATTGAGGGGTTTGGTGGGAGGCCCCTGTTGGTGGGAGGCCTGGGAGGCCCTAAATACGGCCCTGCGGTGTTTCATAAAAAGGACGCCTTTTTTGTTTTGTTTTTTATAATTCACTCAAATTGTGAGCAATTTGCATGAAATTTTTATTAGTTGTAGCTAAATAGATACTAATTCGAAGTGTTTTAACAAAGCATGACAGTTGATTAAATATTCTTTGCTAGTCGTGATGTAATGCTAACATTATAATGTGTCACGAGTACAAACAGGCTAATCCCAATTGGTGCTGCAAGTTGCTACTTTGCTTCAATGGTGAAAAATCTGGTTCATTGGTGTCAAATATTTGAAGTTTTACAGTTGCAGTTGAGTTTGTGGATTACAAGACGCCCGATTTCATGTTTCCATGTTGCTCAGTGCTGACACGATAAGCATTTTTTATTAGTGAGCCAGATTAAGTTCACCATGGAAACAGGGTAGCAACTGACAGCACCAGTTGAGACTAGCAAGTTTGTACCTGTGACACATTATGACGTCAGCGTTACATCACAACCAGCAAAAAATATTTAATCAACTGCCATATTTTGTACTAATATTTCGAATTAGTATTTCTTCGGCTACAATTGGTAAAAATTTTATGTAAATTGCTTATAATTTGAGTAAATTATGAAAAAAACAAAAGGGATCCTTTTTATGAAACACTGTGTATACAGGGTGCGGCAGAAAAAAGTAGCCCCGTAAAGTTTTTTGTTGTTTTCTCAGCAACCGTTTAGCATTTTAATCTGAAAATTTACAGATTTATTTACTAAATTGTTCTACGACCAAGTGCCAAATAAAATTTGATTCCATTGAAAAATGATGAAGTTATAGATTTTTTAACATGACCTTTTACCGATTTTTCAGCGTGAAAAAATGTTCAAGCTTCAACACCAGTTCAATATCATCGTTGAAACAAGTCAAACAACACAGTTAACTAATGATCAGATGTTAAAATTCCATTGTCACTGTGAATGTTCGAAGTGTCCACCGACAGCTCCAAACTCCAACACAAGACTTCAGTCGCTTAATTTGAGAAGTCTTTCACAGTCTTGTTGATCGGTCCATGTGGTAGATTGCTCCAGATAACCTGAAGCGATTCCTTGAGTTCCGCGATTGTTTTTGGCTTTATTTTGAGCTTGCGGTAAGCTCCAACATTGCACACCACACGTGATAGTCCACCGAGTTTGCTTTCGGCGAATTTAGAGGCCATTGGTCTTTTCTGATGAAATCTGGACAGTTGGCCCGCAGTCAGTTTCCTGCTCTGCGCGCTGTGTGTGCTGGTGCGCTGTCCTGCTGGAAGATGAATCCGGTGGACAGCCGGCGATTGCTTGAAAAGAACGACAATTTAGTGATAATTTATAAAAAAATAAATCACTGTTTGTCAAAGCGTCACTGTGACGTCATCGGCAGTAACGTGGTAACCGGTTTTTTGAAAATTAAATAGCATTTTTAGCTTAAACATTTTTGAATGCTGAAAAATCGGTAGGCGGTCATGTTCAGAAGTCTATAATTTCGTCGTTTTTCAACAGAATCATATTTCACTTAGCAGTTAGATGTAGAACGTTTCTGTAAATAAATCTGTGAAATTTCATGGTAAAATTCTGAGCGGTTGCTGAGAAAACTGCAAAAAACTTTAGGGGGCTACTTTTTTGCCGCACCCTGTACACCATGGACCATAAAAATGTGCCACTTTACTTTTGTCCATATCTTCGCCAATTATTGACCGATTTTTAAAATTTTTTTACTAGCACACTTTGCAGACAATTTGCGATAATATGATTATTTTATATCCGAACACACTTTAACTCTGTCGCTACACTACCTTGTGAAACATAAATGCAAGAAAAACTAACAATAATAGACAACAAGCGTGTTGGTCAACAAATATCACTTCTGAACAAAAATGCCGCGAATGATCTGTATGGTGCTACACTTTGTTAGATCCTTTTCTTTAGATATTTGGCGTATTGAATGATGTTTTTTCTGGCCTTTGCAATTTAGCAAGCTTACCATTTCATCCACAGTGATCACGCTTTTTTAGTACGTGTATGCTTCAGTCTGGTGGTTTCATGCTTTTGGTTGGTGCTGCGTGTTTCTCAAATCATTCCCACTTTTTCTCTGTTGCAGTTCGTCTTCAAAAATTTTGCCAGTATTTTCCGAAAACCGTATTTTTAAACCGGTACAAGTTTTTAATTAGAGTCTTGTTTCCATTGCTAAATGGCACATTACATCACTGGTATATCGTCGGTACATTAAAAATTATTATTCACGACAATATCATGTGCTTTTGTTTACAAACATCAGAAATGCATGTAAAATTAAACATAATTTAATTTTTGTATTAAAATTAGTAAAAGTTGTTTCAGAAGCTTATTTTTGTTTATGTATTATAGTGCTTTTGGTGATTTTTGAAAATTTATGTTTCGCATGTTAGTGTAACGACACAGTTAAAGTGTGGTGGGATATTTAGCAACTACTTTATTGCTAATTATTCACAGTATGTGCCAGTGAAAAAAAATTTTAAAATCAGTCAATAATTGGCAAAAATGTGGACAAAAGTAAAGTGGCACGTTTTTGGCCCATCCTCTATAGTCCATGTCATAATGTCGATGGGGTGCATGGATTGGAGTTATTTAGCTCTAAGGGCAAATGTGGTAAGAAAAATTATGGTTTAGTGCTTAGGTTTAAAATGCTTTTGGAAGAAGATAAGCGAGAATATAGACCCGATCAGTTAAACTTTCTTTTCCCACTCTAAAGTGCACCATTTTTCAAACATGTTTTTGAATTGTCGGAGCTTGAGAGATAGTTGCTGCATATAATGCTTTATGGTGGTTACTCCGCTGACCACATTATAGGCGACGTATAATAAAAACGACTCTGAATTATTCGGCTGTCTTTGCAGGTATAATGGTAACGACGACAAACCGTCATGAGTTCCGAATACGACTTCAGAAGCGCGCTCGTCTGCGCCTGGACAAACGCATTGAGACGATGCGCGATGACATCACCTGGCACAGCGTAAGTACAATGTCTGCGTCGTAGTCCGTTCTGCTGTACCTCGTTCTGCTCAGCTGTGCTTCTCTAATTCATTAACTACAGAATCAATGCATTTTAGTCAGTGGTTATATAACTTACGCAACTTGCGTCTAAGGTAAAATGTTTGCGAAAATGTTTTGCTTCATGTAGGCCTACTGATAGCTAACTATTTCTGCACTGTTTACAATGTCGATCATTTAAAGCACGTTTCAAGTAAGGTACAGCAAATATAACGCTACTTCTAATAGTGCCTCATAATATAATTTTAAAAATATTTTTACACCGATGACGGGCTGCACCAGCCGCGACCGATCTCTTTATGGGGACTTATGATGCACACCATGCAAATGGCATGAATTGCTTGGGTCATATGGTAATGCGGGATTATATCCGATATTACTTAGGTTGCATGTATGTCAGAGACTTAATGCAGCCAATAAAACGTGATATGCACCGTGCGGGTAGACCTATGCAAAAAGGTACGTATTCGTCATGAAGAATCCGAGTGTGCGCTGATGTTGTTACACGTGTACAGAAGCACACGACAAGTCTGTTGACGTTGTGCCGAGAGAAAGGAGCCACGGAAGAGGAACTCGCTGTCTGTAAACCAAGACGACGCAGTAAGATCGACTTTTCTCATCGGCGTTCTATCGGACTTCTTAAATTGCTTGAGTTCTTAAATCGTTTGCTTAACTAAACTTTAGTCTTGTAGCCAATTTTTACAACTTGTACGTTGCTTTTAGAGATTAAAGATCTAGCTGAAAGCATCAGCGATCACATAATTTATTGCAAAATACTTAACGCAGACATTTAATGCAGAACGTTGTGATTATTATTACTATTTTAAATTTTGTTGCTTTTTATTATTTTCATTTATTATCTACTATCATACTACGTGTGCAATACAATGCTAAATGAATAATTGTGCGTGTGCATGTGACGTGGTCGTGCAGCAGTGGCACAGATGACGACCACGTCAGGTCTGTCTTCAATCGCATCTCTGTCACTCGGTCTGTCGCTGTCGATGTCCGTCAGTGGTTCGGCGGCAAAGGACCGACTCATGGACAACGCGTTCCATCAGTCGTCGATGTCGTCGTCGCAGGCGTCTCCAATGTCGGGCTCAGGACCGTCAGCGCGCTCACGCCGATCGTCCAGCCTCGTCTCTACACAGACTCCCGCCACCACAGCAGCAGCGCCGGCCGCCGTGCCGCAGTCGCAGCCTCAGCAGCCACCGGCCCCGCCAGCCGTCGTACCTTCAGCTGTCGTACCATCCGGAGTCGTACTTCCAGGCGTCCACTCAGCGTCCACCGGGAGTGGTAGTAGTGGAAGTATCCGACCAACAATGCGGCGTCAGTCGGCTGTGTCTGAGACGTCGACAGACATCGTCAGCGTGGGTGCACTCAGCCCCGTCGCCGAGCAGGCCACTGTCACCAGTGTCGAATAACTTGATCTATTGGCTAATACCGCACGGGTTTCAACCTGCGGTGCCGTAAAACGATGCACTGATCTCCGCTAATTTAAGGCATCACAAAGAAACAGTACATAGGCTTATCGCCGGCGATTTGTGCATCGAACACAGTACGCACATCAATCACTCCATACATTTCCACAGCGTCGTTAACGAATCAGAGGAGCGTGATGTAGCTGTTACACTGCGGCATGCTAATAACTTGGGCTACTATGTTTGTAATAATAATACTGATAATAATCAACGCTTTTCTATGGCGTCATGTGATCGTGATTTCAGAGGCGCTGAGAAGTTTAACAATGATGACGTTATTTCGCATTTTTCTGTTAATCATCAACTTGAGTAGATTTAAATATTATTGTACAGTGCACTGCATACACGTTTCATCCGCTGTCTTAAAGACGCGCTTGTTTGTTATTACGACGAATGACGATAGCATATCAGCCGAAATTATCTGTATGATGACGATGAGAAGACAAAACGTTAAAGTTACACTGGCAAGCTTATCAAAGTGCAACAGTCAAAGTGGACAGTACGACGACAAGTTGACAAGTAAGTTTATTCAACGTTAGCCAGTGCAGAGAAAAGTTTTTGCGCGAGTACCGGTGACAGTGGCGTGACGCTGTCCCAGACTTACAGGAAAGCTACTCTGCCGAATTTTGCAATTGCTTGATTACGCCACTAGCAAGTAGTGACTGGAATAAAAGCTAGAGCAGGGGTCTCAAATTTATCTGAATATCAAAAAAGTGGCTTAATTTGCGATATTAAATACATAAACTATTTCAATCATTAATATTGTTTATTGAAATAAAAGTTTATGTTCAATTTACTTTGCTAACTCATTATCGTAATGATAACTGATAATCGACAGTGTTTATTATTGTCCAGCTGCAGAGAATGTTGTGCATACGTGTTTGAGACCTCTGCAGATTTAAGAAATGCATCACTTGTTATAGTGTGTGAGCTGCATTTTGTAGGCTGATTTGACGCGTTCTGTAGTTACGACGTGTTTTCTTGCATGAAGAACGTAGCTACTGGATGTCCATGGCGGTGTATAGCTGAGGCTTAGGTCTATTTACTGTCATTTATTTTGTCCATCGCATTTACGATAGCTGCTTCGGGCATTACAGTGGCATTATCATAGTAGCCTACTTTTGGCACTTCGTTTCTTTTAATTTGTGCGCAACATTCTGAAATGCAGACTAATTCAGTATTGTTTTGACGAGAAATGTAACAGTTTTTTTTTTAAAATTAACTTACTTTACCACAATTTTGTTAATTTTTTTCTACATTTTGCATTTTTAGCGTTGAATTTCTTATTGAAAAACCAGCTTCTGTACTATAACGATATGCTATGTATTTGGAGGCCTAATCTGACGCCCACTGGCGGTCGTCTCCTGCATTATGTCACAAGCGGCAATTTAAACGACATGATGATGTAGTAAGACCGAAGAGAATTAAGTCAAAATTTTGTTAACGTTTTGCTGTGCGTGCAGTTAGCCTATCAGTGTATCTTGTTTGGCTTTTTGTTTTTATTTCAATGTCGCTGTCGATAGCTAAAAGTTCGTTAACAAAAAGACCAGATTAATTTCGTAATTATGTACATCGAAGGAAGCCATTCCGAGCAGTATCGTGCCCAGAGTGTGCAGATTAGTGATTGCGTACATTAAGCAATGGCACGCAAGTTATAAAAATCAAGCAGTGCATCTTTACGTCCGATGCCGTTTAAGAAAATTGTAAATAAAATGTAATCGTATACTAATACGATTTTACTATAATTTTCACGATGCCATCAAATTATGTTTAGACGTATCAAATGAATGTTTTGTGCCCCCAAAGACATGGACCAGTGGACCACGCATTTAACGTTGATCCGGTTTTAGTTGGCGAGAGTGACAGTAGGCCTGTTTCCTACAGTGTATTTGTTGTTATAGTATTGTAGGTTTTACTCTGCTGTTTAGTTACATTGTGTGTTATTGGTATCAATTTTATGTATATGTCTACTGCGAGTTTAGCAAGTTTAATGTTTGACGTTTGACAGTAGTGAATAAATTCAATAATTTGCTTTGCTTTTAGACTTAAGTAAACCTTTGTTTTGTTGTATTTTCTTGTTATAAAATGATGCGCTATGTTGATTATTGAGCTTTGGAAGCGATTTAAGATATAACGTCTGGTGTGTTGGGTCATTTTGTAATTAGCCTACAGTGTTTTTCGAATCTAATATTAAGGTTATTATTCATTAGCTTATTGCGTCGAATTCATTGCACAGGCCTTAGTAGGATATAAACCTTTTAATAGGATATAAACCTTTATTGTTCGTAAATTGCTCGAGTCTTTAGTAGCCTAGAATGTGTAAATTTTTTTTTAAAAAAAACTGCACGTCTTTTTCATATAGGCCTATTCGTCGTTTTGAAATTATTTTAGCAATATTGTACATTACAGACTACATTGTGAGTTCTGACGTAACAATTATAATATTAGCAACCGGATAGCCTAAGTTGTAATGGAGTGTGACGCATATTTTAATACTGATTATGACTGCGATGTGTTAGGCCTATAGAAATGCGGAGGGTTTGATCGACGTTGTTCCTGGGTCAGTGTCTCTCCGACTAACGATATACTGACGAGTAGCCAGCAACATAATCAGTTAATCTGCTACACGGAAACAGCTCGAACGTTCACGAATAGACGAGCTGGTTTAAAAAAGAAAGGAGATAAGATTGAAAATACAGTAAACGCCGAGTAATCCTTGCATGCAAGAACAGTGAAGTCTGACTGGAGCTGAATGGTGAGGGCTGAAGATGCGTCGTTGTTCTTGCGGAAGAATGTGTCGACTGAGTACAATGCTCTGTATGACGTCGACGTTCTTCCTGGTCGAACTGATATTCGGTCACATCGTCAACTCGCTCGCACTCATCAGTGATTCCTACCACATGCTGTCGGACGTCGTCGCTATCGTCATTGCCATGGTCTCTATCCAGGTAACGTTACCAACAGCGTTATCTAATACTACAAATTTGCTTTTAAGAAAGTAAACTTAAATAGACAAATTTATTTTGTAGCTTTGTTTCAAATGTTGTTTTTATTCTTTTTGCAAGCGTCAGATTCTGAAAAAACAGTCTCAGCCTGGCAGATAAAAGTACTAGCAAACCTCTTCGCGCATTATCTTTCCTGTTTTGTATAAATAGACAGTGCCATTGTGTTCCCGCAGTGACATTGTCGTATTGACACTCCAGCTGTCTTTTGACACGTCACATTCTGCCAGTCACTGTACGTAACTTGAAAGTTAGCAGACCTCAAACAAGTATGCGCATTTTAGGCGAAATCGCTCTAGTGCAAGCGATTTCGCCTATAGCTACCCATTTTTCCGTGGCGTGGTCTGTCGTGTCTCTCTGTCGTCTGTCATACTAGTGCACTCTGCTTAAACCTTTAGACGGATTTGCATGTCATTTAATAGGTGCACTAGCGGAATCCAATGACACATTGTGTTAGATGGACCCCATGACCCCAAGAAAAAGGGGATATTTAGGAGGTTAAATCCTTTAGCTAAAAATTGCACTTGCCTACTTATAACTCACAAGGGGGCAGCACTGACCAGCCAGTTTGCCGGTTGATGCAGCTAACTGATTTCGAATCTTATTTCTATACAGGGTTTCTTTTAGTCTAAAAACGAGCCGTTAAAACAGTATACACAGCGCTGGTTTTTACGTTACGATGGACGTTTTTTGGGCAGGTATCGAAACTGCGTTCACCGAAGAACACGTACGGCTGGGTGAGGGCTGAAGTGCTGGGCGCGTTAGTCAACTCCGTGTTCCTGCTGGCGCTGTGTTTCGCCATTGTTGTCGAGGCGATACAGCGCCTGACGACCGGCGATACTACCGTCAAGGACCCCGACACGCTGCTCTATGTCGGCATCGTCGGCCTTGTCTTTAACCTCATCGCTCTGGCGCTCTTCCACACCCATGGCACTTCCGACAAGTCGCGTTGTACACGAGCAGTGAACAGGTCGTCCAGCAAGCGCAGTACAACAAGCGCCGACAAAAGTGGCGAGTATTGGCGAATGCTAGTAAGATTCAGGCCCATCAGAACAAATATCACTAAAGCGACGACAAAAATTTGTTCCATTGGGACTGTGTTCGTTCTAGTGGGATTCGGCTTTTTGAGGTTTTGTTTTAGTTGGTCTAAAGTGATAAGGCAAATTTATTTCAATCAGTAATCATAGTAAATTTACACATACATGATGGTTCGTCTGTCCTGAATTATTTTTAATATAATCAAAATCGTCATCACATTCGTTCGACGTTGTGGCACTGCGTGAATTTGTTTTTCATCTGACTTGGCTACGGACCCGATTGAGACTGGTCTGAAAAGTAGAAAATCAACTCAGTCAAACGGCCTGCATCTAGTCGAATCGACTGATGGCTATTTTTACCGTTCAAAAATTCAAAATATTCGTTGTCGCTTAAAAGTGCATTTGAATTCTTCTATTAATGGCCGTCTAGTCAGTTTCGTATTATTAACTAATGAGCTTTTGCACTGGTAAGCTGGCAATCATAATTTACGGTAATAATGTTTGCACATAAGATGTAAATGTACCAAAAATACAGACAGTTTACGCAGACTGAATTACTTTGAAATAGATAGTGTACATTTTTGTACTTCTTTGTCAATATTTACGTTTGTTTTCAATATATCCATAAAAGTTTAACGTAAAATTTATTTTTTAAAATTTTAAAATTGTTAGGCCTAGTTTAAGTTTTTCGGCAGTTGAACGGACGGTCCTGCGACATTTTGGGGCGTTAAGCACCGTTATCTTTCCTTGTAAGTGTTGTATTCGTTGTCGCCACGGTTACTACAGGCACGGAGACCGGCTCTGGGATTCGCGAAGCTGCGTCGAGGACTTTAAACGCCGACGTTGAAGCTGGCAACGGCCAAGCTACCTATGAGAATGCTGGTAATTGACTGCTGTTATATCTTTCATTTATAACATGTTACGAACATGATTTTTTTTATATTAAAGACTGACGTTATAGGGAAAGTAATGCAATACAGATGAATAGGTTTTTGAGAAAAAAATGGTAGGGCTGTATAGGCTATAGTGCACTAAACATGTACGCTAATATCACGCTAAATTTTGATAAGACCATACACATGCATTCTAGAACAGCGTCCATTGTGACTTGGTTTCTTAATTGTGCCAGCTATAAGCACTCTGACTCACTATGCTTGCTACAGTGCTTCGTGTTGTGGTGCCATGGTCATTAAGCGCTCGCAAGTGTACGAGTTCAGCTTTGGACCAATTTGTCATTTTTTCTCTGACGTTTTACGTAATTTTTCATACAAAGAAAAGATACTGTATTCCGCCACTCCGTTAATTACTGGAAACAGAATCGACGTGAACCCAAGTTTGCAAAAGCTTCCGCAGGCTTGAATAATAACGAAACACCCGGGTCAACTCAGCCTTCCATCCACTTCCTTTTGGGCAGATAAATCGAGTACCGGCCTGTCTGATTAAAGTAAAAGCGGAGCGCGTTCACCTCCGTCAGGAGACAGCTAACACTGTGATTCTACATGGCAGATAACGCTCCGTAGGTATAAGAAGGGTTGCAACGACGAGCTATACATACCTTTAATTTATTAACCTATAACCACTTGGGTGAGTCGAGTACCGATGTAGTGGAAAATTCGTCGCATTGGAAAATTATTCCCACACGCAGCAGTACGGGTTAGGATTAAGATTAAGAATAGGGTTAAATTTAGGGTTAGGGTGAGGGTTAGGGTTAGCGTTAGTTACATTATGACAATATGGAGGTGGGAAGAATTTTTCAGGTGCGACAAATTTCCCACGACACCGGCAGTCCGGCCTGATTAGCTGGAGTTAGAACTAAGAGTGGCAGATAACGCTGTGCAGTCCCATACGGTAGCTCTGCGATGGTTTTCCATGGAGAGCTTCGGACATTTCTAGCGGTTATGTGACTGACATTAGATCTGCACGAGCGTCTGACGATGCGTGGTGTCTTCCTGCACGTGCTCGGAGATGCCATCAGTTCAGTCAACGTCATCATATCAGCTTTGCTCATCAAGTTCATCGACGACGAAGCAAAGTGGAAATACAAGATCGACCCTGTAGCAAGGCATGCCCATGCGGACAACGGCTGTTCATCGTCGTAAACCAACGCATTTTATTTCTCTCAGTTTTCCGTCAGTGGGCATCAGAAATAGTTGCAGTCTTTTTAGGCCTACTTTACCTTACTGCTCCAGCTTCCAGTTTACATGTTCATGTTTTGTGCATCATTTGCTTTTCCAGTAGATTTTCCAGTTATTCTTTTCAGCAGAAATTACAGCTGGCGAAGTTAATATTCTGAGTGAGTTCTTGCTGTGGACGGACGCCCAGGTCATGAAATGTCATCCATTATCATTCATCGATATCATTTTCGTTTACGAAATAAAGTTGGCAAATGCAACTTGCACAAATAGTGACAAGAAAAATTAAAGCAAAACACAGTAAATTCATTTAGTTGATGTAGTCAGTTTTCTTGCCACATTCGGCGTGGCTACTTGCTAATATTTTAAGTGAGTACATAATTATGATGAATGTTTCATCACCAGCTCCTAATTGCCTGCATTCCGTGGCATGTCGTTGCAGCTTGATAATGGCAATGATTCTCTGCATAACGACAATGCCATTGTGTAAGTTTTGTTACCGTTTTTGACGCACTACAGCTATGATGGATAGCGCTTATATGGCACGATTGTCGTCCGTCTGTCTGTCCGTCTGTCCATGATGCACTGCAAAGGAAACATTTTCAAATTTAGGGATGAATGTGGGTTTATCAAGAGAAAGCTGGCCATACCTCGAAAACAGTGAAAGATAAGGCCAAGGTTACTATTAATCACTAATAAGAAGTGGCATACGCCTTTTCAAATGACATGAAAATCACTAACCTTAGATGACTTTAAAGGTCAGTGCGCGCTGTTGTGGCTAAACGATAAGAGATACGGCCAAGGTTGCTATTGATCACTAACAGAAAATCGCATACCGTACGCCCTTTCAGGTAACCCGTAACTGCATGATTTATGTTGTCAGTTCGAACGACGTCGTTGATTCTGCTGCAGACCGCACCCACTCACATCCACGTCGAAAACTTGAAAGAAAAACTTCTAGCCCACGTGAGTTGTACAAGGCGTTAAACTGTACTTTGTGAATGCATTATACATTATATTTTGGCGACTCTTCGTACGGCGGCGCGTAACTTGTAACGGCCAGCAAATGAGTAGAATTGTATTTAAGACTAAAAACACTGCATGAAAGAGCAAGGCTAAGCAAAGGCAGAGAAAAAAAATCAGCTCTAACAACCTAAACAAAATGCGTCAAATGCCGAGACCCATTTCGTGATCCCATCCGCCAGTGATTTTGCAGCGGCGCCTTGGTGTGACGTCACAAGTCTACTTGCGATGTCATTTACATTTAGGTGGAAGGAATCGAGGAAGTGCACGAGCTGCACGTATGGCAGCTGACGGCGTCGCGCATCATAGCGACTACTCACATTCGATGTCGCAACGCCGCCGACTACATGACCATTGCCGTGCGGGTCAAACGGTTCTTCCACGACGAAGGCATCCACTCCACCACCGTTCAGCCGGAGTTCACGCAGATGGTGGGTAGTCGGACAGCTTCGATGCTTGGTATTGTTCCTTGGCTGCGGACACTTTGTGTGGTAGGACAGCTATAGAGGAGAATCGACAGCGTCAGTAGGCCGAAAGGCGCTTAAAATTATACCACTGAAGAGACGCTTGGCCCGGGTCTGAGACGCCATACTATAGGAAGAAAAGACCTTATAGGATGTTTACACGATCGAGCAAACATTGAGCAGACGTCGAGCTGGCTCGTCCATTATAGCATATAGCAGCAAACGTTGAGCAAATGTCAAGCAGACGTCGAGCCGACGTCGAGCAATTAGCATTTGCTCGACGTTTGCTCGATGTTTGCTCGATCGTGTAAACACCCTATTAGATTGGGCGTCTCCCTGAAGGCCTGTGGGGGCCTGGGCGCATCTGACTGCGATTGGACCCGAGCCGCACGCTCCTTCCTAGTTTTCATAGTATGCGAGTAAAAGAGTTTAAAATCTCGTACTTAATTTCCAGGCCGAGATTGGAATAGACCCTTGCCAGCTGTCGAAAGGAAAATTTTCTAAAAACTGTCAGAAGAATGTCAAAAAATCAACCCAAAATTTAGGGAAAAAAAATAAACTGATGACCTTATTAAAATGTAAACTACAGGACAGAGAAAATTACAAGATGTACCCGGCGCTCGGCTCGTTGACTCCAGCAGGCTACGGCGGGTCGGAGAACACGCGACACCAAAGTAGCACAAACGAGCCAGTTGTTTAATACCCCATTTACACGATCAAGCAATCATCAAGCAAACGTCAAGCAAATATGAAGCATACATAAAGCATAGCCTACACGAAGCAAACATCAAGCAACGTTGAGCAATTAGAGCACACGTCGTGCACGTGTATTTTGAATGCATTTGCTAAATGTTTGCTCGATGATTGCTCGATGTTTGCTTGATCGTATAAACGGGGTATAATCCACAACACGCACACCAACGCGAACAACCGGCAGCAGTCCACGATGCCGATCCAGTACAGCCAGACGGAGCTGAAGAAGAAGAGCAGCAGCACGCCAGCCAGACTCCAGAGAAGATGGAGAAGCTGAAGAAAGGTTGGAGTAAAGCGACACAGCAGCCAGACTCGGAAAGCAGAAGAGAGAGACAAAGGCGTGGCCCTGGTTCATATACGGATAGGGGGAGTCCATGCTGGACAGAGGGACGCAGAAGAGAGAGTGGGGTCTCTATAGATCTCTATAGAAAATATAGGAAACCATGACACAGGATTACTTAATGGGTCATAATAAGTTTTAAAAAGATTTTAGAAGTATAAAAGGGGGTCCACTTAACAAAAGAAGATTTAGGGAATGTTTTATACAGGGATGTAGGGGGGGTTAAGCTGTACCGTAAATAAGCTAGAGGGGTGGTAAAGTTGGGCCAGGCCTATATCTCAAACACCAGACCTTTACACCAGTAGGCCTAACAATTGTTGCTGCTAGGGCCTATTAACATTAGTTATGAGCAGTAGCCTAGACCCAAACTCTATAGAAATATTTGATGTTGCGAAATAGGTTTTGGCCATAAAAGTTTGAACTACTGAGCATTTTTATCAGCTAATGTTCAGTTTCGATTAATGTCTACTTTTCGTCTAAAAACCCCGCCGCCCAAGAAACCACACAGTGTCCGTACCCTACAGGGTGACATAGGTTTAAGCCTAATATTACCCAAGATGTAATACAATCCACGTACATGGTGCCGCTCCTCTACCGTGTTAAGGGTTTATTCATCTGTAGGATATAAATTGACAGTTGCATTACGCGACTAAATAGCAGAGAACACATTTTCGCACTTCAACACATTCATAAACGTTTTGTATATACATAAACGCATTTTAACGTTTCTAAATTTTTGCCTGCAGAGTTCTCAACTAACCATTGTCTACTGGACGTTTGAAACTGAAAATTAGCACACCACATACTACCGCCCCGACATAACGTTCACACGTCGATTTTGGTTTTTCGGCGTCTTTTTATTTTCCAGTTTGCCCATGCGGGACAGACGGACCGATGGATAGGCATGACCTGTATTGCGGCCTAGGCCTATTACTGGACGATCGCGTAATTGACGTAGGCCCCACGTACGTATTAGGCCTACACGAGTGATGGCTGCTGTGTGTGCTAGGTGGGTGGTCAGCGTCTGGAGAATGACGGCTGTCTGCTGCGCTGCGGCTCCGACCAATCGTGTCGTGACAAAAAGTGCTGCGTCCTGCCGAACCCCTGACAAAACAATACCTAGCACCATAGCGCGCCCGACGTATATCCGTTCGTTCTGAACTCTACGAGAATTTAGTTTATAAGAGCGTGTCGATTAAGCTTACGGACATAGACATTTCTGTAGAGTTTGAACACTTCCGTTTCTGGGCTAAAGTTAACCACATGATTATGAATCTCTTAAAGACTAAAGAAATAGTTTTTTGTAGACCATCTGCCCGCTCATTCTTACCATCATGTTTGACAGGAATTGAACGTGTGGTGTCTGCTAAGCTTCTTGTTGTCACATTTTGTAGCAACTTAAAATTTGATGAACATGTTAAAAACATTTTAACTATCTGTTCTCAGCGTTGCTATTTGTTGAAGTGTTTAAAAGCGCAAGGTCTTCCTGCCAAGCAATTGAACGTTGAACGTCTGCTATTGTCGTGTATCGTATTATC
>Ga0209367_1007565_pt1 | contig 14937 bp, 7 predicted proteins | sample WorMetLIZISLAND2_FD_187412 | JGI IMG/M metagenome (GOLD analysis project Ga0209367, IMG submission 187412) | Marine gutless worms symbiont microbial communities from Max Planck institute for Marine Microbiology, Germany - Olavius geniculatus... ... | reverse complement strand
ATCCTTATCATTGCATAGTGCGTGTGCTTGTTTTTTTATTTAGTAATTAATAGTGTCATTACTCTACAGTTTTTATGTTTGTTTGGTGCTAATGTCTAGTTTAACACCATCCTCTTACTGTCATATGTAACTATTGTCTGTCCTTGCTTTTATTGTTGTCTGTCAATACCTGTCTGTCTTGTCTTGTCTTGTGTTTCTATGGGCCATGCTGCCTGAAATAAGTGATTGATTGATTGATTGATTTAAGGGGGCACGGTGCGATGCCGCCCACCCTTTGGCCCGACCATAGAAATTTTTTACAGGCGACTTTATATCAAAAGATGTGTTTTTTGTAATTTTCCAGCAAGAACTGCAAAATTCAACAATGTTTGATGGTCTTCTTTCATACCGGTACAGTATGCGATTAAAATCACCATGTGAGGTTGCATCTGACATGACGCGCCGAGTCCGCCGACGTCGCCGAGCTCTTTGAAAACCAGCTGCAAGCCATATAAACCTATAATATTTCGCGGCGTCCGGGTTCAGTGTCCATGGGTGAGTGACACGGCACTGACATGGAGCCAACAGCAAGGCAGTCGGCGTCTGGTTGGCGTACGCCATGGGCGGTGGTTAATTAATATTTCATGATCAGATCAGATTTCATGGTCAGATCTGAGTTCAACCCGAGATGAACCTGCCCCCGACTTGCATAGGCTACAGCAAGAAGTCCCCCTGACCAAAGGCTCTGCCCCTGGACCTCGCTGGGGGCTCCGCCCTTAGATCCCCGTTATAGGCTCGCGTTCTGCGCGTTCGACATCCCCCCTTGCCAAATCCTAAATACGCCATTGGAACTGTCCGCTGTCACCGTCGGCTAGAAACAGCTCAATAATTCGAAGATACAATAGTCCAAAATTCGATAGTCCGAAAATTGCACGGTTCTTTCATATACACTTCTATGACGTTGACTCAATCTCCACATTTCCACCTAACAACTAAGCTTAATCATTAGTTAGGGTTAAGGCGAGGGTTAGACTTAGTGAAAAGGCATGTTGCGGTCCAAACTATCTGTAATTTGCAATTTGTTTACATTGGTTACGTCTACATGACGTCATAACGACATTTCGAACTCAAAGTAAGCAAGAACTCACTGTTGCGCCGACCAGCATAATGCCGAACCTGATAGGCCTAACGTTTGTCTTCTAAAGCTGGCATCCACTCTCCAGTTTTTTGCGCATTTCTTCATTTCTTAGTTTACGCATGTTAAGTTCGATTTGTTAACGAAAATAATGACACAGATAACAAATGGAAAACGATGATTCTTGTCACCAGACTTTTCAGTTTCCATGCAATGCAAGTAACGCCCAACGCACGCAACGTAGGCCTACGCAATGCAACAGACCTAACACAACTGAAGCAGCTAATGCAAAGCTGCTGGTTAGAAAAAACCGGCGAAAATCACGATTAAAATATGACGTTAAATTTGACAGGCATAGCATCATAACTTATGCAACAAGCAAAAAAACTTCAAAAAACTATAATTTAGAGTCTTTTTTCACAAATCCCGAGTTTAGCCATGGTTGTGCTGGAAAGCGGACAGATCGGTTCTTATATTGGCTGGCCGCAGCTTACGATTCTTGCGACAGCTGCGTTCGTTGCCTACTTTTCTTGCGTACGTTGCGTTGGGTGCGGGCCCGTCGATAGCTACAACGGGGCCCGGGGAAACAATTCTCGTGGAGCCCATTTAGGAAATTTTTAAAAAAGATCTTTCTAATTAAAATGGCGCATTCTGGTGTACTTCACATTTTTGAGCGACCACTGAGCCCCCCAAACGTCGCAGGGCCCGGGGTAACCTACTCCCCTTACCCCTCGCTCTCGACGGGCCTGGTTGAGTGGAAACTCCGCTTAATCCAGACATTCTTATAGCTAAGTAATATAGTAAATGCAACTTGAATAGTATCTGATTCCACAGTGCATAGACCTATACCTAACACAGTAGTGGGTCTATTTGAGGTAGCAGAGATCTACTACTTGGTATACACCGTACTGGTACCGTACTTGAATTCTACTCGAGTACGATACAGTCACTGTGCGATACAGTACAAGTGAGGGTGTGTACACTCCCAGGAAAAAGTGGGAGGTGCATCGATCCCCACCTCCTCGAACCACTACATAATATGGATAAAATAACGTTCTGTGTAATTTCTGAGATCATATTTGATGCCAGTCATTACAAGTTATTACAAACACAGTAACGCCATACATTTAAAGTACATGTAGTATACTGTATTCATCGGCACACTTCCGTGATTCTAAAAGACAGTCCGATTCAGTGACAAAACTAAGAAAACACACACACTGTGGTGCAAAATGTGATATTTTCCAGTTCTAAAAATACAAACGAGAGTAATGGTATGGTCATGATCAGCGTGTGAAGAAACCAATCACCAGTTGACACAACATCATTCCAGACTTCATGACTTTTTAAACAATCATAACAACAATCTCTAATTATTAAAAACTAATAACTAACTAATGAAAACCCTGACAAAGCTTCCACACAGCTCGCATCCACAACTGAAAAGTCAAACACGTCGAGTGACTAATCTTCCTTATCTTCGCTTGAGTCTTTCTTTCTCATATTCACTGAGACTAGTTACTGGAGAATAAAAAGGCGCTCTACACTGTAGCAATAACAACAGTACATATGCAAACTAAAGGCACGTACGCAGCGATGTAACTGAACTGAACTGACGCGGTTTAGTTTTTTACGAACTGACCAATGAGCTAGCAGGGCAAGACCACTGGTCATTGGTGGACGCATACGTCGCCGATAGACGATGCTTACTGTAACGCATTACCCATATGTCAGTTCGTCAAAAACTAAACCAAAACCATGTCAGCTCAGCTCAGTTCAGTTACGTCGCTCTGTACACGCCTTAGTGCTCTACAAGATCGCATTATACATGGACAGAGACGGACGGACAAGCTGACGGCACAAAAAGCTAAACATCACCAATCATGAAAAACTCTGCAAAAACTGCTGTTGCTGCCACTGAATTCATAGGCTCATACTACTGACAAATGTCTCAAATTATGCTAGTAAGCTATTTAATGACCAGTTACTAAGTTTATTAACGTTGATCTCGATAATGCAATGAATACTTGACTGACGAAAATTATTGTATGTTCATGTGATAAAATCTCCGACTTCATGCACTAAATCTTTAATAGCCTTACTTTCTTTTATATACTGTGAATCTTTGTAATAAGCCAGCAAAGCAAATAAATCACTTGTCAAAAACTGTATTCCAAAAATCTGACATTTAAACTTACAGATATTCACTCCGTTATCTAGCAGTAAATCACTACATCAAACAGCAACAGTAGAAAGAGCTGATTAAGCAAAATGTGAATGACACATGAACGTGAAACCGTCACTATAAGTGCAAGGTTTGTGGACGTTAGCTGTATGAACAAAAGCTAACAGATGTAATCATATAACACGATTTCACTTTAACTCATAGCAACACAATGTTCACAGTTCATGCCCGCAGAGCCGGCGGAAAAGCCCCCCCCCGTACCTCCTGGCCGGGAGGGGCCTCACGTATGCTCAGGGGCCTCATGCTAAGTGTGAAAAAAATTTCTGGTTTTAAAAATATGTTCAAAATATAAAATGAATAAACATGTGAAAAGTTTACCCAAAGTGGACAAGTCAATTACTTTTCATTACTGTACGGTAATCAGTGATGTATTGCGACCTAAAGACGTCATTTTTTCGAAAAGACAACACAAATTGTATTAGATTTTTTTACGTTTCAAATTTTTTTATAAAGTGGGCAAATTTGTGACTTTTAGTAAACGTCCAAGATCCAAAAGTGTTTCAGCTTCAAGGAGGGCTTCGTCCCCGACCCTTAACCGGGGGCTCTGCCCCTGGACTACGCCCCAGACCCCCTTTTATAGGGGCCTCACACTTATATTTAGGGGGCCACCAACTCTCTAACGCTGGCACTGCAGGCCCGGTAAACAATTCATCAGCGAATCATATAAATAAGAGCAACAAATTCAAGTACACCAGTTGGCATTTTGACCATGTCACAACACGACAAAACTGGGCTAAAGCATCTTGTTTATACTCAGTTAATCGAAAGAGAAAAATAACACATCAATCAATGTCGGCTCTACACCATAATTATTACTATTAAGCAAACATTTATATAGTGCACTATCGTTACAACGAAATCTCTAACGAGCTACTGATAAAAGCTGATAAAAACAGCTAGTGCTTGAGTTACACTAATACTCACCATTCCATAACATACAAACAGGGGCGTCTACCCCACATAAACCTTGGAGAAAACGATCCATCATAAAAATAAGGGTAGGGGGGTTTTTCTGCTTTTCAAAGATAAAATTCAGAACAAAATCGACATCGTTTCACTACAGTTTGCAACAAAATTCGTTTTTCTCCCAGGTCCAAAATGTTTCAAAATCGGCAGCAGCTAGAGCCCAGAGCCTAATGAGAAGGCCTACAGCAGTCCCATATACTCTTACTAGATTTAGGAATAAAACGAGAGTGAGAAGGAACAACGGGTGAAGTTTTCTGCACGAAAAAAGCAAATTTGGGTAGGGGCCTACCCTTCAAAACGCATTATTAATCTATTGCGTGTTGTACACTGATTCCACACGCGGCAGCACCGATGCTGTCGTGGGTCATGTGAGCTTTGCTTAGATTAATTGTTGGTAATTTCTATATCTCCGAAGCAACCTCAAGGAAAGATAAACGCCCCTGAATACAAATGCACATACATAGAACCTGAACAAACTATATGAGTTGCTACTAAGGTAACTAACCACTCATCTTAACACTGGCACAGCATGTCTACAGCAGTTTACTACTGCTATCTCACCTCTTACCCTAAGCTCATGAGCAATCATAGCACTAGAATGCAAGAATGGTGAAAGCACAATAAAAGACCAAAACCTCACAATCCTGTAACTCAGTTGAATGCTGTGAAAAGGAGAATGAAGAGTTCACTAGTCCCAAAAGGCGCTAGTCCAAACCCCAGAGTTAGAGTGAGTGGGTGAGTAGGGTTTTACGTCCCGCCCGACACAGTATAGGTCATTTCGGGGACGGCCTTTGCAAGCAAGATTGCACATACACATAATAACAAAACAAAGATAGTATTACGGTTAGCGATAGAGTTAAGGAACAGAGATAAACTGCATCTTTGGCTACGACAAACTTTGGCTATAGTGGCCCTGGCTAAGGTAGACCGAAAACCTGACCAAATTAGAACTAGTGCCCCTTTGGATTAGTGACCAGTCACCATGCAAAAGATGTGGAGTGCACAACCTAAGTCCAGAAACACAGATTACGCATTTCACTATATGGACACCTAGTCAGTCAAGATAGTGCAAGTTTATCTATACTGTACTGGCGGGGGCAGGGCTCCAATCCTGGTCCAATTAGGCACCCCAAAGAAAAGTGGAGGACATCCACCCCAGACCCAGTCGGCTAGCAGGCAAATGAGGGAACTCCACTCATTTTTGTCCTACTTGTCTTTTTGCTTATTTCAACTAATTCGGTAAACACTGTAAATTACAGACAACAACATGGAGACTCACATAACACATACACGAACATAAGTGATGACAAGCAGGTATCAAAAACATAATATATAATTCTGGTATTATAACTCAAACATGTACAACAATACGAACAATAAAACATAACATTCACGCAATGCTAATAACCTGCAACAAACTATCATTAAATCATATCAGATATAAGTAGTATTAATTACATCATGAGAGAAAAAAGGCATCTGCTTTAGCTATCTAACTTTTGACAATTTGTGTCAAAGTGGTAACAAAAACAAATCTGTCAAAAATATTATCTTCATAGCCAATTTTTCAAAAACTTACTGAAAAGCTTACCTCATACATGTACTACAGTTTGCTACATATTCGACAGAAAACTACAGTTTCATTTATCTCAAAATTGTATCACCACAAGTTATACAGAACACATATTTGTCATTGGCAAATTTATCAAAATGCACAAAGTTTAAAAACTAAATAGTACCTATTCCTCACAAATATCATTTTTATAGTACATGTACTGCGATAAAAGGAATGCCTCTTTTTATCTGAAAACGTTACAACAATAGCAAAATGAATTGCAATATTTTATGCAACAATTTGCACAAACACTGATGTCGATTATATTGTTTAAAAATTGTTTCAAAGCAGGGCAGAAATCTCCACAAAACATGTAACAAAATTTTTCCAAAAATAACAAAAATCGATAAAAACATGCAGTTAATCAGCACATTTTTACATGTCAACTAGCCTTTTGCTGTTAAGGTTAATAGCCAAGTCGCATCATTTTACGTAACTGTTATAAAGTGCTAATTGGCTTGTTCGAATGCTAATTTATCAATATTCATTAATCTTCTGGTTGCTAATACATCTTAATACCCAAAAATCAAGTTTCAAGTACTCATTTTTCCCTTTTCATGACTTAGGCCATGCTTTATTGCCTTGAGGTCAAATGCAGCTTAATTTACGGCCAAATAGAATCAAAAAAGCCAAATTTTTCATCAGTAGTTAACCCACTAAAAAACCACAATATTCCAGCACATCATTAATTTTATTAACCGCAAACCTCTAGTAGTGAACAGATAAACAATGACATAATTTCTGATGTCACCTATGCATCATTACTTGCAGATAAAACCGACATTATTTTTGAGTAAAACCAATGGATTTAGTCTGTTTTCAATGTGAATGTCAGTTTGACAACAAAGCGTCCTTAAAGTGACGTCATCAGTTATTCTGGCACGTTCGGGTGAGTTCGGCTGGGACAACAAATTTCTCTGAAAATCACTTCAAAGCGATGTTTTCACTTCATTGGATCAGTGTTATTATTAATCAGTGTTACATTCTGCACATATTTAGCCAATATCATATTTTCGTGTGACCTGGCCTTTAATATTAAACTGCCGAAAATGGCAGTGAACTAGCCAAGTTGAACCAGTGACCTTGTGATCATTAATCTGATGTGCTACCATTAGACCACCCAGCCTTTTACTGTGGTGTCATGCATAAAAGAAATTGCAGTTATAATTACACTAACTATAATAGTAACCGAACAATTACAACTAAGTCAGCTAACTCACAAATACTTCACACAATGTACACTGCATTGCAAGCACTACTGGAAACTTGGAAAGCTTAGTTGATTGATGACACTTAAGATCCCGTACTTCCATTAGCAATAAGTTACATACACAATAAACTCCGACAAAAACTGCACGAAAACTTTGACAATAAAATGCCGATAACACATCAGTAATGATAAAGTTAAGTACACAGCTGGACTAGTAATGTACGACTTAGCAGATCAGACACTGTGTGCTGTGACAAACAACAAACAACACTTGTGTACTGTCTGAGGCAATTCTGCCGCAAGACACATTTACCTCACCAACAGAACGAATACGTAAGCCTCACAACGACAACTGTACCATCCACAATCACTCAGTCCTTAACGGCCAGTCTCAATCGCAACTGTACAAGAAAGAGAATAATAAAACAAGCTACAATCAATGAGCACCTACATCTATTATTCACTCAAATACAAAAACGTCGATCGTCAACGATGTTGCATAGAGAAAACTCGCTGATAATGTGGTCGGTATTGAGAAATTAGCTCTTCGACGACCGGCGAAGTTTTGTGATGCTGTTGATGACCGTCTGGACACCTTCTCTGATGTTCGACCTCAGTCCCTACAGCAGACAGTAGGCAATTAGGCTGCTGACAATGCAGCTGGCAAAGTAAAACCTAACGTGTGTACAAACAAAGTGTGATTCGTTAATAATAATAGCTATAAAAGATGTGAAACTGTTTACAATCAACTAATGCACAAAACACGGGCTACAGTGTGAAAGCCCAGTGTAGATGAGTGAAGTGGTGGTATGTCTGCTAGCTGCAACAAAGGTCCAACTGTTGGCAGGAACGAGCAATGGATGGCTGCATTGCACAATGCATCACAGTATTAGCTCATACCAATCACTTGCCAGTCTATAAATTTTGTGAAAAATTACGAAACAGCTGCATACATCTGTAATGTTGACATCAGTTCAGTCGGTACTAGTGTGACAAGTGCATTAGAGGTTAATTTTAGCAATATGCGCTATATAAATTTACATTTTACTTTACTTAACTTTACAATGGTGTACGAAAAACTTAGACCAGTCGAACTCGAAAGTTGTCCGATATCGGGCCAAATGTTTGACTTTTTGGCCCTCCCAAATTTCTGGCGTGCAAGCCCCCAAAAAATTTTACATAAGTAATCGTGCCCACCTTATGGCATGTCATGTGGCAAAGTATCGTAATGCTATTCCCACTACCGCCAAAGTTATAGGCATGCTAATTTTTGACCCCCATTGAAGAAAATTGTAAGGGGAACCCACGTCCCCGGTGAAGGGTGCGCTAGTAAGACTTGGTCATTCTCTAGCATGTAAAAATATGGGAACACATCACCCCTTAGGGGCCCAAATATGGTCTTCCGAAAAAGTCGACTTGGGTGGGTACAATTTCACCATTTAATCTCCGTGACTAGTGGACAAAAGTTCATTGAACTTTTTCATCCAACATGGGAAGAATCGCGATACAAAATGTACTTGTCCGATTTTGAATATCTTCATTCGTTCTGAAGATATTTGCAGCCAAACTTTGAAGTCGTCCAAAATTGGGCCAAATTTTGCATGTTTTTAGCCCCTGAAATTTTTTGGGAGAGGGCCTCCCAAAATTTTGCACCAGCATTATAAAATTCGGCTTAGTACTGATCACCATGCAAAATTTCACGCCGATCAGCCAACGCATCTCGGAGATTTCACGTTAAAATAAAGAAAAAAACATCTGCAGTAAGACATAAGTCCTTCCGAAAACTATCATTTCCGGGAAGACTAAAAAGCACTAACAGTGGCAGTCTAGACAGTTGAAACAATACATTCGATGCAAAATAAATATACAATAATGACAAATAAATATCCTTGATTCACTAAGTCATTTATAGAAACATCAAGCAAGCATAAACTCTACACTGAATCCATCACCAGATAGCAATTTCATATTAGCAAGCATAAGCAAACCATGAAAACGAGTAAAATCAGACACAGAATACGTGAAGAAGCAGTGATGCTAGCAGATTAATAGAAGACAAAAGCAAAAAAACCAGGGACCTAAAATAAACAACACGTGCAAATACCGCTATGCAAGGCAAAACTTACTAAACATTTAAAACTTAATGCCACATGGTCATGCCATGCGTCCACCTGCTTGGTGAAAATCAATCACACTGGAGATATCACAAAAACAATCCCCAAAATGGCATTTTAGCATAAATGACCTTTGACGTTGTGATCTCAAAACCTAATCTCTCGAGATGCGCTATTGTCAGAAGTACAATAAAAATGCATCTTAGATATTCAGGAAACTATGTCATCAATAGAATGCATACTCAAAGACAATTCGACAACATAGAAACAAAGCTAAATGGTGGAAAAAGCACAAAAAAGTGAAGAAAATGCAGTTGACAGATTGAAAAGCCAGCTTTCATCCAAACCTCCACCAAATCACAGCACATCCACCACAGCTGCATTTCTAATTCATACCAATTTCTGCAGCCAGGTTCTCCAGTCTGTTGCCTATCCACTGTTGCCTGTACTGAAATATGATTCGGTCTTTGAACGAATAGAACCGAAGGTAGCAGATATCCCAGCCTTCATTCCTTTTGCCGTGTCGGAAATGTTCATTTTCAGCGACTCGCCAGTAGAATGTGCACTGCTCTTCATCGTAGCCGCCGTTTCCGAGAAACCGTCTTTCAATGTCGTGCCAGTACTGATGGCACTGTCTTTAAAAACGGAAGCCCTGTCTTTCAGCCTCAGACCAGTGTTCCACGCGCTGTTGGCTAGAGCAGATCCCCCATCCCTTGCAGTTTCCTTCAATGCAGAAACTGTATTCATTGTACCGGCTTTGACAGTTGATGCTGATGAGACGAGTGTTTGCTTCAAGTGACCGGCCTTGGACCAGAGTTTAGCCGTAAAGTCGGCAGCCGCTGCTGTATCAGCTACAACTGTAGACTCCTCCTGTGTGGAGTCCACATCCATCATCATCATCATCATCATACAGGGATTCAGAATGACCTAAGATTCTTTCTAAGATCACAACGCAACACTCAACTTCTATCAGCAAAAAAAATGCAAAAAATAAGCAGAAAAGCAAACAGAAAAAACATATGACTTGACACAGACAAATACTTTCAATCAATTAATGCAATCATGATCAAAATTCAACATTCAAAAATAAAGTGAAATGTTTTGTTGATTTCAATATGATAACATAATGCAAAAATAGCAGGCATCACATAGAACAATGTTAGACATAACTCGCACAAATTCTGCGAAAAAAAATCATCAAAGAAAAACAACAAAGTAAAATTTTCGATGTTCACAGTGTTGCTAGACAATAAACTAGCATGCCAAATAAAACTAAATAAAAGCATGACATAATAACAATGAATAAAGACACAAACAAAACAGCTAACAAATTGTCTACACAAGTTAACACTAAATACATGCTAACAAAATAGGAGTCTACGAAAATTTCTAACAACACGCAAAAAATACAGTACATTATAAAAAATTTCTAAAAACACAACAATAAATAACACAGCAATAGAAACAAATACACGATGCAAAAAATACCTTTGAGGTAGAAGTAGAAGCCGGTTGACCGCTGAGTGGAGAAACGAGATCTTCGGAAGTCACAGCTTTATCCAGACACTTCTGATAGCGAAGCTACACAAACACGGCACACTCTGCACAGTTGGAAGTGGGAACCAACAGGTCACAACATTTCATAACATTTCACACCATGTGCACCGTGTCTGGAAAAAAAGTCTACGGCATTTTCAACATATCTTTGACAAACTTATTTTCAAAATTTTTGGCAGGAATCGTCGTGAATATTCACTTTATTTAACTGTGGAGATATTTTCTCTTTATCTTGCCATGTCACTATGTAGAGCTGACGTAATTATGACGTCATCGAAAATGCCTTTATCACTGTATCTGAGGTGAAAACAGTAACAATGTTTTGATTAATAACTTTAACAAATCGGAACTTTTGTTTATAATTTTTGTAGGCAACATTAGAAAAGTAACGTGCAACTGCTAGTGTACTGATAGTCTACTTCGCCAGAATACTGACGCCACTTTACCGTGTAAAATAAAACACTCTTTGTATTCTTACTTTACTCCACACCAAAATAAACGTAAATGCAGAAAAAAATTTTTTTGGCCTGTAGCTGCCTTAGTTGTCAGGACAGTGACAAAACTTGCTATTAGCCAACATCTGAGTCAACAAATTTATTACAAATGTGCATTACCGCGACGCTAATGCATGCTGCAGAGATGACGCTGCCACTGATAACGGCTGCTGCACTACGATGTTCCGCAGTGCACACGATGACCATGCTTAACATGGCGAAAAGCAAGACTACAAAGACTAGGTTCCAAAATTTTGAAAAAAAGGAACTTTTTTTCTATGCCATCAACCTCTCACGTTTTTTACTGCAATTTTCTTTCATCAGTTTTCCTGTTTTCATATTGCAGAGGCTCATTTAGACGTTATTTTTCAGCGAAAATGGCATTTACGATGATGTCACAATTATATTAGCTACACTTGGTGAAGAGGAAATTTTGAAGATAAATTTTAGATGTTTTTTAGTAAAACGTATCAATGTGATAATGTGTGCTAAAAATTATAAAAGTAAATTTAAATTTTTCAAAGTTATTCAAGAAAAGGTGCAGATCCAACACCAGACATAACTTTTTCACTTACCGTACAGGAAGAATATGGAATAACTTGCCAGCTGACAATACTGACTTTTTTAATTTAAATAGCTTTAAACGATCTATTACTTCCACATTCTTGCCTAGTTATTGCAAAGTTTATTTTTTCTAGTACACCTATCGTTGTATTGTGTTACCAGTGACATTTATTGATGTATACTGTTATTTTATTGTGGCATGCTAGTGGCTGCGGCCCTTTGTCATTAAATCAAAATAAAAACTCCTTTTTTCCGGACATGGTGTATTACTGTCCGGCCATCTTAGACTAATAAGTCAAATTTAAAAACATGCTGATCAATCCATGAATCTATCCACACATCCTATATGAAAACAAAGAAATAGAGAAATAGAAATAAAATCAGTGCAAACATTTCCCACACAGGGTGGCCACTCTGCAGTCATGATCAAATTCCCTGACTTTTCCAGACATTTTAAGGGAACATAGACGAAGTATCGCCCCTCGAAACAGTAGCGATATGACGTCTATTGGCAACAATTTTACTTATTTTCCAGAGAATTAAGTAACCAAATTTAGTGCAGTTTAAACAATAAAGGCAAACAAAAGCAGCTTACTGGCACCACAAATTTAAAAGTATGAGAGTACAAGTCTGCGAGCAAAACGAGTAGAAAAAATGGAGTTGAACGCAATATTCAACTAGTAATGAACAGTTTTGGGACACTTTTCCCTGACAAGATTTTTTCCCAGACATTTCCCTGACACGTTTCAAATTCCCTGACATTTCCAGATTTTCCAGACAAGTGGTCACCCTGCCCACAGTATAAGTACACAGTGTACCAATTTTAGTTGAAAAAATGAAAAGCTAGAATTATTGCTGTGCAATGCAGTAAAAAAAAAACTAAAGAGCTAAAAACAAAGTCTGGAGTGGCTGGAGTTCTCATTTCGTCGGAATCAACAGACGTTCTGCTGACCAGAATAGAGTAATAATGCTGCAGCAAAATACAGTCTCCAGCTGCTGAATTTTGTGATTTATATTACACTTATTTTGCTCCTCTGGGAGTCATTAGACAAAATAATGTCGTCTCTACAGATAAAAAGTGACAACAAACTGGTACAAAATATCCCTCACGTTACAGTACCCACTCACCTTGCATGCAGCTTCAATGGTCTTTGACAATGCACCGGCTGACGGCTCACAATAGAACACATACGCAATGAACTGCTCTTGTGCCGTATGCATGATGTATGCACACAACCTGGATACAAAAAGACACGGAAACAGTGTACACCATGGGCCATAAAAAACGTGCCACTTTACTTCTGTCCATATCTTCGCCAATTATTGACCGATTTTCAAAATTCTTTCACTGGCACACTCTGCAGACAATAGAAATGTAAGCAAAAACTAACGATAATAACAAAAATTTCCGTAAATGAAAGAAATGCTTCAGACCAACATTGCGAAAAATGATTCGTATGACACTAGACTGTGTTAAACACACACAGTCTAGTGTCATACAGACCATTCATCATTAATGATGGTCTGAAGTGTTTTTTTTTATTTTACCAAAATGTTTGTTTGTTATTATCGTTATGTGTGCATATTTCATTGATATTTCACACAAGGTAGTGTAGAGATGCATTCATGGTGTGGTGGGATCTATAATAATCACATTATTGCAAACTGTCCGCAGAGTCTGCCATTGAAAAAATTTTGAAAATCAGTGAATAACTGGCGAAGATATGGACAAAAGTAAAGTGGCACATTTTTTGGCCCACCCTGTATATATGATTTTGTGGTCTTAATGATTTTCTGAGCTGATGCTATCCAGTGTGAATTCATTGTTGTAAATAGCCAAACTATGACTTCTGCATTTCACAAGGTAGTGTAGCAACAGTATCAAGGTGAAGTGGGCTGAACTACACTGTATAGTCATTTATGTCAAGTTTCTTCATGATGTTGCATGCCAAAAATTATCAAAATCGGCCATTGTTTCACGAAGTTATTTAAAAAACTAGAAATTTGGGGCAAAGCCCAACGTGAGTCCGCCCGGCGCCCTAATTCCTATTGCGGGAAATTAGGGGGGTAAAGAGGGGGGAGAATTCCCCCGGCATCAAAGTCACGTGGCCCGAACTCAAATGCATTGGTATACGCCGAACGTGCATTGTCAACTTAGGGTAGCTCAACATGAGCGCTCATAACTTTGTTCGTAGTGGACCGAATTTCACAATTTCTTTTGTTCAACGCCCAAAAGATCGTTCTCGTCAACGCCGTTTAGATTTGGTCGCTATCTTTATCGGTTCCAAAGATATTTGCGCTCAAATTCGAAAGTTGTCGTAAATCGCACCGATTTTTGCACGTTTTTTGCCCTCCCAAATTTTAAGGGGGGAGGGGCCCCCAAAATTTGTACTTGCGTTAACACCCCCACCTAGAGACACGTCAAGTGCCAAAGTTTCGTCGGGCTACACCCCCTAACTCCGAAGTTATATGCGCTAATTTATTACATTTTGAGCCAATTTTTGACCCCCCTTTGAAAAAAGTTGTAAGGGAGGCCCCCGTCTTTGGTGGGGGGTGTGCTAGTAAGACTTGTTGATTCTCTAGCGCGTGTAAAAATTTGGGGGCGCAGCACCCCTAGGGGCTGAAATATGGTCTTCCGAATAATGCACTTTGGGTGGGTACGATTTCACATCGAGATCTCCAAGGTCACTGGACCAAACTTCACCGGACTTGTTTTGCCTAACGTAGGAGAAATCGCGGTAGACGGAATAAAAATCCGATTTTGAATATCTTCATCCGTTTCAAAGATATTCGCCGCCGAACTTCGAAGTCGTCCGAAATCGGGCCAAATTTCGCATGTTTTTGGCCCCTGAAATTTTTTTGGGGTGCGCCCCCCAAAATTTTGGACAGGCATTATAAAATTCGGTTTAGTACTGACTACTGTGCAAAATTTCACGCCAGTCGGCCCACGCATCTTGGAGATCTCGCGTTGAAAAAATGTTGTTTATGTTTTTTGTGGTAAAACATAAACAACACTAGAAATTTGGGGCAAAGTCCAACGTGAGTCCGCCTGGCGCCT
>Ga0209367_1007563_pt1 | contig 14939 bp, 12 predicted proteins | sample WorMetLIZISLAND2_FD_187412 | JGI IMG/M metagenome (GOLD analysis project Ga0209367, IMG submission 187412) | Marine gutless worms symbiont microbial communities from Max Planck institute for Marine Microbiology, Germany - Olavius geniculatus... ... | reverse complement strand
AAGATAGGGGGTGTGGGGAGGGGGCTATGCCCTTTTCCAAAAAATTTTTGAAAATTTTATCCAAAAAATGATGCATTTTGGTGCAAAATTTTTCCTTGTTTTAAGATGCATCCTGTCAATAGAGGGGGGGGCGGCCGCCTCCCCCACTTCCTCCCTTGAATCCGCCACTGATTTAACTAATCGTAACACTCGATCCTCGTCTGTCGTCACTTTCGCTCGTCCACCTACTCATTCCTCCTTAAAAATTACCAGTCGTTCCTTTCGCTACGCATCACCTCATCTCTGGAATCAACTGCCTCACTCACTTCGTTAACCACGTTTTGATCTGCCTCTTCCTGATTCATTATACTTTCATGATCATCTCACCTTATCAGGGTCACCATCAACACTCTTGTCATCCATCACCCCATCATTCTTTCATTCCAATCTCAAAACTTTTTTTCTCAAATCCTATCCTCCATAGACATCTAGCACCCTTCGGACTGACTCCACGGCTATTCGGACCTGCTTACGGTTTTTAAAATTTTTTGGTCGTTTCAGTTTTTTTCCGAATTTTAGTTTTTATTAGTATTTTTTATTTCTTACTTTTTCAGTTTCTGTTTCTTTTTATTTTAGTTTTTTTTATTTCAGTCATTTTTTCGGATTTGTTAAAGTTTTACATTCAACAGTATTTCTATTCTTAGTGTCTCTCGCTTTATTTTTCTTTTAAAAATTTTGGTTTTATGGTTTATGGGCTAAATTAAACTGACAAATTGTCTGTCATTTTTTGAGTGCAAATTTTCTATCGTATCGTATCATATTATTGCAGTAGGCCTAATTCGACGGTGCGTAAAAAAGACGGAGAACCACAAACGAAAGTCAAGTCTGAAGTCCAGTCTAAAGTCAAGACCAGAGTCAAAACTTTAGTCTAAGACTTCAGCGAAACTTGACCTCACTCAGTGTCGTCGACGTATTTCTTTACTGCAAAGTAGCACTTGCTTCACATGGCGTCTGGTTTTGCACTTTATTCATTATGTATCCTAAACCTAGAAAATATTTATGCTTGGACTTAACAGCAACGAGATCCGGGCTACCGCCCCGGCGTCATAAAAGTGAGAGAATTCGTGAACACCGTAGGCCTCACACGGTCAGCACTAAAGCCTAGTCTTGACCCAACGCAACACACGCGAAGCTAGGCTTTTGTGCATACTTTTTGATGCAAGCAACGCAGCGGCCAAAACGCTGCGATAGAAGGGGTTGACTAAAAATGCCGGACATGAATTTGACAGACTATGTGTCCAGGCATACAGCTGGCAGACATGAAATTGAAGGACAAAATATAATTATATCGTTTGAAAATAGATTACATTACAATGCAGTATGCAATTCTTTTTGAAACAACGGCAGAACACAAGTCACAGCAACAAGGTAAGTTGTATAACATGCATTATGTGTTGAAATGCATAAAATATTACGAAAACATCAACCTAAAATTAGCTACGGGTGAGCAATGATAAACCGAAGTATACTCAGTCTAGGTCTATTCAGCCACTTGAAACATGTCTTGCGTATTCGTGTTCGTCAATTTTTCGGTCATCAGTTTCATGTCAGGCTACTTCATGTCCTAAAAATTTGTCTACATTTGTCCTTTATTTTCATGTCCGTCAATTTCATGCCTGGACATTTTGATGGTCCGTCGTTTTCATGTCCGTCATTTTCAGCGCCCCGATAGAAGAGGTGCTGTGTACTCTTACGTTGCGTTTGTTGCATACGTTACCTCGCATACGTTGCGTTGGATGGAAAGTAGGCTTTAGGATTCAATGGCGCAATTGACCACGACACACCGGCTTCTTGCCTATGTGTATGAGTGGACACTAGATCAAGAACTCAAAAGCAAGTCGCGCATGTTCGGGGAATTTCTGACCTTAAGAACAAGCATTTTGTGATTTCTGATCGTAGGTTTTGCGGGGTTTTGTGTTGAGGGGGGTACCACGGACTTAGCGATGGGAGGTCCAGGTGAACAAAACTTTTTTCAAAATAACATTGAAGTCAGCATGGTTATTAAACTTACTCTATCACCAATTTGGCATTTCAAACAGAGTAACCGTGGTAAACGGAAATAGCATCCGTTAGCTTCGACTGGGTGTACAGCGTGTAGTGGGTATCATTTTCTGACACAAAATTTTTGTAGAGCTATACATTCCCAAAAATAATTTGTACCTTTCTCCCAAAAAATTTCTTGGCTACGTCCCTGGGGCACGTGTGTCAAACATACTCAGTAGCAGAAGTTGTCGCCGTTAGGAAGACATTAGGCCTGCGATTACTAATGAAGATTTATCGGCAGTCGCGGACGTCGTCACACGCGTTAAGTTGTGATTTAACAATGTGTTATTTTTTTCGACTTAACCTTAAGTTTTGACTTAAGCGTGGCTTCCATTCAACACAGTGCACGCAACGTACATGTACGTAACGAACGCAGCTGACGCAAAACGTAATGATAGAGGCGATCGAGTCGTTGCGTCTGTTGCGTTGCGCACGTTGCGTGTGTTGCGAGCGTTGGTTGGGAACAAACCACTCTATGGCGTTCAGTTTTGACTTAACGATGACGTTTCAAGCGTTTACTGCTGCTCGGTGCGAGATGTTTATAGCCAGGAATTAACGCCTTTCCGACCATTCTTCGCCACCTGGTCAATTATGCAGCAGAACCCGACCCGACACGACCTGCCTTCACATTCGTCTGTCTGTCTGTTCACTCGTAAATTCTACAGAGTGGGCCAAAAAACCGGACCTGTTTGAGCGTTGATAACTCGGCGATGGTTACCCGTAGAAGGGCCTGTGATATGTCAAAAGTTTTGGAGTGTTGTAGACAAAAAAGCCCAACTTGCATAGCAAAGCATTTAAATATTTTTGCCGAATTTGCATAAATCTTCATTACCCAAGAAGTTAAGCATTTGCCTGCACTCCCATGTGCCCGAGTTTAATGAACTCAAAAACTCACTGCCAAAAAGTCCAGATTTAAATTCTGTGAGTTATTCAGTGTGGGGCATTGCAGCAGATGGCACAGCCACAAAATTTCAGTAACTGACCAGCTAAAACGTGTGCTAATCGAATGCTGGGCTCAGCTGATCCTGAACAATTGACTCCAGCGATCGATCAGCTGCCTGAAAGGACTGATGATGGTTATGAATACAAAAGCTGGGCAACTGCCTATGTTGAATTTCATCTAAACTCAACGTATGTGTTAATGATTGTTGACATTTCACTGTATGCCGAATGAAAGTCAACCATAATTCATGTGTTACTGCCAATTTAGCATGATTTTAGGGGTGGGGCAGATTTGTGTAAATCAGGCAAAGATTATTTAAATGCTGAGACATGCAAGTTGTACACTTGTTTTGTACACAATTTTGAAACTTTTGGCATATTACGCGCCTTTTCATCAATAAACATTAAGTTATAAAAGCTCAAATATCCAGGTTAAATCCATGTGTTACAGTCAAATTTGGCAGAATTTCAGAGTAACGAATATTTATGCAAATTAGGGAAAGAGTGTTTAAATGATTTACTATGTAAATTTGCGTTTATTTTTTTTACAACATTCTGAAACTTTTGACGTATCACACGTCTTTCTACCACTAATCGTCGCTGAGTTATCAACGCTCAAACAGGTCCGGTTTTTTGGCCCACCCTGTATAAGCGACCCTTATTATCAGATAACTTGTTGTGTTTGTCTTTTGCGGTTGTTTTGTTGTTTTGCATTTTTTTTCTTGTTTTTATTGTTACCTGTTTTATTGCATACATCTGTGTGTGACGTGTTTAACAAACTGAACTGCTTACTTACGTCCTTACTTACTTACTATCTATCCACACCTTGTACTTACTGCAATCGAAATCCGTTGGTTTACTTTTTTGACCAGCCTGTGTGTTAGCAGCATCTTCGTAAGATTATCACAAGAATACACATTACACAAATCGCAATTTCCCACAGCTTACTGGCGGTGGTTTTGAAAAAAAACGACCGAGTTTTTGATTCTAGAGGGAGTCAAATTTCGGCATTTCGTACAAGCTTGCTGTCGGTTGTTAATACTGCAGCGCATTGACGGGGTGTCTGTGATATACAGAAGTTGGTTTGCGAGTGCTACTTTGAAACGCGAATGTAGGTTTTCAGCTTTTCATCCAATGCCACGCATGCAAAAAAGGACGCACCGAGCGCAACAAACGCAGCTGAGCAAGCGACGCAAGCGCAAAGGATTGAAGTGGTGTCGTTTCTTGTTGGATGGAAATCCGACTTGAGTCGCGTCGTATCCAGTTCGGACTCCGTCGAACAATAATAGGCCATAATGGAAGATAAAGCGGCTCAAAATGTCGCATAATAACAGCACTGGCCGACATCAACTACAGCCCCTGGGTAATCGTAGCGAGATTAGCGGATCAAAGACCTGAACACATCAATGACGGAACAGATATACGGTTATACCAATAACGTAAATAACACTAATAAGTTAACAAAAACTGTTTACAGGTCCGTACTAGCCAGACTTTTCAAGAGGGCCGTGTGTAACCGAGAACGTTATCGCCAGATGCGATTTTCGAGCCTGAACTGTATAAAAATTTGTTTGTGTTATCTAAGTCGTCTGCGCAGGTTGACAGGCCTATATGGTGATTTTCGACCATCACGAAAGGTTGTGCCCCGAATGTCTAGTATTTTTTTTATAATTTTTGCATTTGAAAAACAAATGCAACACTTGACTAACAAAAATGTCATAATGTAGCCGTAACAATCGACAACGATGAAAAATTAGCGTATTTAACGCCTGCCTAAGCGAGTAGCTTATTATAGCTGCCGAGATACTGGTTGATTGCGCTGTTGTATAGACACATTAAACGTTGAGAAAAACGAGCTCAAAGACTGCAACAACAGCGTGCACGAAATTATAATAGTACACATTAGCTGCAACTAGAACGCATGTCAGTTATACTGTGCAGAAAATGACACAAATAGCCGCGGAATCGATCGTACTGCAAAGTGGCGCTAATAAGAGCACACTGCAGGTGCGCGTGGTAAGAGGGCGGGCACAATATATTGCCAGTCGAAAAAGATTAGTTTGGTTGAAAAAAATCAAAAATACAAAACATAGGGCTGACAATTGTTGATTGTAAGATCTATAGGCAAAATTAAAATTTTGCGCGCTCATAATCACGTGGTCAACTGCAGGGTCAGAATGTCAACCTATGCAAGACGTGATTTTGGACTAGGGATGCGCTTTTCGGTTAATTTCAAAACCGGTTAACCGAAACTACTAACCGGTTTGAAACCGGTTAGCCGAAAATGGCCGATCTGGAAATTTAGTGGCGTAGCTGGCCGGGGTATTTGCCCCCCCCGAGCTGACAAGAGCGGGTCGATCTGCGAGGCTGAACTCAGCGCAGCTTTACTTGGATTCGACCGTGACGGTGAGTTGCGTGCAAAAACAACGGATTAACCCAGTCAGGCAGCAATGTCATGATCGGCGTAGCCACTAACTAATAGGTAACACTGTGCGATAAAAGAATAATTTTTACGATACGATATTGGTGAAGCGCGATGTGCGTTACTGCATTTTGCATAACGCCATTTTGGCCGCCATTTTCGGTTTCGGTTCGGTTAATAGAAAACCGTGAAAGGTTAACCGAGAACATCCCTATTTTGGACATGCCGGTCCACCGACTTGAAACGTTCTAAAATCTAGCACAACTCACAAACTCTCGGACTACATTTAGAGTTAGACGCTATCTAAAACACTAGTTTCTTTAGTTTTACTTTTACTAGCATACTGAACGAGTTTGAAGTTATTATGGTTAATCGGCTGTATAAATTATTATTTAACTTACTGACTTACTTCGACGATTCAAATTTCCCATACTGAGTTACTGTGTAAATGACTGACTGATTGAACAAAGATTGATTGATTGATAAATCGAATGACTAATATCGAATGATTATTTATTTATTTACTGACTAACTGACAGATTGTTTGGCTGAACCAATTAATAGTTTGATTCCCTGTTCAATCGTTTGATCGAATGTTAGGTGGATTGGCTAATTGATTGATTGTGCAATGTTACAGGATCTGGAGGTATGGCAGGAATACGACGTTCACGGATACATTATAGTCTACTCGATCACAGACCGCAGATCTTACCAGAAAGCGGCGGACGTTTTGACCAGCATTAAATATCAACAGTCGACGACAACCGGCTGTCCGCGGCCGATCATACTCGTGGCCAACAAGAGCGATCTGGAGCGATCTCGCATGATCGGCAAAGAAGGTCTGGATACATGTGTACAGGGTGTTCCAAAAAATGGATACCCAGTTTTATTTTTGGGATAACTTTGGTAATTCACCACCGATTTTAACCGTTCTTTTACTGTTACAAGCAGAAATTTATGGCGCGTAAGCGTGAAGTTCTTCCACTCACCGCACCTTTATTGTGTGACCACATTACCTAGCAAAACAGTTCTCAGTTCGTAAGCCCATGATCAAACAGCGACCATCCTTTGTTATTCTGCCCATATCAAACGATTTATTCTAACAATTATTACTGGTAAACAAAGTAAATAAACACAATATGACGTAACAGTGACGTCACAAGGCACTACTGCGAATAAGTAAGTAAGCTTAACTATTTTATGCTACGAAATTGATATCTTTATGTGTTGCCTGTTCTCCGAGACTACTGTAGCTTTGACAGTGTTTGTTTTGCTAAGTAATGTGGTCACACAATAAAGGTGCGGTGGATGGAAGAACTTCACGTTTACGCGCCATAAATTTCTGCTTGTAACAATGAAAGAATGATTAAAATCGGTGATGAATTACCGAAGTTATCACAAAAATAAAATTGGGTATCCGTTTTTTTGGAACACCCTGTATATCTATCGTCTCTCGTTAGCACGCCAGCTATTGCTGGTCTGCGTAATTATTATGCTCATAGTTGCGGGGGTATTTCGTTATAAAGGACACGCCGATGTTTGTAGACTCGAGTGCATTCGTTGCTATAATGTGATTATCTAAAAATCTCACACGCAATGTGTAGATTCAGAAAAGTCAAACGCCTGCGAGCAGCACAAAGTGGAGACGAAAGCAAAAAGCTGACGCTATTTTCTCTAAGCGAGTTGCTGATCTTGTCAGTGCGGCCTATTCCGACTAACAGGCTAGAAGGTCGTTACTGCGCAAGACCCTGCATCACATGCAGTGGCTTCGTACGTAATTTTTGTCTGCTGTCATGTCCCACAGGTGCGCGAAGATGATCGACTGATTGATTAACTGGTTATTGATAACGTGTGGTGTTTGTGACGTACACATCAGAGGGCAAGACGCTGGCAAACGACAGCGCGTGCAAGTACACCGAAGTGTCGGCGATACTCAACCACAAGGTGGACGACCTTTTAGTGGGGATGCTGAAGCAGATTCGTCTGAGTGCGGAGCTGCATCGTCAACATCGGCATCAGAAAGGACGTCGTGATCGCGACCGCTCGCTGCCTCCTAGTCGTATGACTACGGTGACGCCGACGGTGGCGCCCAATGACCACACAACCGGCGGCTGCCTGACAAAAGCGCGCAATCGAGTGCTGGCCAAACTGCTACGAGTCGGCTCCAAGCACCGTGCCGCACAGGCGTCCAAATCCTGCGAGAATCTACTTAGCCTTTGAATCAGTCGCACCGCGGCAGGGTGACAGAGAGGGGACAGCTGCCGTTTCCTCTGAATTTTGAGCTGTCAAAAAAATTGCTGGAAAATCGTTTTCTTGTCCAAAAAAATTTCCTTTAAAAAGCAAAATTTGTGGCTGATAACCTGTGTTTTGGATTTTTTTGGGGGGAGGAAGGCAAAATTATTGAAATTTTGTGGACTCAATTTCTTCTATGGGAAATTTACAGCTGTCTGTCGGAATTCCGTCGAAAATGTTTGGTGTGAATGAATGAATTTATTTGTCAACAACAGACACAGTAGTGTGCGTCAGTGGACCAAATTCAAATTCTCTGCGCCACCTACGTTTTTAGCCCACGACGCCGCTGCTTTAAACGAATTCACTACCTTTGTCATAAACGTCCAGTTCTTGCGACAATCTGCTCAGCCTCTGAACGATGCACGGAATTCACCATTCACCGGAAGAAGGTGTGGCAAACATAGGCGTAAACGTGGCCAAAATGTTACTGTAGACACTGATCAGAAGTCGTCGATTATGTAGTAGGCCGGAAAGTTTATAAACGCACTTATGCATCATGTGCATTTTAGCCGACCGCACTTAAGTAACGGTCGAGCTATTGGCATGATTGTCGTCCGTCGTTTGTACGCCGTTTGTGGCGAATGTACCCTGGCTAACGGGGAATTTTTTTACACGGATAATTAAACTTGAGCGTGCAAAATTTCAGCCATTTAGTGCAAGGGGAACATTTTCAAATTTGGGGTTGAATGGACGGGGGTAGAAAAATGTGCGTTTTTCAATGGAAAAACTGGCCATATCTCGGAAACTGTGAGAGATACGGCTAAGGTTACTATTAATCAATAATCATTAAGGAAGTGCCATATACGCCTTGTCAGATAAGATTTGCCGTTCGCCGACAGCACGATTGTAAACATCCAGTCTCAGTTACTTTCTTGTGTTTACGCCCGCCTTATATTACGGGCTTGCTTCATAGATATTGGCCCTTTAAGTATAGAGCACGATCAAACGACGGAACCATAGCGTGGCAATGGGACAGATACTTGCCCTATGGGCACACGTAGGCCTATACATGTTGCATCAATGTTGAATCAACGTCGAACTTCGACGTCGACCATATGTGTTGAAAAGATGTTGGATTTGCAAATTGAAACAACGTTGAAACGTCGACGTTGTATCGACGTCGCCATATTAACGCATTTCAAACGTCGATCGTACGTTGTCTTTGCGTTGAATGTACGCGCACTGGTAAGTCTAGCGAGGGGCAATCCAGTTGTGCCCCTACGACTTGTAGGGTTTTGGGGTGCTCCAACATTCCGTGGCCAGAGATGGTTCAAAAGGACGTTATAAGATGATATAATAAGAATAAGAAAATAATAAGAAAATATTGCGAGATCCCTCGGAAAAGCCAAATTTCCGCTATCTCATTGGCGTAGTCAAGAGTGGGTATAAGGGCAAGGCAAATGCGGCAGGGCGCTTAGGCCTTCCCAAATCCACCAGACAAAACATAAGCACACGTTTAAACTGCACTAGACGTGCCAGTTTGGTCAGGTGATTTTCAGAAAAAAATAACTAAAACTGTTGCCACCAGAGCTCATATTTTAAAGCTACAATGTACCAAATTCGATTTCGGCTGCATGGGACGCTGCCCAGCTCCAGCTGGGACACTTACGGCGCTCCTCAAATCTGTAGCTGGTTTGTGGGGTCCTACTTGCTACTTCTAAGGGAGAGAGAGAATGAGTGAGTAAGTAAAATGTAAATTTATATAGTGCATATACACCTCTACTAGAGAGGAAGAGAGAAAAAGGAAAGGAAGGGGAGGGGTAGAGAGGGAAGAAAAAAAGACGAATGAAGAATAGAAGATGAAATGGAGAAAATGGAAGTGAGGTGAAGCCCCCCATTCACATTACTGGCTACGCCACTGGTCTCTCCAGAAGCTACAATGTTTTCAGCTTCAGGGAAGGGGGGTTTGCTCCCCTAACCAGGAACTCTGCCCGCTGCGCCTCACTAAGGGCATAGCCCACATACAACGATTATAGTCTCGCGCTCCTGCGCTTGCCATGTGGCCCCTTTCCTCAAGCTCTGGATCCGCCAGTGTGTAGGCCCTATGTGACACGATCACAGAGCTAATTGATGGGGGTGCGCCCCTGCTCAGGGGAAAAAATGCATGCCCCGGTGAAAAACGACTGAAAAAGTGCATAGATAAATTATGCTTACAAACTTGGCTAAACTTTTAACACTGTTGTTGTATGCACTTTTGCCACTCAACAGACGAAATGTGGTATCGAGTCTGTGGTCTTGCCGGCTGAACGTAGATCTTGTTCTGGCATTTTTGGTCTTAGAACGTTACGAAAGTTCGTCGCTCTGTAGCTGACGACGGCCCAACCGTTAGCTGTAGCCTGTCATATTAAAAGCTACCCGTGGTCTTTGCTAGAGTACCGATACTGATGACGCATTTTTAGTTTTTTTACTAAGTGTACAAGTTTACTGACAAAATACTGAGAAACCCCACTGCTTCCTAAAGTTTACAATTATGGCAGAAATAAAATAAAATTACTGAGTAATAAAAATACTGAGTGATGTTAGCAACACTACAGCACACAACAGCATGCACTAAACAGCTTGACATTTGTTTATTGTTTTCTAAAGTACTAATTCATAATATAACATGCCGAAATGCTAAAAATGGAGAACGATATGTGGTTTAACCAGCCTAGAACGGTCTGCCTAAACACCGCAAATCACCACCGATCAGCTGAGATGGCAGCGTTAGTTAGGGTTAGGGTTAGGGTTATCATTAGCGAATGCCGTCTCAGCTGATCTGTGGTGATCGTCTGCATGTCACTGCACAGCAGCGCTTGGTAGGGCGTACGTGGAAAGTAACTACTGTTAAGTGGTTTTGTTGTATTTTGTAGAAAACGTGAGCTTCAAGGCCAAGCCTTTTTTGATCTATAGTTTGATTCATATGCACATAATCACTAATTAATTCCAAAATATCATTGCACTTTATTATACATTAAAACATATCATGCAGGCTATAGGCCTAGGCATGAACAAAATTGAGAACGCATGAGGTATTTTAAAATTCGTAAAAATATTTTTTTGATATCTTTCAAGTAACAGGAACGTATAATATTCGTACAAATTCGTCAGTTCGAAAACAAAATTAAAAAAAAAACGATAAAACGAGTTTTCAATCCACGTGAGGTAATCGTGGCAGACGACACGGACAGGCGTGGGAAGTGATTGAAGAGATTCGCAGTTAGGATGGGCGTATTTTCATCTCGGTCGATCGCAGACAGGACCACTTCCACATCACACAGTCTATGCGCCAGGCTCGATCGTGGTAATAGCGGCCGTTCAGGTTGGAGTGACGACAGTCCTTGTACCACCAGGCACCGTGGTATTGCTCTGCACAGTCACCTGACCACTCGTCGTTGTCTTGATCTCGCGTGCTGAACATCTGTCTGAGTTGGGCTGTCAGCGAATCACCTTCAGACAATAGAGCGTTCACTGGTTTATTTAACACACTACATCGTATGACAACTAACTATCTCCGCCAAATAGGTTATGCACTACTTGACGTTTATCAGCTTCATTGGCTGGTTTATTTATTTACGCCCCTACTTATTTTTTTATCTGGATTACACAAAATATTGCAGGCGTGTTCAGAGAATTCGTAACTCTCAGATTTAAAATTTGTTAACTTCGTTAAACGTTTCAGCAGAAACTTTGTTTTATGCTTTTTATACAGTGGCGTATTTGAGGAGAGGTTACAAGTAGGGCCTGTGATTTTATACCTCCCCCATGGCGATTTCAGTAAAATGTTTGACAAGTGATTTCCATAAGACGGTGCAAAGACTGGTTAAGTTTGCCACTTCTACTAAACAACAAGCCAGTGTTTCAGCAAAGGCCTTGACTAGATCGATTTAATCAACAGGTTAATATAATAAATCACAGTAGGTCTTATATTCAGTTTCTTACCCGCAGTTCCAGTATATGATCCAAGATGAGCAAGTCTGTATTTGTCAGCACCCGAGTTAATTGTAAAGGCGTCACATTCAGCATATCTTGTGTTTCCCTTAAAGTCGGCGAGGTCAACACGCAGTCGTTGAGCTAAGCCCCATGATAATAGCAGATAAAGATTGTCGTTACCTGCACATAACAGTAACACATCGTACAACATCAGTCAGCCCTTTTAACGAGATCGCAAAATCTTTTACAAGTAAGCTTAATTTCTGTCAAAATGTGCCAAAAAATTTACTGATACAATTAAACGCTAAAAGCTAGAATTGTTTTAACTGAGCCCACGTACTTCGCCGGCGACTCCGTCCCCAGACCGTGTAAAAAGTTCCATTTTGAGTTTTAAGAAACATTTTGAAAAATTTTAATGTTTCGATCATGCGCGTATTAAAGCATGGACATTTTTGGGCTGCAAGCTGTATAGAAATTTACACTACGTTTAACATTTTCCATCATCATCAGCGTTAGTTCCACTCGTGTCCGTGATAGTAATTATTCAACGGTTGGCAAATCCGCTTGTTGGCAAATTTGGTCAAAGCACTTTCCGGTAATAATATCAACATCATGCCACACTGTAACAAGAGACACGGATGTGGCGTCATGCTACTGTCTCTTCATAGCTAAACCTAATATCAAATTCAACAGAGCAGTGATCAATGGTCCCAAAATGTAAATCGCGTTCAAACATGCCAAAAAAACCTATGGGTAATAATTAATACGTATAACATGTAATATATTATTATGAACAGCAGGGAAAGAAATCAGTTAGAAATAACTGATTTCGACAAAAAACCGTAAAAAAATCACAAACTGTCAAGAAACTTAAACCATATCGATATTTCACTAACCGAGCCAAAACTCTCCAGCAAGATTTCCGAACCCATCTCGGTAGTCTGTCCAGTTACGGTAGAAATCTTCGCTGCCATCTTCACGACGTTGAAACACCTGAATAACACGACATTTATTTTGGAAATTTCAGTACTAGTCAATAAGTACAATAAAAGTAACGCTAGAAATAATTTTTGTTTCCTACTTTCGTGACTATAATATGGGTTAGCATGCACATCTACATTTGCCAACTTTTCTACCTTACCAACAGTTGTCATTGCACAATTAAAACACTTCGACGGGAAGCCGGGGACAAATTGAGCACAGACCCTATAAATTGTTTAATATTTAAAAATGGTTTGAACTTATATAGACAAGACTTCGTGACTTTTAATATTTTTTATTGCCTTCAATCTGGCACTTTTAGTTTATGTTTTTGCCAATAGGTAACGTTCCTATTGAGACTTTCTAGACACCCCCTCCGCTCTGCGCAATTGTGCGGGTCGGCATGTCTAAGAAAATAGCTCCCGTCGGATTTGCTTGCTAAAATTGATTTTTTGCACATTCAGTTACATTTGGTGATATCATATCGGAAAATGATGAAATACACATTTTTGCCTATGCTATGGTAGCAAAAAGTCCTTAGCAACAACTTTAGTGTGCTATAACGCAATTATTTATCTGTTGTACACTGCACTGTTGTAAGGGTGACCAGCCATTTCAATGGAAAACTCCAAAATTTGACCCCTAGCATTTCCCAAACCCCTTAATTTTTCCACACCAAAATTTGCACAAATGATTACGTCCAGCATATCTCCTGATGTGCAAAATTTGGTGAAAATCCGTTTACAAGGGGCTTCCCCACGAATAAATGAAATATAACGCTTGCATGACTTTTTGTGCCTTCCCTTCCCTTTCTTTTCCTTTCCTTCCCTTTTTTTCTTGTCGTCCTCTACAAAAAAAACGACTGAACTGATTTTAACGCACGATGGCTCATATGACGCCGTTTCGCGCAAAGAAGTGCCTTTTCTGGATTACAAAATTTAAATTCAACATTTTCACCTATTTTTTCACAAAAATATGAAAAATTACAATGCCGCCTATGGGAAAAATTAGACAATGCTTTAAACTGTCATACCTCCGGCTATGTATAAGATAAAGTCGTAATTTTTGGTTCTAGGTATGGTTTTCGGGATCGGCCAATTTAACGGTGTCATTTATATTTACTCCTGATCGACCCCCGTTGCCATGGCAACGAAATTTGAGACAACATGGGCGATAACTCGGCCCCCTTAAAAGAAAATTTGCACGCTGTTTGCACCTATCCCCTATTTTGGGGTCCGCGCTATCTGATGGTGTCATTTAAATTTTTCTCTTGCCAACCCCCGTTGCCATGGCAACAAATTTTGGGACAAAATTCACTATAACTCGGTCTGTGTAAAAGGTATTTGTAAGATTTTTGCGTCTATAGTGGGATTTTTGGGGATGGGTCATCGAATGCTGCCAACCGAATTTTTCCTTGAGCGAACCTCGTTGCCATGGCAACAAAATTTGAGAAATAATGGGTTAGAACTCGGCTTACGTAAGAGATATATCGAAGATCTTTGCATCAGATGGGGTGTTTTCAAGATCGGTTTATTTTGATATGGGCAGTGTGCAATTATTCAAAAGCGCACATATGCACCCCCTGCAAAAATCATACATTAAGTATACGAAAAATCTTTATTATCTAGCAACATAAACATTTCTACATTTTCTAACATTGCTATAATTAACTAATACAGATTACTTCCAACGGCAATAAAACAGCAAATATTTATGTAAAAAACTGTTCAGTTTATATACAGTGTAAGGGTGACATCGTGGTTATAGATATAAAACAGCACAAATCACAATTCAAAAATTCAAACATCACTATTACACAATATCAGAAGAATTTTGCTGACTGTGTAATGGTAAAGTTTGAATTTTTAAATTGTGATTTGTGCTGTTTTATATCTGGAACGAATCAAGATATCGACAATTGGTACAGCTGGCGATTAACCCTTCGACGGGAAGCCAATGGAGTTCACGGAGTAGTGATGTCACGTGATCGAACTTCCGGGCACGGAAAACAATCCGAGCAGCGGCGTGGAGGACGGACTGCAGCCGACAGAGTTGGCGAGCAGGTAGCCCCGCGAGCGTTGCATTGCCACAGTCAACACGCGACAGAACAAGCGCTGTGACAAGCGATAGTAGAACCGCCTTAAAAACAGAACGGCGGACACTGCGGATTAATCTCATCGCAGCAAAGCAATTCGAAACTGTCTTGGAAATATGTGTGGTACTTTGTTATAATAAGTGTTAATGCTACGCACCGTCCATCCTCCTCCGTCAGTCGTCATATCGCAGTAGACCTGTAGAGGACGTTGTG
>Ga0209367_1007562_pt1 | contig 14939 bp, 13 predicted proteins | sample WorMetLIZISLAND2_FD_187412 | JGI IMG/M metagenome (GOLD analysis project Ga0209367, IMG submission 187412) | Marine gutless worms symbiont microbial communities from Max Planck institute for Marine Microbiology, Germany - Olavius geniculatus... ... | reverse complement strand
GCAAGCATCCCCCCAACAATTGCCACTTTTAGCCATGTCGTCCCCCCCACTGTCTAGAAGAAATCGCCGCCACTGCAGCACAGCATGGCTCCTGGATACTTTATGACCTAGCTATCTGTGCTGACCTGTCTCCAGCATCGATGAAAATTAAAGTTTGCCAGTTCACGTCCCATGATAAGTTGGAACTAATAACTCAACCATATATTTTGTATTTAAGTATTTTATTTGATAACGACACAAGTTACAAAAGAGTCGTTCAATTCGAATCGATCCTACTCGCATCAATACATGTATCAATTCCGTGGTATCGTGTTGTCATCAGTTACCAGTGAAAAATATATTGGAGTCTATCTCAACCACGATTTCAAGTGGTCACATCACATTGATCAGGTAGCTGCCAAGGCAGCAAAAAGGAAGCTAGGATTTGTGAGACGCAATTTCAGAGGTGCTCCTGTTAACTGTAAGAATTAAACTTGCATATTATGTTACTCTAGTCCGTTCGGGCATGGAATATGCATCAGTAATATGGGATCCGTATACCAAAGCAGACTCGAACAAGTTAGAAAAGATACAGCGCACAGCAGCCAGATTGATACTGTCTTCATACTCCTACAAGACTAGTGTAACATCATTACTACAACAGTTGCAACTAGAATCTCTGGAAGAAAGGCGCAAAATCCAAAGACTAGCCTTTATGTATAAAATCTTAAACCACCAAGTTGCAGTTCCAGCAACTTCGGTCGATCTCACCTGTCCTGGGGCCCTACCGACTAACTATCTAGATCCAGATCCAGATACTCAATGTTACAATGAAGTACGAGATACCCAGTCATGGAATAAAAAAAAATTAAGAATTAGAAGTTAGAACAGCCCCAAGAGGTACATAATGTTACGTATTCTTTGCTCTCATGTAAACATAAATATGTTTAATTTTTAAGGTTACAAAATTTACTGCAAGTGATCATGTCGGGTTTGGAGGAAGTGGGAGTGCCCGGCCCAGATCATTTGAGAGAAGCGTTAACTAACTGTACAGATCCATTAGCGGCTATTGAAGAATTTCAGGCAATAATAACTGTTTTATGTGTTTACACAGACGACCCGGCTACTTGTCATCTCGTCACACGGCCAACCACAGCAGCAGCGCCGCCATCCAATCGCAAATTCGCAATCCCTCGACTTTCTCCCTTAGTATCCAGCGTGCATTGCGACGAATCGTTTATAAAATAGCTGGGCGCTTAGTTTTATATAATGTAGTATTGATTACGATTCATTTTTGTTCACTTACTTTATTCCCAGCATATGATTATAATTCGTTTTGTTGTGTGGTATTCAGTTGCAGCTGACTGTGAAATGCACGATAGCATTAGTCATCGGCTTACGCAATGCCACGCCAACGGTCGTGTGCATGTTGCTAGGCAACGATTACGCACAGTGAATATGCGTAATATTTTTTCAATACAGTGCACAGTGCTTAAAATGTTATACAGTCACGTAATGTAGCTTGCTGTGCAAAAAATAGCAAGCGTGTTATGAAAGAAACGCACCTCCACGCAAAGCATGCTGGGGGTTAGAGGAGAAACAGAGAGGTCGCCTACAGTGTGGCGCTACAGTAGAGAATCTAGAATTTAATGTATAGGTCTGTGTAGCCAACTCGTCCGCTAAAAGGCTGTGACAAGTTAACCGCTTTTTTACATGTTGAGTTTAATATTAGCTCTTATCTGGCTACTATGTAACAAGTTGATTCTGTGCATAGTTTGCCCGTAAAACGTCTGAATTCATTCATCTAAGCTGATTCGCTTCAGACTTGGATTTTGTCTTGAAATTAAACGGAAGACTCAGAGTAGCATTTTCTTGATGTTGTTTCAGCTGTTCTGCGATAACGGTTTCCAAAATTTTATTTCTGGTGACCAGCCTAACTTGGAGTAGTACAAGAAAAAATGGCTGGTTAAATAAAAACATGCTTTATATGTTTGTGTGTTTAGTTCCAGAATGGTATCTTGTTGCCATCGCTTCGTCCAGCACTGCCATTCCTGGACCTGCACGGAGTCATGAGGCAGGAGTTTCACCAGTCAGTGATGGAGGAGCTGCGTGAACGACTCCTACAGCGCATCCGTGAGATTGCTAACGGCTCGGAGAAGAACAAACACAAACTGCTGAATGAGCTGCTTGCGAAGAGCTTTGCTGTGATCCGTGTCAAAGAACTGCGCCCAGTCATCATGTGTTTGCTGCAGCATCTGCCAAAGATCGAGCGGGAATATCTGCTTGTCATCATGCAGGACCGTGAACTGTACATGGAGGCACCCGTGGAAGTCAAGCAGCACATTTGGCAGGATAATCAGGCATTATTTGGTGATGAAGTGTCACCATTACTGAGCAAGTAAGTTTTATATGACATTAATTATTTATTCACTGCTGAGTTTGTTGAGTTTGTCATTGTGTAAATCTTTGTTGTGATGATAGATGCTTTTTAATATCTCATTTTGCTTCATTTTGCTAATTTTAGGACTAGAATATGCTTCACGCTTTCTCTTTGCACACTATCTGGTAGTTTACAATCCTGATGTCATTGTACGTTATGTGCATGTGCTTTTCATTGGCAGATAGGAACTGTTGCTTGCTTATCCATTGTTAAATCGATTTTCTAAATGGTGATGGAACAAGTGTCAACAGCATATGTTGCACCCCACACTAGACATATGCACACTAGACTAACTAACAGGCAGCCATATGAACTCTAAACATGGTTAGATTAAAAAGTTTCATATGCACAGCAATCATAATTTCTAGAAGTTAGCAGTCAAATGTCACAGGCAAGAAATTTTAATGTGCAGGCAGATGTGAAATTTTGAGAGAGGGCTGTGTATTGTGTTTTGTTTGAAGTTTTGTTTACTGCATCATTGCAACTGAAAGCATGACTTTTGCTTCAGGTATATTGACATGAAGGAGTCGTCTTTGTTTGACATGAACACATCTCAACCAGTGTTCTTCTCAGCATTACCAAAGACTCGTCGACAGGCCGACGTGGTCCAAGAGCTGACCAAGATGATTGGCCGCAACATCCGTCTGTATGACATGGTTCTACAGTTTCTGCGGACGTTGTTTATGCGCACTCGGAATGTTCATTACTGCACGCTGCGTGCAGAGCTGCTGATGGCCGTTCACGATGCTGACATTCAGGAGATTACGTCGGCTGACCCTTGCCACAAGTTTACTTGGTGTCTTGATGCGTGCATACGTGACAGGCTGGTTGACAGCAAGCGCATGCGTGAGCTTCATGGCTTTCTTGACTCAATGGCAGGCTATCATCAGCAACAAGTACTTGGGTTAGTGGCATGGCTGTACAGCTTTTATTTCTCCAGTGCTGCTTATGTTTTATAATTGACAAGTTTGTAGTTGAGTATGATACAGTTGTCATTATTATTATTATTATTATCATTGTTGTAATCATCACAGAGACACCTGTGATGTGTAAGCAGTTCTAATGCATTGCATACATCAGTTTTACATCACTATTAAGAAAACTAAGTAAACTGCATTTTCAAGTGCTCTCTGTTAATGTCACTTTGACGTGCTTTCTGTGATGATACTTTGGAAAGCAAGGTGAAGGCTGACATAGGGTGTTTTTTATTGAAGAATTTTGTAGAATTATAAGTCAGAATGACATTAGGGTGTTTTTTGTTGAAAAATTTTGTTAAAATTATAAGTCATATTATTATCATTCATGGTCGGTGAACACGTCACACCTCTTCTGTGAGAGCTTTATTTTCTACAATCCAGAGAGCATGTCGACTTCAAACTCATCCTTCTCGTCTTCTGGTGTCTACATAGTCTGGTGCCATGTACTCAGCCAACGACGTACATCACATCACCGACACCAACCGCCAACGCCTGCACTCATCATTGACGGATCTACAGGGTGTGGCAAAAAAGTGGACTCCTAAAGTTTTTCGCCGTTTTCTCAGCAACTGTTTGGGATTTTAATATGAAATTTTACAGTTTTATTTAGTGAAACCTTCTACATCTAAATGCCAAGTAAAATGTAATTCTGTTGAAAAACGACAAAGTTATAGATTTTTAAACATGATCGCCTACCGATTTTTTAGCATCAAAAAATGTTTAAGGTAAAAGTGCTATTTAATTTTCAAAAACTGGTTACATGTAACTGCCGATGACGTCACAGTGACGTTTTGATAAACAGTAATTTATATTGTTTATAAATTATCACTAAATTATCGTTCCTTTAAAGCAATCGCCGGCTGCCCATTGGATTCATCTTCCAGCAGCATGGCACATCAGCACACACAGCGCGCAATGCCACGCAGCGCACAGAACTGGCTGCGGGACAGCTGTCCAGATATCATCACAAAAGACCAATGGCCTCCAAATTTGCCAAATATAAACCCAGTGGACTTTCTCGTATGGAGTGCAATGTTGGAGGCTTACCACAAGCTTAAAACAAAGCCGAAAACAAGTGCTAAACTCAAGGAAGCGCTTCAGGTTATCTGGGGCAACCTGCCACAGGGACCGATCGACAAGGTTGTAAAGGATTTCTCAAACAAGGCGACTGGAGGCTGGTGTTGTAGCTTGGAGCTGGCAGTGAGCACTTTAAACATTCACAGTGACAATGGAATTTTGGCATCTGATGATTATTTAACTGTTTTGTTTTAACGATGTTATTAAACTGGCATTGTAGCCGGAACATTTTTGAATGCTTAAAAATCGGTAGGCTGTCATATTGAAAAGTCTGTAACTTTGTCGTTTTTTCAACAGAATCACATTTTACTCAGCAATTAAATGTAAACGGTTTCAGTAAATAAATCGATGAAATTTCAAATTAAAATTCCAAACGCTTGCTGAGAAAACAGCGAAAAACTTTAGGGGTCCACTTTTTTTGCCGCACCCTGTACTGATTGAGACCAACGCGACTGGTAACTATGGGCAACCGTGCCTTCCTAGTCACGGGCAGTCGACTCTTTTACACTCTTGTTGCATAACGTCACCTCTGCTCCCACACTGCCTGTTTTCTGTAATCATTTAAAGTCACATTTGTTCAAGGTTTCTTTTCCTCCCAACTAATTTCTTTTTTCCTACGCTTTTACATCAGTCTCCCACGGTGGTTTAGCAGTTTTTTGGAACATTAGGCCACTTTAAAAAACTTTTATGTATGTTTGTGTGTATGTGGAATTCTTGCTGGTTTTTGCACGTTGTCTGTTTCACATGTATATGTTTGAGTTACATTGTTGCACGGATGAAGCTTCTTTAGCTTACTCTTATTAGCAAACAGATACTTATCACACTGCTGTCATGGCTAATTAGCATGTACAAGATAGACATTACTTAGTACTCATCATCTGTGTTGTTGTATTGCTGCCTGCAGAGATCTGGCTATGATCCTGTGTGATAGCCAAGCTGTTGAAGTTCTTGCCGTTACCATCATGAAGACCTTACAGCAGTGCTCCATTTCTGATCTTCTGCCTCGGGTTGGTGCTTTGATTTCTTTTACACTGGTAAACTAACAGACACTCTACTGAAGCAGAATGCTGTGAAACTTTTAAGGTAAGATGGGTTTGTATTTACAAATGAAGGTTTTAGGTTACTTGTTCTGATGGAGGCTGGGAAGGAAAGATTGCATTAGAAGTATTGTAGTATGCATGGCACACATGTACACAATCCACACAGCCATTTTACACATGACAGCAGGTACTGCTGTAGCACGTTCTAGCCATCATAGTTCTGTCTGTGTGTCCATCTGTCTGTCACATGGGTGGATCAGTTAAAAACGGTGCAAGCTAGGATTACCAAATTTTCACCGTCAGCTGCCTGGAAGACTCTAGTTTCAGGATCAATAAAGCTTTTCCATAAATTCAAAAAGGGCCACCCCAATCGAAGGCACTAAATGAGAGGGGGTAGGAAACATTGCTATTTTCAGCCATTGCTAAAATTCTTGCATTGGATGTGGCGCTAGGCATTATTTGCCGTCGAGTCTAAATGAAATGTCATTGTGAGCTTAGATTTCGTTCACACTGGGCCTTCACACATCCATCGCTCTTGCGCATTCCCCTTTGCGTTAGTTGGGCTTTTCTTGTATTGATTGTTTTGATTGTTTTCTAGATTTTTTAGAGTGAACTTTTGGTGATATAACCTCACTTAAGTCCAGAAGATTGGCGATTTAAACAGAAGTCAGAAATAGTTGTAATTTTGTATTTTCCCAGTTAGGTTTGAAGTAGATTTTTGTGCAAGCTGGTTGCTTTTCTGGAGGTCCAGCCATAAGCATTTATGTGTGTGCTGGGTGCTGTAGTTGTTTTCATCAGTGACAAAGTGCTGTGCATTATGAAATGTTTGCTATTTTTTGTTATATCTGTTCTTATGTGTATCTGTTTTGCAGCAAAACGATGACTTGCTGTTCGCTCTACGAATGTTGTCACTGGGCCTTGGAGCATGGCAGATCATTGACAGCCAGGTGTTCACTGAACCTAAGCTGGTTAGCATCATGTGTGCATTTCTAGTTTAAGTTGCTTTTTTAATCTTGTTGCTTGTTTGATTCTGTATATCCACTGTTCACCTGTCTCAATAATGTGGTTTATGTAGTGACTGTATATTTTCGTATTGCATTTTTCTGTAGTTTATGTCTGCCAAGTACTGCAAAAATTGGTTGACAGTAGAAAAATATCACAGAATAGATCGGTTTTTCATGCCATGGAGTAATTGTCAGCAGTCGTGTGTGAATGGAATTCAGTAGCTGTTTTTAGATCAGTTGTGAACTGTGCACTGCTTCCAGTCAGCCTTTCCTTGCTGTAGCAATTTGTCTACCACATTTGTATTTGACTTTATATAAACAGTGACTGGCGTCAAGGTTGTCATTGAAAATTTTTGACCCGAAGTTCATACAATGTTGCCCGAGGTCGAAGATTGAGGACAACATTTTACGAACTGAGGGGAAAAAATTTTCAATGATGATCAACACTGTTTGTTTTGTTATACCTCAAAACCAAACAATTTTGCAAGTCAATAAGTAAACAATTACGAACAAGCTGTGACGAATTCAGTGTTGCCCGGGCTGCAGTGTGCAGGCAACAGTGTGTATTTGTTAACGTCACGTGACACAATTTCGACTAATTGCTTGCATGTATCTTGTGTTGAGGTATAACAGACTTGTTTGTTTACATCATCCTAGAAACATTACTATTTATATGTGAACAGTATTAGCAGAGGTGTTGTTTGGTGTAGGAATCGTCGGTTGTGACTCGTCTGTTGGCAGTTCTTGTTGGTTTCATGGTTGATGAACAGCTAAGCTCTGTGACAGCTGGCAAAGACGACGCCTCCACCAAGGTAACTCACAGATTTTATGCACCATCATCATCATCACCATTCAGCTTCAGCTTATACACAACTTGTGGCTTGGTGGGTGGTGACAACCGTGGCATAGTAGACTTGCGAACCATCTCAGCATATAACCAACCACAATCTCTGAGTAGTAGTAAAAAAGTAAAGTAAAAGTAAAGTCCTTTGCATGCCATAAGGCCCATAGGGTGGCGCTGATCTCCGTTTACTTATTTTTCAGCCAGACACCAGTTTACACTGCCAGACTATGGAAACAGGGCTGGTACATTGCATGATATGCCTGTTTACGTCCCAGCTTTTGCCAGTACTCATTGTACCTGCCCATGGAAGGATGGCCAGGCTGAGTTGACTTGGGTGGCTGATTGCATACCAGGATGGTTTACTTGCCTGCAGATGGTCACCCATTTAAACACTAACCGGGCCCGGCATTAATTAACTTTATTGATGCAACCAACAATATTACCAGCTAAGTTAAACTGCCATCTTAAGGTGGTATTTTGAGTAGTATTCTGATTATGTTATTCTTATGTTATTGACTTTTTTTGTTTGTTTGTTGTTTGTTTGACATGGTAATGAGTGTTTTGCATGTCTGTGTACATGTAGACGGATCCACTGCCGAAGTGTATTCGTGGCAATGGTGTTCGTACTGGTGATGCAGTAGCGACCACTCTGTTTGTTCACTACGTGCTGTCAGTCGCCCGTCAGTCAAACGTGTCGAGTCTAGTGCATCTGCTGCCTCTTCTGTCAACTCATTACGATGCTGATATTGTCTACAGTGACACAACGCTGCACTCTCTCGTCTCAGCCCTCAGCACAGCGCCACTCGCTGACGCCTTTGCTAACATTGAGTTCTGCGACGTCGTCTTTACGAAGTTTTTCGTTGTAAGCACTGTGCTTCACTGTCATGGTTTAACCATAGATATAAACGTTTTTTTTATTTCTTAACTTCATCAAAGTTGGAGCTGGGCCGGAATTGCAGTGATTTGCTATGCCCACAAAATGATTGGCTTTTTTGCAGTTTTGAGTCGCATAATACAACTTTCACCTAAAGTGCATTACAAAGAAAGCACGTACTGTGCTGTTTAAGTCTACTACAATTATTGAGAGTGCGTCTGACTAACCATCATGTCACGCAAATGATGACCAGTTTGATGAATACTTTTAACTGTAAATAGTTGGTTGCATGTACACCTATACTAATTCTGGCCAGACATGACTCAAATTTTGCTATGGCCGGATTTGCCACAAGTGGTCAGATGCCAAACTTGCCATAACAAGGGCTTGAAAATTATTTACATCCTGCTTGTTACTGTTCTGTTTAGCAGTGATATTTGATAAGTTAGAACAAGCATCTGCAAAAACACTGCCACTGTCGTCGAATTGTTTATCAGTGAACAATTTTAAAGCATCCTTTGTAAGCATTGTACAGTGATTTTTGAGTAATGTGAGCTTATTTCTCCCCAGTTTTCTTAGAAATATCTGTCTAGGTATTATTCTAAATTGGGAAGCCCGGAAATTAAACGAGCAAAAACAAAAGAAAATAGAAATAGTAATCATTGTTTTGACTGCTTGGAAATCATAGCAGTAGTTTCGAGAACTTGTTGATGAATTAGTCAGTTAGCCCAATCGACTCATCTAGTAAGAACTCATCTCTTCCATATTGGCATCGTCATATGGGGTTGTCATGGCAACAGCAACAACAACAACGTCGTCAGTTATATTATCTTTTAGCAGTGGCATAATGCATATCGTCTAGTAGTAGAAGTGATAGGATTATATCTGTAACTGAAAGTGCCCTATGTTGTATTGGTGAGTGTTTACGTGTTTAGCTGAAGGCTTCGCGTGAGAGTGTTCTACGGCACATGATACGTTTGCTGTGTTGCGTTCATCAGCATATTGACTCTGCTACACTCGAACAGCTTGTTAAATCCGCCCAGCCAGCACGTCAGGTTTATCTTTTTCTTTGTTATTATTATTTTCTGTTTCATTTTTCCCTCACATGTCTTATTCACGTTTCACTTATTTTTATAACTGACAACGCTGATGCATACCAGTCTCGGATGGTAATCGTAATGATGGTTGTATACATTAATGCAGTGAGATCGATAGTGCATTACAATGTGTAGAGTTGTGGAAATGGGTAAGTCTTGGTGTGCGTTGTTATTGCATTGCTGATTGGTATATGTATTGCCTGTCTCCACCTTTGTCTCTGTAGTGGTATAACACGTGCTATTCAGTCAGTGATGGTGAGTGTGGTTGTGTGTGTACGTGTGATGAACAGCACAGTGAGCTGGTTCATGCTGCCCATCGGACTCTGCAGGATGTGATTGCAGCTGCCGTACCGTCTACTCCGGCATCAGTCATCCCTGACAAACAGCCACAGCCTGCATCACTCATGTCTCCCACGCCGTCACTGATGTCCCCACCTTCTCTCATGTCACCACCACTCTGATCTCATTTCATAGCACTCGTACTGCCTGCCTCCAACACTACATTTGCAGTGGTATTACCAGTTGATAACTCCATGGATACACTCAAGCGTGACCCATCAAACGACAGTAGGACACAACCGACTGTCGGTGACTGTGGAATAAGCATATTCAACCACTGGAGTGGGATAAGTAACACTCACTACTCCAGACCATGGTTTATCAAATTAAATCGTGGTTTATTAGTTATCGTGTACATAATCGCCAGGACACATATAATGGTGGCAGCTTCTGGATGCAGCGTTTTGATGATACAGATATGCAGTCATGCAGTTTATTTGTGTTGGAACTATTCAAATTTTATGTTAATACCAGTACTTGACTAGAGCCACTATAGTCGAATATGAGTCTGATATTTGGTACGACTCTAATAAACACCCGTTTCATCCTAAAATCTTCTGTGTTAGATGCACAATAATGTGGACAATACATGCTCTACACTGTGTCCCCCAAAAAACATCCCCGACATTTTCGACTGTAACTTGAAAACGAATTATCAGATTTCGGTAATTTTTGGCACGAATATTCTTGACTCTATTTGTTAACATGGTATCATTTTGATGTCACACTCAGTATATATGCCTGGGATTGTTGCACTAGGAAAAAAACTTGTGCAATTAAGCCTAATATTGTGATAGGGTAAGAAAGTATTAGGCCAATTTATTATAGTGTATCCATGACAGGACAGTGCATTATGCCATTATGCACTGTATATATTAGTTACCATACTCTCAAAGAGAAAGTTGATGGCCTCATATCTGTCTCACTGCTTAAAACAGATTAAGAGGAAAGTTGAATGAATATATCCAAGTAATAGACTATGAAGCAAGGAATGGCAGGTTTACATGAATCAGATTCAGTGGGGTTGTTGTTGTCCCAGTGTGTCCACTGGTGACGTGGCTGGGAGGGGCGAAATGGGCAATTTTGGGCTGTCAGATGATCTTTTTTTTTGCTGGAAAATTTCTGTTTAAAAAGCAGAATTTGGGGCTGAAAAAATCCCCATTTTGTCGAAATTTAGGGGCAAAATTGAAATTTCTGAGAACCCTGTCGGAAATTTGCAACTGACATTCGGAATTCTGTCGAAAAATTGCAACTTCCTTGAATCCTCGCCAGCCTACTTTTTTAAGCCACGATGCCACTGAGCGTGTCCATCAAGGCTTGTGTAAAAGCTGTGGGTAAAAGCCTTGGCACAGTCTTTAGCATTAGCCAGCACACTAAGGTGAACCAGTGATAGGTCGATCTGGTACACAACAGAACTTGATGATTGGGCACGATTTAGAAAACATCGCAAGTCGAAATCTGGAGAATACTTGGGAAAATAGTAGAACAGTACTGCTTATGTTTTCGGCTATGATAATCAATTTAATTTTATAAATATGAGGAGGCCCCTTCTTGTGAAGACTTGCAAGACAGGTCCGTCGAGAGGGTGGGGTAGAGGGTAGAGGGCGTTCCCCGCGATGTTTGGGGATGGGGGTTCCCCCAACAATTTTTTTAATGGTGGGTCAAAATTGGCTTAAACTTTTGCGCATGAGCCACTAGAACTTTGGCACTAAGGGGATTAGCCTAATGAAACTTTACTACGTGATGTGCCGCTAGATGGGGGTGTTAACCCGTGTACAAAATTTGGGGGGGCACCGCCCCTTAAAAATTTAGAAAGTCAAAAAACGTCCAAAATTCGGCGCAATTAGGGACAACTTTTGACTTTAACTGCAAACATCTCTGGAACTGATTAAGATATCACGTTGGGCTCTGCCCCATATTTCTAGTTTTTCTGTGTAAATCGTCTTTTGAAACAGTGTTACTGCTGCAAGAACAATACTTTACGCCGACTGAGACCCCGGGCCCCAAGACCCCCAATGATTTACTGAAATGTCGCCACTGCCTCGGCCCCGCACCCGTCAGTCAGATTCTGAGGTTTAAGCCCCGTCAGACGCCCGATCACTCCAGATATTCTACTACTATTTTCTTTCATAGACTGCAGAACCACGTGGTAAAAGGGGCACGTGATACCTCACATTTTCGAGTGAGGGGTCACACAATGTTGTTTGCCTCGTCACTGTTCGCGCTAAGTAATTTCATATCCTATCAGTTGCCCGTTATAGGCTAGTGCTCTGCGCCCGCCATGATGTGTCTCGCGCTTTCAAACACTTCCGCGGTCTACACTCTACATGCGAGCAGACTTCGCGCAAGTGCCAGACTGCCAGCAGTACGCGTTACATTGGAGGATGAAGAATAAGACAGTGACGCGAATAAATCACAACAGTGACATAGACCTATCTAATTTATTCAGCGATATGTCGTCATCCGATTAATATTACGAAACGTTCGTCATCGTTTCCAGCAGGCTACTACGTTGACAAGACACTGAAAGGGTTGTCTTTTGACGAGTCGTCGCAGCAGCACTGACCCGGACGTCGCTGTAGAAGTCTTGTGGTCGTTTCTGGTCTCGCCGTCGCCGTCGAGAAGTTGTTCGAGTACAAACGCTGACGGCATTCCGACGTCAACGGTCGGTCGTCGTCGCGTCCGCTGCGCAGACGACGGCAGTGACGACGATGCAGGTTCGTCGACGAAACGCAAGAACGGAGTCAACGCGTTGCGTCCGTCCTGCAACGAAAAAACACGCACATTTCTGTTGTATTGGCACCGCGCAGGCAGTAGCGAAAAATCTGCATCACGTGTAGGCCTAGGCCTATCAAGTTCACTAACGTGTAAATGCGCCTGCAGTGACCACTCCAACATTCATAAGATGAGTTTCGATGTCGGCGCTCATTCAGCACATGCTTGCACGACCTACAGACTAACGCAGGACGTTCAGCGTTTCGTTCGTAAATTAAAAATTGGTCGCTATCGACCGTCCTATTGCCAATTGACGCCTCCTCAAGCGAGAACAGTAGCAAATATCCGCATAAACCTTAAACTGGTCTGGTGAACATGATTGTCGCCGACAGTATGGAAGTAGGACTATCTTGATTCGTTTTCACATAGGCCTAGTTGTTTCTAAAAGCGAAGCAAAAAATCTAGTGAGACCAACGACAAAAAGCAGATTTTTAGCATAAAATGGCATCTCAAGGTCAATCGTTTTATGGTCAGTAAAAACGACGAGGTACTTCATGACGCCGCATAATAATAGCCTACCCAGTATCGGATTCAACTCTAAAGTTTCCGAAAATATGGCGATCGAATGTTGGTTCTAACCACCTTACGGTCACTCCTCATTACAGAACCCCATGTGGCCTATATTCGCGTGAACGTTATATACTGCCTGAAAGTAAAGTTCCGGCCGGGCTACATTTTTTGCCGCTGATGGTATGGGTCTTTCAAATTTAAGCTTACAAATTTAAGCTTTCAAATTTAAGCTCCGAAATAGGCCGTCATTTTTGCAGTGGCCTAGATCTGCGATACGACCGTTTAAAGTCGTCCAAGATCGTTGATTTTTGTATCGTTTGAAAGGGCATCTATAAGACTTCTTATTAGTAATTAATAGTAACCTTGGCCCATACCTATCTCGCACCGTTTTTGAGATACAGCGACTTATTGGTTAAAAAATCGCAAATTTTTTCTACCCCCGATCATTCAGCCTCCTCGATCAGGGTGACGGCTTTCGAGTTTGTACAAAACCTTTACAGATCCTGGCCCATTGCCATAGCTAGGTATAGGACATCTGCATAGCATGCTATGCTGACGCCCTGTAAAAGTCAGTCAACGCTTCAACCCGCCCCGCACTTCAAACGTCCAAATTTTACGTTTTACGGAAAACACATCGCAATAATAATAATAATCATAGAATGTTGTTACTTTCTTTGGCGCCACAATTAGCATTAGGACGTTTTATAGTAACAGTCCGTATGTTAGGCTATTCCAATAAATTTTGTGGACTTGAGAAGTAACTGTTGGGAAGACAGATATGACAGTAACGGAGATAATTGAGCGGACATATAACGAAGGTAAAGAAAGTAAGTATAATATTTATGCTACGGGCGTAGACACGAAGGATGTGTATTTACAAGGAGACAATAAAAATATAAGCTTATAGTCTTTATGACGAGTCTGAAGCGGCGTCAGTAAAGAATTGCCTCATTTCATCTGGCACCTTTTGCTGTTAATGGGCACAGGCTGCTGAACATTTACACTAACATTCACAGCTGCCGGCACGGCGCCTGAGTTAACGAAGACGCTCCTTGATAATTAAATATTTAGCAATCGTCTGTCATCGTCGAAGTGCCCAATGCCGGACGTCACTTCGGAAACTCAGCAACTAGCGGCCGGGAAGCAGATGTTTGCCATTAAGTCACATTCACATCGCCCTATACTGGCTGACGTGAAGCGGAAATTCGGCGAAATGAATAAATAAACGAATGGGTGGGTGAATGACTTCTGATTTCAGTTATCCTTAATGCTGTTATTTTATTATAGTCTCCCTACACGTCAAGTGCACGAGAGTTGCTGAGCATTTTTCTGGTATAGGCCTACCAATCAATTCGATCCAATCAATCAGCCAATCAAAACACTATTATAATAGAACGTAAGATCATAAATATCCGACTCCGTATTCTCATTCACCGCAAATACTGTAAATATATTTAGTTTTTGACGCGCTACAGCCACGCTGTACAGCGCGTCTATGGTACGATGTGTCTGTCGTCCGTGACGTCCGTTTGTTAGTAACCGATGGATTGTGGCTAAACGGTGTGACATAGGGACTAGGTTGCTATTGATCACTGAAAGTAATGAAAGTCAAATATTGCCTTTTAGATGACACAAAATCATTGACTTTGGATGACCTTGAAGGTCAGTACTGCAACAGGAACTGCTATAGGCTGGAGCACGTCTTCCCTAGCGATACTGGGTTTCTTGTCAAGAATAGGCCTAAGCATAAAAGTGCTGAAAGCTTAAAAGCTTAATTACAATAGCGTGATCGAATTGCACAATGCATAAAAATGATACTGAACAAGCGCGCAACTATAAAACTCGGACGGCAAAAACTTTCGTTGGCGACGGCAAATGCAGTGTTTGAATTGTCGGAGGGGTCGGGGGGTTTGAACCCCCAACTGTTTTCTCAACCCCCCTAACACACTGTCAAATTATGTACTATAGGGATCAGCTATATAC
>Ga0209367_1007561_pt1 | contig 14943 bp, 10 predicted proteins | sample WorMetLIZISLAND2_FD_187412 | JGI IMG/M metagenome (GOLD analysis project Ga0209367, IMG submission 187412) | Marine gutless worms symbiont microbial communities from Max Planck institute for Marine Microbiology, Germany - Olavius geniculatus... ... | reverse complement strand
CATCGATGCTTACGCCTCGCCGAGCATGCTGGCGGACATCATTCCGCTGGATCCCACTCCGCTGGAACCGAGGATTCCCGGATTAGCGGATCCACCAACTCCACCACCGGCGAGGATTCCCGATCCGCCGAGACCCATGACACCAGCACCGAGAGAACCTGCACAAACAAAAGTAGACAAGAGAAATTCAGGATCCACTAAAGACCATTATTGTCTGCATGAGCATGGCACACAAGTAATGCTATTAACTTCTCACTGTCAATGTTATTATTAGTTCATCACCCCATTTTCATCAACATCATTATTTTCAAACAGGTACATGTGTTTCTGTAACTACACAGCAAATGTCAGACCATCGAGCACTATAAAAGTCAAAATAGTAACAAACTTCTAGTTAAAACTGAATTATAAAAGTGTGTTTGAAAATGTTACTTAAACATTGCAGCATTGGTCAAATCTTGATATACCAAAGCAAAGTTTTTAAAGAATATTTAAATCTGTAGACTTTATAATACAATCGTGGCCACTGCGTACTAGCAGATTACAACGGGTAAAAAAAACTATGGCTCACAGTTTGAAAGTAGCAGACAGAAAACTTGAAGATTCATAACTTTTAAGAGATAAAACAATGCAGTGTTAATAATGGTTGACATCACTCTTTCCAGCAGGCACACTAGAGCACTGCATCCAGCAATTAAAACGACAAAAATGTACGAAAAAACCGACAACGTACCAGCGCCACCCATCTGCAGTGAGAGCTGTCCAGTTATTGCACTAAGCGTCAACGTGTCTATAACACACCATACACAACACACTGGACTTAAGAATTCTGTCTCTAAGACATATATTTGTTAATGAGATATCTGAACATCAGACGCCATTTCACGGTACAATCATGTGAAGCTAAAAACTGCACATAAACCAGAAAAGCTAATGTACATGATCAAGGCTATTTAGTAAGAACAGAATGTGACTGACAAAGACGGCAGCTAAATGCAAAAAAAACTGTGACGGACAAAGCTTTTGAAATAAAGAAAAATAAATATAAAACAAATGGTACAGAATTATGATAAAACAGCTACAACAACAGAAAAGTGTTTAAGCGTTCAATAAATATATGACTTTATTGAAAAATCAATTATGTTCTTATTTCCCGATGTCTCATTAGTGACATCCACCTATACAAACCAGCACATACTTTGAACCCAATCTTCTATTTAAAAGTCTTCAGCTTGTTACCAACACGTACAGTTTCATTTTAAAATTCTAATGCGACGAATATACCTCTAAAATGTATCTACCATAAAACTTTGAACAGAAGCTGTATCCTGAGTAAATGCTGGGTTTCAGAAGCAAGCCAGCTTTCAAAGTTACTTGTTCTAATAGAAGCCTGGTCCCAGATATAACCCGGATCACACATACAGGCTGGTATGACTAAGATACCGATGTACGTGAAACAGGAAAGAAAACAGTTTTCGGCTTCTTTCGAAAGTATGGTAAGCACTGGCTAGTGATGATTCGATATCAATAAATCGTTTTCGATACCGATATATCATATCGTCGGAAAAAATATCAAATTTTTCAATATATCGCGACACTTCTGATAATATCGCGATATTTTCTACAGACTCTTCGATACGTAGCGTGACTGGAAAAAGACTGCAAAATGAGGTAAGTTACTAGTGTCGTAATTTAACTACAGTCGTAACATAACTTCACCTGTCGACCAATTTTTATCATCTAAATAGAGCATACTGCCTTGCTCAATGTTCACTTCTTGTACTTATGCTTGTATTTTAAAATATCGATATCGTGATATTATGTAAAATATCATATCGGTATCATATCGAAATCGTGATATCGAGTCATCACTTGTACTGGCAGACCCTGGGGATCAAGTTAACTTGTATTTATGGAAGCTGGGTCCCAGATAAATGTCGGGTCCAGGATAAAGGTCAGGGGTAAAGGGAACTCGTACCAGTAGAAACCAGGGGCTTCGATATGAAGTGAAGTTTACAGAATGTAATAAAGATATCAGACTGACTAGAGATCTGTGCAATGTTGAGCAGTGGAAGACCTCCGGCTCCGAATCCAACGCCGAGACTCTTGAGTCCCGATGGCATGCGTGTCGGGACCTCTTGCATTATAGGATCCACCCACCTGTCCATACGGACTCCAATCTGGCGATCATACAGTGTCTGATGATTGAACAGAGCTACAATAAACACACAAAGGCAAGGTGACATAAATAGGGATGAAAAAAAGTTAGTACCGATAAGTAAAATGGTGACTTATAAGACGCATACTCAAAAAATCTCTAAGGGAACAATTACCAATGCCAAAGGAAAAATGGTAATGATTCTAACCGCAACTGTATGTCAGTTTCTGTAACTACAAAATTACTTGGAAAGTTACTAATTCTGGTAAAATTTAGCGCTGACATTTAGACAAGTAAGAATTTGTTAGAAGGTCAAAATGTAATGACTGCTTCTTCAATTCTGGTGCAATTTGTTTTCTACCAATTCAAAGTAAAACAAAAGAAAACGTCATCAGACTTTACAGTTCACACACTTTCACTGCACTGTCATCCAAAGCATAAAAAATGGTTCGGGATCAAAATGTGACGACAAACAATTCCCTCATTTTGCCATAATTTCTCGCTAACCGCACAGCTATGGTGTAAATAGAAACAGACACCATGACTAACGGACACTTCGTCATGGGGCAACGCTTAATCATGTGACAGTTAACCTGCAATAGTTCAATGGGTGACAATTAACTCATGCAATGAATAACTTGGTGTCATTTCACCGGATGAGCAGTTGTCCACACGTACAGCATCATGATGAACCTGATATAACTATGTGACTAACAACCATTAGCAGAAATTGCTAAAGTAAATATAAACAAGACATCAATAACTGAGTGAACATGAAACATCGTAACGACACGGAACTCACGACCAAGACATCTGCACGTTCCTATTCACAACATATCTGTTTTTGGACGAGTGCTTAAGACAGAGTACTAATGAATGCAGTGCACTGGAGGCTTTAGCACTTATGCGCTATATAAATTCACGTTTTACTTACTTACTTACTTACAACGATAAATGGTGACAAGTAATGGATACCGATGGCCTGGACGGCCTCCATGGGGTGCTCATATCGCACGGTGCACATGCCCCGGCTGCGCCCGTCCTTATCCGTCTTCAACTCAGTCTCAATCACGTTTCCTGCAATGCGGAAGATCTCTTCTACCTTCGTCTTGGTCGCCTTGTAGTCCAGCTGCAACCACCGCACGTATCAATTAACAACCGCTGAACACTCACATCAGAGATAACTTGATACTGTTGAGCACATATTTCTCATGTTCATGAAATTTTCGCTAGCAGCACAAAGTCGCAAGATTGAATACACACAAAATTTCAGCTAGCCCACCAGCAAAAAATTTTGTCTGCATAGAATACCAAGACCTAAACATGCACTGAACAGTTGCTACATACAGTAGTGCACAATTCTATCCTCGTGGCTCTCACTTTGAACTCTACCTGCTGAAGCACACCCCAGGAAAATAGCAAATTAAAATGCTGTGAAAGGTTTACAATCCCATAGCACAAAATTAAGATGTAGCAAAAATACACCATGTCCCAAAATTAACAACCCCTCTCCCTGCTTCAAACATGCCAAATTCAGTCTGTAGTTCATGGATTTCAACAAAATATCGTACACTGCACTATCTTAACATTACTACATACTTACGACCACACCCATTATGACGTACACACTTTACCGTGACTGTTCAGCGTAACGCCATTATGATGTCAGAATTTGTTTACATGAAGGTTACGTTCAATGCACTGTTATTGACAAAGGGATCAAGCAGCAGCATACCCGCCTTAGACCAAAAGCTTGCATCAAAGCCAAAAGAGGCCACACTGAGCTCAAACTTTAAAGACAAGTTCAGAATGATTGTCTCAATGACTGTTTCAGATTTTGTAAAAAACATCTAGCAAGTATTAATGATTTGACACTAACTTGTCTGTAGGAGGCCGCTAATTTCGGGACACAGACACAGTGTATGTTTTAAGCTAACTGCAAACACAACGAAAACAAGGACAAACTGCAAAAAGTCTCCAGGTATGGGGAAAAATGGGAACCTGCACGGACTGGGATATATTATGCAAGTGGGTAAACTATGAGGTACGTGGAAGTCACCAATACTGCAGTCACACCCAACTACTGCTACAAAACTAATATATCTTCTACACCAAGGTTAACTCAGCCTTACATCCCGCCAAGGTAGGTAAATCAAGTACTGCCCTACCAAGCTGGGGTTGAAACAGGGCGCGATCACTTGTGTAAGGTGGCAGGTAACACTGTGTGATCCCATATGGCAGATTACGATCCGTAACTCTGAGATGGGCTTCCTATGAAGAGCTATAGCATTTAACCATTTAACCAGTTAACCAATAATCGATTAAAAACATTTCTGTGTCTCACTTAATTTGCTGACTTTTCCAGACACACTCCATGCTACACAAATGCCAGAAATTGACATGTGAAGCCCAAAATCCATTACCCCAACTTCTCTGTGACGTCCGTGACAAACCTGTTAATCTGTTTACGACATCAACGACTTCCATGTGCCTTCCCCACGACAAGACATGGAGAAGTCCATGACTTCGCCATTCCACCCGGTGACAAGTCTGCAATGTGCCAATGTCCATTTGTCGTGTCATCATACTCATTCCCAAATTAAATCAAGAATGATGCAAATGGACTTGCTGCTGACATGTCGCAAGATTTTTCCAAACCATTTTGACATGTTGCAATGGCCTAAATTTTGAAACCGTGAAAAATTCCCCGTGACATTGCCGTAACATGGTGAACCTCAGCAACTTGCCTGTAACAAGTCGCCGTCTTCCCCAACACATCCCTGTGACACGTAATATTGCGGAGATGTTTCCAAGAAGTCAGTGCAATGGAATATGGACTAAGCCAGCAAGCTACTTACGTTGGCCACGAAGACTTGGTTCGTTATTGCCGACGGATCAATGCCAAGCTGGTTCAGAAGCTGAATATTCAGACTGCCCCCGGCAAGATTCATGGCTCCGCCCATAGCTCCACCCATCATGTTCATCACACCCAGTGCATCGCCCACCAGATCCTGAACGCGATTGGCTGCTGACGAGCTGGCCCCGCCTCTGTCAAGGCTGCGGCCACTGTCCGAAGGTCGCTGGAAACGCATACGATCTTTTGCGCTCTCCTGTAGCGACACAGGGTGATTATCAGCTATTTAAACACAGGGCGTAAACTTTTTCAACAATGGCTGAACCTACATGCAAAAGTTACTAGATATCTGTCACGTTTTCCCGAAACTTCTGCAGATATTCTAGCTGAATCAAAGTTACTGCAAAATTCCTGCATGTGTTTAACCATCCTGTCTTTCTGGACCTCCCAATCAGCTGGGTCCCCGTGGCAGAAGCACTGAAATTACTTTAAATACAGACATATTCCAATCATGCAACAAAGATAAGCATAGAAAACTAACTTAATGTATTGAGTTACCGACTGTGACTAAGCATCACTAAATTAGCACCATTTGCCTTCCAAAACTTTTCTTTCAAGGTTACACCATATAATTAACGTAATCCACAAGTCTTTTTACATCATCTAAAAATGATAAACAAGCATTAAATTGAAGTCGGCTTCAGATGGTGTACAGATTTAAACAAACTGAACTAATCTGAAGATCATTTGACAATGTGTCGATTAACTGTCTATAGCAGCTTCACAGCAGTCTTACATCATCATCATCATTTCTGGCAAGCACCACTAAGAGTGTGTAGCGCCAAACGTAGACATCAATCTCCAGAGTGGACAGTTCTGAGCCAAGTTAACTGCGTCGTCCATATTGAGGTCGCTGGATTTCAGATCCTGTTGAATGGTTTTCATCCATGTAATACGAGGATGTCCCAGTGGTCTCGTCCAGTTTCCTGTGGGAGAAGCTGTTAAGATCTGTTTTGCATCTGTTTCATCAGTCTTACAGCCTTACTTTAAACAGAGCAATGCATCACCAGACTAAGCTGTGACAATCTTTGTCAACTAAAAGAATCATTTCAGCAGTTACCTCTCTGACAATCATGTATCGGCCGTGTATCTCGTAACGATGCAGAATTTCAATTGCTTTGTTCGCACTTTCTTTACCTTTCACTTCAACCACTCTGCATCACACGTACCACAGAGTATCAACAAACAATACAATTAAACTAACAATAAAATGTTCACGACAACAAATATATCTCATGTTGTCAGATTTATTAGCATGGATAGAACTATAATCACGACACGCTTAAGTGCAATATTATCCTAACACAGATAAATATGCATTATGGAGGACACAAAGGAAGAAAAGCCAAACTCCATTCCATTTATCAAGCACAAGTTACATGAAGAATTAACACAAGACATGTGACTCACTGATTCATCTCGGAAGTGATCACTGATCAGACATAATGAAGTGCTAGCAACAAAATGGTGAGCTTGAAAATTGGAGGTCGAGAGGCAAAAAGTTGCAGTTTTCAAACTCCGCTAACTTCCAACAAATATATTATCACGGGTGCTCAGAATGAGAGTTTTGCCCCCAATTCCCCCAAAATGAGGAATTTCCAGCCACAAATTTTGCACTTTGGAAGAAAATTTTCTGAAAAAAAATGTTTTACGACAAGCTAAAATTTTGGGGGCATTAAGCAATTGCCCCCTATGCCCACCCCAATTCCAGTGCAGCAGAAACATTACCCAGATCCAGTGTGCTTGCCATCTGGTCCCTCGTACAGCTCCACATAGGACACTTCAGAGCCAACTGAAACACAACACAAAAAACCATGTTAACTGCATCAGAGCACCAGCCAACCTTGGCAGAATGAGACTACTCTAAAGAACTTTATGAACTAGGCAACTTCCACCAAAATTTTCCCCAACAATGTCTGGGAGAAGAAAAAACTTGATTTAGAAATTGTTCAGTTATTTCATCGTTGCAAGTTTGCTGAATCACACAGCACTACAAGTAATGACCGACTCGATCCAGAAATAGTCGATCAACTTATTTGCCACAAAAAATATTACTTATAGAAATAATAAACTGATTACAAGAATGTCCCTATGTAAAGTCAAAAATTACCTGTGAGTCAAACAGTCAAATGTTATATGTCAGAAAAATATAGACTGAAGAATCTTTACACAAATCCTTAGATCCAAATCAATCGTAACTGACAGTCAGTCACATACCACCTCTGATAATAATCCCATCATAATCCATTCATAATGAACCAAGTGCTGTCAACATCAATGATTAGAAAGACCTTTCAGACACCTTACTTCAGCAATTGAGAAGACAACAGACATGGACAAAAACATGGCTTATTTCTTATGTAAAAGTAATAACCAATTAAAGAAGACTTAATCAATCAAGCACCTTTCTCACGAAACAGATCCTTCAGATCCTGCCACCTCATGTCATACGGAATGTTGGAGACAAAGAGACGAACTTTGGAGTCACGACCTCGCCCGTCACAGTCATAGTTGCAGTCTCGATCGGATGGATGTCGTTCCTGCCTCTTCCACTCGCGAGGTGAAGGCGAGCGAGACTTGAACACCGGAGACCGAGACCTGCAATTACACACGTGCGAAACATCATCAAAACGCGACAAAACATATGAGATGATTCAGTCTCCTTAGCCATCATCCAGAAACCAGGTTACACTGCAAAACCAGACACGGTAGAGGGCTTGTGCCTGCTTTCGCCAGCACTCACCACTCCCTGCGTATGCCAAATCAGAGATGGCAGATCCCGAAATTTTGGGTCTTGTTTCTTAGCATTTTTTTTATCTTTTCTGTTTAATTTTCTTGGCTACTTTTTTCCAGTTATTATTGGTACTGGTAACATTAAACAAGGAAAGCCCCGCTCCGCACTGAATAGGCTTAGTCTTTAGTAAGTAAGGTACCCAGTTGTCAAAAAGTAACAAAATAACGACAATATCAAAGGCTTGGTAATGCATTTTGCTAACCAAAACAAAAAATAAACGTGCTTCCCACAGTCTATTAGCAGCTATCAGAAAAAAATGCACTCGTCACGGAACAGGATCCGCGTCAGTTCGCGTCCACAAAAAAAATCCTGCGGATCTGCGTCCGCAGTCTGTACACCTATGACGCCAAATCGACATTAATCATTGACAAGCAATTAGAAAATACGCTAAATACAATCTTGAAAAATAGTGTAATAATACCGATCTCTAGACATCCTCTGTCTGCCACCTCTTGTATTATAATTAAAGGAATCTTCCATTTAACATCCAAAACGAAGCAAAATTTCCCAAAAATCACAATTAACGTCAACATAGAATAGAAATTCAAATGATAGGGTGGCTATCGCAATTTTAATTTAGAGTAGATACGATATCGATATCGATTAGACAATAATTATTGGCCACTCGTTAATAAGTCGAGTGTTTGGTACGCTGCTATGTCGATCGCCTATTCGGTCTGTAGCGCATGTATTGTAACCAAACAGTACGTCTTACCAAAAAAATTATCTGAACAAGTAAATATATATGGCTGCCCGACGGCCATATTCTGTGGTACCAAGTCCCCGAAAATCCCTCTATTTCTCCCAAACGGGCGTACTGAGTGCACCCAAAATACGCCTACATGCATTGTAAATTATGGCCAAACCGCTTCAGCCAGCGAGCGCGGTTACTATTGACTTATATACTTATCAATGGCATCAATGCGCCCATCCGACGGTACCATCGACGTGACTGTTCGCATGCAGAGATCTGCGGTCTCGACCCCCTAAATTTGCAAGGCCAATTACGGCCAAACCGTATATCAGCGCAATGGTCACTATTATCAGACTCAGGCTACAAACATTATTCGCAATTGTCCTAATATTTTTATTGCCGACCTTCCCCTCGACCTACCAAACGCTGCGGGGAACTGATCCATCATTTACTGGCCTTCGAATACCCGTGTACGGTCGGCCTTTTTAGCGACAGCTAGGCTTTTTGTTTTGTGTGCGGTGTCATTTTAACTGTACTATCGTCGACCCCCCTACGACGTAAATACCGGTATTGTTGAGCCACAACACATGCGTTTATACCGACAGACAGCGACAGGACGCAGTGTCACAGGCATATCGCACTCAAGGTTGATCTAACAGTAGGCCAAAATGTTAATATTTATTTTCACGAAACAATATTAGTTCTACGAGACTACGGGTTTACGATACGATATTGATATCGTAAGACACGATATCTAGTTGAAAATATAATTATCGATATTTCGACACAATGACCCATCTCTAGCAACAGCATAGTTTTTTAATGAAAGGTTTATATTCTTTGTCGTAAGATAAACAAACAAGAAGACGTGGCCTATTTATAGCTTGTTGCGTGGCGTCGTTGGCGGTTATAGTGTTCTAAATCACAGAAAATGTTAGTTTTAATGGTGGCATGAGTAAGAAAGGGCTTTCGTTTTATTTTGCATACTTTCTGATTTTAATTAACTTGAAGTTTAGCATTTTGGTTCGGTATGCCTGAAAACCGCAGGATACCGCAGGACTCCATAGAAAGACCGCAGGACACATAAATGATAACCGCAAAAATGATTTTTAGACGTGAAATCAAAACTTAACCTTTCAGTAGTTCAGTAAATTTAAATAAATGCCGCTAGACAATGCAAAAAGGACAAAATCAGCACGCCACTAGATGCCTAAAACAGGGACAAAATGCCATGCCTGTTGTAAACTAACTTATCTGTTTTTTTCTCGATATTTGTAATATTTGTTGACGATTATCAGTGTTGCTGCTTGTGATCAGTGCTGAAACACTACCGGTAGCTGTTGTCAGCCAGTTAAAATCTAACTTGACTGTGAGTTTATACTATGTCGATATTGGTCAAAGGGGTTGTGATCTTTCCATGGGGAGACTAGACATCCATCTCTGTTGTATCAGCACAACAGTTCTGCACCTAAACATTTTTGCACCACGCTGCCGGCACAAATGTCAGAAGTCTTCTATTTGTTGTAGTTTGACCATATTGTACAACGCAGTACAATATCAATTTGCGCTTGAAAACTGACAGAATCAGCTGTCAGTGCAGTTTAATCTGATGCACAAACTAAGAAATACTGAAATGTTTTAAATGAAAATGAAAATGATGTGTGATGTGTGATATTCCAAAAGAAGATTAAAGAAGAAAGGAACGAAAGACATGTGGTGTGAATATGATAGTTAATTTTGTTGCTGTCTGGATGACAAAGATGACATTACGCTGAATTCACAGCAAGACAGCCAGCAGTGTTTAGTTCCTGGAGCTGTAGTGTTGTCACGCTGGTGCCCCATTAATGTGCTTTGATGAGTGAGCCGTTTTCTCACCGCCGTCACCATCCGCCAGTCACCATGTTGACTTCCACTCAGGTCAAGTCGGAACTGACGTTGCAGTCCGTACAGTACTCGACGAATGCGCAAGCAGTGGGGTTGTTCAGTGTCGCAGCAATTCTGTCACTTATCATGTGGTACATATTCAGTTTTCTGACGCTGTTTATGAACAAATATACGCTGGACGCTCTCCAGGCAGAACCATTTTTATTCTGTGAGTATCTTAATTTGCAGGTTTCTTCCATTTATTTTCCATGCTATCAGTGTTTTTTATTGCATTTTATAATCTATCACACACAATTTCTTTTTAAGGTGAATGGTGTGTCAATACTCTCCCTATCTGAGGTACAGTAAGTAACAGTGTGTTCGATGATTGCAACGTATGTGCTGGCAGGTAGTCCTTGATGAGATGATGTAGGTGTGTTATTACTGTTGTTGATTCAAAGTGTCGTTGCATTGTTGTCACCTACTTTTTGACTGAACCTGACACATTCAAGCAACAACTTTCACTTCTAGTCTTGGCACATTGACTTGCTATAATTCCATTTCTTTTGTGCTAATTTTACACCACGTTTTTTCGAGATTCTCCATTCAGATATCTGATAATGATATGTGACTACAGAGCAGTAATAGAACATTTTTAAATTGACTTATTTTCCAAGTCATGTTGTGGTGCAAAATGTAATTGATATCGGCATCTCATCACTAATCAAGAAAGTGGGGGAGGCAGGAAGCTGCAAATTTCCAACGTTATAATTGCTCAGAATTTTAATTTTGCACCAAAGTTATCCAAAATGGGGGATTTTGGTGCCACATTTTGTACTTTTGGAGGAAAATTTTTTGACAAGAAGATAATTGTTTGATGGGCTAAAATTTGGGGGAGTAAAGCAATTATCCCCTCAATCCCCATCCCCTGCCTGCCTTGATGCCACCGATTGATAGATTATACAATACATTACGTTGTAGCTGCAGTACAGTTGATAGTATCGACAGTTGTCGGGGGAATCAACATGAGGTACCCGTGCTACATGGGTGCAGCATCAGCAGAGTGTTTACCTCGGCGGCCGTTCCATTTCTACGTTCACATGTTCTACGTCGGCATCACTCGGTATGATGCAGGTCTTCAGTATTCTTACTTCCTTTTGTTTTCACAGGTGAAGCGGTTGAAGTCGTGAACTCTTGTTTGATATGGGTTTTTTTAATGCCACCACACCACTCAAGTAAGTAAGTAAGTAAGTAAGTACATGCATATTTAAAGTGCACAATGTCAGCCAGTGGCCGAACCTGAGGCACTTGGCTGAGCCGCTAGGGGGAGCAGTAGGCATGTTGGAAGCAGTGAGTTTTAAGGAGGCGACGGAAAGTGTCTGCAGAGGTAGAACTACAGATGCTAGAGGGTAGTGAGTTCCAAACTGTGGGGGCTGCAATGCTAAAACCGCATGAGGCAAAGGTTGTACAATGTGCAGTGCAATGTGACTACATAGATAATTGTTAACTTTCTGTAATAGGATGTCAAGATATATTTGCAGTTGCATTGCCTGAATAAAACGTTAATAAGCAATAAATATTTTAGCTCCCCATGGCTTGGTAAAGATGTTAGTAAATTACATTATTGGAACGGATGTTTTTCTAAAATTTTAACCTATTGGAAAATTTTGTTTTTTTTTCCCCGCAAAAATTTGTCTTCAAAAAATACACAATGTGGAGCTAAAAATCTCCCATTTGGGGGAATTTAGGGGTAGAATTAAATTTTTGAGTACCCATAATCTCCTCTGTCAGAAATTTGAGGAGTGTCGATCGGAAAATTGCCTTCAACTTTTTTGACCCATGCTGCCACTGGTGTTGGATGATGTTTGTGATTGTATATGTGTGTGTGTGTGTGTGTTGCACTGCAGGTTTCTGGTGGTGTTTTTAAGTTTACTGTCCTTGCAATATGTCGCCGTGTCGTTCACAGAAACTGTGAAGAGCTCGGGTCCTCTATTTACGGTTGCCATCTCATGGCTACTGTTACGGGAGAGGAATGGCATCTACGTCCAGCTGTCGCTCATTCCAATTATGATCGGACTGATGTTGTGTAGTGCTTATGAACTTAGTTTCACTATGATTGGATTCCTCGCCGCTCTCGGCACCAACGTAGTCGAGTGGTAAACCACATTTTGTGTATTCATCAGTGGTATAATGGCCGGGCTTTGGACTGTTGGAAAGTCTTTTTGTCCGAAAAAAATTTTCGTCTCAAAACTGTTATCCAGAAGTGCAAAATTTGTGGCTGAAACCCTTCGTTTTCGAGAAATTTGGATGCAAAATTGAAATTTTGAGCACCCGTCCTTTGTTTGAAATTTGCAGCGCCTGTCTGTAGGAATTCTATCAGAAATTTGCAGTGTTCCTGCCCTACCTATTTTTTAACCCGCGATGCCACTAGTCAGTTTGTTTACATTATGGTTCTATTCAATACGTTGTTGCTGACAGGCCGATCTTACAGTGACATACCCGCCTAAGACTAAGAGATTGTGTCGAGGCCAAAGATGGCCACTTTGAGCAGTTCACAATGATTGTTTTCATGAATGTTTCGAATTTTGTAAAAAATCTGTCAGGTATTAACAGTTTTGCAGTAACTTATGTGTAGGAGTGTCACTAATTTTGGGACACGCTGTAGATATGAATATACACTGCTTTAGGGCTGTGGCACCTCTGGCACTAAATAGCAAAACGTTGTTACTATGCAGAAATTACACAGTAAAAATAGTTAGTGAAGTGGGCATATTCATTGGCATTGGTCATTTATTGAACTTTACAGTGTCATATAATGGTGTGCAATTTGGGAAGTAAACAACTGTTCGTTTGCAACAGGAAAGCTGTGGAACGTATACCAAAAAAGCAGCATTTTTAGGAGGAGAATTCAAAAGGGGGACACACTGTTCTCAAACCCTGCATCCTCATGACTAATTTTTTGGTCTCCAGCTTTTTGATCACTAACCCTCTGCCCCCTTGCCAGTCCCCATCTCTTAGGGCCAGTTTCTGGATCTTTTAGTTAACTGATCAGTTAGTAAACCGTCTTGTTAATTGTATCTTGCTGGTTAAGTTTGTGCGCGTTTCTGAACAAAACCTTGACTGGCTGTCAGCTAACTGAGTGGTAAACTATAGTCGCTTAGCAACGGTGCACACGACACTTATCACTTCCGCCTAGTGCAGGCAGGCGTTATGAATATTAAGGAGCGCAAGCGCACAACGGCCAGCTTACGAGCCAGCCAACCAATTGCTGATGGCCATTTTGTCCATTTGTGAAGGGTGAATGGATTTTGTAGTAAAATTTGTAGCAGCAAACGTCTCCTCGAGCGTTTTGAAGACCTTGCTATATGGTAAAATCGTACTATAGTATCACATTCTTCAATTAACTGCTTGCAAAATGGTACAAAAGTTGCGTTGAATACGATAACTACGATCAACAGTTAGCTAACTGGCCGATTTTGGCCAGTTAAATTTTTGGCTATTTTGACCATTGGTTAGCGCAAAGGGAAACGTGAGTTATGCAAATCTGTCAGTTAACACTAACTTGACCGGCCAGTTAAGATCCAGAAACCGGCTCTTACTGACTACTAAACACTGGTTTCAGGCCTCCTTGCATCCAGCTAAATATAGCCTTGACTGTGAATAAGTTTAGTTAAATATGCATAAAAGAAGCTGGCAGACACTTTCAATTATACGGTTGCTGTGTGTATGCAGTTTGCAGTTTGTGCTGTCGAAACAGTCCATGAGTGACCCAGCGCACAGAACTACGTGAGTACACTCACTTCTCCAATATTGAATATTGCTTTGCAGACCCATAACAAGTCTGCTGCCTTCTTTTATTGCTTTGCAGTTCTTTATTAATCCAACTAGAGGATCTGAAGGACTGCCCTGAGCTCCGTAATGGGTTCCTGACCATAGCCCCGGTTGCAAACACATTTTTTGCATTCAAATTTGAAAATTGCATCTGATGGTCATGTTCTTGTTTTTTTATGCTGAGTTCCAGTTGATGGAGGGGGGTTAGTTGAACCCATTGAGTCCCCTGCTTACTACATTGAATACCACTAATGGCTGACCAAACAAACCGTGTCTTAGGGCGGGTTTCTGGATCTTAACTGGCCGGTCAAGTTAGCGTAAACTGACAGATTGCATAACGCTCGTTTCCCGTTGCACTAACCAACGGTCAAAATGGCCAACAATTTAACTGGCCGAAATCGGCCTGTTGGCTAACCGTTGATCGTAGTTATCGCATTTAACGCAACTTTTGTACCATTTTGCAAGCAGTTAACTGAAGAATGTGATACTATAAAACGATTTCACCCTATTGCAAGGTCTTCACAATGCACGAGGAGACGTTTGCTGCTACAAATTTGACTATAAAATCCATTCATAAATGGACAAAATGGCTGTCCGCAATCAGTTGGCTGGCTCGTGGGCTGGCTGACGTGCACTTGCACTCATTAATATTGATGACGCCCGCCTGCGCTAGGCAGAAGGATTAGCGC
>Ga0209367_1007560_pt1 | contig 14948 bp, 13 predicted proteins | sample WorMetLIZISLAND2_FD_187412 | JGI IMG/M metagenome (GOLD analysis project Ga0209367, IMG submission 187412) | Marine gutless worms symbiont microbial communities from Max Planck institute for Marine Microbiology, Germany - Olavius geniculatus... ... | reverse complement strand
GGTCCACTAACACCAGAGATTACGCGGCTAATGTTTACCCACCCTAAGTCAATAGTGCGCGTTTTGCGTATGCTAATGCATTTGTGTGCGGGCCACGTGACTTTGCTACCGGGGGAATTTCACCCCTTAAAATTTCTTCTTCAATCGGACTTAGGGCGCCGGGCGGACTCACGTTAAGCTTTGCCCCAAATTTCTAGTTGTTATTATTATTATTATTACGTTCAATGCTAAAAATGACATACGCAGGTTGTCTTGATCTATCTCCAGCCATTTCGTCGCAATTCAGTGTTAAAATGTGCGCTGCATCCAAAAATTGCGAAAAATTCACTAAAAACCGCTTTTAGTGGGTTCAAAGTCATTCAAGGTCATCGATGTCAACAAATCTAAAAAGCCCGTCACGAGTGCTTGTTATGATATGCAGCAAGTCTGTACCTACATGTGTCTGCAACCGTTTTCACACTATAAGAGCCAACAGCGGCAAAATAACGTCTTTTAAGGGGTATCTCTCTCTGACCCCTCGTTCGAGGAAAACCCCTTCACCCAAGGGCACGAAATTTTGTCACTAAAAACTAAAGTCCTTGGGGCAGCTCACAGTGAAGATTTCGTAATCCTAGCTTGCACCGTTTTGATACAGATCACCAGTGTGACAAACAGACGGACAGACAGACGGACGCCTAGGCGGTGGTTAAGACGCGCGATGCATTCTGCTATCGAGCGTAAAAAGGAAATGAGTTGAAAGAAAAGAAAAGAAAAGGAAGGGGGAAGAAATGAGCAGGCAAAAAAGAAGAGGTTGGTGGGACTTGGGGGCGGTTTCTTTTTGGCGCTGACGGGTGGATGGACACCCCCTGATCTTAGCATCTACACTCTACACTGTTCTACAGTGATAATATATATCTCCCATCATAATTGATCGCTTATCGATCGCCTACCCTGTGCGGCGCGATCAATTTTTTTAATTATTGCTTTTCATTTTTACATGCAAACCCTGGTTATTAGCTTTTTTGATGGCATGATAAAGGCCTGAACGGCTATAGCTTGCCTGAGTTAAGAAAGTTTGTATTAGTGTTGTTAAAGTAGTATGTTCAATTAAGTCAATTGCATTAAACATAATTAAATGTATATTCAATAGCCCGGTTTTTCTGGGCGCGACGTCGCGACCCACGCCCAAAAATTTTAAATTTCTCTGGGTGCTTTCGCACCTATGTAGCAATCGAAAATCGAAATGTCGGTGCGCACAACTGTTGGCTATTACAAAAAAAACTTTGAAGCAAACCTAGACAAGCAAATTGGTGCATGGCTGATAGCAACACAATTTAACGAAACAATTTACCACACGGTTAGTAACGTATACAGACTAGCTGCAGCTATCGATCTCTGCTAATCTATTAGTGGGACAGCTTAGCAACTGGATGTGGACGTTCCGGACAAAAGCATAAAAATTTTTCTTAATGTCACCCATCCCCTAGGATTTCCATTTTTGACAGGAACCACTTTCACCAAGCACGGCATATTTAATGACGGCCATCTGGGATTTTGAAGATCGCCATTACGCATAAACTTACCGGTAGTGGGCCTAATATCTTGGCATCCAAGCCACTTGGATGCAAAAACCTGCTGTGTTTATTTACATTTTAAAGATCAAATTATACATTTTTGCCCTGTAGAATAATGCCAGATGCTTGCTTTGTCCTCACTGGGACATAGAGATCCAAGTACGAGGTAGCAAACTATTAATTTCGACTTTTTCTACACTGTGTTTAGGAGGAAAAAACACATTGTGAAGTAATGAAATTATATTTAGCTCAAACATTTGTGGATAAATTTGGCGTAATTGTGCCAAATTTTGTTACAATTTTATTAGAAACAGCTGAGTTATTAACTTCCAACCGGCAGCACCGTAACCTTTGATGAGTATGCTGACGAGGTCTTTATACCACACATCATGACATGACTGAACTATACTCGAAAAGAGTCGATGTTGTGTGAGATCCCGAGTAGCATTAAAGAATCCACCAGAGAGAAACGAGAAACAGGGGTCCGAACGAAAGTTGCAGGTAAGAACAAACTTCCAGGAAATTGGGCTGACTTTTTGCGAGACCCAGCAAATAAACAAGAACTACTTGAATTTCTCTCACAGAAGGTTGCCTCTATGAACTATCGTGAAAGGAAAGACGTTATTACGTCAGGTGCCACAACAGTGTTTGCAGGAACTGGTCGTTTCATGGCACCACGTGACCACGAGGAAGCGGACACCAGGCTACTGATCCATTTGAAGGATGCGCTTCTGAATGAGTGCACCACTTGCCTAGTTCGCACCGTTGACACTGATGTGATAGTCTTCATCCTTGGCAAGTTCCAGCACCTAATGACTTTGTGCCAAGTCATCAGCATATGGGTTGCGTTTGGCACAGGCAAAAATCTGACATATTATTACACGAATGCCACCTACAATGACCTGGATAGTAAGAAATCTCTGGCCCTTCCTGTGTTTCACAGCTTCACAGGATGTGACAGCACATCTGCATTTTTCGGCAAAGGAAAAAACAGCATGGGAGGCTTGGAACTGCTTCGAAGATGTGACGCTTGCATTCACTTACATGGCGCTTCATTCTTTCACGGAAGTAACTGTTGATGCTGACCACTTCACGCTGTTGGAAAGATTTACTGTCGTGATGTATGATAAGGCCAGTGAGCTGGAGGGTGTGAATGAAGCAAGAAAGGAGTTATTTTGTCAAAAGGGAAAGACCATGGAGACGATTCCTCCAACACATGATGCGCTGCTGCAGCATTCAAAGCGAGCAGCATACCAAGCTGGAGTATGGTGCTCAAGTGAGTACAGTGAGACACACTATACCTGTTGCGTCAAGGCCTGCAGTGAAATGTGGCTGCAAGAGTGCAGATAGCTGTGGTGCTAGATGTGCTTGCAAGAAGGCACGATGGAAATGCACTGAACTCTGCAGCTGCCAATGCAAGAAGTAGGTTTAACAGAATATATCAGACTACGCCCTAGTCCCGCAGATCGTTCTCGACATTATGTAGATCCGCCAGATCCACCAGCTGGAAGTCGACGTCGGGCTCACTGCAGATGCTGCATGAGACATGGTCGCTGGCTACGATATCTAGAGGGCGCATCGACCCATCACCGGTCGAGCGGTTCACGAATGTGTGAGTTGAGCAGTGTGCCAGATCTGTGATTTTGTATGTTACAATCTTGGCAGTATAGGTACAGGACATTCGTTTTACTTTATTTTATCAATTTTGTTGTCATTTTTATTGACACGCTACAGCTATGCTGTAGGGCGTCTTTGGCATGGTTGTCGTCTGTCTGTCACGGATGTACTGTAGATAAACGGTGCGAGATAAGAGTCTACATTGCTATTTATCATTAATAGGAAGTCGCGGATTTGCATTCAAATGACATGCAAATCACTGACCTTAAATAACCTTGAAGGGCCATAACGCAGTATGGTATTTCAATTGTGGCTAAACGGTAAGTCGTAAGGGGTCGGCGATAGTACAGTCAGATAGGGTGCTGGCGACTTCCTATAGGCTGCCAATAGTAACCATGTCTCTATCTGCAGCGGTTTAGCAGCAATTTCCAATATAAAGTTTCAAGCTATAAGTGGTCGTATCTCGGAAATGGTGAGGTTACTATTAATCACTAATAAAAAGTGGCATAAGTCCTTTCATATAAGATGTAAATCATTGACTTGGATGACCTTAAAGGTCAGTACTGCAACAGAAACTGTATAGGCTGTAGTGCGTCTGTCTTCCCTAGCGACAGCTGCGCTTTTTTGTCTAATATGATTTACACCGTCTGGTGTCATTTTATGTGGCACAATTGCATTCACTGACTCTGAAAATGTGGGGTTAAACATAAAAATTGTGATCCTACGTGACTGAAAGCAAAGTAGGTTTTTGCGTAATGGCCGCCTTTGAAATTCAAGATGGCCGCCATGCCGTTCTTTGCGACAATGGCTCCTATCAAAAATGAACAGGTTATGAAATAAATAACACCAGAAACAAAAAGTTTGGGCTAATGCTCACGAGACGCGCGAAAGCCTATAACAGTTTCTGTTCGCAAACTGTCAGTCTATCTCCAGCCATTTCGTCGCGACTTTTACGGGGGTACCGCTCTTTGATGCCCTCGCGCGCAGATTACTTTGAACCTAGAAAATTGAGACTTGGACCGTCGACATCCACGTTTAATGCTGAAAATTTCATGTGCAGCTTGTCCATGTCTATCTCAATTGGTTTTGGCGCAATTTATCTTTGAACAATGTGTCTTGCAGCCCAAAATTGCCAAAAATGCATAAAAACCCCTATTTTAGCGTTCAAGGTCATCCAAGGTCATTGAATTCGGTGGCAATCGAGAGCCAGTGTACGACTTCCTATTAGTGATTAATAGTAACCTAGGCCCTATCTCGCACCGTTACTGAGATACAGCGACTTATTGGCTCAAAATCGCAATTTTTTCACCCCCCTCTCATTCAGCGCCCTCGTTCGGGGTGATCCCCTTAGAATTTATGTAAAAGCTTTACGGTTCCTGAAACTAGAGTCCTCCAGGCAGCCGATGATGAAGATTTGATAATCCTAGCTTGCACCGTTTTTGACTGATCCACCCGTGTGACGGACGAACGGACAGACGGGCAGACAGACAGAATTGCGACGGTAAGATGCGCTGAAAGCAGTAGCTGCTTTCGCGCGTAAAAAAATTGATGCTTTTGTCCGGCACGTCCACATCCATCCCAAATCTGGTTTTAAGCTGCCCCACTATGTGAGAGTTCTGACATTATACTGGACGACAGTGAAACGCTGTTGTTCGATGTACAGATAAAAAGATAAGCCTATAAAAGAACGTTATTTACAGAACATGGAAAGTATAAATTTCACACTCTGCATGCAATCAGTGGCAGTCAGCGGGCTGCATCCCGTCCAGATCGACACCTGACCAGGCTTACTTGATGCACCAAATTCAGTCATAACCATAACGCGTTTATAACAAAAAATAATGCTGGGACAGTACAAACCTTTGTCGAGAACAATGCTGTCATTTTACGAACGGCCTCTACGTGCATAGGATCCTGACCAGGACTAGGGAATCAAAGATCCGGATCTTGAATCGGATCGCCACCAAAATTTGAACAGTTGATTCTTGGGCCACCTCACCGTAAAATTTCATCAAAACTCCGTCCACAACTTGTTGAAACACATTGCAAAATGTCAGTTTACACCCTTTTTTACATCAGTAAAAAATCCTATATTGTGACCCAGAAAACGTAAAAAAACTCCGGATCGCAAGACAAATCTAATCAGTTAACTTAACCGGCCAATGGGCCATGCCCGATCTCCCACGCAAATTCGTCAAAATCTGTTAATAACATTCTGAGTTATCAAGCTGACAGTCAGATAAACAAACAAACGGACGGACACTGTCACGTATAACCTCTGCCTTTTTCGGCAGAGGTAATGATAACAACAGGCTAATAAGGATAATGTCTATGATGCTGTAATCATGGTACGCTTATCATCATTGCCAAAGTTCATCCGGTTTACTTGACAAATGTAGAAAGCGCCCTGAACGAAGCCACTCGATTTGCAAAAGTCGTAGCTTACGTGACGTACACCGTGACCTAACAACTAATTTGAGCAAAGCTCATAAGACGCGCGACAGCCTTAGCAGTTCCTATTCGCAGATTGTCTTGATCTATTTCTATCCCTTTTGTTGCAATTCACTCTTGAAAACTGCGCCGCAGCCACAAATTGCAAAAAAAATTAAAACCCCTATTTTGGGGTTTAAGGTTATTTAAGGTCATCGATGTTGACACCAATAAAAAGCTTGTCACTATTGCTTGTTACGATAAGCAGCATGTCTCTGCTTATCTGCAACCGTTTTCGCGCTGCACGAGCATAGCGATAAAATAACCACTTTTTAGCGGGGTAGTCGTCTTTGACGCCCGCCTGCGCCGGCCTCCTTGAACCTAGGAGGTCGAGACTTGGACTGCTGAAATCTACGTTTAATGCCGAAAATTTCTTTTGCAGGTTGTCTTCGTCTATCTCCAGCCATTTCGTCACAATTCAGTGTTGAAATATGCGCTGCATCCAAAACTGCAAAACAAAAATTATTAAAAACCGCTTTTTGGGGGTTCAGGATCGTTCAAGGTCATCGATGTTGATAAAGCTAGAAACGCCTATCACCAGTGCTTGTTATGATGCGCAGCATGTCTGTACCTATCTGACACTGTTTTCACGCTACACGAGCCAATAGTGGTAAAATAACCATTTTAGGGGGTAGCCGTCTTTGACGCTCGCCTGTGCTGGCCTCCTTGAACCTAGGGAATTGGGACTTAAACTGCTGAAATCTACGTTTAGTGCTGAAAAATTCATATGCAGGTTGTCTTGGTTTATCTCCAGCCATTTCGTCGCAATTCAGTGTTAAAATGTGCGCTGCATCCAAAAATTGCGAAACATTCACTAAAAACCGCTTTTTAGTGGGTTCAAAGTCATTCAAGGTCATCGATGTTGACAAATCTAAAAAGCCCGTCACTAGTGCTTGTATGCAGCAAGTCTGAACCTATCTGCAACCGTTTTCACATTATAAGCCAATAGCGGCAAAATAACGTCTTTTTAAGGAGGGTACCCCTCTTTGACGCCCTCGTTCGAGGGGAACCCCCTCACCCAGGGGCACGAAATTTTGTCACTAAAACTAGAGTCCTTGAAGCATTCCACAGTAAAAATTTCATGATCCTAGCGTACATCGTTTTGATACAGATCACGAGTGTGACAGACAGACGGACATACAGACGCCTAGACGATGGCTAAGACACGCGAAGCATTTTGCTGTCACGCGTAAAAATTGTGCAAAATTACTTTTCTCAGAACTTTGCCTAATTTCCAGCAACTTTGATAATTTTTGGCACAAAGACGGCAAAATGGGTAAAATTATGTCAGGTAATGCACTCATTTTCCACTGCACCTAATTTGCGTATTGCACTACCGTGTTGAATGCAGATGTTGCACTTCGTGGAACATTGTTACGCGCCCGCTTAAGTACACCCGTGGAGCGAACGAGCCGTTATACGCCTAGAGATACGCAGTATACGAGCGCCGGCGTGGAACAAGGTCGAGAACGGTTTATGCCGGCATAGCGGCGACGAGTTACAGCGGGATTGAGATGCTGTGATTGGACTCGTACAAGCGCCTCTCGGCTCGTTCTGTCGAAAGTCTGCGTCCTTTAGCGTCGGACCAGCGTCGCGGAGTCCCTGTAGCCGACGACGAGCCGGCGGCGTATCGAGTGTCAGGTTCGTAACTGTCCGAGTAGCGTACTGGCCGGTAGATGCCTGCGACGGCGGCGTCGACATCTGACTCGGCCGCACCAGGGCCGCCCGTGCCACTGCCCCCGGCCGTCGGTACGATCAGCAGCATGTCGTCGAAGTGCGAGTAGCGCTGCAGATACAGAGAGATGTTGGACACGGCCGCAGCCATCGCGCAGACGAACGTGGCGCCGCCGAAGAAGAACGCCCAGCCGTAGCGGTAACTAAACTCTTGCACGGCGCCGTCGCCGCCTCCGCTGCTGCTGCTGCCACCTGCGGGAGACTTCTTGCGATGAGCGACCTCGTCGTTGACTGCCGAGATGTACAGTATCACGCCCATGCCTAGACTTAGCGCTGTTAACACAGACACAACAGCTTGTAAACCAGCTGCGCTTTACACTACGTTACATATATGCATGGTAGGCTCGATTACAAATAAAATATTAACACATTAAATTGCAGTCTAGTGGCGCACTGTAAGAGTGAACAAATTATAAAATGCGATAAAAATTCAACAAATTAAAAGGCTAGAAGCGCTATTAAAATAGTGTGTCTTTTCAACATTGTACAAACAAGGCAGCTGGTCGATTGTTTACACATCTTACTTCTACAGCGCGACAAGCCTATGTTTCACTGTCAGTTCCGCTCAAGGACTGACAGCACAATTTCATGGTTATTTTAGTTATTTAACATTTCCTATCAGCTCAGCATTGCCTGTGCTACACTGCTTCCGTACAGGCTTTAGTCTCTGTTAACAGCAGTCGACAGTCATTGTAACGGAGTGATGTCGGCCAAGGCATTTTGTCTCCGAATAATTGTCCCCACGTGACTACATGTACGTCCATCGGCTTCGTCAGTCTATGCGTGCGTCCGTTAAGTTGCGTACAGAGCGAACGAAGTGAACTAGACTAAAATGAAATGAACTGCCAGTTCGTTCGCTCTGAAAACTCCGTACAACACAATTGAACTGGCATTTGATTATCGCACGATCGCGCGCAGCACGTTTCCCTTCCCCGCAGCACTGCATATTAGCGTTTTTCACGTTTCAGCGCGGCCGACTCTATAGAGGGGCCGGAACAGAGACTACAGGGCGACCGTTTCCTGTATAGAGGGAAACTGACATAAGCAAGATACAGATGTGAGATATATTTTAGCCCGACAGCGTTACAAGCCCACGTATTTTCCTTAAAAAGATGCACAAAATAATTGGATATAATTGATGTAGATTTCTGCTAGAAATAATAATATTGGTCGTATGTGCAAATAATATAACAATAGTAGAGGCATGAGTCGACGATCTATATGAACTGTCTGTCAAGCCAACGCTGCGTTTCGATACTTAATTACTCATCAAAGAGTCGCCACTCGTGTATAAAGACTTGAGCAGAGATTATACAGACTCTAAGCAGCACGCTGAAATGACTTAATTCGAGTCGGCCGCGCTGAAACGTGAACAACGCTATGATGAAGCGCTGCGCAGAAACATGCATTTCAGTTCAATATTCAGTTCAGTCACTTTGTACACGACTTTAATCGCGCCGCACACGACCCGTCAAATCGCTTCTCCGATTGCTAAAATATGTTATCTCGCGGTTCTTATCTCCCAATAATTTGGCGTTATTTTCAACATTTGTCTATCTTAGCAACGACGTGGTATGGTTTATAGCAAGCACAGTTTTAAAGCTTAAAATACATAGAAGGCAGAGGTTACAGCGCTCCCCGAGACCCTATTAGTGGATTTGAAAACATGGAGGAAAAAGAATCGGGACAAAACGGAAAAGGGAAGGCAACCAAAAGAGGAGTGGGGAACAATAATTGTTCTTATCTATTTTCTTTTTCAAACTTGAATTTCATATCCCTAATTTAACTGTGCATGCATAGTAGGCTTGCGTGGATAAAGTGGCAATGCGCGTGTTTCGCTACTGACCGGAGAAGATGTAGATAATGGCACTAACGATGATCTTGAAGTCATTTTTGGTCGATCCGATGATGCTGAATGTCAGTGCAATCATCAGCAGCAGCAAACTGCCCACGATCACTGGAGACGACTTGCGGATGGCGCCTGCAAGCCGCCATACATCAATCAACACGCCAAATAAAGCGCAAGCCGCTCTGTCATCTAAAACGCGAAAATGACGGCGAGTGAGGGTATCCCATTCCTGATTACGCTTTGGAGCAAATCTCAGGGCAGATTTTTACTGCATGCATTGTTTGACCATTCTGTCTGTTCGTCTATCCGTCGGTCGGTCTGTCACACTGAAGATAATTACGTGCCAAAAACGCGTCATCTAAATCCCACACTCCACTGGCTCTAATTTGTTGCGGATTTGTCGTCAAACACTGCACAGCAAGCTGCAAGTACATAAGGAAGTAAGTTGTATGTAACAAAAATGACTGAATTGTCCAAAGTAACGAGCATCACTGCGCAAGCACTGCATTAAGTCATCTAAATAATGGAATACAAGATGTAGAACAGATGAGTTTGAGTTTTCAGATGGAACTGAAAGACAGCTAGAAATAGGATGACGGATGACGTGTTTAGGCAGACTGTTTTACACACGAGCAGCGGCAACTGAAAAAGCTCGGTCGCCGATGGTAGTCAGTCGGTGCGGCTGGCGAACGGTGATCAGTGATGAAGACGAGTTGCAACGTAATTGTTCAGTTGCTGTACAACAACTGCACTTGCACAGCGTACGTGTTGGGTGGCATGTTGGCCAGGCCAATGAATCCACAACAAAATTGAATCGAGGTAGCAAAGTTTGTACTGTTTTCAAACATCATACCAGATCTGAAATGCAAACTGAATGGTAAAATGCCATTTCATTGAAAGACATGATAAAATGACGTCATGACATAAACATGATTGTAGCTGAATCGAACAGCTTGACTGGCAACGAAAGAATACTGACAGTATCCTATACAGTGTTAACAAATAAATATTTAGCCTTAAAAATTAATTAGCTCACTAAATAAATGAAGAAATTAAAATAACTCAAACTAAAAGATGATAGACACAAATCACGAAAAACCTATCACGACCAGTCTTGATACAAAAAGAAAAATAGTACAAAAAGCTAAAACTCACGTAATATAGACATAGTGGTATCTGCATTTTCTTGCCGTTCATACGGCTGATCGAAATAGCCGATGGTACTGCAAGTTTTTGGCGGAACTCCTTCTTCTGCCAACAAATGACAACGTTAATGTAAAAAAATGTTAAATCACCTCAAATCAGAAAAAAATATCAAAGTTGCTTTCTAGAAAGTAGTTACGATACTCTGATCTGTGCAGACTTGCAGTCAGAAATTTTTAAAAACAATAAGAACGCACAAAAGATAATCATCAAAACTACACCGTGGGCCATAAAAAACGTGGCACTTTCAATATCTTCACCGATTATTGACCCATTTTCAAAATTCTTTCATTGTCACACTGTGCAGACAATTTGCAATAATGTAATTATTATACATTCTACCAATGTGTTTCTACACTACCTTGTAAAATACAAATGTAAGCAAAAGCTAACGACAGTAACAAAAAACGTACCGGTAAATGAAACAACACTTCAGACCAACACTGCGATATATGATCTGTATGACACTGGCCTGTGTTAGACCCACACAATCTAGTGACATACAAACCATTCACTGCAATGTTAGTCTAAAGTGTTTTTTTAATTTTACCAAAATGTTTGTTTGTTATTAGCGTTATGTATGCATATTTCATTGATATTTCGCAAGGTAGTGTAGAAACGCATTTACGGTGTGGTGGGATATGTAATAATCACGTTATTGCAAATTGTTTAATGTGTGTGCGGGTTAAAGAATTTTAAAAATTGATTAATAACTGGCGAAGATATGGACAAAAGCAAAATGCCACGTTTTTTGGCCCACCCTGTAGATCACGCATGCATTCTTTCTTTAATCTCAGAGTATGCAGTAGAAGCAGTTCTTCAAATAAGTACGAAATCATTCTGGAATTCAAGTCTACCGCCACTGATCTGAATATGGCCGTCGTTTGCTTGTTTGCGTCGGGAGCCACTTGTTCACTGCTGACATGGCCCTTCACGCCACGTCACCTCGTGTCGTCAGCACTAGATCCCTGATCCGATCTAAAAATACGACAGGTGCCCTATCAATTATTCAGCGCTGCACCGTCGCGGTCTCTGACCAGTCGTTAACGGTCTGTGCGTGCACGAGACATCAAGCAATCGTTGAGACATTGCCACACCGATCGCAGCACCCCGAGCTATATAAAACCGCGCTCACGACAAATTGGTTCCGTCGATAAAAGTCCAGTGTTGCGCTTTATCGGGTTCTTCTTTCTCGCTTCACGGAATCCAATCCAATCATACTTTGAACACTGTCATTCGTCCGTTCGTCCGTTGCATTTTACAATAGGCCTACATAGACCCAACTAGCTGATAAAGTGCTGCCTGCGGCATGCTGCAACTATTTACAGTGTAGGAACTCTGAATGATGTTTCCAAGAAGAAATAAAGCAACTCGATAAGTACAAGTAGGTCGAACTGATGTTCAGTCATCGACAGAATACATGTTGCCACTGTTTCTGGGGTACGATATGTCGTTGTCTGTCGTCTGTCTGTCCGTAACGCATGCATTGTGGCTAAACGGTACGTCGTAGGGAGTCGGCAATGGTACTATTGGATAGGGCGACAGCGACTTTATATAGGCAGTCAAAAATAATCACGTTTCTATCTGCAGCGGTTTGGCTGCAATTCTGAATGCAACATTGCTGCCTGCAGCCGTCACCCACCGTATCGTATCCCTATATTGATTCTAGCGTTCGATAAAACAGTGTCACCATGGCGTGAATAAGACTGTGGTCACTCTGGAAAATTGGGAACAGCGGCGGCAGCGGACGCAACGTGATGCGTGGAACAGAGGCGCCGCCGTCGTCGTCGTCGTCACTTGCTGCAGCTGGTCTCTGCACGCGCCGAGCTCCCCCGTTGATGTACGTTGCGTTGAAATACGCCAGAAGCATCTGCAGCTTGTCTGCCTCGTCTACGGCGACGATCGCAAACTTTGAGTTGCGTTAAACGTTGCAAGGAATTTCTGCTCAGGCTTAGTGTGAAAAATTTTCTGATGTGCTGTAGGTGATTTTGTTCTTTGGCTTGGGGGAAAATGTCCGGGCAAGGAAAACATCCGGGGAGAACGTTTGGGGTGACGTGTCCGGGGAGAATGTCCGTCTCGCGTCTTCTCGACCTCACAGCAGCATTCGACACCGTGGACCATGATCTCGTGCTACTGAAGCTCAAGCGTCAGTTAGGCTTGCGTGACTATGTGTTGAAGTGGTTTCACTCGTATCTGTCTGACAGAATATTTCGAGTCGTTTATAACGGTGGCACGTCGTATACCGTTCGCGTCACGTGCTCTGTGCCTCAAGGTTCGGTACTCGGCCCGCGGTTGTTCATCATGTACACTACTGATCTCGAAGAGAAGGCTGATGAGCACGGCGTCAACTATCACGCCTTCGCCGATGATACGCAGTTAAACGAGCGTTGTCGTTGCGATGATACGCCGACTGCTGTTAAAAAACTCAAGTACTGTATCACAGATATCAATCAATAGATGTCAGCACATCGTCTCGAGCAAAATACAGAGAAAACAGAACTCCTGTGACCGGGTTCGAAATATAGCCTGGGAAAACTAGAAAGCCGTCGCCCGGCCATCAAGCTGGGCTTAAATGCTATAGAGCCAAGTGGACATGTACGTGTCCTAGAAGTTATTCTATCGTCTGATTTGAGTTTTGAGAAACATGTCTCAGCCCTATCAGTGCTGCCTGCTTCTTTCATCTCAGACAGAATCGTCGTGTCCGGCAGTCGTTGGATACCGGGTCGGCTAAAACCCTCGTGCAAGCATTTGCGACATCTCGCGTCGACTACTGTAATGCTGTGCTAGCTGAGTCACCGAGAGTCATAACAGACAAGTTGCAGAGAGTGATGAATTCAGCTGCCCGAGTCGTCACTAACAGTGGAAAGTACGACAGCGGTTTATCGCAAATACTGCATAATGAGCTTCACTGGCTTGATGTCGCCAATCGAGTACGACAGTGTTTTTCAACTTTTTGATGCCGCGGAACCCTACACAAACGTGAAGGTCACTCACGGAACCCCATGCATTGATCCGTGAGTCCAGCGACGTATGCAAGGATGAAGCTATAAGCAGTGTTTGAATTGTGAAAAATTAGCTGGAGTTGACCCCCTGTACATAATTTGACAGTGTGTTAAGGGAGCTGAGAAAACAATGGGGGGTTAGCCCCAACCCCCCGGTAATACAAACACTGGCTATATGGTGTCTACGGACTCATTTCCCTAGCAGGGCACTGAGGGAGAGCCGTCATGAAAACGACAAAGCAGACAAAAATGGCCAATATGAAATTTGACCGTATTAGTAGGCAGCAGTATGTTATTGTATTTAACCAAACACGACGGGCGAGGCGGTCGTCGATGGCCGCTTAGCCCCGCCACCAACCCAGAAAATTTATCACGTGGGCGCCCTCGAAAAAAAAACAGGCCTACGTGTCTTTTTAATTTTCTTTAGCTGAGTTTTTAAAGAAATGAATTAACTAAGTAATTGGCCAAACGATTTCGTAACCATAATTCTAATCAATACATTCTTCTTTTCTTCTTCTTTATTTTTGATATTGCCTTGAAATTAAAGTTAAATAATGTCATGCATAAAAAGCTTACGTTATAATATATAGGCCTAAAGTGCAAATAAAATGCCAAAATTTTGCTAACAACAAAAATGATTCAACACAGTAAGTTTACGCAAAAACGCGTAGAAACGCAATTTCAAACAAAAAGTCGACAACGTTGTCTGGCGTGATTTCGCAAGCTAGGTCCAAGTCCGTCGAGGTGGTGGGGTAGGGGGTAAGCTACCCCGGGCCCCGCGACGTTTGCGGGGCCCCGCCGTCGCTCAGAAATACAAAAATACATCAGAATGCACCATTTTGAAAAGAAAAATTCAAAAATTTTCCCCGTAAAAATGTTTTGGGGGCCCCGCGAGAATGTTTCCCCGGGCCCCGCTGTGGCTCTCGACGGGCCTGGCTAGGTCATTTTTGCTGGTCAGCTGCGGAACCCTTGGTAGATGCTCGCGAAACCTTGGGTTCCACGGAACCCCGGTTGAAAATCACTGGAGTACGATTTAAGCTCGCAGTGCTCATGTATCGATGCCTCAACTGCTCCGCCATACTAGATGGACAGTTGCACGCTAACAGCGGACGTCACTGGTCGTCAACATCTGCGGTCTGCCAGTCAGCGGAAGTTAGTCGTGCCGCGCTATCGAATGAACAGTTTCGGTCGTCGACGCTTTGCCGTTGCGGCCGGTCAACTTGGAATTCGCTGCCCGACAGTCTTTGTGACCCAGAACTGAGTCTTGACACTTTCAAACGTTAGGTGAAGACATACTTTTTCGCGAAATATTGATAACAAAATGTATTCAGCGCATTACAGATTTTCTTGAGTATGCGCTATATAAATTTACACCTTACTTACTTACTTACTTACTTATAGACACCTCGACGATGGCTAAGACGCGCGAAGCATTACATGCTGTCGCGCGTAAAAACGGAACTGTGCAGATACCAGTAGCACGCTCGCGACTGAGTTTAA
>Ga0209367_1007559_pt1 | contig 14950 bp, 11 predicted proteins | sample WorMetLIZISLAND2_FD_187412 | JGI IMG/M metagenome (GOLD analysis project Ga0209367, IMG submission 187412) | Marine gutless worms symbiont microbial communities from Max Planck institute for Marine Microbiology, Germany - Olavius geniculatus... ... | reverse complement strand
GGCGCTCGGCACGAGTAAGGGCAAACCCTCAAACACAGGTATATATATATATATAGATAAACAGGTATATTTACGGGGGTGTAGGGGTAACCACGCCCGGGACAGGTATAAGTTTTGAGAATTGGTATATCAGAGTGAACAATCTATTATCAACGACACTCAGAAAATCATCTTGTGTATTTTGAGCTTCTTGCCCAGACGCTGTTTGGCCGTTGCCATCCCTTTCTTCTGCTTCTTTGCTAAAAGACACACGCATATGAATTACGGACTTTCCGTATCATACGTTCATACCATTTACTTACTGACAGTGCGCAGCACCTTGGAGGTGGAGAGCTACTCAGCCTCGCTGCAGCTCCAGAGTCTAGAATCAAATAATTTAATTAATCTTATATAAAAATACGAAGTTCAAGATTTAGTTTGACTTCTGAGTTTGGTCACATAGCCACAAAACTATTATACCTACTACCAAATTTATTAGGTTGCTGAATAAAAAAATGAAGTAGTTCTGCAACAGCTCTTTCTTTCGAGTATTCACTTTTTGGTGTTTTCAGGTCATTATTAACACACCATGAGTGCTAAAAATAATGGTAGGCAATGAATACTCCAGTGATGGTACGAATAGTTTGTGATAAAAAAGTCCAGCGGACAGAGAGACATAAGGGTCAAAGTCATTGCTGATATAACAATCACAAGTATTCAAGCTTTTGAGTTAATGGCGACTCCCCATTCTTGTGGGAAATCCAAAAATGTGACCACCACCACAGAATCAAAACGTCTGATCCAACTGCGATGAAATTTGGCAAGATGACCCCTCATGCAAACTTTCACAGAAATCCATCCACATTTCATAGGGGGGTTCTCGCCAGATGGGCCAAGATATATGCAAACTAGAAATATGGGGCAGAGCCCAACGAGAGGCTGCCCGGCGCCGTAAGTCCGACTGGGGACAGTTAAGAAGTTGAAATTCCATTCGCAGTAAAGTCACGTGCCCGAAGGCAATTGCATTATCCTATACAGCAAGCGCAATGTTGAACTTGGGTGGTTCGAAATGAGACAACAGAACTTTGTTATTTGTGAACCCATGTTCACCATTTTTTTGCATTCAATGTGAAATTGATCGTCATTGAGAACGCCGTTTTCTCTTTATCGATATCTCTATCCATTCTCGAGATATGTGCAATCAAAGTCTAAAGTTGTTCGAAAACGCATGCACTGTCGATTTTAGGTAGGTCGAAATGAGCCCTTATAACTTTTTTGTTAGTGGACAAAAGTTTACCATTTTTTTGTGTTAAACATGGGAGCGGTGGTGGGCAATAACGCCGTTTAAAGTTTGTCGATATCCTGATATCTTCCAGAGATATTCGCAACCAAAGTCCAAACTAGTCTGAAAATGCACGCACTGTCGATTTTGGGTAGGTCAACATGAGCCCCTATAACTTTTTTGTTTGTGGACAAAAGTTCATAATTTTTTTCTGTTCAACATGGAATGAACAGTGCTTAATAACGCCGTTTACCTCTTGTCGACATCTCCATCCATTCCAGAGATATTTGTGGTCAAACTTAAAAGTTGTCCTAAATCTCGGCGAATTTTGGGCGTTTTTTGCCTTCCCAAATTTTAAGAAGGTGGTGCCCCCCAAAATTATTCCCGGTTTAACACCCCCGCTTAGCGGCATATCACATGGTAAAGTTTCATTAGGCTACTTTCTTTAGCTCCAAAGTTATAGAGGTTCATATGCTACATTTTAAGCCAATTTTGACACCCCCTTTGCAAAAAATTGTAAGGAGGACCCCCATCTCCGGTGCGGAGTTGGCTAGCAAGACTTGGACATTCTACACTGTGTTCAGAAAAAAACACCCACTCAAGTTTCTTTTTATATCTCCATGGAAAATGTTCAGATTTCCATAAAATTTTTAGCGAATGTTTAGGAGAAAACTAGTATTCCACCGATGGAAAAGTTAAATATTCTTTGCTACTGGTGACGTCATGCTGACGACATACTTCTGCGTTTGCAAATTATGGGTTTTACTGTTGAAACCAGACATCTGATAAAATGATTGCAGGTCAGCAAGAGTTATGTAGCCGCAAGTTTGTGCTACATGTTTCTGGACAATGGAGTGTTGATTGAATAAAACTTTCTAAATAAAAATAATTGACATGACCGGCAGTTTCAAGCCATTTATCTGATAGCGGGCAAGTGGTCATTTACACAGTGACGCAGTGTGCATACACCTGCCAGCATCAACAAAGTTGAGGATCTTGCACTCAGCCACTAAGATAAACGACGAAAACAGATCACAGTAAAAAATTGTGTTATAGATTAGCATATTTTGGGATCAGTTACTACAATGACCAATTGATGTGCTTTAACACGTCATCAAATGTCTGTCTTCGGCGGTAAAACCCATAATTTACAAACACGGAAATGGTAGCAAAGAATATCTAACTTTTCCATTTTCGGAATACTTGTGTCGTAGTAAACATTCCATAAAAATTTTGTGCAAATCTAAGCATTTTCCATGGAGATATAACAAAAAACGCAAGTAGGTGTTTTTTTTTCTGAACACAATGTATAGCACGTGTAAAAATTTCAGAGTGCAGCACCCCCTAGGGGCTAAGATATGGTATTTCAAAAAAGTCGATTTTCTGGGTACAATTGCACCTCTAAATCTCTGTGGTTAGTGGACCAAAGTTCACCAAACTTTTTGCATTGAACGTGGGAGGAAACGCTGTCTTGCACCAGGTTTTCAGATTTTGGATATCTATCCGTTCCAGAGATATTTGCACTCAAAGTGGGAAAGTGTCCAAAATCGGACCAAATTCAGCATGTTTTTCGCCCCAAAATTTTTTGGGGCCAGACCCCAAATTTTTGGACTGGCACTTATAAATTGAACATGCTACCAAACATGTAGCAAAATTTCGCGGAGATCGGCCCACGGACCTCGAAGATCTCGCGCTGAAAAAATAATAATAAACAGCAGTAAAACATAAGGCCTTCCAGGAACTACCGTTCGGGGCAGCCTAAAAATTCTTCATATACATTATTAAACAGCATAAACACACACAGTAGAGTTGTGTTCTAGGTGCTGATCTCCCCTATGACCCATGAGCCAAGAAAACTCAAACAAAACCCAATGAAATGCACAAAGTTGAGCTTTTTACACAAAACGCAAGTTTTAAAAACACCCTGTACTGTGATAAAAGAAAACTTGAAATAATTCTTGATTAAAGACTGAAATCGCTGTTAAGAAGAAGAAGAAGAAGATTTCGCATAGGCACTAGGCAGCGAAGCTGAACTAGGCCTGTTGCGTGGGAGCTCATCCCCTTGACAGCACTTTAAGCCGGCGAGGGCAGAGCCCAATTAAGCCAGCATACAGCCCAGGTCAGCCGGATGGCCGATGCAAGTTAACAGCTAGCGCCTTTAACCGACTGAGTCAGTATACCTGCAGTCTTGGCCACAGGGTCTACTGTTGCGCAGAACTCGCCGTTTCTTCCCTAGCGATGGCCTTGACCACCGCCAGTACTCATTTTACCATCCCACGGAGAGTAGAAGGCTGAGTCAACCTAGTTGGCTGGCTCCGTACTGTAGATAGTCACCCATCTCAGTACTAACCGGGCCCGGTGTAGAGTAACTTTGTCTCATCCGAGACGCGTTACCAACTACGCCATGCCACTAATCGCTGGACTGCTCTCTTTTCAAACAAAACTACCAATGGAACTGGAGAACTGACCTTTACCCGGACTTGGTAATGGCTGATGGTTGGGTGCTGATGTTTTAGAGCTCATCACTGATGCTGAGACAACCACACACAACAGTAACTGCATTCAGTGCCTATCACTGCTAGATAATGTCCACATCAAATAAATATCCAAAAATTTGTGCAAATTCATGCGTTCAAAAGTTAAAAAACATAAAGTTCAGAATATTGCCCGTAACATGATACTTTGTTACTGGAGAAACAAAACTGAATCTGGATTGTTTTTAGAGGGGTGGGGGTTTGTTGGTGGATTTAACAATTTCAAGTACGAACTGCAAAAATACATTACTGACAATCTGCCGTCACCATTTTCCAATCAAGAAATCTCCTCCTATTAACGTGCAGCAATATATTTTTGCCCAAAACAGTCTGAAATTTTAACCTCTGATTTGACTGGATGAATTTAATGCACCCTTTCAGGCTTGCTGCCACAAAACACACACCTGTCTCCAAAGTTGCTGCTGCACATTAATTACTAATATTATTATCACCACAATGACTAATATTACTATCACCACAATGATCTAAGGACTACTTGTAGCACTGGCTGAGAGGTTGATATTCAAAGCAGTGGTCAGTTGTGCTGTGGAGTCTGCTGCAAGACATGTCTTCTTGGCAGGCTTCGGTTTCCTCTTAACGTACAGTCGTTTACGAGGCTAGAACAAACGATGATAAACGTATAATTAGATCCCGATAAACATAGCCTGTGGAGCATACACAAAACTAGCAACATTGCTGTCAGCAAACAAATTACTGTAGTCAAACATCCGGTCGACAATCAGTCCGAAATATTACTCACTTGAAGCATACATTTTTGACTTCTACGATCGTCCGTTAATACATCAATGTTACAAGGACAGGCACAACTCCCACAATCACCATACTCAATCTGTGCCAGCTTTGACTGTCAAGGTGACAACTAACTGCTGCAGATGGCCAGAATTTCACACTCCACAGTTGTTTCATACAATACTACTGCTCTGCAAGTGCAAGCAATTTTTTCCATACCTGTATTCTTGCACATATCTCTGTATCGTGGTCTATATCTGTCACATTCATGCACCCAGCTTATACCATTCCGTGGAGGACTTACATGCCATTTGACAGGTACACTAGTGGAGTGCGATGACACACTGTGTTAGATGGGTGTCCCTGGCCCCAGGAAAAGGAAAAATTTGAGAGCCAAACCCTTAGCCAAAACATGCAATATCAAAACATGCAACTGCCACCAAGCACATACAAACAAGGAGTTGGGCGGACTTGCCCAGCACTGCAAACAGCCACCTGCCACAGGACAACTACAAACGAGAAGTTAGCAATTACGCCTTTTGCCAAATTACTCTGGTCGATGCTAACCCTTAACCAATTTGGTTTTCTAATCAGATGAATACAGTTGATTTGATCATACCGGCATGCTGGACAGTTTAGCAGCAGCAGCAGCAAGGCTGTTCTCAACACTCTCACGTTTCACTCCCTGCCTCTGGGGACGCACGGGCTTCGGCAGAGTTGGAGCCACGCGGGCTGCAGCAGAATACAACCAAGACAGATACCAGCACCGAGAAGAACACAAATAATTGAGCTGAGTACATGATACCCTTCAATGAGAACTGACTGTATGAACACCAATCAACAAATAAGTCTACTACTCTCACTGATTTGGTTAGACTCAACACAAAAACCACTTCATTAAACCAAAAACGCCGATCAACACGACTTCATTGTACTTAAAATTTGAGCGGTGAATTTCCTCACTCAAATTTACACGCAACTTTTAAATGGCAAGCCAGTCTAGCATAATCCTCATGCTAAACGCCAAGTTGCACCAGTTTACGTAACTGTTATAAAGTGCTAATTGGCTTAATCAAAATGTTAATTTGTCAATATTTATTAATCTTCCTGTTTCCAGTCTTATCTTTATACGGTAAAAATAAAGTTTAAAGTGGACAAATGTGATGAAGCTGTGACGTCAAAGACAACTATTAGCGTCAATGTAGCGTTCGACAAAATTTGAATGCTCGCAGCATCGATAGAGCATGGTACCAGGTGAAAAGACTTCGCTTGCATTTCACGATGTCGCTGTCGTACAGGAAGTAGGCAGACTGTATGCCCTTTCCATTGCACCAATTGCCGACAGATTCCAACTTTCGCTTCCGGAATGCAAGCAAGTTCCCCTCTCTGAGCGTGCGCTGCATCGACGCTATGGCCAGCTCATGGCGTGAAACTTTCTCGCACGCTGCAGTACATGCTATAAACAAAGTGTAGTAGGTGACGTCATCATTTCGTTCGCACATTATTTTTATCGAAATTTGTGTAAAGCAATGTTTTTATTTCAACTGATCAGCATATTATTAGTTAGCATTACATTCTACACATATTTAATTATTTAGCCAATGTCGTTTTTTTGTGCGACTTGGCCTTCAAGCAATAACTTGCATGTGAAATTATAAATTATAAGCATAGAAAATATCCACTCAGAAGATGCCTTACACTAGACCACTTTATGGTAAATTGTGAACCTTTTTCAGCAGTATCTGCCTGATTGAGGATATGAGTAGAATTAACTGATTGGAGTTTGAATGGTGTTCATACAATCGGCGTTGAGACTTTATGGCCCAACAAAAGCTAAAAGAATGACACCAACAACACTCATACCTCCTGGATTCCAGGACTCATCGCGCTTCTCAACAACTCTTGACATCGACTCCTCCTCGTTGTCAGACAAGTCAAGTGATGGGTAAACTGCAAACATAACACATACACAATTATAAAGTTTCTCCATAAGGCTGTCAATGCAATTAAACTGTCTGGAAAAACATGTCTCTTGAATGACCTATAATGTGCCGAGCGGGAGGCAAACTCTACTCACTCACTCTGTATACCAATCTCCAACACTGAAACTCTTATACTTTGTAAACATAAAGTCCTTCCTGAACCTAAGGCCAATTAATGGTGATGTGCCCATGTGTCTGACAATGACATCGTGGATTAAAAAAGTAGGCAGGGCAGGAAGTTGCTTCAGACAGAGAAAACTATGGCTGCTCAAAATTTCAATTTTGCCCCTAAATTTCCATAAAATAGAGTTTTCGGACGTAAATTTTGCACTATCAGATGATGATTTTCAAACAAAAAAAAGAATTTTACGACAGTCAAAAATTTACACAGCGGGGCAACTGCCCACTAACCCCCTCCCACCATAATGCCACTGCCTGAATACTGACCAAACTCGCTGTCCTTGTAGCAAGCCATCAGCTTCTTGTCAATATCGTCCACCTCAGGATATGATGACCGACGACGAAACAACTGAGAGGCCTCAGTGGATGAAGCAGACTGAGTGGTACGAAGGAGAGCAGTGCCAGGCAACAGACGAGAACCACGGCTCATTGACAGCATGCCTTGTATGGCATCACGCATCTTAGGACTACTACAACAATGACAACAACTACAACTACTACTACTGCAGATGCTGCACAGTGGCTTAACTACTGGCCCCGCAGAACCCGCAATGTGGAAGGGCCCGCTGGTCTAGGAGGCCCAAAATTATAATGTTTATTTTTGTTGCAAAGTAAAAACAGAAAAATTTGGTGTTACCAGATGTGGTTATGGGGTGCCATAATGCTCTAAAATAGGTTTTTGGTTGGAGCGCTGCCTCAGACCTCATTGGGGAAGCTAACAGCCCTCCCCCCAGATCTCTTACCTGCATTGAGGGGGCTTACTTTTAAGGGAAGAAAACTTAGAGGAAAAAACAGCACAGATAAAAGGGGGAGGAGACAGGAGATGATGGCAGAAGAGGAGGGAGCGTGAAAAAAAAGAAGGAAGAAGAGAGGGGTTCTGAATGATGTTCTTGCAGGGGGTCCAATATTTGAAGTTACGCCACTGATGCTGTACCCGGAGTCATTATCAACTCCTATATCCATCTCAGTGCAATATTCGCTGTCTTCCATAAAATTACATATCACATATCTTGCTACTGATACTACCACTACTATTACACGACTACAACAACCACTACAACAGCTACTACTACTACTGCTAGTACAGATGATGTACCTGTAGTCGTCATCAACTCTTATATCTGTCTCGGTGCCGTATCCGCTGGCCTCCAGTATATCGGATATGTTGCTGTTGAGTCCTCCGCGTATGACAGGCATTGACAGCCGGCTGGTGTAATCTCCCGTGCTGGTCCCAGTGTGGGATGAATTCATGTCTGAAGTGTGGACGTCCACTGACAGTTGGTGGTCTGGTACAAAGTCGGCCACAGGATGAAATGTGTCAGTGACAACATTGTGATAGCTGGCGGCGTTCGTGCTGTTTAGCATTGACTTATTTACTGCATACAAAAACAAAAATACAGTGCATGGCTAAATATCAGTTACTCTTTCAACCTAAAAAAGATGACACATAATCAAAAAAATAGGTTGACTTTATTGTCAGCTGTTAATCAGCCAACAAAAATCTGTCATGTTACGTAAAATTTGGCCAGTTTTATCAATGGTCAAAATCGGCCAACTACCAGCTAGTTGTGTATTCAGTGATCTGTGCTCACCAAAGAATGTATAATTACCAGGAAGTCGTATCTTGAGTGAGCCGGGTTTCAGCTGTGGTCGAGATGCGGATCTTGACTCATCAACAACTAGATGGTCACTAGAGTCACTCTCCGACCCATCACAATGACTGACATTATCAACACAACACAGAACACCAATCAGCAACATTGCAACAACAACAACAACAACAACAGAGAGATGATCGATGGAGTCACTTTCTCAACCTCCGGCATGAGGACAGTGTTTTGTTGATTTTTAGCTGAAAGTACTTAAGTAATGGCCGAGCTATTGTCATGGTTGTTGTTTATCTGTCCGTCCGTCCATCTGTCTATAACAAATGTACTGTGGCTAACGGGTAGGGCATAAGAGAAAATTTTTCACACAAATAATTAGCCATGGGTGTTGAACTTGGGCATGCAAAATTTCAGCCATCTACTCCAAAAAGAACATTTTCAAATTGGGCAGCGGGAAAAATGTGCGTTTTCAATGAAAAACTGGCCATATTTCAGAAACGATGAGAGATACGACCTAGGTTACTATTAATTACTAACAGGAAGTAACATACGCACTGTCAGATTAGATGTAAATCATTGACCTTGAATAACTTTGAAGGTCACTGACAACCAGTATGGTCGGCTATCGTAGCGATAGCTGGGCTGCTGGTGAAAGCTGTTATCATGAGTTATTAACAACAAAAAGACTGCACAGCTGCTCAAAAACCGACTGTGCCTAAAATTAACAAACCATCATTGTAAGTGCAGAAATTTCCGACAGACAACCAATAATCATCACTGACCCAATGATCTGCTTGTTGGAGACCCTAAGCTTTAGACTGGAGCTGCCGCTGAAAGAAGACCCTTCAATCCACTGAGCATATGAATGCTGGACCACACTGTCATCCTGTCCGTGACTGTCGCTGTAACCTCCCTCACTGGTGGACAGCACTGGGTCATAGTCGACGTCTTCGCAGTAGTTGAAGTCATGGACAGACATCTCGGCAGCAACAATGTGCGACTGGTCAGTCACATCTTCACCCTGCTGCAAAAGTATAAATCCAGATGTAAAAATGTGAAGTCCTTTCCCAAGACACAAGGTGCTAATCTCTGTTTTCGAAGATTTCAGTTAAACACCAGTTCACATTGCAAAACCACAATAAAAGGTTCGTGCATCACACTGTGTAAATGTTTACACTCTGAAACTTATTCATGTGTACTCAGAGAGCATGAAAATTTACAGCTTAAGAATCCACACAAACTAATGTGAACAAATAGATGTAAAAACAGATTGCAGACTAGCTTTATTAGGTCAACTCAGGTAAAAAGGAGTCAACTTAGAACACAAATTTATGCCAAGATACAGTAGATGTTTACTGCAAAATCATACAAATCTACAAAGAGTAAAAAAATCAATATCTGAAGATTTTAAAAACATAGAATTTGAAAATCTGAAGATATACCTCATCACTTAGCAAATACTGATCTACAGTGTACTGGCTGATATCTGGTTGATTGGAAACACTGATCGGTTGTGGTGGCGGTGGTGAATTAACTGACGAAGGTAGGAGTCTTGAGCCTGGCAGTTTCTTGGGTGAAAGAGCCACTGCTGTCGTCGCTGCCACGTGCAAGCGTTGGGTACGTGGATTTTTCCCGACAACTGACGACGAAGCATCAGTCACTGAGGAGGTCTTGCTGTCTTCCATCAGAACTGCACGTTCTGTCGGATTCTGAGTTACACAGCAATTGCTTGATAGAGCTGCATTTACAGACACGAGTACGAGTACGGGTTTCAGTTTACGAGCGAATACTCTGTGAATAAATCAACATTTCACTACATCGTTCATAATTTTAATAATTGCGCATTTCTATCAATGAACAATTCAACAATGACGTGATGTCGCTATGCGTCATAGCTTGTAGAAAATAAATTAATAATATTTATGTGCCGTTTACTTCACGGGTAACCCGTACTACTCGTATCAATGTGAATGCCACCATTGAATACGGGCAAACTAGTGTTTACTGGAAACCGTATACAGGTACCTCAACTCATGTCTATGTGAATGCGGCCTTACTGGCAGTCGACTTGTCAATGAACGTCAAAAATAATTCAAAAGCATACAAAAACATAATAACGGATTCATTACACTTACAGAGAATAAGAAGTTTTGACACTACTAGTTTCTGTAATTGTTAAACTGGCCCATAGTTCTGGAGTCGGACTCCAGATTCAGTCAGCTACCAAACAAATGACTTTTTAAGCAGAAAATTACAAACCAGATGCCCTTCTTTTCGGTGATCTAAATCAGCAGTGTTATAATTACTGATAAAACAAAGCTTTAACACAAAAACAGCATCACATCATTGACAGACAGCAGTGGTACACAAACGGTGCACACTGTTCTTCAGCCGAGAAGCACTGAGGTTCATGGTACACGACCCAAGTTCTCTGCCAAAGTTTCTAGTAACAGAAACTGGTACCAGTTGCTCACCGACAGCAGATTTTGCTGGTATCAGAAACATGGATGGAGTAGACCATGTACCAGGTACGATTCTTCAACAAAAATTTGAAATCATGCAAATCAACTGGTTAGGAGCTCAGCTTGTGTAACAGAAACACAGAACACAGAAAAGACCAATGGTCACAAAATCAACACCGACTTACCAGAAAATTCCTGAGCTCCTTCTGCAGGTCTTTGAGCAACTTCCTCGGCTGAATCGTTGGCGGAATTAGTAAATGCTTAGGAATCTGTACACACAACAAAACTCTCTTACTTATTTATTCATATGATTAACAGCTTCCTATAGCATGATGCACAGACCTATTATAGACTTGCAATTGTATAGATACTCAGCAACTGAGCCCACCTATTCAAAAAATTCCTCAAACAAATATAAAAAATGAGTGTATTCAATATCAGGAACCCATGAAGAATCCTGATGTAGGGGTGTGCAGAAAACTGAAAGTCAGTTCAGTTATGGTTTTCAAAATCAAACCATGCAGAATTATCAATCTGGTTAAGTCGGTTTTCCATAGCATTTGCAAAACTGCCCAATCGACTCTACACATGAAAAGGTAGCTTGCTAATATTGCTTCGAAAAACTGACTGAATGGAACTATAAACTGCGCAAATTTTGGATATTTTTAAAACCAAAATGCTTCCGGTTTTCAGCACACCCATAATACAGTATAATAGCAGCAATATAATAACTGAGCAAGTCTGTCAAGGTTTGCTTGAGGCTAATTATTAGCTGCAGTATCATGCACACAACAAAATGCAAAACCCCATGTAACCTTGACCTTTGACCTTGATATTCAATACACTTCTAAGAGGATGTCAAGGTACATTTCATGCAAAATTCCATCAAACTAAGTGCAGTGGTTCATGAGTTATTGTGCTGATGGAGAAACAAAAACTTCGCAATTGATGCTAAAAGCAACAGTCGTCCATCACTTCCACGAGCAGTAATCATCTGGCATGTATTCTAACTGCATAAACACGTGACATCAGAAGCTCTTACCACAGCGTCTTTCCTGTGAAGCCAAGACCGCATGGACGTACACATTGCTTTGGCACCATCAACAATGTGCTGTGCGGCCTTCAAGTCTCGAGCATTGCATTCTACAAGAGACATACACAGCAAGGTCAACCTGCAATTACTGCCATTATTATTAACCCTGGAATAAACTCAACGCCAGTCAGTTATCTCTGCTGTGATTCGCCAAAACCTCCGAACTAAACAGAATAGTAAATGATGAAAAATGAAATAAAATACAGAGTGGACCAATAAAAAAAGTGGAACTTTACTTTTGGCCATATTGTCGCCAATTATTGACCGATTTTAAAAACTTTTTCACTGGCACACTCTACCGATAATTTGCAATAATGTGATTATTATATATCCCACCACACCATAAATGCATCTTGACACTACCTTATAAAACATAAATGTAAGAAAACCTAACGATAATAACAAACATTTAAGTAAATGAAAAAAACACTTCAGACCAACATTGCGGTGAATGATCCGTATGACACCAGACTATGTTAAACCCACACAGTCTAGTATTATACAGATCATTCAATACAATGTTGATCTGAAGTGTTTTTTTTCAATTCTACCAAAATGTTTGTTTGTTAGTATCGTTATACACACATATTTCATTCATATTTCACAAAGTAGTGTATAAATGCATTTATGGTGTGGTGGAATATATAATAACCACATTATTGCAAACTGTCTGCAGAGTGTGTCAGTGAAAGAATTTTGAAAATCGGTCAATAATTGGCGAAGATATGGACAAAAGTAAAGTGCCATGTTTTTTATGGCCCACCCTGTAGTAATACTACAACTACAATTACTACTGGTATTTCCAATACTGCAACTGCTGCTGCTGCTCCTGCTGCTACTGTTACTAACTTACTACTATTACTACTCTACTACAAACTCATAATACCTTTGAGATACAGCAGGATATATTCTGCAGTGTACCAATGGAGCGGCTCGTAGTAAGGAAACATGTATTTGTCCGGTGTCTTCACTCGCCTCTCCAGTTCATACACTCTTGACATACACGCACAGTCGCATACATTATACGTACAGGTATAATTAGAGCTGCAGAAACTATTGATCAATTAAAAACAATCAATCATTAGAAAGTCTACAATGAAAATTCCTTTCAATCGATTAAAACTCAAACAAAAGTTTGGACTTATCAACATCAGTAATGTTACTACTCTGCACATTTTGCACAGAATATAAAACATCATGATTTGCAGTGTTGGTGCCACTGCATCTGGACTACACATAGAGGGATGGCCAGGCTGAGTTATGACAACTGACACAGAAGCAGCAGATATCACAGTTAAAGGCCAATGAAGAGGCAATGGGCTGCTATAGCGAAGGGCCGCCATAGCGAGGTTTGGACTAAAGTTCATGTCGACAGACGTGTCATTACGCTTTACATTCACATTCACCAGGGGCGACAATTTCATGTGTAATTTAGCACAATTTTGTGCTTAACATAAAATTACAGTTCTCGCCTCCACTTACGGTTAACATTAGGCTTGGGGTTTGGGTTTAGAATTAGGGATCGGGCTAGCCTGCTAGGGTTAGCATTTTTCAAAGACTTACGTGACAAAAATGCACACCATAAATTAATGTACAATATGGACAGACGAATCATTACACAACATTCACATTCACCAGGAGGTGACAATTTCACGTGTAATATAGTACAATTTTGTGCTTAATATTAAAATTACGATTTTCATTTACAAAGATAAAGGTTAGGGTTAGGGTTTAGGATTAGGGTTAGTGTTAGGGTTAGCAATCGGGTTAGGGTTAGCATTTTTGAAAGACTGATGTGACAGTAATGCACAACATAAATTAGTGTACAATATAGGTAGTAAGTTCGACGGCGGTGCATGTGCCTATAAAAATTGCCAACGGCTACCCGTGACGGTCTCTTGGACCTGAGGAGCTAATTGGTGCACTGGTGATCCGTAAAGCTACGGCCAAGCAAAAGCCGTGTCCGTCGTGAGACGGGGCGGCCCCTCGCTATGGCGGCCCTAAGCCCAATGGAGAAACTGCGTACAAAGTTACCACCAAAGACAAGAGAGGTGACTGGCATTTATATAGCACAAGACTGAGTAACAGAGCCTATACTGCCACTACTAACTATGCCTGATCACATAGGAATGGCCAAGCTGAGTTGGCTAGCAGACCACTAAGAGAAGCAATGAATACCGTAGCTGAAGGCCGATGGAGAGACTGTGTAAGAAGTTGCCACCAAAGACCAGTGAGTCAACTGGTGTTGACACGGCGTGAATCCAGCCAGCAGGAATAAACACTGTCTGACCTTGCCTTATCACAGCCCTGCATAATGACAACATCGGACTAGACATGGTAAACGGACCTGAATACATAAGTCATACAGCCTGAGGACACTGACAGCATAACGACCACCATATGTTTCACTAACATTATCAATGCATTACAATAAAACAGTGCAAAGATTTCAACTTGATGCAGTTGTCAGCACCACCAATGACTAAAGGCAAAACTACGCTCATTTAATATTACCTTTATGGGTATCTATTTATTTATTTTTAAAAATCATACACACGGTACAAAAATACAGACAAAAGCAAGCAGTGGTGTAGACTCAAGTCCTTATTTTTCAGGACTCGGACTCAGACTTGGACCTTAAGATAACGTCACGTGACCGCAAAAGGTCAAGGTCTTGACCCCAATATCTGTGGGGTCCAATATCTCCGTAACAGTTTAAGATAGATGCATGGTTACAATGGACCACCAATAGGAAACCGCATATGCCGAGTCCAATGATCACGTGACCGAAAAAGGTCAAACTCGTGACACCAAAATATTTAAGGTTTAGTGTCTTCATGGCCATGGAAAGCAGATGGTTTATAATTAACCATCCACATAAAAACTTTGTTATTGTAATAAAACAGCAAATATAAATGTGCAAAACATCAGTTTATACACCTGTTAACGGCAACATGCAATGAGTGACACATCAAAAACAGCAAAAATCAGAAAAAGGTGATATTATTCAACAGCACATTGACAGTTAGACGATGTGATGGTAAGTGATATCACCTTTTTCTGATTTTTGTTGTTTTAGAT
>Ga0209367_1007556_pt1 | contig 14952 bp, 8 predicted proteins | sample WorMetLIZISLAND2_FD_187412 | JGI IMG/M metagenome (GOLD analysis project Ga0209367, IMG submission 187412) | Marine gutless worms symbiont microbial communities from Max Planck institute for Marine Microbiology, Germany - Olavius geniculatus... ... | reverse complement strand
AGGGGGCACCACCGTCACTCAAAAATATAAAGTACACCAGACTACGCCATTTAAAAAAATTCAAAAAATTTTCTCTGCAGAGGCCCCCCACAAGAATGTTTCCACAGGCCCCGCTGTGGCTCTCGACATCCCTGGTGTTAAGGTTTAGCCAGAGTGATAACCACTCCAGATCCACTGCTATTTCTAACTTTTAAACTCCCTTGGAAACTCCTACCGAGAGTTAAAAAATAGTAAATTATCCCAAGATCAGCTCTAAAAGAGCCGATATAATAGTGAGGTCCTACCAGCCTGACTGTTGTCAAAGATGCGCAGATCGCAGGTAAGGTTGTCATCTTTACCACCGTACAAGTAGTTAGCAATAACGCCGGAATCCCACGCCACGAACACCATGCCATGTGGAAGACAGTCTATGGTGATCTGTGCCGGTAGGCAGACCGTACCCGCATGGCCCTGGCCTCCATCCTGATCAGCGTAGCTCCAGTCACCACGACGAATCACTCGCAGACCTGGTTGCATCTTAATTCGATCTCAACCTCTCACAGACCTATTAACAGAAACAAGGCACTAATTAGTTTCTGTCACAAATTCTCTGTTTCGGGACGTCTAGGGTCAGCCATCATAGGTCGGCTAGAATCTGCGCAAAATCATTTCCAAAGCACTGCCCAAAAAACTCCCGCATCAACTGGCACTCAACATGCCGTGAAGTTCCCGCTAAAAATATAATAATTTGAGTATATAATCTGAGCAACATTAGTAGCTAACACACCGTTTCAGTTTTTCTTACGAAAAAAAACGAAAGTTATTCCAAAAGACAACAATAAATAAACATAAACAAACGCAGGAAATTCCACGCGAAAGTCATGACGTCATGATGCCTGGCAAAGGGGGCGTGGCATTTTGTGCGTAGATGTCAATTTCACGTGGTACGAACACGAATTTGGCTATTTGTGTTTCGATATAAAAGCAAAAAGTGCTTGAATTACAATGCGTTGCTATACCAAAATTTTTCTATTAGAATGTTGTCGACTGAACGTGATGAAATGCCTGAAATGTATTGCATTGTCCGTGTTTACTCACTGTTTTACTTAACAGAAGCAAGGGGTGTATAGTCCAGCATCGATCATTGAATAAAATCTGCTTTTATTACTGTCAGTACTAAATACGTTTTTAAGATTGGTCCATAAGTTAATACAGTTTCTTTTTGATAACAAGGAGAAGAGAGAGATGAACATAATTATTCAGGGTGTTGATTACTTTTGCTTGCAGTGAGGGTAGCACTAATTGCTGAATCGGCGCCTTTTTTGGGCCTCATAGTTTGCAAAAATGACATTGTTGTGCAAAAGCCTTACTGAATAAGCCACATGAATGTCACTTTTTGTTTGTCATATGAGTTATTTTTGTTGTGCGAAAGCCTTACTGAATAAGCCACACTTTTGAATAGTTAGGCTTACTGTTTCTGGTAGCCATGGCGCACAGCATCATATTCAGTATCTGAAGTTGATTGCTATTGTTTGCTATTGCTATTGAACTCCGCTGTTAACGTCGGCTATGTTTCTGGTGTGTATGCAAGTTCGCAGGGTGTGCAAGAGCTGCTCTGTACCAACAACAATGTCTTCAACATTTGCAAACTCCACACCGGCAATGGTAACTGAAGGGCATGCAACAGTTTTCTTGCCGCCTTCAGTGTTCTACAATCCAGTACAGGAGTTCAACCGAGATCTCACAATTGCAGTCATCACCGAACACGTTCGCGAGTTTTCTTGTTCGGAAAAACCGGAACTGCTGCGGAAGCGCGGTGGTGATAAAGTTTCCGAATCTAATCTAGACAGTGTTGACGAGCCAGTTTCAAATCTCTGTTCAAAAGACGGTGCGGAAAACAAAGCAAAAGTCACCGATGGCAACAACGGAATACGGATACTTGAAGGGCTTGCGGCTTCTGGACTGCGTTCTGTGAGATTTGCTCTAGAAGTGCCGCTAGTTCATGAAGTGGTCGCCAACGATTTTGACAAAACCGCCGTTGAATATATCCGTCGCAATGCTGCCCACAATAATGTCGAGCATCTGATTACCGCCAGCTGCAGTGATGCAGCAATGCTCATGTACACAAGTCGGCGACGGTCAGATTGTTTTGATGTGGTCGATCTGGACCCCTACGGTTCTCCGGCTTCGTTTCTTGATTCTGCAGTTCAGTGTGTCTCGGATGGCGGTTTACTGTGTGTGACGTGTACAGACATGGCTGTTTTGTGTGGTAATGCAGCAGAAACGTGTCGAGCAAAATACGGAGCCGTGTCACTGCGGGTGCCATACTGTCACGAGATGGCTCTGCGGATTATTTTGCAAAGCATTGCCGGGCATGCCGCCCGCTACCAGCGTTTTATCGAACCGCTTCTGTCGATCAGCGCTGATTTTTATATCCGTGTATTTGTTCGCATCCGAACCGGGCAGAGCCAAGTAAAGGAACTGGCAACGAAGCTGGCGAATGTGTACCACTGTCGATCATGTGGTGCTTTCTCCTTGCAGCCGTTGATGATAAAAAACCGAAATCTGTTCATGGTTGGATCGGGTCCTCCCGTTGGCCAGATTTGTGATCACTGTGGCGGGAGACATGCATTCTGTGGCCCCATATGGGCCGCTGCGATTCATGACGTCGATTTTGTCCGGCGAGTGCGCAAGAGTGTGCTAAATGATGACAGTTTGTTTCCAAACACCAGACAACGAATCAATGGCATTCTGACCGTAGTTTCAGAGGAATTGGAGGATCAGCCTTTATACTATGTTGGAGATGCCCTCTGCAGCATTTTGCACTGCACTTCTCCAGGTTTCATCCCTTTGAGGTACACATGCTGTCTTGTAATAAATCCTAGCTAATCTGACACTTGAGTTTGATGTAACATTTGTTCTTTTTTATAACATTTTTACTTCTTTTGGTAATGTATGTGTATATGCTCAATTTCAGTACATAGTGAAGAGTTAAAAGAAGTATAATTTTGCCGTACTGATTCATACTTTGTCGGTCAGTAGTTATATCAGAAACTAGAAAGCACGAGATGTGCAATGATCTGGATATGTTTTTTATGATTATCGTACGTCAGCACCAAGATTTCACCATTTGTTTTGTTGCCTATGTTTTAACCGTTTAAAAGGTTTCTGTGTTAGTTTATCCAGGTCTGTAGCCAGGCTTTTGCAAAGGGGGTTTAATTTCTCTACTGGCAAAGGTAGACTTCTGCTTAATATGTTAATCCATATAATCTTCCCAGCTAGGTCTGGGACAGAGTTCTTGCTGAAAATGAATTTGGCTCTCTCACTTTCGCTTTGTTGTCATCTTACTCCCTATTTCAGCTGTAATCGGCCACCTTTAGTCCAGATGCAGGGTTGGGGGAAAACTGTAAGTCTGATTCTGAGTGAATTTGGGGGCAGAGCCTTAGCCACACAAGCATTTTCATGCATTTCAAGTTCTTGTAGTGGCTTACTTGACACTGAATTAAGCTCATTGTTTAATCGTGTGTTGTAGACGAGTGAGTTGCAGCATGCTTGTATTTGTTGCTGTAGGTCTGCCCTGTTGCATGCTGGATACAGAGTTTCTCTTTCACATGCTCATAGAAGTTCCATCAAAACCGACGCACCAGCCTCTATCATATGGGTAAGTGTGTTTTGTTTGCATAATGAGATTTCAGATTGTGTTGAGAGTTGGTTAATTATCTTGCACTGTTTCTATCACAGTATTTAGTTGGATAGTTAGTATTAAAGCATGTGTTTTTTTACAGATATCCGTCACTGCACTCTATTGTTATCCATTAGACTTTTGGTTCTGATTTTTTTCGATTTTATTAAGATTTCTGCCTATAGTTATTTTAATGTTTTCATATTTCTGTTGTTTTTTTTGCTGCCTTGGTGTTGGTCATATACTAAGATGGTTTACCCATCTCTGCAGATAGTCAGTTATCTGAGTATATTTAGTAACCACTTGAATTTGGGGATTTTTAGCTCCAAATGTATCATTTTTGGACCAATATTTGCTGACAAGAAGATAATTTTTTGACAGCCAAAAATTGTTAGGGGCTCACCCACAATTATCCCTGCTTCATTTGCCATTACAATGCCACTGATGGTATATCATTGCAGGACGTGATGCGTTGCTGGGTGCGTGATCATCCAGTCAATGAAAGTCGACTGAAGGATGGCTCACCGGCAAAGTCAATCCTCACCAAGCCCCCTCAGCTCAACGCCTGCTTCGATGCTCACCCCGATGCCAATCCACCGTCACGAGCCAAGGGTTTGGTGCGCTGGCAGATGAACCCTGACCGTGACTGGGGTCCCAAGCCACGAGCCGTCAAGGGGTCCAGTGGCAAGGACACTTCAGTGGAGGTGCGACGACTGAAGGGCGCGAAGAAAGCCGATGAAACCAGAGCCAAGCGAAAAGCCAACGTATGATATGAATCCATTGACCTGTTATTATTATTATTATCGTTAACCCGCTCACTGTCTGACAACCTTTCTGTTGGAGATACTCGTTTTGCCATATTTTAGTAGGTAGGCAAGTCAGTAAGTAGGCCTGATAATTAATATAGCACATCAAGTCATTAACTATAAATAACCTCGAACGTCTTGTTGTAGTGGAACATGATAAGATGTGTATGCACGCTTCAAATTTTATGGAATTTGTGGAGTTTATTTCTGCAGTTTATTTCTACCTGTTGAACAAAACATATATTTATAAGGTTCCGCATGATAAACTGGAGTCGTATTTAGTGGATTTATGCCTGTCCCCCTGAGAGGAAGAAATGACAGTTTAGGAGAACAAGCACCGAACTTGCGTAAGAAAAAGTTCCATGGTTTTTATTTCTATTCATTACATGGCAACAGCTAAATTTGCAGTTGCATGTTTTATCTGGGATTCCCCTTGATTTTCGCCTTCTTTTTGTGGTTAGGGACCCCTCCCCATCTAACACAACGTATCAGTGTGTTTTTGTGTACCTGCCAAATGGCATCAAAATCTGTCAAATGGGTTATGCAGAGTGTATGAGTGTGACAGACAGACGACAGGCAGACAGAAAAAGCTACTGAGAAATGCGTTTAACTATAGGAGGCGGAACCGCTTGCACCAGAGTGATTCTGTCTAAAGAATTAATTGTGAGAGCAGGGAGGGAGTTGTCGTTTTACCTAACGTAAAATATTTTTAAATTATTAATTGTACGCCTCAGTGATTCACGATGTGTGGGTGTGTGTGACTGTGTGACTTTCAGAACAATCTCAAACGGTACCCGTGCAAGAGGTTTCGCGAAGGTCTGTGTCAACTGGGTGACCAGTGTCGATACTCGCATGATGTTGATGATGATGCAACTGCTGTTACTGAGACTGACGTCAGCTCTTCCACATTATTACAATGATGCTTAGACTGCTGCCTCCTCAGTCTGGCGGCTTTCATTGGATTTGTCCAGTGCCCAATCTTTGTGACATTTCTTTGTAGGCGTAGCCAGTAATTTGTCTTAGGGACACTCCTGAGAACCTCTCCATCCCCACCTCTCCTTTGCACTTTCTTTCTTTCCCCCCAAATCCAACTAGGGGGTCTGGATGTCGTTTATGTAAGCTGGTCTGGGGACTGCAATTAAACACATTTTGGGTTCTCAAAACGCATTTCACAGCAACATTTTTTGATCGTTTATGTGCAATGTGAAAGACTGTTGAGTGCATTTTAGAGGTGGGCGATATGGAACACAGATCCAATTCAGTTTTTGATGCTATACCAATTTTGAGATCTTGGGGGAGTATTTCCCCAGTGTCACCCTGACTATGCCTATTTGTTTCATTTGGGAGATAGTGCGTGGCTGTTTGACACTCTGAAAACTGGACTTTTACTTGGAATTTACTGGTATTTTGTGGCCATTTTACTCCGTCCCTCTGTTTGTATCGTGCAGGCTGTTAATGTTAACTCAAATGTCAAAAAGAAAAAGGTGTAGAAAACCTGGAAAATGAAAATTAGCGTGAACTTTGCCCAGGGTAGGAATAACTGATGTGTGAGTTTTTAGCTGACAAGGTCAAAGGTTCGGTATATGGTTTGGACTGCGCAGTTTTAGATGGACGGGTGGCTGCATATGTCAGCACCTGGCTGACATATTTTTTAGTTGTTATTATTATTCATTATTATTATGGTGGTGTAACGTCAGGTTCAAAAGCAAAGCAACGTTACTCTTGAGATGTGGTTTGAATACTGGGAATGGTGATGATTATTATTTCACAATATTTGACAGACTTGTCACATAGCCTATCTTAAACTGGTCTGCATTGTTTAATGACAGTAATTGTATTGTTCGAGCTCGGATTACGCAAAAAGGTTGAGATTTGTATTTAGACCTCTGCAGGGTCTTTAATATGTTACTTGGCCCGATGGCCCATTCACTTTTCACTAGGCCTGGCCCATTTCTAGGCTCTGTAGTCAATCTGTTGTCTTCTTGGTCCATTCCAAATACTGCTGCCTATAAGTTCGTATGTCCCTTGTATAAGATATTTTTTTCACGATTTTGCCGGTCTCCAAGGTTGGAAAAAACTAAGTCCTGAGGTCTTTTTAAAGGATTTTTAGGTTTTAGTGTAGAAAGAAGACTGGACACAAATTTTAAGACCCAGAAAAAACATTCTATACACCACTCTGTAGGCTATAGTATATGTTACATTGTTAAAGTTTAATGAATCGACATGATGTCAGAAGTCAGAAATCACGATCAGAATACACGCATGAAATTCTATACAATTTGTACCATTAATTGTGCAACAGATAAAAAACCTTTTAAAAATGTAACATTTGGACTTTCGAGGTTTTTAAAAATCTACGTTTTTGCTGTGCACTTTTCCAGCCCTGTATATCTCGTTGTACCTGTTAGCCTTAGTGCATATTTGTGTCTCGTAAAGCCCAAATTCCATTATGATGACTTTGCGCCAAAGTCGCGGACTTGTCGCGGACACAAAATCATGAAAGTCCGCGACACAAATCACGTCGCTGACTTTCATGATTTGTGTCCGCGACAGTCACTTTGTCGCGGACTTTGTTGCAAACATCTCGACATGTCGAGATGGTTTGTGTCCGCGACTTTACCCACGGCGAAGTTTCGGTGAAAGTCAGCGTAATGGAATTTGAGCGCGTGGCCAGCTGAGTAAACCATGCATGCATGCATTCATGCATTCATTCATTTCTTTAGTACAACAAATGTTAAAACACATTTGTTGTTACAAATAATACACACATATTGCGATTATGTTAACAAGTAAGTAAGTAAGCAGCTCGATCAATTAGGCCTACGTTATTTTACCGAGCAACGAATCGCATTCAGTGATTTTAGAGACAATTAAAGACGTATGACACTATCGTTTGGGTAATGGGTAGGCCTAATTGGGTGTAGGCCTAATAGCCGTGCGGGATGAGCACTGCCAGTTAGCAGTCGGAGCAATTAAATGCATAGCGTGACTGACATATCGAGTCGATTGAGACTGAACTGAATAGCGACATGCCGCCATGACATCTTAATGCATGATGCAGCCACTATAGGCTATAGTATTTACGTATCGTTTAGTTGTCACCAATTCAGCTACCGTACTTCGTGTGTGGTCCAAGGCAACAACCAACTAGCCTGCCCAGAATTATTGTCCAGTCGTTGGTATAGAGGGCGCTGATTTTGTTCCTGCAGCTATCGTTCATTGCAGAGACGAGGATAGACAGTCAGCGACAGCATCAGAGGCTTGAATACTTCGATCAACTATGACTGCACATAGGTGGTACCTTAACGGACAAGACACGGCAAAATTTGGTAAGCTAAACTGCGCATAGCCTTGTTATTAAGTGACTATTTGTAACACTGAATCATGGATGCAACTAGAAATATGCCTCGGTGTTTTTCCAGGCAGACGTTAAGTGAGGTGAGGTGAGAAGCTGAATGGTCATTTGATGGCTAGTCAGCCTATGTAAGGAACATTCGTACAAAGTAAATTCTTGCATAAAGCTGACTGAGTAAACGTCGAGTAAATTGTGTTGTAGTTGTAGAATGTTTTACTGTGACGGCAGTGAACAGTTTACTGCTTTCTCCAGCCTAATTCCGTGACTAAAGTGATAGAAATGTAGCATTCAGACAGTTGTTTTAATTAAATACACCATGTCTCACAAACGTGCCACTTTTATTTATTGAATAACTCCGCAAAACATTGGCCGATTTTAATCATTTTGGCCATGCCACATCACCATAATACTGTTGCTACACTACCTTAAGAAATTCATAAGTCATAGTTTGACCATTTACAACAATGACTTTATACCGGGTAGTGCATTCTTTGGTTCAGAAAATCACTAAGACCACAAAATCATTCTTTGAAGTTATTTAACGTGCTGTTGGCAAGTGGCGTCAACGTCTACCGCTTGCGTTCGTGCTGGATGAGGATATATTGAGCACATGCTGTAACAAAGATGACGTGATGCGTCAAGTGTGACTTTTTGAGAGACAATAACTGTTACTAACTTACTAGTGTTTGTCGCTATTCAGTTAATCACTTCTGCGCAGACGCATGCGCTATCCATTATGAATTCATTGTTGTAAACGGCCAAATTAAGACTTCTGAATTTCACAAGTTAGTGGTTGCAACAGTATTTAGGTGAGGTAGGCTAAACTACAGTCATTTACAGTTTCTTTGTGATGTTGCATGCCAAAAAATTATCAAAATCCGCCAATGTTTCACAGAGATGTTAAAAAATTAAAGTGGCGCGTTATTTGAGACACGATGTAGTTTAATAATGGCTAAGCTTAGGCTTACTTCTTTCAGTAACATGCTTGCGTTTCACCAGCAATTAAAGTCCAGTCCAGCGTTGCAGCTGGCGCTATATAAAAACTTGCAAATCTGAATTTTTACACAATGACATTTACCACAAATTCACAATAAATAACGGAATCGTTCACGATTTTTTTCGAAATCACACCTCACACGATAGTGTGAGTGTCGTAAGGACGAACTTCAAAGTCATAACTTTGGTTGTGTGCAAGATAGAGTCGTAAGGACGCCACCTAAGGTTACCCAAATGATTTTTGCTGTTTCAGAGAACTGATATAATCACATCGTCCTTACACGCAGTTGCAAACTGGTAAGTTTTTTACGCATAGGCCCATACAAAGTAAAAATGACCTACAGCCTTCGAAAGAGAACCCGAAAATATTTTTTGAAACAATTTTTACTGGTGCACCAAAACAGCGCTACAGCCTGTCTAGTCTGACATGCTGGTGACTGCTTATGCCTTATGAGCCTACTCGAGTGCTTATATTCACGTTTTCAACAATTGTCAGACTGTCGTAAGTTGTTGCACAACGGTTTGTGTGATGAATTTGTCTGATCTTCATGACCTTCTACATCTAACTGTCAAATAAAATTTGATTACCTTGAAAAACGACGAAGTTATAAAGTTTTTAACATGACCGCCTACCAATTTTTCAGCATTCAAAAATGTTCTGGCTAAAACACCAATTTAATAACATCGTTGAAAGAACACAGTTAACTAATGATCAAATGCCAGAATTGAAGCACTTGCTTGAGTTCGTCGATGGTTTTCGGTTTTGTTTTAAGCTTGCTGTAAGCCTCCAACATTGCACCCCAAACATGACAGTCCATTGGGTTTATATTCGGCAAATTTGGAGACCACTGGTCTGTTGTGATGAAATCTAGACAGTTGGCCCGCAGCCAGTTCAGTGCGCTGCGCGGCGTTGCGCGCTGTGTGTGCTGACGCGTCGTCCTGCTGGAAGATGAATCTGGTGGGCAGCCAGCGATTGCTTTAAAGGAACGATAATTTAATGATAATTTTTAAACAAAATAAATTACCGTTTATCAAAACGTTACTGTTACGTCATCGGCAGTAAAGTGGAAACCAGTTTTTGAAAATTAAATAACATTTTTAGCTTAAACGTTCTTGAATGCTAGAAATTGGTAGGCTGTCATGTTAAAAAGTCTATAACTTCGTCGTTTTTCAACAGAATCAAATTTTATTTGGCAGTTAGATATAAAAGGTTTCAGCAAATAAATGTGTAAAATTTCAAATTAAAATTCCAAACCGTTGCTGAGAAAACAGCGAAAAACTTTAGGGGGTCTACTTTTTTTGCCACACCCTGTACACGTAAAAGTATAATAACGCACGCACAGCACCAAAAAATCATAAACTGAAACATTACGCTACTTGCTAATATATCACTAAATACCAGCGTTACTCCAAACGCAAACTGAACAATAAACTCGTTTCTTTCTGACAAGCAGGTGTGTAGTTCTGAGATGCGAGGGAAAGCCTCATGCTCAGCTGCATAATGAAAAAATCTTCCTTGAACGTCATGACGACCTGTAGTCCGTTTTAATATATGTAATATAAACAGAAATACAATGAAACTGTTATAATACTGAAACTTGCTGCAAATTCGTTAAGTTTTTCAGCTGCATTTGTTGCAAAAAAATTAATAGACACCTGAGTACAAATTTTATCACCCTGAAGAAAAAGGCTTTAAGAAATATTTATTTGTATCTTAAATCAAACTGTACTATCTTTTTAAATGGAATTTTGCAAAATAGTGGTAGGATGCATCCCCTCACTGATAAAGGGGGGATAGCACCCTGCCCCGCATTCCCACTACACCACTGCTAACCAAAAACTCCGACATTCTCCTATCAGCAATATCATGCCAGTCGAAGATTCAATGACAGTAGTCAGTTCATTCAGCAACAAATGAAAAATACAACACCAGTGGTGACACGAGTCAAAAAGGTTGGGGGCAAGAAATCGCAATTCGTCAACAGACGGCTGCCAATCTTCCTCCAAATTTCCCATAACGGAAATTTTCAGCTCCATATTTTGCATTTTTGGAAGACAGCTTTCCGACGAAAAGATTTTTCCAACAGGCTAAAATTCGGGAGGAAGTAGCACTTGCCTCCTACCACGACGCCGCTGTATAACACAAAATTTTCCATGACATCTGTCAAATTCACACTGATAATTATTTTCAGCTCTTCGAAAATTCCCCGACAATTTCCCGCCCAAATACAAATGCCGCAAAAAGCTCGTCTTGCATGTTATTGTGTGCTGTATATATAGGTGGCAGTGGCTGTCGGTCGTACGTGGCAATGATATCAAAGGCAATCCTGTCGTCACCGAATAACCGGCTCTCACTAGCTGACATCTATGCTTTCATAGGCCGGACGTTCTTCTGAGACCACCACCAGCAGCAGTACACGGGGGACTACAACACCAGGGACAGGGCGTGGAGGAACAACGTTCGACACCATCTTAGCATCAACGAATGCTTCGTCAGGGTATGCGTCGGTGGCAGGCTTCGAAGGGGGCGAGGCAGAGGCAGCCTCTGGGCTATCCATGTCGACTGTCTGGACCACTTCCGCCGTGGTGATTACAGTCCCAGACGCTGGACGGTGTCAAGACCATGCCCACAACGCTGCAGTAATAATACTCAACACACACAAGCGAAAGATGATGCTGACGGTGGATATGTGACGATGACGAAACGGAAAATATCGCCGTCCGACGAACTGTACACAAATCTTATCTCGGCCAGAGTGTTTGCAAAAACACTCGAGTACAAACGACTGAACTTGTTGATAAATTCTAATCTAGACTAACTGTCGATTAATCAGTCGAACAGATAATTCTGCCAGTGGCGTCGTGGTTGGTGGGGGTGGGCGGCTAATTTTAGGCTGTCAGAAAATCTTTTTCGTCCAAAAACTTTCGTTCAAAAATGCAAAATGTGGGTCTGGGAAACACCACTTTGGGGAAATTCAGAGGCAAAATTGAAATTTTATGCACACAATCTCTGCTGTCAGAAATTTGCAGTGTCTGTTGGACAAATGCAATTTTAACCCAAAACACAACTGAATACTGCCATCCAATGAGCAGAACTGCACATCTCATCTTGTCTGAAATATTTGAAAAATAACTTGAGCACAAACGACTCAACTCGTTAATTCTACAGTGAACTACATGTAACTGTCTACTGATCAAATAAATAATAATGCCACCTGACAAACTATACATGTATCTCATTTTGTCCAGAACATATCAAATACACCAAACAACTCTACTTGTCAGTTCTAAACCGAGCCAACTGTTAGTCAATCAGTCCATTAATCACACAAGTGACAAGAACCCATAGTCAAGAGTGTCTATCACCCTTAAACCTGTGCAGCAATTCAACCATCTTTTTCCCTCTTCTATGTCGCTGTTTTCCTTTTCCTGAGGTCACTGCCTAAAGTCAGACAGGAGAAGTGGTGTCATCTCCCCCAGTGGTGCTAGGCGAAATATATTTTTGGACATACTGGGCATGAAAAAGAAAAAAACACTGGGAAACAAGCTAGCAGGGCAAAGGTGTTGGAAAATTGCGACGTTTTATGACGACTGCCGCTATTCATTTTGTTCATGTGACTTGGGCCTTTGGTTGGTGCCATGGCATAACGGTAACACGTTGTATCCAATCAACAAAGCTCTCTATGCTGGGCCGGTTTAGTACTTGGAAGAGTAATTGCCTGCGGACAGGTAAACCATCTCGGCATGTAACCAGCCACCTAAGTCAACCCAGCCTTCCATCCCTCCGGGGTAGGTAAATCAAGTACTAGCCTATCTGGGGTTAAGGCGAGACATGTTCACCTATGTCGGATGGCAAGTAACCCTGTGTGATCCCATACAGGCGACGCTCTGTAGCTCTGAGATGAGTTTCCTCTTAAAAGCCATACACCTCCTTTAACCTTCATCATCATACCAACTCATCCCCTGAACGGCAGAAAACCTCCCCAAACTCTTACGATGGATCAGATGTTCCAAGGTTTATGCATGTAGATGCCCCTGCAAATGGCCCGTTGCTGTCCAAAATACACAAACTTCACAAACAATAATGCAGAACAAGCTTAACACTAGTAACTCAACTATGACAACAGTATGGAATTCTGGCACTGTATGCTGTCTTTATGAATACAACATAAAACAAAGTTGGCAAAGTTACACCAAAACTGATCCCTTGTTGTGTGCCCAGGGAGTACCCCCAGTTCAGTTTTTATACTGTTGTTCAGCAGTGCTGCACAATAACGATCATAATTTCTCAGTGGACACTAAAAGAAAAGCAGCAAACACTCGACTTTTGATACTAAGGTGCTATACTAAGGCAAATCCCATCAAATCTTTCTGACACCGTTAAGACATATGCACCTTGTGAAATCGTAAAAAAACGTAAAGTCCTTCCCGAGTCTTATGGCCCATAAGGCGGCGCTGATCTCCGTTTCCTAAGGCCCTCAGCCAGACACCAGTTTTTACACTGTGAGACCACGGATACGGGACCAGTGTATCACGCGGTGGGCCTGTTTACGTCCCAGCGGTGAAGCCAGTACCAAATTATACTGCTTGGTGACAGAGGCACATGTGTGTGAAGAACTTGCCTAAGGTCGTTACCCGGCAGGGTCCCGGTGCGGAGTCGAACCTGTGCCCTTAAGTGACCTCAGGATTACAAGTCCGGCACGTTACCGTTAGACTACCAAGCCACACATGTGAAATACATGGAGAGAGAATTTTCTTCCTCCCTACCGGCCAATTTTCACACACACACACAAATACGAGCAAATATCACAGAAATGGCAGTGTACAAAAGCATTAACAAAACTGCATTAACGTCATTTATACAAAGTGGCCCAGCTGGATTAAAGCCAATTTGTATTTTTTGAATAGCTATGTGAAACACGGGCTGATTTAAATAATTTTTAGCATGCAACTTTACAAAGAAACATGGCGTAAATGATTATAGTTTTGCTTACTTCATCTTATTACTGTTGCTACACTACCTTGTGAAAATCAGAAGTTGTTATTTGGCCATTTACAACAATGAATTCATACTGGGTAGTGCATGCATTGGCTCAGAAATGATTAACTGAATAGTGATAGAACAAGAGTAACAGTTATTATTTCTAAAAAAAAATCATACATCACATTCACTTCTGTTACTGTCTGTGCTCAAAATGTCCCTTTCCAGCAGTATGTTCAATAATGTGCAACACAGTGACTCACTTGCTGTTGATGCGTCACTTCAGCTTGTCAATGTACGACTAATGTTAAATATGTAAAAAAAATTTGCAATGATTTTACAGTCTCGATAATTTTCTGCACCGGTAAAGTGGGCAAAACTGTACACATGTAAGTCAAATTCTATTGCGATGCTGCGCACCAAAAATTATTAAAATCAGCCTACGTTTCACAGAGCTATTCAAAAATACAAGTTGGCTTCACTTTAGCTGGGCCACCACTGACTATGCAACTCGCACCTTTGCAGTTTCAGTACAGTTATGACATGGAAAAAATACAGAAAAGATGCACAATGATTCCAACTGAATCATGGCCACAAAACAGAAAGACTGAAGACACCATGGGCCAGACCAATATAAATGCTATTTCACATTAAAGGTGAAAAAACAGCAGACATATATTATCGTAGTAATATTTACAAAGCTAAGATGTGTGTTCAGTGTCTAGATCCAAAATATGAGGTTTGCATCATTTAAAACAAGACAAAAAAAACGAAGCAGGAAAAGGCAGTAAATGAATAATTTGCCGGGCATATAATTTCAGCTGTCACATTTTTGGCATTTTTTCTCTTGGATGTTGCAGGCCAGATAACGACCCACTCTGGGCTAGACGTTGCGCACCAGCGACCTAGCTGATATGACTAGGCACTATGCCAAATTATTTGCCACAAACTGGCAGCTTCAGACACATTCAATCAGTCTGTGTGAAAAAATAACAAACTTTTAACAATGAGCCTGAAAGCCTTAACTAGAATGTCTAATTCCATGCACGAGAAAATGCCACGAAATGTTATGTTGCCAATACTTCGAATGTATTAAAGAGTGACACAGGGATGAACTAGCATCCCCATCCCCACCTCATCCCCAAAATTGTCC
>Ga0209367_1007555_pt1 | contig 14955 bp, 8 predicted proteins | sample WorMetLIZISLAND2_FD_187412 | JGI IMG/M metagenome (GOLD analysis project Ga0209367, IMG submission 187412) | Marine gutless worms symbiont microbial communities from Max Planck institute for Marine Microbiology, Germany - Olavius geniculatus... ... | reverse complement strand
CCCTAACATTATCACAAAAGCCAAATCAAAGGCTGTACAACCTTGGCATTTCATATGCCACGACAAAGGCCACACATCGACCTGAAGCGGTCCACAACAGCACAACAACTGTTTTTAAAACAGCTCATTCACACGCCTCCTGAGGACGACAACCTAATTACTGTTTGGCCTAACCAATAGTAGGCTCAGATTCAACTCATGCCCTACTTAAATCGGTGCAAAACTCGAAAGCACAGGCTCTGATTGGTTATCACCTAATGCTGGCCCTTGTGACAAGTACACACCTGTACGGTAAATACCCTCACGTAACATAAGCTATATTATTACGGCTATTTACTTACGCCTTACAATGAAACAACGTTGTACCTGTCATCACAACAATAGTGATAAGTACACACACTAAGAGAAAGGCTAGTGGCCAGAGCTGACAGAGTCGCTATACACAACGATGACCACAACGGTCCACAAATAAATACGATACAGTGACGAAAAAACACCGCTAGCAAACTTATTTTAACGCGAAAAGAAATCGACGACTCAATTTTTCTCGGAAGTGACATACACATACTGGCCACTAAACTGACTAAAGACATACGTAGCCTGACAGTTCTCAAGCTGTCGTACTCCTTGCCCAATCTCACAACAACCTGATAATTTGTTGTTTACTCTTATAACAGCTTTTTGTCCCAAGTACAACTTTACAATCAGGACTGTGCTCTTCTTTGGAAGCTTCTTCAGGGCCAAACAAACTTTTGCGGTTGACAAATTGTGGTCTGTATCGGCATCTGCTCCCGGAAGTGTATGGGCATTCAATATACTATTCCTGTATCTCGTCTTCGTAAACATAACAGGATAACAATTTTTGTTACTGCATTAAAACACTCAATGCTTAATACTTTTACCACAATCATAATTACTGTTAACAAGAAACCCAGCTATTGCTAGAAAAAGCCGACCTATGTCCGAAGTCCAGACTCCAATTTCGAGTCATGAAGAGAAAGCGATTTGTTCTCGCCAGGTGATATAAACAACTACAGAGTAAATGAACAAGAAAAACATCGAATGCAGGTTTTGCAAATATTTCGCACAATGAAAACGCCTTGCTCGGGAAGACATGCTACAGTGAATATAGTTCCTGTTGCAGTACTGACCTTCAAGGTCATTCAAGGTGAATGATTTTCATGTCATTTGAAAGCCAATATGACAGACCAATGAATAGACAGATGGACAGACAGATGGATGACAACTCACGCCAATAACTCAACTGTTACTTAAGTACGATCGGCTAAAATGACAACAGTACTGGTAATTAGTAACTGACTAATGCTGTGCTATTTGACATTTCTTCCTAAATTAGAATGGTCCCCTACTAGTCAGCAGCAGCCATAAATCATATATAACCTTCTGTAGTTGTAGTCATCAGTCATTGGAACAGTTTGCTCCAATGAAGTACTCTGATCTTCAGCTTCATCCATTGTAGTGCATACAATTCACTGCACAATATCAACACTACTCAACATCGTTTCATGTTGCGTTACTGTTAAGAAAAAATGCTCATTACAGCAGACAATTAATTTTTTAAGTGCATTAACTGCATGATTTTAATCACTCATTTATTGCAGTTACATATATATATACACAGCATCTGTATATCAAAAGAAACTTCAAAGGCAAGTCTGCATTGCAGAGAATCACTATCAAACAGCAAAGCACTGATACTGACTTATTAGTAATGAAACATCAAAAACTGTCTTAATGCATGGAACTTAAATGGCATAGCATAAAAAGCATACACGATCCACCAAAGTTCAATTTCAGAAGTTTGATTTTAATGTGACAGCTCTAATTTTCAGCAATTACTGCCGTGCCCAGAGGGCCGACAGTCGACCGTACACTGTCATAAGAGACTGCTTACAGCAGTACGAAAACTCATCATACTGCCACAGACAGACGCCCTCACGACAGCTAGCCACTGATGTGATCAAAAATAGCAAGGTACAATGCCAAGGTACCACGCCTTCATACCAGTCGACCAGTTAAGCCTGGCAGCACAGCATTCGAATACATAACCAATACTGTGAGGCTACCTTAGTAGGATTTAAGTTTGGACTTGCAACTAAACCCTATTTTGAATCTGCATCATCGTCATCAATGTCATCGTCATCATTTTATTGTGTAGCAGTCTCCTGCATGCATTCGCAGTTTAACAGGTTACGGTTAGGTGTGAAACAGACAGTCTCATAGATGATATAAGCGCCGAACCCCGCCCCCTTTCTTAGTGCTCTGACAGTTTGGTGAACTACGATCTACAGTACTGTTGATTGAATCGCATTATCTGAAAACTTTTTACATACATGCATTATCATTCTGTTGAGCTGCATGCAATAACGTAGTAAAATATACTAAAATTCGAAATATTTACTATTATCACAATAAATGCAAAAAAGTAAACAACATAGAAATTGAACTGAAATAAATATTCATAATTTTTTAACACTTCACAGTAAGTAATCAAACGTTCACCTGTCTACGGTACAAAAAGATGCATTACAACTTTGCAACTGGTGCTGTCAGTTGCTACCCTTCTTCGATGGTGAGCTTAATCTGGTTCGCTAATGAAAAATGTTTATTGTGTCAACACTAAGAAACATGGGGACATGAAATCAGGCGTCTTGCGATTCAAAAATGCAACCATTTTGCAAGCTCGGTGTGCTAGTTCACCGTCTTGCTCGAATGCGTAGAAGTCCAACTATCCCCACAGACACATAAATGCCATCGCTTTGCATGTTTTTGTAACTAACTGTAAAACTTCAACAATTCGTCATCAATGAACCAGATTTTTCACCATTGGAGCAGGGTAGCAACTGACAGCACCAGTTGAAACTATCCAGTTGGTACCCGTGACACATTATGACGTCAGCATTACGTCAGGACCAGCAAAGAATATTTAATCAAGTGCCACATTTTGTTGCAATAGTTTGAATTAGTATTTCTTCAGCTACAACTGGTACAAATTTTGTGTAAATTGATCATCATTTGAGTGAATTATGAAAACACAGAAAGGGGTCCTTTTTATGAAACACCGTGTACATGTGAAAGCTATCATTAGCAATTTTATACTGTGCGGCACTGCGGCTGTGGCTTACTGATTGACACCCAAAATTAAACCCATAAACCCAAGTTTTTGCCGCTCTCAAACCTGGGTTTACGGGTTTGAAAATGACCGAGTTTATCCGGGTTGCATCCCCTATGGCAAGCTTCAACTAATGGCAAGACTGACAAATAGCAATAAATAACACAAAAGTGCAAACTCCTTTATTACCATTTGCACTAAAAATGACACAAAGTTCTTCATGTCTGTAGCTAACAACTTTAAAGCAAGTGATGAATGCCACAAGTGCCCAAGTAACCTATCATGAGTATGCAGTTTAAAGAAAGTATCACATATAAAGACAATATCTTCTGCAACCAGGGGTCAAATATGATTAGTAATTGCACAAATACTTTCTCCATAGGTATGCACGAATATGACCAATGCCTAATTCTTAGCATTAAAAAAGACGTCTGCAAATTCTACAACTTCATGTCAACTTGAACCACTAAAACATTTTTCCAATATATATTTCTGAAATCGATGTCCATTGTGAACTGACACAAAAAGTGAGTGAGTGAGTAGGACTGAACGTCCCGGCCGACATAGTATAGGTCATTCCGGGGACGGCCTTTTCAGGTAGAATGCACACAAACACATAGCAATGGAACAGTAAGTGTAACCTTTACAGAAACACAAAACACAAAAAAAGCGCTAAACTGAACATTGTAAGAAGTCCACTATACGGGTGCATATGTAACTAACATAATGATAGTTCTAATAATCTACCCTGTTATCCTCCAGACAGTCATTGATTTCAGAATAATGTCTACTGGAAAACAGGAGGGGGGGAACTGACACAAAAAAACATCACACCGTGAAAAGGTCCTACTGAAATCGACCCTACCTGTTGACCCAAAAATACACACAGAGTGCCATTAATGTCATAATACAGCACGTGAATTATTAAAGACAAGCCACATAATCCGGGGAAACAATCGGTTGTAAAGACTACTGCAAGAAGCACACGCTGACCATGGACTAAAGAAACAACCTCTACAACACACAGCAATGTGTACAATTACTAGAATATCACATCAACTATAACACATTTGTGTCCGTATCACTAACACACGCCACACTGACATGCTACGGCTTTCCACCTCCTAGCCAAGAAAATAAAACAAAAGAATTCACCTTATGTAATTAACTGGAAAATAAATCAAATTCCAAAGTCAAACAGCAGCCATTCAGCAGGCAGTATAACGTCTGCAGCATTTGTGACTAGTTGTGCAAAAGTCACATTTTGTTCCGTAATTCTGCTGCATCTTATTGCCGCCAAATGTGCCGAATGTTTACACCCAAAAGTCAAAATTTTTCATAAACAGTGCCTCCCACCCCAAACGGCAAAAGCAAATTTTGTGGCTTTTCATAGTCAGTGAGTGAGTGAGTGAGTAGGGTTTAACGTCCCACCCGATACAGTATAGGTCATTTCGGGGACAACCTTTTCAGGCAAAATGCACACAAACACATAATAATGCAACAGTAAGTTTAAACTTTACAATAAACAGAAAGTTTAACCTTTACAGAAACACAAAACACAAAAATGAGCTTAACCTAAAATTGTAAAACTCCATTATATGCGTGCATATGTAATTAACATAATGGTAGTTCTAATAATCTTCCCTGTTATCCTCCAGACAGTCATCAATGTGATAATGATGTCTATTGGAGGACAGGGAAGAGGGTAATCAGTGAAAATTTTCATTATTAAAGAGCTATTGTTCTACAGAAGTAAGCATGGTGTGGAGAAGATCTGCTGCATTTACTGCAGACTGCATGCATTTAAAAGTACTGCATTGATGGACTGCGGTAACTGACTATTCAACATAATTCGCAGTAACACCCAGCCCACTATCTCTTGCTCTTTTTAGGACTCTGCAAGTTTATTTTCATCTATTTTTTTAAGAATACTCAAGCCAAAACGTCACGAATTTTCACAACCCACAAACAAAGTTATCCCATCCCAGTACTTGTAAGCATCATCGATCGATCTAGTCGAGATTATACAAACATTGGCGCACGGCACGAAATAAAACCAGGAAGGGCAATCAACCGCATTCCTCTGCTCACTGTGAAACAGTAAGCAGCTATGAGTAGGTCTGGCACATATGAACAATTACACTTATCTTTCACTGTACAATAAACAACATAACACACGTGAACTATATGTGCAATTCTGAAGGCAGCGGAGAACAATATCCTAATCCGCAATAAAGGGTTCGAAATAATTGCCAAGCAACTGCAAAGCTCTGCGGTGAATCGGCAGTCGCATAGCATGCCACCAAATGCTCAACTGTTAGTTCAAGTGGAAGCCTTTCTCTTTGGTGGCCGCAAGCAGTCGGTCGTGCAGAATTAGCTCCGACGAATACTCGGGCAGCTTGAGATAATGGACGCACGTGTTGACTGATGGGTAGCCGCCGTCGGTGGAATCCACCTTGCGGACGATGGTCAGTCGCGGCTGTAGGTTTGCAAGGCCACCGGGTGGAAGCGAGGAACATCCCGTTGTGAACTGGAGAAATGCCTTACGTTCGTCTCCATTCATTCCAACCAATACATTCACCAGCCGCTGAAAGCCAGGGCTGCAAGCAACAGCAGCAAATAACAGAACACTGATAACTCATTGCCTCCAGCAAACAAAGAGGCAATATTTTCACTTCTAACCAGTGACATTTTCACCTACGTCAATCTGTTTGTTTGTCTGCAACACTACTCGACGTGGCTCAACATGTAATAAATGGATTCTGAAAACTGTCATGGAAAAGTGGGATGGGGCCGGTAACTAATGATCAGAATATGATAGAGGCCAAGATCATGATATGAATCCAGGTATTTTTTTAAAGAACAAATACTCTGTCTGTAAAAACTCTACAGTATGCCTGTCCTCATTCCTCATGCTACAAACAGAACTGATCAACCGACCTTTCCCTCGTGTAGCCAAGTTTTGGCTCGGTGTAGTTGATGATATCATCTCTGGTCCACTGCGGCGACTGATCACCACAGAGAATCATCTGAAGTTCTGTTGGACTGAAAAGAAACAACTTCTCCATTGGAAACACCACGTCAAACCCGGCTACAACATATCAGCACAAATACACTACATGCGATAAAACGGCAAACTGAAAATCACATTAGATCAGAAAAGCAGATACTCAGCAAACTCTTGAACGTTCTGTCACAAGTAATTTAAAGTTGGATGATAACGGAAAAAAGTACTCAGATTTCAAACAAACAACACACTATCGTCTACAACCACAAACATACCCACATGTCCACACGCTTAGAAACCAAGTAGCAGTATACTGAAAATACACCAGACTAAATAATAATTTTAAAAGTGTAATAGGTTCACGAAAATGTATTATCCTGAAGCAACATCCAAAAAGCATCATGAAAACTGCTCATAGCATAAACTGTTCTGACAGTGAGTCTGGCAACAGACGTGTATCAAAGCTATAAAAGATCCACACCAGTATCTCAAAAAGTCACTTCTGAGACAACTAGCATAATATAATGTGATTCTGGAAGAATTCTATAATCAAGAGTGCTGATAAACAGCATAAACTAAACTCAGCTCACAGTAATGAAGATACTGATAAAAAATGTAATAGCAAAAGTTTACTATTTAGGCAACATCAAGCTAATTTATGACAATGGTGTATTAATGCTGACCTTTCAATGCCTCCATCTGCCGACGAATTCCCACATTGAGACAGAAGTCAGTCACCAAGTCGATGTATTCTTCCACGTTATCTATCGTCACCATCTGCGACAAATAAAACAGAAACATTGGCAATGAACCAATAGATTTAATCTATCTACAAAACAAATACAACTGTCATGGTGGATTTGATAAGGAAGATACAAAACTTTGGCCACATACTGGTAGTAGAGAATGCAGTGAATGAGTGAGTGATTGAGTAGGGTTTAACGTCCCGCCCGACACAGTATATAGGTCATTTTGGGGATGGTCTTTCCAGGCAAAATGCTCGTACACATAATAACGAAACAAAAAGTTTAACCTTTACACAAAGTTTAACCTTTATGAGACACAAAACCTAAAAACAACCTAAACCTAAAATTGCAAGATTTGCCAATCCAAAGTGTGCATATGTAACTAACAGTAATGAAGGTTCTAATAATCTTCGCTCATATGCTCCAGACAGTAGAGAATGCAGAAAACAGAACGTGGTCTTGCAAAAAAGTATTCACCATAACTAACAGAAATCAAACCATACTTAAATAACAGTGAACAAACCAAGCACACTCCATTACAGACAGCAGAAGTCAACTCAAAACCACTCATCATACTGTAACACAGATCAGATATATTCACTGCACTACTCATTTTCACGTAAAACAACTCTGTGGTGATGAAAAAATTTGAAAGATTTAATTTAGTATTTCATGTATACTTAATATATCACATCATTCTGATCCAATCACTAGCAGCATAAAAGTAACTGGGTGCTGTTGGTTCTATGTCATCAGGATGGAATGCAGCTTGCGAAAAGCCTAATGCAGCAATTTCAAAATGTTGCATTATGGACTTAGAAAAAACTGAGAGCAACCTCAATGAGATAGGTCATTGAAAAAATGACTGTAGTAATGTCTATGATGTCTATGTGTCACCTACAGAAACAAGAATCAAAAAGAGAACATTTAAACACCATCTAGCAGAAAAATGACAGTTTATTCATCATCGATAATAACATACTGACAAAATATCCAGAAGAATCCAATAATCAATGCTCACCTCATTTTCACCGTTAGACTTGAGTTCTACTGATGTATAGTCATACACTTTGGATGATGGATTGAACACAAAAGTTAACCTTTTGACACACACAAAAACCAACACCACACTAAGACTGGAGGTCAAATCATTTTTCTGATCCGACAATCTAAAATGACTCACTCTCGCCCTAGTGGCCAGTAACAGAGAAGCAGCACTGGTAGTGTTAGGTAGCGATGATTTGCACTTATGAATAGACAAAGCTAACAGTTTGATGTTGGTCTGGTACTGATTGAGTTAACTTAACCAAAGCCTTTATGGGTTACAAAGTGTGCAATATTACACTGCTTGTATGAGTGTATAAATATATGCAAAAGTACGCAACAATGAGTGAAACCTTAAACAACAGAATTTTAGACTGTGCCACAATGCTTACAAATGTGTGAGTGAGATAGTAAGTAGTTTCTTAATGGCACATCAGCACACTAAGAGGCCATTTTGTGCCACGACAATGCAAACGGAAGTTTACTCATTGCTTAAATTACACACCAAGGTGTGTAAAACACAGGCCCGTCAAGAGGGGGTAAAGATGGGGAAGTTTTCCCGGATACTGCGACGTTTGGGGGCCCCACCATAGCTCAGAAATATAAAGTACACCAGAATGTGCCATTTTAAAAACCAAAATTCAAAAATTTACTCCCCAGATGAGCACCAAGTGAATGTTTTTCCTGGGCCCTGCTGTGGCTCGTGACGTCTCTGATGATGGCAAGTCACACTCCGGCAGGAGAATGCTACACAATAAAATGATGACGATGACATTGATGACGATGATGCAGAAATACAACACAAACCCGATGTCATCAATGTTAGTGCCGGAATCGCCGACTGTCAGCTGGTGAATTTTCTCCCACTTGCTGTCATCACTGAGACTAAGATCGGCTTCAATGATCCTTCGCTGAGCGACGATGGTGCTCAGCTGACGAAGGAACTGCGCCTGGTGCGGGTAAAGCAAATCAAAGTCTGTCAACGACAGCAGACCACTGAACCTACAGACAATGATAACAACACATCCAACACTGACACCACTGGTCTGACGGTTGTACTGAGGAACCGAGGGTGTCATTTCACGAGACAGCTAGAGTGTTCTCTTTCACAGCAGTTTTTATTCTGATTCACTCAGTCACAAATACCTAAACGGGCTAAAAAAAACAATACAAAGCTAAGAACCTAGTTAGGTGCTGTTTATTACATGCAGCCAGCAAATGAACGAAACCTATTCTACAGCACAATTATACATCCATAACAGTACATGTCCCAGACATCTGGAAAAACCTGCTTGCAAACGTTTTCAGTGAAAAACTGCTCATGAAGTTTAAAAGACAGCAAAAACATATTCTGTACTTAGATAATTTGCTATTCCAACTCACACACACACACATATACATAAGCAGACTAAGAATACAAAACTAAAAACATGGTTTAGACACCTTTTACACCATATAGCCAGAAAATGTATCGGGTAATTTTACAGCTCCCGGACCACATAGGGTACATATGGAAAACTGAGGCACAAAAATAAAAAGAGTATGTGCGTTCATTGGGGGAGTGATGACAGATTCGGTGGAAGTCGATATTCAGAGAACCATTCCGCAAACATGTGCATTCGATTCATCAATCATTAACCTGTCCATTTTTCCATAATTATTTAAAGTTTACATAGCTCACTGATGACTAACTGATACCATGGATGCATCGGGGGAGCGACCATAGGTTCGGTGGGAGTGAGATCGTCATCAGTGGTGCGTGAGATGCAGACTGAGCTACAGCTGCGGGTCTGAGAGACCGCATCACTCATGTCCCCTCCACACATCAGCTTCAGCAGCGGCCGAGACAGAGGGATATCCACCAGCCGACCATCCTGGATACACTTGGCAAACAGCGTTCCGATGCAGTGGAATAGCGTCTCAACGTCGGACATATGGTCGTAGTCCGACTGAGGCAGCGGGGCCGGAAACAAACCACTGTGATACTGGATGTAATAACCAGCGGCCTTTGTGCCACGACCATAGTCCACCTGCATACACCCGATCACATGCAATAAATATCAGATTAAAACTCTCTATACGATAATGAAATGTCTACAATTTGACAATAAAAGTTGTAATTTTCTGAACTTATGCAGCTTATCAATTGCTGTTTCCACTTCATGAGTTTACACTGGCTACCGGCCAACTTCAGAAAGTGAAAAAAATTTCTCCCAACATTATGCCGTCTTTCACAGCACTTCTCTCTATGGTACTGTTACCTACGTCACGAGTACTAAAAGTATAATGACAAAATGTGATGGTAATAACAGTATAATAATGCAACAAAGTTAACTGCAAAATACATCATCCATTACTATCACAGGGCAAAAAAACTACAACAGTTTACAAAGCTATGTAAGGGTGATATGAGTCAAAACTAGAAAACGGCAAAAATGGTTTTGGGGCGATATTATCGTGCATTGAATTCCAGACCGAGTTATATCGCTTTCAAGTCCCCATAGGCCATAATGCAAATTTTTAAAAACTGGGGCATAAAAAGGGTAAATTTCTAAAATATTAATCTAAACATATAAGAAATGTGTCTGGCGTCAGGACGCTTCGTTTGAGCCATTTGCAGCATCAGTCGGTCCAATGGGCTGGTCTGTAGCCATGCGCAAGGAAAAAAAATAAAAATAGACGCCTAACGGCGAATTTTGTGCATGCGCAGCCACGCCCCTTTGAACCAATTGTAACCAAATTTTGCACGTGGGGTCAGGTTGGCAATGTGATCACTGATGCCAAGTTTTATGGTAATCGGTTAAGGGGTTTCGGAGTTACAGGACCCCCCAAACGCTATTTCCTATACTTAACATTCATCGCCCTTACAACAGTGTCAGCACGCACTGTCATGTAACTACAATGCCATTAGGCAGTGGTTGGTTATGCTCCATACGTCAAGATAATGATAAACAAGACATTTTTTCCCTGATGCTTCCTTCAGATTCCCCAAACTGTCTGACATTTCTATGATAAGTCAAATGGCTGCTGAGAATAAATGCACTTGAACCTGACATAAATAACAAGAAATTTGAGCTAATGCTCACGAGACGAGCAAAAGCCTATAGCAGTTCCGGTTCACGCTAAGTTAATATACAAATACCAAATTCTCTATCTGGATCGCATAACGATAGTAGCACCACCTTGTGAATGATATAGACTTGTGTCGCAGCCCAAAATCGTCAAAAAATCCATAAAACCCCCTATTTATGGAAAAGCTTTACGGTTACTGAAACTAGAGTCTTCCAGGCAGCTGACGGTAAAGATTTGGTGATTCTAGCTTGCACCGTTTTTGACTGATCCACCCGTGTGACAGACGGACAGACAGACAGAATTGTGATGGCTAAGACGTGCTGAAAGCAGTAGCTGCTTTCGCACGTAAAAACTGCAACCTAGCATAAGTGACTACAGAACTACTGCTAGTAGAAAAGAAGTCACAAAACTAGGTAGAAGATCAGCACCTCTCTCTCGTGTTCAATGAAATCATCGTCACACAGCCAGAGGCCGAGGTCTTTCCTCTGCAGCTCTGCTGCAACCAACGCATAGAACTCCAGAGTCGGTCCGAGTCCTGTGCCTTCCTCACCTTTAAACTCAATCTGCAATCAGCACAACGGAAATCAGACGTCACGCTAATGCACGTATTTCCATGGGGTTTAGACTTTGTACAAGAATGCTCTATAATTCATACAGTTAGCTCTGCATGCAGTCATCTGCTGCTCAGCATATTTGGTCACAAGAACGAATCAATGCAGAAAAGATATTGCAGAAACAAATGGATGAAAAAGGCATGGACAAACATAATGCTTCAAACATCATCCAATGATGGCATAGGCAAAGATAGTGCATCGTAAGAAAAACTGAAAAAAGTGAATCTCTACTCATGCCTAAGACAAGTTTAAAGCAACTTTGCAAAAAGCTATAAATAACCGCAAACTGGTAACTGAGCCTGAATTGCCTGGAAGAGAGCAAACTGCTTAGACCATTAAGCCATAACGGCACTAGCTTCAAAAACGTCCATCATCTATCTGTATATCTATTGCAGAAGTCATTAAACAGCACACACCAAAACACGGAACAAAAGACTGAGCCTACATGACACACAACTAGTTAACACACAAATCGACCTCAGACTCAAAGAGAAGAAAGAAATCCAAATGCTGACTTTTAACTCGGACAAAAATATATCTATCAATATCGTAGATATCATCAACGATGCAGAGACCTCGAGCACAGCCTTGCGGTCGCCATGGTACTTCATGACCTGCATCGCCCAGTCCAGAAGGCTATCATCACGAGGCACACAGACTCGCTCGTGCTTCAGTCGACCGACACGGAACTCATGCGCATCTTCACGACGTGGCGACGGACCACGCAACCGCTCCAGCGTAGCATCTCGCTTGTTTTGCAGCCAGACGATCGATCTGACAACACACCGATGACATTTTATATTTTATATCATGTCATAACTAAAACTTATAGGGCCCCCATTACATTATAGAAGACCAAACTGCATTACAATGCCAGTAGCCAAAACCACAGCATATTATAAAAAGCCATAAAAACATCAAACGCTTCAAAAACTTAAAAAAACAACTATCATTTAAATGCTGCCGGGGACAATGTTGTGCAGATTGCCTTTGAATAAGCTCAAAGGTAGATCAAAGAAGACAATACACATTAGATAAAAATAAAACAATTAGATGAACTGATATGAGAGGATCCTATCAACTTCCTGGTATGTATGACAATTTATTCACCACGGCAACATCCAGTGGCAAACACAAACTGCAACAATGGTTGCCAAACTGAACTGATATAGCTCACTATCGATATTGCAACTGCTGCTAAGCAGGTATTACACAAATGATTCTAATCACAGAGCTGCAGTTTTTGCAATTCGATAAGACAACTGCAAGCTAGAAATATGCAGCATAGCTTATGCTATAAACTGAAACCAACACAACAGAAGTAAACTCACTTAACCGTGCTATTTAATACAACTGAAGTAATTAAATCACAATATTTACAAAAAATTATCATAGCCTATCTCGACTCAGCCAAACTTTCGCACATTGAGTACAAGATCAGCAGTGATTATCTCAGTGCAGGTAACTATCTAATGCAGCATGGTACTTTCAAAGTGTTTATAATTTGTTCACTTATTTTTGCCTGTGTTCCTATAATTTAGGCATATGGGCGGTTGTCCTGTGTTGTTTTAACCTTGCCGTTCCTGCTCATCACTTGTGACCTTTGCAACGTCATGTCCTGTGTCTATGAAATAAATGATGACGATGACGATGTATGCGTACCTTGAAGCACCGAAAGCAGTGGCATTGAAGTAAAGCTGACGGGTCTCAAATGGAAACAGCAGCGGACACGAGATAGTAAACTGCTGGCACCAATCTGGCATTGAACTGCTCGCCAGCACCAAAGCATCCTAATCGATTCATCATTTCACAACACAACTGCATCAACAGTAAAACTACCAGTCTATTATTACACAGTTTATTACACTACCAGATTATTACACTGCTGCAAATCGATTACCCAATTACCACTAATCAGTTTCTTCACTGAAAGACTTACGCTTACATTTTAATCCCATTCCAATTATATATTAACAGAACTCAGCTTTAATTATTCTGATACTATTGGATAAGCGACAAAGAAGCTTCCGTATATTCAAAGTTTAAAGCACAGAGATTTTTAGGAGTATGCAATATATAAATTTACACTTTGCTTACTTACTTACTTGCTTACTTGCTTACTTCAATTCCAAGACCTGACCGAACATAACTTACAGTAATTCCGAGGACATTTGCCAGTTGAACAAAACAAAAGTAGTGATAGTGTGATTTACAAAAACCAGCAACAACAGCCACAATAAAACTAAAAACCTTCAGTAAGGTTGTAATATAAACAGTACACTGAAAACCAGCGAACTAACGCTACCTGTAGCTGCTGAACAAGCTTGTTTGTTATCTTCTTGCTAAAGAATTCTTCTGTGCTGACGTTTAACAAATTCTCCCACACATCTGCGATGTTGACATCAGAAATTGTAGATACACTTGCACTAATGTGGCTTAAACTGAAGTCCATAAGAACAACTTGGCATGAAAAAATTCGAACACCAAAGCAGACAGACTGGCAATCTCACATAAAAAGTTCAACATAAATGGCAGGTCGACAATTCAATTCTAAAAGTTAACCAGATGGACAAAACTTGTCGTGCTCTGAGCATCTGACCTGATGAGATGATACACTGTGTCTCAAAAAAACTTGTGCCACTTTTATTTTTTGAATAACTCCATGAATCATTGGCCGACTGACGTTGCATGCCAAAAATTATTAAACTAGGTCAATGTTTTACAGAGTCATTGAAAAGCGGTACATGTTTTTTGAGAAACAGTGTAGAACTATGACCTTCTGAGCTAAAAATCTAATCCGTGTTCATCTTCTTCCCGATATGGCATAAGACGGCAACAAAGGCACCGCAACATAACAGAAAAAGACGGGCACATGAAAGGCTCTACAAGAACGTAATGTCTCTACCACCAATCAGGGCTGATAAAAATCACGATTTTTAAATAAAAATCAAAAGCATCAAAAAACCATTTTTTTATTTTTTTTAATATTTATTAGATTTTTATTAGATTTCTATTAGATTTTTTTACACCATTCTATGCTATCTGCGATAACCAATGTGTTACACCGCCAAGAAGGTTATGTTTTTGCCAGAGTTTGTTTGTCTGTCTGTCTGTGTGTTAGCAAGATAACTCAAAAAGTTATGGACGGATCTTTCTGAAATTTTCTGGGAATGTCGGGAATGCCAAAAACTACCAGTGATTCAATTTTGGGGGTGATCCCGAAGGAATCCTGGATTCTGGATCACTTTGAAATTTTTGTTACCATTACTTTCAATGGGGCATAAGGGAAACCACAGCCAAACCGAATATGGTGCTGCCACCTGCCGAACAACATGGCGT
>Ga0209367_1007554_pt1 | contig 14959 bp, 8 predicted proteins | sample WorMetLIZISLAND2_FD_187412 | JGI IMG/M metagenome (GOLD analysis project Ga0209367, IMG submission 187412) | Marine gutless worms symbiont microbial communities from Max Planck institute for Marine Microbiology, Germany - Olavius geniculatus... ... | reverse complement strand
CTTTGACTGATAGCTTGGCAATGTGCTGGGAAAGACTGAGACTGTGATTCAGTGTGACACCTAAATCCACAACTTCTCGTACAACAGGTAAAAGGCTGTTATGAATAGAGTATTCAACATCGGACGATTAATTCAAGTTGAAAATACAACATTTGCTCTCTGAAATAGGTAGCTGCCAGGTGTGTGACCATTCGACAATACTGTTTAAACCTTCCTGAAGTGAGTCTGGATTTGTACAGACTTTAAAATATAGTTTAACGTCATCAGCAAAAAGCTTCACACATGTATCACCAGAGAATAAATCACTGATATCGTTTATAAACACAATAAACAGTAATGGACCAAGACAACTGCCTTGTACCACTACACTCAGTATAGGCATTGCACTAGATAGACAACTTCCAATTTTTGTTTGTTTGAATGTCGCAATCCTTTCACTGAAAATCATATCAGGCAAAAGCAGAAAAAGTGAAAAATTTTCTCGTTACGCTGTCGTACCGACAGAAGTGCTGACAGTGTTGCGTGAGGCTAAAACTCCAAATTTATTTTTGGCATATGCCTCCTTTTTCGACGTTTCTATCAACGGTCTCATTCTCGGCGTCTAGGGCGCCTTGGTCATCAGACCTCTCGATATTGACGACGCATCGACGCTACGTAGGCCTACTAGGTTAGCTTAGGCATAGAAAAATTATATGGATTGTCAAATACACGTGATTAATATTGTTCTACAATAACAAATTTGTCTGCTGTGCGAAAAAGCGAGGAAAAGAAGGGATAAGAGATGGAAGAGGAGATAGAGCCCCAATCTGACAACATCCTGAATATGCGAAAGTAGTGCAATAACATACATTAGCGTGGGCAATCACTGATTAGCCTTGCCTGTAGGTTGCAATCTTTTGAGTGACTAATTTTGCGGTATAATAAGCAACATTTAGTATTTTGTGTAAATGCGTTGCGTCTGTCAGCTGAAGCCGGACGAGCACGACTCGTTTGAGATGCTGCCGAATGGCAACTGTCTGCGAGCATACAGTAGGACGAGCTGCGTCGAGGCCGCTAAGCACCGGAGCGGCTGGGCGATGAAGAACACCAACAACCACAACAGCTCCGTGCTCAAGAAATCCTGCCTCGGAGTCCTGGTCTGCAGCAAGCGTCATACCTGTTCCGAGACGGCGAACGTCAAGCCAGCCATCTGCCACAAAGCCAGAGCCAAACAGATAGGTACGAACCAATGCCTGTCGTTTGGTTTCCACATTTTCTTTACGCCTATAATGCCAAATTACCTGGACGATTGCTTTAATTTACAAACAAAAATGCGCGACTATCACAGGAAACAGCGCGCGATGTACTTTCTTGTTTACGATCTTGCTTTCGGATAACGTCACGTACACGCGATTGCGGTAGGCCTATCCAAGAAACTGAACTATACGCGATATATTCCACTCACCCGAAATTGGAGATGTTCCCATACATGACTAGCCAGTGATGTAAAGAAGACTTTTACAAGAGTAGGCCTACTCTCACACGAGTGTCTGATGACAGTGAACTAATGCTGACGTAATTGACAGGTGCGCCGTGCACGTCAGTCGGATGTGATGGAAAGCTGGTGCTGCGTTCTTGCCGCGGTCTCGCTGGAAACCCGGTAACTCATTTCTGGCGCACAGAGGGCAGCACAATCTACTTCCAAGCTAAGGGCGAGCACGACCATCAGGCGCCTAGCGTGTACCAATGCTCCTCCACGTCACAGACAGTGCAGTCGGTAAATTTAAAGGCGTTTAATTTATTGTTCTAAAATATCCGAATAGCCTACCATTAATCCAATTCACATCAGTGTGCACAGATACGGCATGGCATATTAATTCGACGTACAATCAATTCAATCCAATTTTATTTCAATTCAATTTTCAATCCTCGAAATTAAACAAGTAATTTGAGCAAAGCTCATAAGACGCGCGAAAGCCTAGCAGTTTCTGTTCACAGGTTGTCTTGGTCTATCTCCATCCATTTCGTGGCAATTCACTCTTGAAATCTGCATGCGCCGCAGCCACAAATTGCAAAAAAAACACTAAAAACACCTATTTGGAGGGTTCAAGGTCATTCAAGGTCATTGGTGTTGACACCACTAAAAGCTTGTCACTATTGCATGTCTGCGCTTATCTGCAACCGTTTTCACGCTACACCAGCCAATAGTGGTAAAATAACCACTTTTTAGCGGGGTAGCCGTCTTTGACGCAAACCTGCGCAGGCCTCCTTAAACCTAGGGGGTCGGGACTTGAACAGCTATAATCTACGTTCAATGCTGAAGGCCTACGCAGGTTGTCTTGGTCTATCTCCAGCCATTTCGTCGCAATTCACTGGTGAAATGTGCACTGTCAACAAAACCCCTCCTTTGGGGGATTCAAGGTCGTTCAAGGTCATCGATGTCACGTGCAGCACGTCTGTACCTATTTGCAATCGTTTACACACTATAAAAGGCAATAGCGGCAAAATAACGTCTTTTAGAGAGGGTACCCCTCTCTGACCCCTCGATTGAGGGGAACTCCCTCACCCGTGGGCACGAAATTTTGTCACGATAAACTAGAGTCCTTGGGACAGCCCACAATGAAAATCGCGTGATCCTAGCTTGCGTCGTTTTGACACAATACCGCAATGTGACGGACGGACGCCTAGACGATGGCTAAGACGCGCTTAGCACTACGTGCTGTCACGCGTAAAAATTTAGTAATCATGCAAATAATTTTTAGCTAACGTAAGATTACTTTTTGAACCACCATGCGTTCATGCACCGCAGTGGCGGATCCAGTTATACATGGGCGAATAGATCGAGCGCCAAAAGGGCATTCTTTGCAAGGAGGGCAGGTGGGTCCAGGTCATCGGGCAGTGCCCCTTTCCAGAAAAATGGTAATTGCATTCAGAAAAGGTTAAGTTCGGAGTTTGCGTATTTTAGTTGCACATTTTTGTTGTTTTTGAGCACGGCTATACAGAGGGCTCACCCTAATAATAAGCCCCCATATCCGCCACTGATGCATGCACAGTAACATAACGTTTGTGCGCGTTGCAGATGTCACGTAAGCAACACAGTGCGCGTTTACCGCGGGCGACAAAATCAGGCAAACCGAGGGTCAAAAGCGTCAAGGTCACAGTCAAGGTCGAACCGGCGGACGATGTCACGTGCAGCACTGATGACGTCAGAAGTCAATCAACTGCTGCCAGGCATGACGTTGATGCTAGGCGCTGCAACAGCGGGACAGGGGACGGTTTGCTGCCGGATACGACAACAACGGACAGTGTCGGTGACGACATTGCTGAAGCTGTGACGTCATTGAGTGGCAGGTGTCTGTCAGCTGCAAGTAGCGGTGGGGTGGTCAGTGACGAGATGACAGCCGAGATCAGGCATAGTAGCGCAGCAACTCAGCTTGTACATGGAGTACCTGGACCTGCTACCAGCAGAATCATTAGTCCATACCAGCATCCGTATCATTACGCTGCCAGCGTTCAGTACGCGGCGCCACTGCAGCAGCAGTACTACCGCTACGATGACACGAGGGCGCCCAGTGTTTCGGCTGCTGCTGGTCGTTTGGTTGATGACATTGATGATATTCTATCAGTCATGGCCAGGGTCGCCGGCAGCCCACCGCGTGCCTCCAACTACCAGTGATAATTCCATTATGGAAATAATTCCTAATTTTTTTCCTGCAAACTCCTAGAAATTAAAGCTTAAGGTCCGGGAAAATCCTGGAAAATGAAAATCCTGTTGTCAAATAATTTTGGTTTCAACTTTCGATTCAACCTAAACTTACAGTTGTGAAATAACTTCAATTGCATTTTCAGTTGTCAGATTAATTCGAGTTTCAGTTATGAATAATGCAGGGTTCCCACACAGTTAGGACATTCCCAGGACCGTCACAACGTTTTTCTAGAAGTTCTCAGAGCCTAACAACGGTTAAATATAAAGATAAACGCTTGATCAAGTGCTGTAAACGATGAAGCAGTGGCGTACAAAAAATCTACTATTTTAAAATTTCTCATATCACTGTATTTCAGTAATTGAGTGCTATGCTATGTTGGACTTTTGGTAGTGCTACACAAAATTAATCAATTATCCAGGATTTTCATTTTCCAGGACTTTCTCGGACCTTAAGCTTTAATTTCCAGGAGTTTGCAGGAAAAAAATTCGTTTCCAGGACTTTCTAGGTCCTAGAGTATCAAGGAAAAAAATTCCAGGACTTTGCAGTAGGTGTAAGAACCCTGATAATGGATCAACAAACATACACAGAATTTTCCCAGACAGAATTTCAGTTACAGTTGTCAGAATAGTTGTCAATTAATCTACTGATTTCTTCAACTACTAGCATATTTAGAAAATGAAGGGGAAGGGAGGGAATAGGTCTATCTATGAGGGGCATTCAAAAAGTTTTGCAAGCCGATATGTTAAACTAAAAAAACTTTTCTAATTAATACACCAATAAAACGTATGTTTCTCCTCAACACGTATGAACCTAAAGCGGATATGACGTCATTGTAATGTATGACGTCACAGAGCGTTAAACAGAAACGATTTGGAGCGCCAGCACAAACAGCGTAAAATTGGGCTCGCTGTTACATGACATTTCTTCAGTCTACCGTCGGATTTTCCAACACGAGGCCCTGGGACATGTGCTTTTATGAAAGCCCTGACAAGTACGTCCGTGAATTGCAAACAGTCACACTACCAGTAACTGATACTACAAATACTGTATGCCGACTGCTATCAAGAGCAAATGAAATTGTTTTACAACGTTTAAGCCATTACATTCATTGCTGTGGATAAGTCAAACTCATAAACTTTCTATGTATGAATAATCTGTGTATATTATCCAAGTGAACTAACTATGGTTGCTGTCATTTTTGAATACTGCTGATATATTTTCAATTTCGTTTTTTGTACGTCTTTTACATTCCAGAGATGTGAAATGCTGGTTATTCAGTGTTTACTCACACTGATGTGTATTAACCAGCTGTATTGTACATGTAGTGCTTTATATACATGTACAGTGATCCGAGAATGGCAGCAACCAATGATGTCTATTGTCTAATGTATTTTTATCTTCTCAGCAGAAATCGTTAGTATATTATCCGTTTAATGTATCAAAATGTCAGGCAAGCATAATGCTATCACAAAGTAATCTCTTACTTATGAAAAGTATTGTATACATTTTGCTTTTTCGTGTTTAGAATATAATCATGGTGTGCTAAGCTTATTGCATGAATGGGTGAAATACTGTTTGCCAGAGTCAGATTGGTAACTGCTTGCTTATCAACATAAAAGACATAAAAACACAGTCTCCAGTTATTGCCATGCTCGGGGTCCTGCAGCAACAGCACAGAGCTAACAAGGAGCTGTAAATAACCAAAAATACCTTCAAAAGACTACAAAAGTAAAAGACAAAAACTGGGAAAACAAAAAAAAATCTTGTAAGGTAAAGAGACTGTGGTCAATAAACATGGCAGACTATGAAGCAAAAGTTCATAGAAAGTGTCACAAACCATTCCAAAACTATGTTAGACCATAGCCAATTACTGACATGCGATGAACAGAAGAATCTGAAATGAGTAGCAGAGTCAACAAGCACCAAAGTAATTCGGCAATAGGCAGAATCATTTCCTTTGTGTTTGCAAGACAGCAGCAATTTCCAATTCTACGTTCTAGCTACAAGGTTCGACCTTACCTTGGGGTCAGGGACATCACCTAATTAAATGTGTTGTTAGACCCCAAAAGTGTACCCACCAAATGTCATCTAAGGTCTCGTTTTTCCATGCACATTTCATGGCCGATCAAACTGATCTCCGATCAACTTTGGGATGTGATCTGAGATCATCGCAATGACCGTTTTTCCATCGCCAATTAGCGGCTAATCGTCCATCAAATATCCCATCAAGTTGACGGCCGAATATTGGCCGATCAAGTTAGATAATTGACGATTAAACGTGGCGATCTGCAGTTCACTGCTTATTCGCACCAGAAACATCGCTTCACGTCACCGGTCAGAACGGCAATTCATGCATTAAAATTAAGTTCCAGGTATGGCGATCAGTCACTACTGATCAATTTATAGTGTGCATGGTGTTTTGTGAAGAAATAAAATGGATAGACGCTCCCGTATTGATTTGCGATAGAACGTATTTTTGACAGCAGACGATAATTTTTATGGACAATATCGTTGATATCATTGCTATGACGACGTTTACTGGCTATGGCGTCCACTCGCAGCGCAAATTGAGGTCACTGTCAGCCAATAAGATTGGCATAAAGTAGGCTCAGTTGACGGCGAATCAGCTAATCGCCGATCACATAATTGGAGATCGAAAATGCATGGAAAAACGAAACACAGTTGATTGACGATCGATTCTGAACATCAAGTTAATCCAAGATCAGCAAATCGGAGAAAAAATTTGATTTGATTGGCGATGGAAAAAACGGACATAAATCTGTCAAATCGTTTGAGCAGGATGCACGAGTGTGACAAATAACAGACCGCGCTACAAAGAAATATGCAGCTATAGGCGAAACTGCTTGTGCCACAGTGCTCTGCTTAACAACAGCAGAGTGAGCGAATGAGTAAGGTTTAACGTCGCGCCTGACACAGTATAGGTCATTTTGGGGACGGCCTTTTCAGGCAGAATGCACACAAACACACAGTAATAGAATGGTGAGTTTAACCTTTACAATAAAGAAACATAAAATTTAACCTTTACAGAAACACAAAACAAGAGAACCTAAAATTGTAAGAACTCCATTATACGCGTGCATATGTAATTAACATAATGGTAGTTCTAATAATCTTCCCTGTTATCCTCCAGACAGTCATCAATCTTGCAATCTATTGGAGGACAGGGACAGCAGACAGTAAGAGTACAACATATTGAGACCAACAATCATCCACAATGTTCAGACACACAGGCACAGGTTTTCGTCTTCACAAGTTTCACTGCTGTACACTTGGGGCAGCAGTGTCACATGGGAGACTTAATGGCAACAGTCACAACTCACAATGACACTGTACGTCAGGAATAGTGATGATTCGACATATCGAAAATATCGATATATCGTTTTCAATATCGATATATCGTATCGTATCATATGGTCAAAAGAAATATCAAATTTTTTGATATATCACGAAATTTTACGCCAGAAGTTTATATTTTTATTACTGCATTACCAAAATAACAAGAATAAACGTAGAAAACGACAAACTAGCCGAAGCAAATTTACTACAGTGTCGTAATTTAACGACACTTATGACAGTTTATGGTTAATTCTTTAGTTCACTGACACATTTTAGTATCAACGTAAATCAAACTGCCATGCTGAATGTTCACGTCTTGTTCTTGTGCTTGCATAAGATTTACATACTTATCATTTTTAAAATATCGATATCGCGATATTTTCAAAATATCGTATCGATATCGTATCGAAATTGAAATCTTGATATCGAATCATCACTAGTCAGGAATGCAAGTTGCCTACGCTGCACTTGCAGCTGGTACTCAGATGAAATGCAGCCAAAAAACATGACAACTAAAACGACAACTGGACACTGGACAACGTCATCAAAGTGATCAGATATCAGTGATAATTAGTTCCTCAATGCTCCAATCTTCATATGATCCGTCTGGTAAATATCGCCGGATAATAATTGGAATCTTTTTCGCCCTGAAACATTGACACAAAAATGAATTCAAAGTAAATCACAGCAATAAATAATTACAAAAATGTTCACACTGTATCTGATATCAAAAGCCTTGAATATGGATAACGTTTAAAAACAGTAGAAAATCACGGCAAAAAATTGCAAAAAAAACATGGCAAACTTTTATGAAAATTGCAAAAATCATGGCACCAAATTACGGGCCCAAAAACCATTATAAAATCAAACTAGAAATTTGGGGTAAAGCCCAACGCAAGTCTGCCTGGCGCCCTAAGTCTGATTGGGGGAATTTAGAGGAGTGAAATTCCCCAGTAGCAAAGTCACATGGCCCGCACACAAATGCATTAGCATACGCAAAACGTGCACTATTGACTTAGGGTGGGTAAACATTAGCTACGTAATCTCTGGTGTTAGTGGACCAAAGTTCACCAAATTCATTTTATTCAATGCACTATTAATTGTACTTAATAACGCTATTTACCGCTTGTCAACATCTCTATTCCTTCTAAAGATATTTGCAGTCAAACTCGAAAGTTGTCGTAAAACGTAATAAATTTTGGACGTTTTCCCCCTCCCTGATAGGGGTGCGCTAGTAAGACGAGGTCATTCTCTAGCGCCTGTAAAAATTTGGGGGCGCAGCACCCCCTAGGGGCTGAAATATGGCCAAAAAAGTTGATTTGGGTGGGTAAACATTAGCCGTGTAATATCTGGTGTTAGTGGACTAAAGTTCACACAATTTCTTTTGTTCAGCGCGGAATTAACTGTACTCGATAATGCCATTTACCACTTGTCGATATCTCTATCCAGTCCAGAGATATTTGCGGTCAAACTCAAAAGTTGTAAAACGTACTAAATTTTGGACGTTTTTTGCTCTCCCAAATTTTAAGGGGGTGGTGCCCCCTAAAAGTTGTATTTGCGTTATCACTCCCATCTAGCAGCATGTCAAGTGGCGAAGTTTCATAAAGCTACTCCCTTTGGCTCCAAAGTTCTCGCGACTAATATGCTACATTTTAAGCCAATTTTCGACCCCCCTTTGAAAAAAATTGTAAAGGGGACCCACGTCTCCGGTGAGAAGTGCGCTAGCAAGACTTGGTCATTCTCTAGCGCGTGTAAAAATTTGGGGCGCAGCACCCACTAGGGGCCGAAATATGGTCTTCTGAAAAAGGCGCTTTAGGTGGGTACAATTTCACATCGAGATCTCCCAAGGTTACTGAACCAAACTGCACCAAACTTATTTTGCATAATGCAGGAAGAATTGCGATAGATAAAATAATATTTGTCTGATTTTGTCTTCAGCTGTTCCGGAGATATTCACCGTTGAACTTTGAAGTTGCCAGAAATCAGGCTAAATTTTGCATGTTTTTGGCCCCTAAAATTTTTTTGGCAAGGCCCCCAAAATTTTGGACCGGCATTATAAAATTGTGCAAAAATTCACGCCGGTCGGCCCACACATCTCGGAGATCTTGCATTGAAAAAAAATTTTTTTAATAAAAAATAAAACATCACGGGTAAAACTTAAGTCCTCCCGAAAACTATCGCTTCAAGGCGGACTAAAATACTTAACACCTAGCATCGACGACCATCACTACATTCAGCGCAAAGTTTTCATTTGAAAAATTTTGTTCTGCAGAGCACTAAAACTTATATTTCTACGATGACGTCACCATTACATATTGAGCCAGTAAGTAACAAAGCACAAGGACTTCGTCAGCAGAGGCAAGAAGAAATATTTTTTTTGCATTAAAATCACACAATAAACATCAATTTATGCTGACTAAAAGCAAAATATCTGTGTAAAAACACAGTCACAGCATTTTGGCAAAGAACACGGCAAAACGTGACATTTTGGCAAAATCATGGCCTCCGTGATTTTCTATTGCCCCTAATAATGTTATAACTATAAAGGCCACAATGTCCCTTTAGCGTTGAATAGCATTAATGTACACCATGTCCGGAAAAAAGAGTCTACGGTATTTTCGACATATCTTTGACAAACTTAAACCTATTTTCATAATTTTTGGCAAAAGTCGTCCTGAATATTCACCTTATTCAACTGTCGAGATATTTTCTCTTCAAATTGCCATGTCACTATGTACAGCTGACGTAATTATGACATCATCGAAAATGCCGTTATCATTGTATCAGAGGTGAAAAATGCTAACATTGTTTTGACTAATAACTTTAACAAAATTGAACATGTTTATAATTTTTTTGTAGGCAACATTACAAAAGTAACATGCAACTGCCAGTATGCTGACAGTTTACTTCGTCGGAATACTGACGCCACTTTACCGTGTAAAATAAAACACTCTTTGTACAGCAGAGGCTCATTTAGATGTTATTTTTCAGCGAAAATGGCATTTTCAATGACATCATGAATACATTAGCTATACTTAATGAGAAGAAAAATTTGAAGATAAGTTTTATATGTTTTCAGTAAAGCGTATCATTGTGATAATGTGTGCCAAAAATTAAAAAAAGTAAATTTAAATTTGTTGAAATTATTCAAGAAAAAGTGTAGACTTTTTCCCGGACACAGTGAATATGGTAAAAGTAATACATTAACAAAGTTTATAATCCTATGGGTACATTGTTAATCTGATAGCCTATTATCTAATGCCATCATTTTGGCAGCTTGCTAAGATTTAAAGAAAATGGTATCAACAATATCCACAAATTGATGCTTATGCTACTTTTATGTAACCTTAAAATTTCACTTTATCGAATACAACTTGTGCGTTAATGTTCCACATCAGCAATTAACTGAACAATTGAATGGAAGGAAATTGTCACCAAATGTATAAGATATGGTGCCTTACACACGAAAACTATTACTACAAGGGTTGTTCAGTAAATAAGTTTACAAAATGGCGCCACTCCATTAATTTCTGAAATAAGAATAATCAAAAATTTACGTTTTGTAGGAAATTTTTTTTCGAAATTTGTTGAACAATGTGAAAATTTTGTGAATGACAACATCATTATTGTGACATTGTCTGTTGATAGAACTCAGTCTATTTGCGTATCATGTTCCCCACCAGTAATCTATCACCACCAAGATAATGTTCATATGAACACGGAGTCTGTCCAATGCCTCTGTAAAACAGAGTAGGTCTAATTACTCCAACAAATGAGCAGTTAAGCATGTTTAGTAGTGTTTAGTATTTCTCTTATGCAAGCCGAGTTATAGCCCATTTTGTCCCAAATTTTGTTGCCATGGCAACGGGGATTGGTCGGGGAAAAATGCAATTGGCAGCATTCGATGGCCTATCCCTGAAAACCCCCTTATAGGTGCAAAAATCTTGCAAAAATCTCTTATGCAAGCCGAGTTATAGCCCATTTTGTCCCAAATTTTGTTGCCATGGCAACCAGGGGAAGGGAAAGGGAACAGGAAAGAAAAATGATGAAGGAAAAGGGGAAGGAAAATGGGGAAGGGGAAAGGGAAACACGTCAAAGAGCATACACGAGCAAGAAAAAAAGGATAAACTCAAGTTAATGTCTTCTCTTTAAATGCTAAACATTAGCGTTTCATTTTTTCAACATATCATCTGAGTTCGTTATACATTTGTCCCGTATGTCAAAAAGTTTCTGAATGTCCATTGCAAAGAATGATGCTGGCTGCTGTTCAAACCAGTGACAAACGACTGATTGCACCTCAGTATCTGATGCAAATTTCTGCCCAACTAGCATTTTCTTACACCAAACGTGGACTATTGACTTCATAAAACATTTGTCGCCATATAGTGGATGCATGCGACAGTAAATCTGATTTGCATCACGTCTTTTCCTCACATAAAAAAACAATAATGGCACGCTGTTCATCACGGGATAATTTTAATGGAAACGTCGCCTTATTTAATGTTTACAAATGAATTCACAGTGATTTCATCGTAATAAAACTCACAGCTAATACTTATAATGAAAATTCCCACAAAACATATATTTTGGATTTTTCTACTTTAATAATTAATGGAATGGCGCCATTTTGTAAACTTATGTATCGAACGACCCCTGTATATAACTCTCTACCAAAAACTAACATCAAACTACTGATTTCCAACGTGTTAGCAAAACACTACAATAAATCACTAGCTGAAAAGATGATGATAATGATGATGATTGATGATATTTAAAAAATAAGTAAGAAGAATGAATGCACACTTCAGTTCTTTCATTGCAATCTGGAGGGGATCAGTTTCACCTTCAAGTTCCACCATCACTGGAGCACACATCCTATATGCAACCAACCACATAAAACTACTGCCAAATCTCAACAATTTATGAATTCAGTGTACAAATTTTTGTACAAATATACAACTTATTGAGCAAATGAACAAGTAAGTAAAATATTTACAAAACTAAAGGTAAGGGATGTCACTTTAAGGATGCTAATAGCCAATCAAGTTTAATTAACTATTACACTTTGTAGTTTAACTATTGATTATAATAATTATAAGATAACTATGGTGTATATGTTATTAAATAATTGCAGTGAGTGCAAGCACAACTCAGTTATATGGGCAGCAGGCCACACCTCTTCCACATACTGCCACCATGTTCCCAGTGGTTAGGCCAGTAACAATCATGCTGCTCAGTGACATACGCATGTGTGTGTGAAGAACTTGTGGCCAGAGTCGTTACCTGGCTGTGGAATGCCAGAAGTCGAAACATAAACCTTGCAATCACCAGTCTGAGATGCTACCGTTAGACTACCAAAACATACTTATTTACTTGCTTACTAGCAATGCGTACAAACTGTTGCAAGCAACACAACACATAACAACTGACGCAATCTGCAGAGCCCGAGTTCCGAGGACCCGGGCGCGTTCATATTTTGTCATGTATGGTGTAGTCGTCCGCTTGTCGTTGTCAACGCGTAAACCTGTCTGCTGACCCGGTGCTGATAACACTTCCACACGCTCATGCTCTTCATCCTTCACATACCCAGCAGCTCAATGCAGACATGCTTTCACACAAAGGCACAAACTGAGCAAGCAATAAAGTAACACAGAAAAAGCAGCCTTAGACACAGCCTTAAAAAAGCACCTCAATTACAAGTCTGCCAACTACACAGTTAAACAATCTCATTGGAAGCTGTTTAGAGCCATAGTTAGAAGATAACCATGCTAAAACTGCAAAGAAGACAACATAATACGGAAATTAGTGATGATTGTCATTTTCGATGTGGATATGTCGTATCATATCGTATTGTATCATCAAAAAAATAACAAATTTTTCTATATATCATGTTATCTTTTATATATTACGATATTTTCGATATATATCGCAATATTTTATGCCAGAAGTTTATATTTTTATTACTGCATTACCAAAATAACGAGAATAAACGGAGAAAATGACAAACTAACCAAAACAAACTAACCATAGTGTCGTAATTTAACGACACTTACAACAGTCATATAGTTAATTCTCAAGTTCACTGACAAATTTTAGTATCTACCTAAACCAAACTGCCTTGCTAAACATTCACATCTTTTTTGTTCTTGTGCTTGTATAAGATTTACATACCTATCATTTTGAAAATATTGACATCGATATCACAATATTTTCAAAAATATCGTATCGATATCGTATCAAAATTGAAATCATGATATCAAATCATCACTAATGGAAATATAATATTCATATGAAGCATTACAACATCAGTATCATTCACATGTATTGTACTTTCTATCAACTGCCTAAAACCACAATGTCTTGCTAATCACAAATAACAAATGCTTGTTATAAAAAAACACATGTGAACCACGTAATAACATTTAAGTTGTCACTAAACCAATCACGTGACTGTGGATATGATAAAAAAACATCAATAATTCTAGCGGTAGATCGGCGATCTTGTTGTTAGCACTGGAAAATTGCTAGAGGTAGATAGGGTAGGCACATTATTAGGTACATGGTAGAACTTATGTTTCTGGTAGTCATAGGACCATGCCACGACACTGTCACGTATTTAAATCAGGCTTATTCAGTATTATATCAGAGTCCATCTCAAGCCATACCTATCTGTTTCTTTGTAACACAGACTTAAAAATATATTGCTTTTGAATAAATTTGGTAATTGATAACAAAGTGACTGATATTTCAGTCCCAACCAGTCCTGGTAATGCAGTGAAAAAATATGGCTGCATTCTTACATTAATAATGTGATAAATGTAATTAGATAAAGTGGCGATCTACCACTAGTAATTTTCTGCTCGCTAGTGCGAGATCGCCGATCTACCCCTAGCACTGACCTTTATATACTGTGGTGAGCGACACATTTTAAAGCACAGGGATTGCATCTCAGACCTTGCACACACACACAAAACAGATAAGCTGCAAGATTGTATTCATACCAATGGATGCTCCAATGGTAACGGCTGAACACAATCCATTTCTTTCTCTGAGTGGCGAGACTTCATCCCGTATCCCGCATCTTTGCCTGTTGCTCTGCTGCGCTTCCGAAGTGTGATCAACCAGCAAAAAGTCCAGTATTTAATATTATACCATTTACCAGGTTGACTGTACACGCCAGAAATTGAAAGATGGTCCCTTCTACCAAGAAATACAATAAAAAGCAGAACCGAAATAATCAAAATTATCCAAAACATACTGGCTAGCAGTGCTGGCTAGCAACAAACAAAAACCGCAAACAACGAAAACGCAAACAAAAAAAGAAACAACAGAAACACAAAAGTAATTTCAGGTTTTAAGTTTGGTCAACTTTTATTGTTATCATTTCCGTTTTGGTGAAGATGGCTGATGATGATCATGATGACAAGTAAGCTTTTGCTGTCTTTTGTCATCTTTCCTCATTTTTATTATTATTTTGTTTTATCCATTTATTAGTTTGTAGGTTTTTTGTTACTGTGTCTGTCCTAAGTGTTGCTGTGCTTTGTTTGTTCTTTTTTGTCATGTCTCGCCTTGGCAGTCTTCGTATTTTGCTCTTTGCAATTTTTGTTAAAATGCAATATAGTGTGGTTTGCCTGTGATTTATTTAGCTTTGATGCTGACATGGACGACATGGATGATGATGAACCCGGTGATGACATTGAAAATATTGAGGTATGTGCAACATTGAATCACTGACTGATTTCTAATGTTTTTTGGTCAGTGCTAGGGGTAGATCGGCGATTTCGCACTATTGAGCAGAAAATTACTAGTGGTAGATCGCCACTTTATCTAATTACATTTATCACATTATTAATGTAAGAATGCAGCCATATTTCTTCACTGCATTACCAGGACTGTGGTTGGGACTGAAATATCAG
>Ga0209367_1007551_pt1 | contig 14962 bp, 8 predicted proteins | sample WorMetLIZISLAND2_FD_187412 | JGI IMG/M metagenome (GOLD analysis project Ga0209367, IMG submission 187412) | Marine gutless worms symbiont microbial communities from Max Planck institute for Marine Microbiology, Germany - Olavius geniculatus... ... | reverse complement strand
GCCTATAACGGGGGTCTGGGGGTGGAGCCCCCAGCGGGGTCCAGGGGCAGAGCCCCTGGTTGGGAGGTCAGGGGGGCTTTGCCCCTTTGAAGCTGAAACACTTTTTGCTTCTGAATGTTCAATGGAAACCGCAAATTTGCCCATTTTTCTGAAATTTGGAAACGCAAAAAACCATCAAACATTGTTAAATTTTGCAATTCTTGGTGGAAAATGGCAAAAAATGCACCTTTTCATATAAAGTCGCCTGTAAAAAATTTTCATGGTTGGGCCAAAGGGGGGGGCATCGCACCATGGCCCCCCTAAATACACCACTGAGTGGGGCATAACGGAAACCGCTGTTGTCGCTATGGTGGTGGCACCTGCCGAACAACATGGCGTTGAATCAAGGTTTTTTATGTCACATAGAACTAGGTCAATGTAGAAAATGCAATTATAGTTTAAAACGCACTCAAAATTTCCGCTTGTTTAATTTCGTTGGACAAGCTGTGTCGGAACAACATGGCCTTCGCGGAGGTCTGCGGGCTATGACTGCTTTCTAGTTTTAGCATTTGGTCAACATGTCCTCCTGCAGCACAAATGCAAGCGGTAGACGTTGACACCATTTGCCAACAGCACGCTCAGTAACTGCATGACTCAAGCAGCCCACTCGCTGTTGATATATCATTTCAGTTTGTCGACTTACAATTTTAAAATGAAAACGCAGCAACAAATTTTAAATGATTTTGTGGTCTCAGTAATTTTTTGAGCTGACACATGCACTGCCCAGTATGAATTCATTGCTGTCAATGGTCAAACTTCGACTTCTGCATTTCACAAGGTAGTGTAGCAACAACCTTAGGGCGAGGTGGCCAAAACTATAGACATTTGCGTCAAGTTTCTTTTTAATGTCGCATGCCATAAATTATTAAAATCGACCAATGTTTGACAGAGCTATTAAAAATAAAAGTGGCACGTTTTTATGGACCGTGGTGTCAAGGGTAATACTGTTTTGCATAGTTCAATTGCCATTGGCAATAACAAATAATATTTAACTGTTGTATTCAAATACTGACTTTAGTCATCTAAAGAATTTTTTACGATCATTTTGCCGAAAATCACATGACTCTATGATGTACGGTTGCAAAATTATGGTGTCATTAACTTTGTGCTGTTTTTTTGGACCACCCTGTAGACTAGTCCGAAAATCTGAAAAGTAGCCTAGAAAAGGGAATAGTAGGCATTTTTATAGAAAAGCAAAAACTACCTATTTTCTACTTCAGTAATGTCTTTCAAATTCAAATCACTCATATGCCCAATTCCAGTACCTCCTGTGCATGTACAAAACATTAAAATCCCACACGGCCGATTCGCAACTCAATAAGACCACTCGCGTCATGTGGTAACTTATGATTTAATGTTGAAATAAATTTTTAAGAAGTATTTCAGACAAAACCACATTGTGAAGCTTTGCTCAAGGCTAACTACTGCTTGCTTGTTGCCTCAATCGCTTCAACGGGCAGTAATGAAAAGGTCCTGCCTGTAGCAAATGACATTTTCTGAGTCTGGGCCAACTGGTTCAAGCACACAAAGACCCCTGTGGCCTTGACTTTTGATGTATGACTTTAATATTTAATAGAGTTTTAGAGGTTATCAGATTACATGTTCACGCAAAATTTCATTAAGCTAAGTGCAGTGGTTCACGAGTTATCATGTTTACAGAGAGAAAAAATACTCAGCTGTGATGCTGAAAACAATAATACCGTCAATTTCATGGGCAGTACTAAATGACAGAAAGTCACGTTAAACATAAAAAAGTTTTTTGTTCAAAGAACAAGAATAATTTTAATGTTTATGTATTATGTATATGTTTTTTGTTCAAAGAACAAGAATAATTTTAATGTTTATGTATTAATTGGAATACTGTAAATGATATATAAAAAAGTTATTTAACTAAAATTTTTGTAATGTAGCCACTTTTTACTAAGTAATAGAATTTTAAATAAATTGACTTGACCATAAAACGGCCAAACTCAGGAACCAAATAAAAGTATCATTAGTGTTACCGAAACACGTGTTTAGAGGCCAATGATGTGCCAATGTGTGTGCAACGTAGACCTGGCAACCAAAGCTGAAGCTGCAGACGCTTAGCCACAGAATGTTCAAGACAAACTGAGTCATATTTTATTGAAGACAAAGACGAAAAAATACCTGATCCGCGTCGCTTCAGCCGAGACTATTTTTACTTCTAATTTCTCACTATTGTTTCTAATTTTCGTCCGGCCCTAGAGACTGACCATCCGGCTCCGGAGACCAACTTTGCGGCCCAGAGACAGACCATGAGGCCTCGGAGACCAACCATCCGACTGCAGTCAGTGCTTAATGCTTTCGCCAGACTGATCTATCGGAAAAGTCAGTGCGAACACGTCACACCTCTTTTGTGACAGCTTTATTGGCTGCGGTCCAGAGAGGCTGTCGACGTCAAACTCGCCATTTTTATCTTCTGGTGTTTACATGGTCTGGTGCCATGCTGTCTAGCCGATGACATACGTTGCGTCAAATATACGTCGCGTCGCCGACACCAACTGCCGACGCCTGTGCTCTTCATCGTTGGATCTACTGACTGTCAGACCAACGCCACTGGTAACCATGGGCGACCATGCCTTATTGGTCGCCGGCAGTCGACTTTGGAACACTCTGCCGCACGACGTCACCTCTGCTTCTACACTGCCTGTTTTCTGCAATCGTTTAAAGTCACATTTGTTCAAATTCTCTTTTCCTCTCAACTAATGTCTTGTTTTCTCATATTTTTATATCAGGTTTCTACAGTAGTTTAGCAGTTTCTTGGAACATTAGGCCAATCTAAAAAAACGTGTATGTATGTATGTATGTCCGGCCCCAGAGAGCAATTGTTCAATATAGACAAAGACCAACTTTCCAGCTCAAGAGATTGACCGTTTGGGCCCAGAGACCAACTTTCCATCTCTGGAGACCAACTGTCTGACCTCGGAGACCAAAATTTCTGCTCAGAGACCATCCATCTGGCCCAAGATATTAATTGTTCAGCTTCAGATAATAACTGTCAGGCTCCAGAGACTGATCGTCCATCCCAGAGATGGACTGTCCGAACCTAGAAACCGACAATCCAGCTCTACACACCGACCGTCCAGCTTTAGAGACTGACTATCCGGCTCCAGTGATTGACCATCTAGCCTCAGAGATGACTGGTTGGTTTCAGAGACCAACTGTTCAGCCCCAGAAACTGACTGCCTGACGCCAGAGACCGACGGTTTAGCTTCAGAGACTAAATGTCCCAACCCAGAGATCAACTGTTTAACCTCAAAGACCGACTTTATTGCCTAAGATCCCGAGTGCTGGGCCCAGAAAGCGACTGTCTGGTCCTAGAGATCGACACTCTAGCTCCACAGACAGACCATCCAGTCTCAGAAACTGATTATTCGGCTCCAGAAATTGACCATCTGGCCTTAGAGAGGACTGATTGGCCATGGAGACCGACAATTATTTAATTTCAGAGACCATATTTTCAGCCCCCCAGAGACCGTCTGACCCTAGAGACTGATGGTCCAGCTCCAGAGACCAACTGTTTAACCCCAAAGACCGACTGTCTGGCCCCATTGACCTACTCCTGCTGCGATTATTACATTTTTTTGATCGACGCCGCCAAGCGACTCGTCAAACCTCCTGGAAACAACGGTTTGTAAAATAACTGATTCGAGCCAGAGCTTATGTGAGTAACTGCCAGGTCTACTGCAATCTTTCTGGCAGGATTGCTTTAAAATGTCCTCATAATAAATATTGTTTCTGCCCTGCAAGGCATAGGATGATACGTTCTTCAGCATTTAATAGGAAACATTTGCATGATGCAGCTCAAGCAGTATTTGATTTCTTGCAGGCACGTTGTGGAATTTTGCAGTAAAGTGATGCAAATTCAGCTTACAAATTTTTCACATGCTTTTGGGGACAGCAGGCAACGACATCAACTTTGAAATGACTGGATGTGATACAAAAGTGCATTTTAAAATTTTGGAAGGAGCTGGTCCGTTGACATGCCTTTGACAAACAGATTTGATCGTTCTTCGGCTTTGTCCTCATGCTTTTTGAATAGAGAGTGGGGCTGTTTTATTTTTTCTCAAGCAGGCTTTTTTTCAGTTTAAGATTCCTCTCTGTCATCAATTTTGAACCTAATAGTTGAACTATATGCCAAATTACCTGGTTAGCAATTTTGTGTGTTCCTATTCGTGTTGCACTCCAACCCATTAGTTAAGCAGCACATTTCTTAGCAAAAAGTATACCAGACCAGACCATAAGTAGCCTATATTTTTTTTTATTTTACTGCATGAATTGGCTATACATATCATTCACAGTGCCTGCTAAAATGTAACAATTGGGCCTATATTGATGATTAAGTAGATTACAAGCAGTTCTCGAACAGTGCGTTTTTCGGTTGGCTGCCAGATCTTTTGATGTGGTGTTACAGAGACTGCAAACATTTTCTAAGATGGCATATGGGTGTTTTGCAATCTTACAAAAAATGGCATATGCTCACTTTTCTAAAAAAATGCCTACTAGGTCACAGAATTTCAAAGATATTGACTAGTGTATTATGTTTTCAGGGTGTTTGTGCATGCATCCATGCATATGTCCCGAACAAACACTTAGCATGTTGACAGAATTTGTTCAAACTTTCACCACTAATGGACGTTGGGACAAGAATGAACGCATTAAATTTGGGGTTTGCAAGGGTCAAGGTTATAGTGGGGTCAATTATGCCCCAAGATGCACTTTTTGGCCTTGTAGTTGTCACATGGTTGGTGGCATGGCATTGTGGTAACGCGCTACATCTGATCAACGAAGTTACTCTATGCCAGCCAGGCCACGTTAGTACTTGGATGGGTGTGTGACCGTACGGACAGGTAAACCATCTCAGTATGTAACCAGCTGCCTAGGTCAACTCAGCCTTCCATCCTTTCGGGGTAGGTAAATCGAGTACCAGCCTATCTGGATGGGGTTAAGGCAGGCTACGTTCATCTGTGTCGGGTGGCAGGTGTGATCCCATCACATATGGTGGGTGACGCTTCGTACTCTGTAGCTCGGAGATGGGCTTCCCACGAAGAGCTATATCACCACCTTTGGGTTGGTGGCTTGGTGTAGTCGTAACGCGTCTGATCCGATCAGCGAAGTTACTGTACGCCAAGCCCAGTTAGTACTGCAATGGGTAACTGCCTGTGGGCAGGTAAAAACCATCTCAATATGTAACCAGCCACCTAGGTCAACTCAGCCTTCCATCCCTCTGGGGTAGGTAAATCTAGTACCGGCCTATCTGGCTGGGATTAAGGTGGGGCGTGTTCACCTTTGTCGGGTGGCAGGTAACACTGTGTGATCCCATATGACAAGTGATGCTCCATAGCTGTGTGAGGGGTTCGCTCTTTAAGAGCTATATTCTGACCTTCACTTTTACCTTTTAATCTTTAACATGTTGGCAGAGGTATAATAGTTGACGGAGTTGTAACCACCATCCAGTTTCACTTTGCTTTACTCCTTGCCATTTTTTTTATTAATCCTTAAATTATTTTTCATTTATTTCTCCAGTTTAGTACTGTTCTGTTTTAGCTGTAGAGTCTATGGGTGCTGTAAGTTTCTCCAGCATGGTCAGGAGTAAAGCCCCAACCGCCAACATATTTTTATGCATTTTAAGCCCAGCATGTCAGCTAGTCTTTTGAGAATTATTCAAATATTTCTCTTGCTTTTGTTTGCTGTTTTGCATTTGCAATATAATTTGATGAAGGTTTTCATGTTTAGGAAATTGGTCGAATAAAGTTTGAATTGTTTGCCGATGTGGTACCCAAAACTGCAGAGAATTTCAGGTTTGATGCTTTATAGACATGGTGTACAAGTTATTTAGTTGAAGTATTTTAAGAGTCACACTAACATTACACTACAGTTATTAATTGATGTACAATATTACTCGCAAGAGTATTTGTACATTATTGGGAAAGAAGAAGAAGAAGAACATCTTTGCAGTTTGCACCTCAGATTTTGCTGGGTATTAGGTGTATGTTATAAAATAAATAACACATGTTAATTGACACATGAACATTTTGTAACATAGCAAATGTCTGTTACATTGCTTAGTTTCCATGAACTTATTTAAGCTGGATTTCTGGGTTTTGTAGTATGAGCTTACATTTGCTTCATGCAGACAGTTTTGTACGGGTGAATATCGCAAGGATGGCGTTCCAGTCGGCTATAAACGCTGCGCATTTCATCGTGTTATCAAAGATTTCATGGTCCAAGGAGGAGACTTTGTGAATGTATGTACACAGTGGGCCATAAAAAACGTGGCACTTTACTTTTGTCAATATCTTCGCCAATAATTGTACAAATTATTCACTGTGTTTTTTTGTCTGAAGTGTTTTTCGTTTACCAGCATGCATGCTGCCTACTATTGCTGGTTTTCCGTACATTTATATTTCAAAAGGTAGTGTAGCAACACAGTTAAGGTTTGGTGGAATATTCAATAACCATCTTATTGCTAATTGTCCACTGAATTGGGCAGTGAAAGAATTTTGAAAATCCGTTAACATTTGGCGAAGATATGGACAATAAAAAAGTGCCACGTTTTTTATGGCCTGCCCTGTATGTATGTGAACATTATAGACGCATATTTTAATATTTTACTAGTTGCTTTGTAATTCAGTTCAATTCTTGGAAAAATTATATCATTAATATTGTGTATCTTAGAACTGTATATGGTAGCACACAGATGTTGGCCGTGGCTGTGTAAGTAAGTAAGTAAGGAAGTAAGTTTTATTGTTTCAGCAGCGAGAGGATTCTGCTAGATTGCCAGTGTTTCAGTAATGTAGCCATGTGTTTGGTTACATCATGCTGCAGACGCTACTGTACTATGGCAGATTGAGCACTGCATTAATCCAGGCTGTAAGTCATAAGATGATAACTTGTTAACTAAGGTAGAAGTGTTAGGAGCTTCAGAAAACAGCTTCATAAATATTTTTTTGTTTGATTGGCTTTTGAACGAAAGAAGCTCATATTATGCCGGTGACTGTTGGGTGTCGTGAGAATACTAGCTAAGAAATTCTTCAGTGCAATTTGTTATGACAGTTCACTAGGAATAATACTACTTGCTAGAAGAATTATTCATTTGCACAAAATTGCAATAGAGTGAACATCTTAAACAGTTCATCTCATTGCATGTTTCCTGATTTTGCACTGAAACTTTTGATTTTACATTTCTGAGTAATTGGCTTTGTAGTATGTGCCATGAGATTGAAAAGTGCTGATATTGCAGGGAGATGGGACAGGCCTCACAAGTGTATTTGGTGGACCATTTGCTGATGAAAACTTCAAGTTGAAGCACACTGGGCCAGGAATACTGTCCATGGTAAATACTCACCTATGTTAGCTTGTATTGTTAGTGGTGAATGAATCAACTCTTTCTAAAGTCTGCTACTAGTAGTGATATGTTCTTGAATACAAAAAGGGATTATGGCTGAGTAACTTTAAATTGCAGTTACCTTGATCACTTTGTTATCTAGTTTTTACGCGCGACAGCAGCTATTGCTGTAGCGCGTCTTAGCCATCGCAATTCTGTCTGCTTTTTCCATAAATTCAAAAGGGTTCCATCTGAGCGAGGATGCTGAACAAGAGAAGGTAGGGAAAATTTGCGATTTTTAGCCAATAAGTCGCTGTATCTCAGAAACAGTGAGAGATAGGGCCTAGGTTACTATTAATCACTAATAGGAAGTCCTACACGGGCTTTCGATTGGCACCGAGAGCAATGACCTTGGATGACTGAACACTGAAATGGGGGGTTTATAGATTTTGGAGCAATTTTGGGCTGCAAGGCACATTTTAAGAGCAAATTACGCTAAAATCATTAAAGATAGACTAGGATAATCTGCGTATGGAATTTTCAGCATTAACCACAGATTTCAGCGGTCCAAGTCGCAACTCCCTGTGTTCAAGGAGGCCTGCGCACGAAAGTATCAAAGATGGGTGCATCTTTAAAATGCATGCTTTCAGCCGCTTGAACAACAGCAGCAGCGCCAAACCGGTAGCGCCACCTGGTGTATGCGAGTGAATGAATGAAAATTATTGTGTCCAATGTCAATTGCTAAGAGGGTGAGCTTAGATTTTGTTTGCAGTGGGCCTTCAAACATGCACCGCTGTCATGCGTTCCCCTTTGCTGAATGTGGAAAACCTGCAATATCTTCTAATGTGGGCTATTTAGATTCCATTGATCACCAGCCAGTAGAAATTTGCACACTGTCTTCCAGATGGATGATAGCTAGAGTAACTGAATTGCAGTTACTTATGATTCATTTAGTTTTGTTTTGCAGTCCATAAAATGTAGCTGTGTTAGACCATTTTATTAATATTTTTGATTATTGCTTATTAATGTTTGGCAATTAATGCAATGGTTTTAGGTTTTAGTTAACTGTGACATAGTTTATTTAGTTGATAATGTGTGTTGTATGGTAAAATTTGTATGCTTTTTTGTACTTTAAGTGCATGTTTATTATGCAGCCATTCTAATAGATCTCGTTATGGGCGTTGCCTGTCCCATGTGGGCAGTATAACTGCTGCTTACTACTACTGCAACTACTACAGATAAACCAAAATTGGTGTGAATAATATTCTTTGGAGCAGCAATAACCAGTGTCATGTGTGTCATTTTTTAGCTCAGAGTGTCAAAGGTCAGGGGGATGGCTGCATAATATGTCAGCACTGGGCTGACATGTGTTCGTAGTTTCATTTAGCTCTGATGCTGTGTTTAAATGCATTTTTTGTACTTTAGGCTCCTGTTGTTGACATGGTTTACAGGCAAACAGTGGGAAAGACACAAATGGATGTCAGTTTTTCATCACTTGTGCTTCTTGTGAATTCCTCGATGGAAAACACGTCGTATTTGGTCTGTTTCTATGACCTGTATTCTGTTCAGTTTAGACCATGTAAATTGATGATGATGATGATGAAGGATGAATTAACTTTAGCGTGGCGTTAAGTTCTAAGACTACAAGGACACGTAACAATAAGCCTAAACAGTGAAGTCACGTAATAGTAGTCAGTGCAATGAGACGTTCTTAGTCACAGCTGTAAGACTGGGCAAAAAGTTCGGTTTTTAGTCTGCTGCGGAAAACTTGCAACGACGGCGATGACCTGACTGACTCTGGCAAACTGTTCCACACTGATGCAGCAGTCGCTGGAAAGGTGCAGTCGCCATTAGTAGAACGCACAGTGTGTGGAACGACGAGTGCCGATGTAGTCGAAGAGCGCAGTCGTCGACGTGCGTTGAAGTGTGACACGTGCTGAAGATCTGAGGCCAGGTAGCCAAGTGCAGAGCCGTGGAGGCAGCGATACACTAGCACTGCCAGCTGGAACGAAACACGTTCTGGCATCCAAAGCCAGTGTAATCTGCACAGTAATGGCTGAATGTGGTCCTGACGATAAGCTTTGAAGATCAGCCGTGCAGCAGCGTTCTGCACAGACTGAAGCCTGTCCATGAGTTGCTTCGGAAGGCCGGCAAGAGTTGCGGAGCCGTAGTCAAGCCTGGAAAACACCAGCGCCACAATGAGCGACTGCATCATGTCGTTTGACACTGATTGACATATGCTTCGTAGTTGTCAAAGGGCGGCAAAACACTTCAATCATGTCTGAGTGATTTGGGTACGCATTGTCAGGTCAGCATCAATGAAAATACCGAGATTGCACATGCATCTGACAGGCGACACGAGATCAGAGCCAACAGCTAACAGATCCAAAGGTAGCTGACTTTGTCGACAGGCTGAAGTGCACCATAGTACTTCCGTCTTGGATGCATTTAGCTGAAGTCGATTGGAACGCATCCAATCAGCAACGGCAGCGACACAGTCAGCAACACATTTCCGTAGACTGTCAGTGTCCCCATGTCGACTAAAGCTGTAGATCTGTGTGTGGTCAGCATAAAGTGCGGATACAGTTCAAAGGATTCCACCAGCTGTACCAGATCCACTGTATGTAGAAGAAAGAGTGTCGGCCCCAGGACCGAACCCTGCGGGACTCCACACAACACCAGTAGTGGAGTCGACCTGGATCCAGGACAGCGAATGTACTGAGTGCGGTTGGTGAGGTACGAACTGATCCACGTGTGAACAACACCACACCATTGACGCTGTGGGAAGTCATTAAATGACGCAGTAAGATTGGGTGATCAACAGTATCAAATGCGGCAGACAGGTCAAGCAGTGTTAGCATTGACAGGTCACCATGATCAGCAGCAGTCAAAATGTCCAAGAGGACTTTGATGACTGCCGTCTCAGTTGAGTGTTGTGCCCGATAAGCAAACTGGAGGCTTGGCAGCAACTTGTGGACATGCTCGTGGTTGAGAAGTTGTTGTGCCACCAGATGCTCCAACAACTTCGACAGTACAAGTTACAATTTAATAATTCAAACATCACCATTACACAATGTCAGATTAACTTTCCTGACTGTGTAATGGTAAAGTTTGAATTTTTAAATTGTGATTTGTGCTGTTTTATATCTACAACCACGATGTCACCCTTACACTGTATATAAACTGAACGGTTTTTTACATAAATAATTTGTTATCAGCTTCATTTCTGGGAAAGTTACTGCAGTATAGACAGATGTGGCCTACCACATGTCAGCAGCATTGTTCGTCAAAAAAGTAGGCAGGATAGGAATTTGCAGTTTTTTGACAGAATATATTATGGGTGCTCAAAATTTTGACTTGCTCCCCTTTCCTGCAACATGAGCGTTTTCGGCAACAAATTTTGCATTTTAGATGACAATTTTTTTGACAAGGAGAAGATTTACCGACAATTTTCTGCCAGCCGAATATGTAGGGTGGACATTTGCTCCCTTGCTACCCTGTTATGACACTCATAACTGAGCTGTGTGTCTGCAGCTCACTGTCAGTTCAAAGGCTAGCAAATAAAGATGAGCACTGAGTTTTATGGCCAGTGATTCGTGAGTGGAGGATGTTTACTATGAATGATTTACCTTGCCTTTACCTAAGGGTCATTCCAGAAATGTTTAGTTAGTTAACTGGCTAGTTGGTTAACCGGTTAGTTAAGATCCAGAAGCTGGTGCATAGTTAGAGTATTTCAGTTCTGTTGTGTGTAACACAGTTTGCCAGGTTGGACACTGATATAATGTGAATATGTGTGTGGTGTTGGTGATGAATTAATTTTAGGCCGAGTTATCGATGGACTGCTAGTGTTGCGGAAGATAGAGAACATTCCCACTGGGCCGAACAACAAACCAAAGATTCCCGTTACTGTGTCACAGTGCGGTGAAATGTAGTGTCTTTGTGACTGTCGTAAACTGATGCATCTCCAGACTGTGGCAGTTTCATATTGCATCTGGTGTTTGTTTGGTGTACAGTGTGCGTCAATAAGAAAAACTCCATGAACTCATTAGCATTTAATAGCTGTGCATGAAATCCTAATTGATTTTCGGTGAGATAGTAAGTCTTGTGACACGTTATGGCACACAACTCAGGTCAAGGTCAACTCAGCCTTCCATCCCTTCAGGATAGGTAAATTAAGTACTGTTTTGTCTGGCTGGGGTTAAGGCAAGGTGCGTTCACTTGCATCGTGTGGCAGCTAACACCGTGTGATCTCATATGGCAGGTGACACTCTGTAGCTCTCTGATTGTTTTCCTGTTAAGAACTATACATCATCTTTCTATAGATCATCTTCCACAACTATTACGGTTAATCTATACTGTGCATACGAATGGTGCCACTTTTGGCGTACAGTTTATATTAAGTTATTTTTCAAATGAACGTGCTTCTGTGCACAGTGGTATAGCAAAGCTTTTAGGGACCCTGGTTCAACAGTAAGTTAGGGGCTTTCAGTTGTGGGGCCAGAAAGCCAAAGATCGAAGCGAGCTTTTTTCTCCATCAGCTAGAGGTCTTGTCATCTGCCAAGAGTTCTGATGCTTTTTGCATTTTCTCCTGCCGTGGAATGTTGTGTGCATTGGACAAGTGTATTATTTCACAGGGTCTTCAAGAGTTTGGGGGTCCTGGTTCATTGAATTGCGTGAATTCCTTGTTCAGTTGCCTAGCCGCCTGTGCGTGATTTCAGTAATGTTTCTGATTAGAGGAACTGAGAACATTAGAGTGATAACCAATGCTGTAGCTACATGTACCCTACTTCATGATGCTGCACAGATTGTCACTTTCTTTGGAAACAATACCTGTATTGATGCATATTTTTCTTTTTCACATTAATGATGGCAAGTTGTGGTTGATGAGGTAAATGTTTATCATAGTATTGTACTTTTTATGCACGAAAGCAGCTACTGCTTTCAGCGCATCTTAGCCATCGCAATTCTGTCTGTCCGTCCGTCCGTCTGTCACACAGGTAGATCAGTCAAAAACGATGCAAGCTAGGATCACCAAATCTTCACCATCGGCTGCCTGGAAGACTCTAGTTTCAGGAACCGTAAAGCTTTTCCATAAATTCGAAGGACCTACTGCCCACGTTGATTAAGGTACCGTACACCAACATGCCCGTGGGCCCTATATAACCAGTCTTCCAAAAGAAGTTAAACTCTTTTTCCATTTTTAACTTTTGTAGCTACGGAGCAGCGGTACATTTAATCAGCTGGAAAACATTTGCATCGCATTTGCATTGACAACGATTATTGGTTCACGAGATAATGTGGGAGTGGAAAAGGTTAAATGGGGTCACGTCACATGGGTTTGTAAGGGCAGCCAGTTCGTTTTTCTATCACCCTGTGTCATGGTAAAAGTCACCATAAGACTTTCTGAGATACTGAGAACTTAATCTGGAATGCAAACCATAAATAATGCAGATGGTATTCAATTAGGTCATTCGTCGTTAAATGGTCTAGCATCATATTTCATTGGTCTGGCATTTTATTATTGCTGTCTGCTGTTCTTAATGGCTGGTGTTTTGCTTCATTTCAAGCAGCACGTGTCTTTAAAATATGCCTGATGATTGGCTCTGGTCTTATTTTTTATTTGTTATGTTAAAATGTTAGTTTATGTCTCAAGGTTTTTTTATTTTGTATAGAACTGTAATAGCAGTTTGACAAAACTCGTTTACCGCTAGTAGCATGATGTGTCATGCGTTGCAGCTTACAAGACTTTATATTCCTGAACATATTCCCAGAGAATTATTTTCATCTTTGGTCTGTAACAATCTTGAGCTAATAATACCTAATGATTTTTTTAAACAGCGTCTAACCTGCATTAAAACAGATAAGTAGGCTAGTTTGATTAAAAATACAAAATCATTCACAATAATAATGTAATATTGAAAAAGTAGTCTTGTAGATTTGAAAACAAGTTGTTGATGTCATTGTTAGTGTAATGTTACAATGTTATGTCTGGGGTTATTCTGTGCCGTGTGAATACAACACTGCAATAAATCTGTAGCCCTATCACGCTTTAAACGCTTCACTGTGTTGTAAGATACAGTAAGTTCTAGATAATAGCTGCTAATATGAATTGTGAAACCATATGCTAATAACTAGGATATGGATTTGTGAAAAAAAGTGATTCATATGTTCACGGCGCATTTCAATAACGTATTTAGAACATAAAGAAGGCAAGGGGTGCAAAAACATTCAGAATTCGCATTATTTAGTATCTTCGGCACGTACCAAGATTATACATGTAGATATCGAAAATCCCAAAAAATAGGTGATTAGCTGCAATCTTTTATACGTTCGATAAGGCAAGTTGGTGAAAGCCTATAGCTGTTGCCGCAATAAAGTACATGTATACCCTGAAGTTTTTTGTCATTTTTTCAGCAATTACTCGGAATTTTTATGCAAAATTTTGCACATTTATTACCAGTTCTCACCTACATAAAAAGGCCAAATGGCATTGGCATTTCATATTCTTTTGCTGTTTTAAAGTTACAAATTTTATTGTAAGACAACATTATGATTTTACACATATAAAAAAACTTAGTGTTGTAATACCGTTAAGTAGCGCGTATTGAAAACAACTAGGTTCATCTTGTTGATAGTGACGTTGAAGTGAAGTAAATTTTATAAACAAAGTCTGCAGTACTTTCTATAATTTTTGATCGTTTTTATTTTCTCACCAAATCTGAAAGCGGTCGCTAAACTTAAACATGCACTGCAGACGATCTGGACAACTTGACATTGACAAAACTGGTAGAAAATTCACTAAAAGATTAAATGCACGTGTGAAAGTTGGCGGTGGACACTTAGGGTTCTCACGGTCATTGCCAGGTTATTTATTCTGTTGTTCAAATTACAATATGTGTTTTCCTGGAGTGCAAGGATGGTCTTCCGTTCGTTCTGCGCACATTCCGCCGCACGTGAACGTTTGAAATGACGACGTGGATGCAGAAAAAATCCAATAACTTTATCACAGTTGAAGATAATTAAATGCTCTTTGGCGCTTTTTCGTGCGTATAAATAAGCATGAAATTTTGCTTCGAAATTCTCAGCGATTGCTAAAAAAATTAGAAAAAAATAATTTCGGGGGTACTTTTTTGCCGCTCCTTGTAGTTTAGGCCTACTGGGTGTGAAACTATAATTTAACCCGGATGTAACCGTGCGTGCTTGTCGCTGATGTCACGTGTTATGACAGACTACAGTGCGTTCTCAGCAGCAGTAACCAATAACCACATACGGAGATAGCGTACGTGAGAAGAAATGCAGCATTACATAGACGTTTTTTTGAGAAAACGCAAGTTATATTACGTTAAAAACGGCCTGAGATCGTCGTAATAATTTTCCTTGCTACGTAGGCCTATAGTTAAATATCATCATCATTTATTTGCCAGCAAAACCATAACATAGTGCACAAGGTTGACACAAAAATACAGTTGGCAAGACATACCAGGCTCATAGAGCACTTACAGTAGCCTTCCTAAGCTAAATACACAAACACGAGTGTAGCACAGCAACTGAAACAAGTTAAGGTAAAATCAAATC
>Ga0209367_1007550_pt1 | contig 14963 bp, 8 predicted proteins | sample WorMetLIZISLAND2_FD_187412 | JGI IMG/M metagenome (GOLD analysis project Ga0209367, IMG submission 187412) | Marine gutless worms symbiont microbial communities from Max Planck institute for Marine Microbiology, Germany - Olavius geniculatus... ... | reverse complement strand
ATATAGTCTCATTAATAAGTGTGCCAAAAATTATTATAATCGGACATTCATTGTTCCAGTTATTGCAAAAAATGTAGTCACATGCTTTTTTTTGAGACACAGTGTATATTGGGAGAAAAATTTTCGTTATATTTCACCCATTTGCCGAGAAGCCCCCAATGGACGGATTTGCACGAAATTTTGCACGGCGGGTCGACTCGCAGACGTAATCACCTGTTTCAAATTTTGTGTCGATCGGTTGAGAGGTTTCAGATCTGCGTGGGGTCGAATTTTGCCATACTCCATTGACTAAGCCGGTCGCCATTAACACAGGGCTGCGCTACCGGGCGCCTGTGATGTAGCAATCAATCTGTAGTGTCAATTCATCAATACTAATTACTACAATGGTTACATTAATACTGCAACAATGTTCCATGCAACAAGTTCTACAGCGACATGTGTTAAAAGTCTATTTTCTACACTAAACTAGTCACTCAGCAGCCTTACTATAAATCTAGCGCTTCAACACTGTCTGCATGGCAACTGCTGTGTATACTAATTACACTGTAAGACTTCATTAGCTAGCTATATCACCTTTTCATGATCCAGTCTTATTATAAAAAAACACAGAGAATTAGCCAGCAAAAAGGCAAAAGAAAGAGACACGGAGACGTGCTACACAGCAATACACAGTTCTCCATTAAAGGTCCGTGGTCACCAAAATTAACATATACATTTTATCCATTTTCCTGAAAGTGCAGAATTTATGATAACTTTGACAGTAATATCGGCGCCCAGCGTTCTGTCAACACGGAAAAATTTACCTTTGAAGTCGACGATCTACGAAAACGACGTAGAAAACGTGCCGCCATGATGACCTGCGGTGACGTCATGAGTTTAGGCTATAGACGTCATGAATTAATATTCATGATGTCTATAGGCTATGGCCTAGCCTGGAATGATGACGTCGTCGGCTAGCCATTAATATTCAAGATCTATATGGGCTAGGGTCATGACGTCACTGCAGGCACTGATAGATTAGAATATTTCGCATAACGTAACGCAATGCCGCATTTCGTTTGAATTCATGCATTAATTTCATATATTCATGAAGCTCAAATCGACATATTATATATGCGAGGTTAAATGTCTAATTTAAATCTACAGAAATTGCGTGAGTGAGTTTGACCGTGGCCATGGACCTTTAAAATAATTTCATTGCTCCGCACTGTTCATGCTGTCTTAAATCTTTGACTGTACTGCTATTCTAAGCAAAAAACACGTATTCTAATCATTAAAAATTTTTTTAATCGAAGTGCATTTCCTAAGAAATTTATCCATACCAACCAACATTTAAGTGGGTGATGCAACCAATGATGTTAGTGCTAGAACAAGCAACCAAAAGTAACACATGAGTTAATGACAGCTTCAGTTAAGAGACATGGTTCTTACAATACTATTCACGTTGATAGCATGATGTGGCAACACTTGTTAAACAAACCAACAATGAAGACATCTGATGGCAACACTGGCATAGATATGATGGGTATCATATCACAGCGACTACCAGACAGAGTCACGGACATAAAAACCATAGATAGTGGATTCAGCAAAAACTCTGAAGCCCAAAAAATGCCACGCCCATCTCCGCATATGCACGATAAATATTTAATATATTTTGAATAACAAGCGTCTTTAATTTGGTTTGCGCAACAGAAAGTCGTAAAGTCACAGCTAAAATGATCTAAAAGTTCATGATATGCAATTTAGAAAAAAATAACGTACTGTGTAGCAAAAACAATCTGGTTTGCTAGCAGACGATAATGACGTTTGTGACGTAAACTTCGTTTTTTGATGGCCTATCTAACACTAACGCGTTAGGGATACCTGCTCACGGCACGGCAGCCAAAAAAATTTCTAAAGAGTTTTGTTTTGTTGTACTGAGGCAATGTACTAAAAAAATTTGCTTTTCGTGCGCTGGCTTGGGCACGAAATTAGCGTATTTATAGTACTCAACGCGTTAGGCATCAAAAACGCAATTATAAGTGGTGGATCATACCACTTAAAATATGCACGATGAATATTTAATCATCATCATCATCATTTCTGGCAAGCACCACTAAGAGTGCGTAGCGCCGAACGTAGACATCAAACTCCAGAGTGGACGGTTCTGAGCCAGGTCAACTGCGTCGTCCATATTGAGGTCGCTGGATTTCAGATCCTGCTGAATGGTTTTCATCCATGTAATATTTAATGAAACGGGTTTAAAACTGGCTTCAACTCGTTGTGTTAGGCGAACGGTGAGTAAACAGTCTACTTATTTATAGGTCGGTGGGCAGAATACAGTAAGTTGAAGCAACTGGCCTGTCAGTGTTGCTGATGGGTACAGCATTGCGGTACCAATGCACAATGGGTGTGGGTGAGCCTAGCGCAGTGCAAGGCAATGACATCCACGACTCAATCTTCTGCTCAACTCGGAGTGCAGGACTTGACTGTAGCACCGGACGCACTGCAACAGCACAACAGTTTTACAATTATCATAAGAATTAGTCAAAAAACAGTAAGAATCCAAATTCAACATACACTTGACTTCAGAAAACATGTCGCCTTTTCTACAGTATATCTGCTCATCTTAATTTCAAATGTTCCAATATAATACAATACAATACAAGACAAGAAAATTTAAAGTGGAAAATGCCTATGGCACTGCAGTCACTTCGAAGTTTGTAGAAAAAAGAGGACCAGATCAAATGAATCTTAAGTTCAGTCTAAAATGTTCGCAAGGACTTTGAAGACATCACTTCTGGTGGCAGACTGTTCCAAGTACTTTAACGACAGGTGTCTTGACAAAATGATGTGGGCGATATGCTGGCTGAGACTGCGGTAATAAATTGTTGACAATCAAGTACTTCAGCAGACGACGAGCAACCAGCCGCTCTAGTAGCTTGGAGATAACGGAGAGATTTGAGATTGGCCGGATCTTTGAAATAGTGTGCATTGATATTGCAGCACTCAAAGTGCCCAACTTGCTTTATAACAGTACTGTAGTATTTAAAAACACAACTCCAAAACCCGGGTTTGAAAGTGCCTCAAACCTGGGTTTTGAAGCTGGCAAACTCCTGGGTTTCAATCGCCGGTGCATACTAACGAGTGACATGGGGATGGAGACAGCGGTAATACCGCGGTAATTACCGCGATAATGGGGACTGACGCGGACTACAAATTTTGGGATCCGCACACCTCTGACCACGCAATGTTGCAGCAGCTAACATGAAAGCACGCCAGGGGGTTGTGTGCAGGCATCTCTGGTTGCAGTGTATGCCGGGGACTGTGTGCACCTCTTAGTCCCCACCGTGCCCAGGAAAGCAAACGACACACAGCCATTGTTCACGGTAAACAATCCTTACGGTTTATTGCACCTGTACTTGACGCGATCTAATTATCAGAGCCATGTGTTCGAATTAATAGGAGTAAAATAAATAATTATATTTTCTTAACATTTAGGTGTTCAGATTATTAAAGTGTCCGAATTGATGGAGGAAATACGGTACTACTTATGTCTATAGTAGTTGCTGTAAAAATACATATGGGAATAATACATTTCACTAAATAGTACTGGTACATCGCATGGCATGTTTCGGTGGGGTGTTGCAAAATGTTATTAATTTGCAGTACATTAGTAACCAAGAGTAGTAAAATGTGCAGATTATTAGCGGCAATTATTTTGTCAACATAATGATGGAGATGGGGACAAAATGCGTGGGGATGGAGAAAATTTCATGGGGATGGGGTGGGGATGCTACTTCATCCCCATGTCACTCTTCAGTGCATACCAAGAACGTTGAGCCATCACTGTGCCTCTGCAGAGAAAGTCATCGCTATTACCTCTGGCAAAGTGCCCATTACACTCATAACTATCCCAGCTACAATCACCCATATCAATGTATTATCCTGAGTACAATCATGTCTATCAGTGTATGATCTGCATACCATGCACAGTGAGCCATGCCTCTGCAGTGAACGTCAGTACACCAGGTGTTGATGACGTCTGGTAAGTTGCCTGGCAGCGGTAAATCCCGGCGTCAGCGACTGTTGGCTGTCTGACAGTGAGAACTCGACGAAGTCTTGACGAGAACATGTACTTGCCACTAGCAGCACCAGTGCTAAAGCCAGTAGAGCTAGCAGTGAGTTCGGTTGTCTGTCCGCTGCTACTCCGCCAATACCAGCGCTGACGCACATATGACGGACGTCTTCACAGACACACCACATTACCCTCATTCGTGTCACTCTGCACTATCCAAAAACTGTCATCCAAAAATGCTAAATACAGGGCTAAGAACCCCCATTTTGAGAAAAACGACACTGAAATTCTGAGCACCTGTAGTCTCCCCTGTCAAAAATTTGCAACTGTCTGTTGAAATTCTGTTGCAAGTTTACAGCGTCCATTAGAAAATTGCAACTTTGTGTCCTGCCTACTTTTGAACTCCTGATGCCACCAGTCAGCAGGTGTTGAGCATGGGCATACCACTTGCAGCATATTATTTATTACGACATCAGTGTACTGTATGTAGACTGAGCAGCAAGACTGGCCTACCAACTACACAACGTCACATTGTCATGGAAAATCTCAAATTGCCACGCCTCAGAAATAGGTTGGCTGACTGATCTACTCTGTATTTGGTTACGGTTCGGGTTTTGGGGCAGGTAGATTGCGCTGAGCGCCTTAGATTGGTCACAATCTAACACTTCCAGTTCTGTCATTAATAATTTTTCACAAAAAGGTGTAGCAACACGTCCAAGCTGTGGTGGATCTGTAATGTGCACGACTGCCTTTAGACAAATTTTCAGACTGTATACCACTGAAAAATGTTTTTTAATCGCCAAAGATACTTGCCCATTTATTAGTGGTGTCTCCCTTTTCCAACTCACAGCATATTAATACTAGCAATAATAACTCTACTTGAAGTACAGCTGTGTCTATTGGACTAAAAGCACACCCAATCATCAATATGTCTGGCTTAGATTTCAGCCAATAATTCAGTCTGGTCGTGCTCTTTGTTGTTTTAGTCAATTGATCACACAGTCTAAACATCGTCTTCTAAGGTTGCACATCATCCGTCATCTCTCGTAGATGATAAACAAGTAGATGGGACAGGAAGTTGCAATTTTTCCACAAACAGCTGCGGATTTCTGACACAAAAAAAATTATATGTGCTCAAAATTTAAATTTTGCCCCTAAATTACCCCCAAAATGGGAGAAAGCTCAGCTTCATATTTTGCATACCGGTTTCTAGACAAAAACTGCTGACAAGAAAAAGATCTGCGGACAATTTTCCAACAAGAAAAAAATTTAGAGAAGCAACTCCCGCTCTCCCCAACTGCCCTGAACAGTGGACAGCTGACTAATTCGTTGGCTACAAACAGGTGAATGGCAACTTAAATGCTAATGTATCACTGATTAAGACTTATATAATCATTAGATATCGAACATGCCAGGTACATCTGCATGCCATCTGCTACAGAGAGACAGATCTCAATAGACAACAAGCCCGATGATAAAACACCAGTTAACGTCAAAAAAACAACCAATCAGTAACGCTACTATGCCAGAGATTGCTCAGGCAGATAGATGCATAGCCTGTTCCATTCCGACCAGGATCAAAAGCCACACTGTCTGTGTTCGATGATGACATATTTTGCGGCCATCCTCTAAGGCTAAAACTCGTTGACACATCAAACTAACAAAAGCTTAGTGATGATACTGAAAACAATACTGTCATCACTACCACAGACAGCAACAATAAGACGATTGGAGTAAAGAGGCACAGAGGCTTATCACAGCATGCAGTGAGGCCTGCAGTTATCTGAGACAAACAACACAACAGTATATATGCAGAAAAAAACACTAGTACCCCTTTTACACACTAATGCTGGCTCGTCAAGCTGGCTCAATAAACGTTCATCAAGCACACATCAAGCACTCATCAAGTTGGATCAAGTGTATAGAGTGCCACGGCATAGCTCATTAAGCATTCATCAAGCACTCATTGAGTTACCAAGCTGGCTTGATCAATGCTTGTCGAAGAAGCTCGATAAACGCATGCTTTTTCAAACATCGACCTGTTCCAACAAGCACTCCTCTAGCCAGCTCAATGAGTGTTTGATGTGCGCTGGCGAAAGCTTGGTGAGCTTTGCCATTGCAATCTACTCTGTGTCCCCCCCAAACAAAACATGCTTTTTTATTTTTAAGTAACTCTGAGAAACAGAACCTGATTTCAGTTATTTTTCACATGCAACACCAAAAAGAAACTTGACGTAAACAACTATAATTTTGCCCACCTCATGTTAACAATGCTGCTGCAATACCTTGCAAAATGCAGAGGTCATAGTTTGACCTTTTGGCTTGGTTTTTTTTGCGATAGAGCATACATACTTAAACTGGCTCGATCAGTACTTAATGTGTAAATAAGTAAGTAAAATGATTTAGAAGGCACAAATTTAACACTAAGCCACAAAACGCCGCGCTCTCAACAACTAAACAAAAATGTCTTCAGCAGCCAACTAAACTGTTCAAAGTTAATGCCAGTTTGTCTCAGATGACCTGGCAGACTGTTCCACAGCCTCGGACCTGCAGCAGCAAAGCATCTGTCTCCATAGCTGCTGCAGGTCCTTCTGACGACACATGTCCTTGAGTTGGCAGAATGCAGCTGACGACGACCATCGTCGGTGACCAGCTGACAGTGAGCGACCAGGTAAGATGGAGCCATGCCGGACAGTGACAAGTAGACCAGGGTGGCCATCTTAAAATCCACCCGATGGTGAATCGGAAGCAAGTGTAGCTCCTTTAGCACTGGTGTTATGTGGTCGTAGCATCGAGCCCCCGACACCAAGTGTGCAGCCGCATTATGAACAGACTGCAGCTGGCTCATCAGACCGTCAGTACAAAAAAGTAAAAGTAAAGGCAGCCATGCCCCAGCTGGGACGTAGGCGGGGTGCTCATCTCCCACTCGCGGCCGTTGAGCCCGTAGGTGCATAAACCACTTGAGTCCGTGACGCATGGCCAGTGCGATGCCAGACCTATGGTTATCTTCTCAGCCTCAGGGCATCACCGCCCTTTGACCAGTACCAAATTATACTGCTTGGTGACATAGGCACATGTGTGTGAACAACTTGCCTAAGGTCGTTATCCGGCAGTGTCCTGGTGTGGCGTCGAACCTGCGCCCCTGAGTGACCTCAGGATTACAAGTCCGGCACGTTACCGTTAGACTACCGAGCCACAGACCATCAGTGATGCCGTAAAACATCGAGTTGCAGTAGTCCAGGCGACACGAAATAAACGCCTGGACCAGTGTCTTGATGGCGTCAGATGACATCGACTTGACGAGTGGTCAGAGATGCCGTAGCTAATAGTAGCCACATGGCGGACACCTGTGCAGACAGCATCAGCTGGCTGTCCATGATAATGCCGAGGTTGCGCGCCGTCTCCGAGATACTAACATGTGCCGACGCCACCAAAACCTCCAAAATGCTGACTTTCACCAGTTGCTGTGGAGATCCAAACCACATCACCTGGGTCTCGGTGGAGTTCAGTCGAAGTCGGCTGGCCTTCAACCATGCCTCGATGTCGATGAGACACGCTGTGAGACATGCGCTTGTTCAGCCAGCTCATTGAGACAGTTTCATCATGCAAACGAGGTACATGCATTGGACTTGGCCCTGCCAGCCATATTTCAGCCGGTCGAGGCTATTGACGTTCAGTGCTGATGACCCAGTGACGAGCTGTCGGCAGATCAGTGATATGACGTCATGCCATCCAGGGAGGCCGAGGAAGGTTATTTTTAACCTGCCTGTAATGACGGCCGGTTCATCGGTGACGCTATAGTACTGGTGGCAGAAGAGTGCATCCTCTTGCGCTGGGCCCATCTGCACCGAACACTCTTCCTGCATGCTAATGAACTAAAACCATCGTGACGCTTATATTGGACATTTTAGCGTTCGTTGTCATTTCCTGTTTTTTGTCCACGGACAGCGCACCGAGCGCATTAAAGATTACTTTTAGGCTTGTCTGCTATGATAATGCGCTATATAAATGTTCTATTAATAATAATAATAATAATAATAATACCTTAATAATGCATGACATGCATGCAGTGAGAAGACTGAGTCTATAGAATGACTGCAGGTGAGCTGACCTAGCATTGACGACACACTCAAACTGGACCACTTCATCCACACCATGAACAGCGACTGTGTCAGATGGAGCTACGACGATACCCGGCTGGACATCACTAGACCCCACTACTCCTACACACAACATCGCACAATGTACAGGTGACAATACTACACCACTAGACACGGACAGAGAAAGAGACAGACAGACAGACACACAGACAGACAAGAACAGAAAGACAAACAGCATACTGAAGCCCAAATTCCATTACTCTGACTTCCCCGCGATGTCCGCAACAAGCCCTACACTTCCCTGTGACAAGACGTACGGAAAGTTGGAAATGTTGCCAATCTTCCCCATCTTCCCTGTTACGACACACAGAGAAGTTCAGGACTTCACCGAATGTTTTCCATGTGACAAGTCTACAATGTGCTAAGTCCGTTTGTTCCGTTGTGTCACGCTCGTTTACAAATTTCACTAAAATGATGCAAATGGGCTCGTTGCAAACTTCTCATGGTATTTTTCAAACACATCTTGACATGCCGTGATGGTTTGTAACCCCAAAACTTTCCCATAACATTCCCATTTCACAACACATCACGCGGATGTCTAAGGAAAGTTGGCGTAACAAAATTTTGGCTAAAATTCTCATCAGTGATCCAAATTCCACACAAGCACTGTACAGCTACACAACCCCACTGGTCCACCATGTTCTGCAAGCATTTCTGCATCCACAAGCTATATGTTAAGTGACAGACAGATGTTAATGTCACATCTGATCGCAAGTCGCATCTCACTGACTACAAGTTTATTCTCCGTATGCTGTTTTGTGATAGCTATTGACTGTATTGTTTTACGTTGTCACTTACTACTACAAATGCAGTCGAACAGTGGTTGCATTAACCTCCTTGGCAGTATGAGTCTGGCCATAGTATCTGCCGAAAAGCAATTTGGCAAAATGGGATGCGTCGGTTTACGGCTTCAATCCATGGGAACCACCCTAAATAATGCTTGGAATTACTGCCGAGGAGGTTAAAGAAGCATTTGAGCAAACGTACGTCGCTGTACTCGTAGCATATAGGGTGGACTGAAGCTGGTCTGTTGTGTGTAGCCATTGGTAGCGGTCGCCTGGTAGACCGCGTGGTTGTGGCTGTCGTAGCCAGTGTTGAGTATCAGCAGCTGATTGCTGACAGCCACATGATAACCGACACTGTCGGTGTCCAGTACACGCCGGCCCATGGCGTCCGTCCACTGTACGGAGGCCGGTGGAGTGCTGTCTACCTGTGGCAGGTCTAACAGCACCGAGTCACCTTCAGTCACCGTGACCTCAATCTTACCAGTGTCAGCAGCAAACGGACGTATGTCTACAAGCGCATCATCAGAAATCCACCGTACGACCACGGAGACTCATACGTTAGTTCACCTATGCACACAACCTGTCTCCGTCTGCCACTGTTTTGCTGCTAACAACCACCGCTCTCGCAGAAAAGTACATGGCCGTACAAAATAAGCAAGCAAATGGGACAGTCATACACCAAAATGGCATTGACAATTTAACATGTGGATTACAATTTTCGAAAATATTGAATGAACGTATTAAATGATCATTTACGGTTACACTACCGACCATCAGCAGCCACAAAATAAGTACCAAGATGGAGCATTAAAATGCCTAACAGTTACATTTAAAAAGATGTTTTAAGTTAGTGATGTAAACAGCATATGGAAGCAGAATAGTTAACGCTAAGAGGAAGGGTATTCCAAATGGTGGGAGCCGCTACTGCAAGAAATAACAAGAAATTTGAGCTAATGCTCACGGGACGCGCGAAAGCCTATAGCAGTTCCTGCCCGCAGGCAGTCACCCATCGCAGTACTAACCGGGCCTGGCATAGAATAACTTCGTTTCAGCCGAAACGCGTTACCAACTACGCCAAGCCACCAACGCCAGTACTGTGGCGCCACCTTGCGAATTTTTGTGTCGCAGCCCGAAACTGCCCGAAAAATCCATAAAAAATCCCTATTTTGGCGTTCAAGGTCATCCAAGGTCATTTAATTCGGCGTCAATCGAGAGCCAGTATACGATTTCCTATTAGTGATTCATAGTAACCTAGGCCCTATCTCGCACCGTTACTGAGATACAGCGACTTATTAGCCAAAAATCTCAAATTTTGCCCACCCCCTTCTCATTTAGCGCCCTCGTTCGGGGTGACTCCCTTCGAATTTATGAAAAAGCTTTACGGTTCCTGAAACTAGAGTCTTCCAGGCAGCCAACGGTGCAGAGTTGGTGATCCTAGCTTGGACCGTTTTTGCCTGATCCACCCGTGTGACAGACAGATGGACAGACAGATGGACAGAATTGCGATGGCTAAGACACGCTGAAAGCATAGCTGCTTTCGCGCGTAAAAACCAAAACATGTGCAGACACAAGAGACAGACAAATTAGTGTCAAATGAATTCAATGCACAAGATGGCCATCATTCAGCTGTGAGTGCAGGTAAGAAGGCCGGCTGATAGACACAAGCTTAATTCCGTAAATGAAACAAACAACTCAGTGCTGTCAAAACTACTCACAAGCTATCTGTACACGAGCCGGCTGGCTGCGGATTGCTCCTAGATGATTGGATGCCACACAGCGATATGTTGCTGCGTCCGACAGGGTGACATTTCGCATCTTGAGCGATCCGCTGCTGGTAGCTGCAGCAGGTAGTGTAGTCATTGGCTGCTGATCCTTGAACCAATGGTAGACAGGTCGAGGCTGGCCATCAGATGTACACAGCAGCACCTTGGTACCGCCAGGGACTAATGGATTGCCTGACTGAGGCTGGGCTGTAAACTGCAGTGGAGGCACAACTGCACGACAGATAATTAACAAACATGGCAAGCTCAATAAACACTGACATCATGAAACACCGCACCAGCTGCATTGACCACATTGGCACCAATACGATCAGATCAAGTACAAAGGGTAAGAACTAGGCTAAGGTTTAACAATCTAATATGATCATATATTTGCTACCAGCACTGTGTTTTGTGTCACCACATGATAATCAACAAACATCACCACCACCAGAAGAACATCACATGGAGAAGTTGGTTAAATAACAGTCAACTAAATTGGCTACATACATAATGCATCAAAATCAACATCAATTGTTAGCTACCTTATGAGCAGTGCCCCTTCACAAATACTTTGATTTTTTAAATCTCAAAATGGCATGATTTCGAGAAATGGTAAAAAGCCAATTGGCGGATGTGCGGATCTGCGGATGTTGCAACAAGGTTAGGGCTAGGGTCAGAGACAGGGTTAAGATTAGGCTAAAGATTGGGGTTAAGCATAGAGCTAAGATCAGCAATAAGGTTGTACTGGGGAATCATTTGGCGGATGATATAGTTGATGCTCACACATGCAAAGCATTCCGGAGTTGCCTAGCCAACATCCAGTTCTGCCTGTAAGTCCGCCAGGCACCTTCCCACTGTGTTAACACCAGTACTGGTCCTGCAGCGTATCTGGGCAGAAGCAGAAGGCTAGTAGACGGTTAAACTAATAAATTACATCTTAATTACAGCATTACATGTTGCAACACCTGCAGATCCGCACATCCACAAATCGCTTTTTACCCATAGCCTGTGATTTGGTGTATTGGTTCACAGTTTGCTTTTTTGATATAAAAAAAACAAAACCCAAAAGTGCCCGAAAACTGGGTATTAAGGCCAGTAAAACTTCCCAAAACCCAAGGCTCAAAGAGAAAAAAGATCAGTGGATGTGCGCAAATGCAGATGTTGCAACAGGGTTAGAGCTTAATTACAGTGTTACCTACTGCGACATTTACAAATCCGCACATCCAAAATCCGTTTTTTACCCGCAGCCTTTGAATCCCTAACTGTGAACATTTCATGGTTAATATCTTACCCGTGTCACCAGTCTCAACTGCAGTCATAAACCACGATATAAACGTGATGGCGTGGCATATCCGGCGACAGATGAGACGGTTGATATGAGACAAGATCATGTCAGACGATGAGCACAGCCCTGGGTATAAACATGCATGAACATCGGGCTCAATTGCACCAGTCTTTATCTGACAGCGCCAGTCTCATGCTTGGACACGACAACAACGTCCTTAGCCTCGTGCATCTGTGTCACAAAATAAAATTAAGAAAACAATAAATCCCCGATAACTAAAAAGTAACTATTCTCACTTCCGCTCAGACACTATCTAAAAGCAAACACAGAGTCACTTGGTATTAGAGATGGGCCTTCCGGGTTTCGGGTTTGTGTGAAACGAAAAAATGCGGTATGGTGATCGTCTATAAATGACTAGCGATTACGAACCCGAAGCTTTTTGCCAAACCTTGGTTTCAGGATTGGAAAGCCGTTAAATCCGAGTTTTCGGTCGGGTTCGGGTTTGGCTCAGGTTTGGGAAGATGGCGACCGTATGCAAGTAACACGAGTATCAACAACAACTAAACTAATACTGTTTTACCGCGAATGAAATTCTTTATTTGTGGCTGGTATGTTCTTACCGGTACAGTACCGCCATAGATATATACATTAACCAGCAGTTTCCTTTCTTAGCACGTATTGTAAATATTTGGAATAGTTTGCCTAATTGGGTAGTTGATGTACAGTCTATTGATTTATTTAAAGTGCGGCTTGATAGATTTTGGGCACAATAAGAAGTTATGTGCTAAATTAATCGGAACCGGAGATAGATCGAAGTATGTCGAAAAAAGTGATTAGATTATTAGTATAATTTATTATGTCGTGACTCGTGATACGGATATAGAGGGACTTTTAGTGCCTGCATCCGTTTATCTACATTACTGATTACTGATAGCCATGGCTTTCATCACTATCGCCCATCCCTAAAGCACTTTATTATTAAATATTTTTCGTGGTGTTATGTAAACAATACTGTACTAGTCAATAAAAGTCATTTCTGTTATGTAATTCTTGTTTTAAAAAGTACTTTTTGTGGTAGGTAGATTTCAGTGTAATGTCGCAAGCTTTTGATGTAGTTTGTCTAATTTATATGAATACGCATTGATTGACACGTCACTACATCGCTTCATTGGTGAATTGGAGGGAAAACAGTTAAGTAAAGTAGAAACATATTTATTGTCGGCTTAGTCTGCTGAGTTTAATAGCAGTGAACTTAGTAAAGTCTGAAAATCATTGATTATTAGTGCAACTTGCAGTGATAATAGTATCATCATCATCATCATCATCAATGGATATCCGGAAGCAGGCCGAAGCCCTCTATTTCCGTTCGAAGTAGATAACTTCAACACGAGTATCAACAACAACTAAACTAATACTGTTTTACATTGACTTCCGGTACTAAATGATGGATTTATAATTATAATACAAACTAGAACCACACCAGATTCAAATCTAAACGTCTCTTAAAACTACTAACACTACATGCCCATACAACATCATCTGGTAGTGAGTTCCATAGCTTAAGTAATCTATTTACAAAAAAATGTTTCCGGAGATCATATTTGCATAACTGGGGCACCAATTTGTATCTATGGCCCCTGGTATAATATCGCTTTTCTAACATAGATTTATACTGCAACTGTAACACAAAATTGGTATCATACTTGTTATTTACATATTTATATAACTGAATCATATCCTCTCTTAATTGCCTACAGCGTAAAGTTGGCAATTGCAAAACACGTAACCTTTCTTCATATAGACCAAAAGCTGTCAATTGAGGTACCTCTCCCCAGGTAGTGGGGAAAGCTTCTTTATTTGGTTTTTACGCACGAAAGCAGCTACTGCTTTCAGCGCGTCGTGGCCATTGCAATTCTGTCTGCCCGTCCATCTGTCTGTTACACGGGTGGATGAGTCAAAAACAGTGCAAGCTAGGATCACCAAATCTTCACCGTCGGCTGCCTGAAAGACTCTAGTTTCAGGAACCGTAAAGTTTTTCCATAAATTCGAAGGGGGTCACCCTGAACGAGGGCGCTAATTGAGAGGGGGTGGAAAAAATTAGTGATTTTTAGCCAATAAGTCGATGTATCTCAATAACAGTGCGAGATAGTGCCTAGGTTACTACTAATCACTGATAGAAAGTCGTACACTGGCTCTCGATTGCCACCGAATTCAATGTCCTTGGATGATCTTGAACGCTAAAATAGGCGTTTTTATGTATTTTGGCAATTTCGGGCTGCGAGACACATTTCAAGAGTGAATTGCACCGAAACCAATTGAGATAGACATAGACAAGCTGCATATGAAATTTTCAGCATTGAACGCAGATTTCGATGGTCCAAGTTTCGATTTTCTAGGTTCAAGGAAACCTGCGCACGAGGGCATCAAAGAGCAGTACTGCTGTAAAGTCATTATTTTACCGTTTTTGGCCAGTCTTTTGTCAAAACAGTTGCAGATAGGCATGGGCATGCGGCCTATCACAACAAGCACTAGTGATGAGCTTTTTAGTCGTATAAACATCGATGACTTTGAAAGACCCTGAACTTCCAAAATAAGGGGGTTTTATTAGAGCTGTCAAAATAACGCATTAAGGCATAATAAATTAACGGCAGTTTAACGCACACTAAAATAATTAATGCACATGTAAATTTATGTTAATTTCTAAATTCTGTGAAGCAAAAGTTTCCATATTCCGTTAAACTGCGGTTATTTGACAATTGAATGAATTCAAGTAACTAAACTGTAGTTGCTGTTCTATCCCTAGTACCGCTTATAAATAATTATTTTGACGACATGCTAATAGATTTCTATGACGGCAGTTATTGTTGATTATATGTTTAAAATGTGCTTGTAACTTTCTATATTCTGCAG
>Ga0209367_1007549_pt1 | contig 14966 bp, 12 predicted proteins | sample WorMetLIZISLAND2_FD_187412 | JGI IMG/M metagenome (GOLD analysis project Ga0209367, IMG submission 187412) | Marine gutless worms symbiont microbial communities from Max Planck institute for Marine Microbiology, Germany - Olavius geniculatus... ... | reverse complement strand
GCGGATTGAGCCCAAATTTTGTTTGGTGGTAGGCGTCCATGACGTAATCACGCCATTAAAATTTGGTGACGATCGGTTCAGGGGTTTTTGGTTGGCTGAGGGTCAAAGTTTGCATTTTCCCATATATTTTGAAGGTCGTTCTTACAACACTCACACTACCGTGTGAGGTGTGATAAGGCAACATATTGGTTGAAAGTCGCCAATTTTTAGCCGATTGTACTTAAGTAACGGTCGAGCTGTTGTCATGGTTGTCCGTCCGTCGTCTGTCTGCCACGGATGTATTGTGGCTAAACGGTGCAAGATAGGGCCTAGGTTATTATTGATCACTAATAGGAAGTGGCATACTCCCTGTCATATTAGATGGAAATTGTTGATTTTGGATGACCTTGAAGGCCGTTACGCGTTATTGTGGCTAAACGGTGCGAGATAGGGTGGCTGCTATTGATCACTGATAAGAAGTTGCATATTGTTTTTCATATGACATGAAAATCATCGATCTTGGATGACCTTGAAGGTCACTGACAACCACTACGGTCGGCTATCTTAGCGACAGCTGGGCTTCTTGTCTCTACTCCCATTTAACGCCATCGATTGGTGTATTAAAAGTGAATATTAATTACTTAATAAACTAAAAGTAAAGTATATCATGTGAAAAAACTAAAACGATTATCAACAAGAAATCTGAGCTAATGCTCATGAGACGCGCGAGAGCCTATAGCAGTTCCTGTTCGCAGGTAATCTTGGTCTATCTGCGTCCATTTCGTCGCAATTCACTCTTTAGCAGCCAAAAATCGCCAAAAGAATCACTAAAACCCTTTATTTTTAGGGTTCATGGTCAATCAAGGTCATCGATGTTGACAATCCTAAGAAGCCCGTCGCCAGTGCTTGTTATGTTAAGCAGCATGTCTGCGTCTATCTGCAACCATTTTCACGTTAGGCAAGCCAGCAGCGGATAAATAACCACTTTTTAAGAGGGGAACCCCTATTTGACACCCGCGTTCGCAGTCCTCCTTGAACTTAGAGGGTCCGGACTTAAATTGCTAAAATCTACATTTAATGCTGAAAATTTCATACGCAGGTTGTCTTGGTTTATCTCCAGCCATTTTGGCGCAATTCACTCTTAAAATGCGTGTCGCAGCCCGAAATCGCGAAAAATTTACTGAAACCCTCTATTTTGGGGGTTCAGGGTCATTCATAATCATAGACGTTGACATTTCTAAGAAGCTCGTTGCTAGTGCTTGTTATTATAAGCAGCATGTCTGTGCCTATCTGCAACCATTTTCACGTTAGAAGAGCCAATAACGGTAGAATAACGCTTTAAAGGGGGGGGGTGCCCATTTTTCTCTCTCGTTCGTGGGAACCCCTTCACCCAATGGCATGAAATTTTGTCACAAAATGCTAAAGACTCTTAGCTATCATACGGTGAAAACCAGAAGTCTCTATCTCACCTGGGCTCCGATCGGTACCGGGTTGTGATAGACACCAAGACAGAATAACCATAGCTAATACGCGCTATGCTGGCTCTCACGCGTAAAAACTAAACAAAAATAAAACCATAACATTTTAGTTATCTACAACTATGCAATATAAACTTCATTTCTAAAAAAACTATTCAACACTAAAACTGTAATATCGTTACATTTGGTTCTCTTCTATAGGGTGACATAATGGGTCGTGAACAATTTCGATTTCAAGCCTGTTATTAACAGTAACCAGCAATAATTGTACGTCTTCTGGTGGTATATTCAATGAAATTCTTCGTATAAAATTTTAGAGTTGTAGCTATTAAAGCATTTATAATACTCATTTACATAACACCAACGTTAAAATTGCATAACAATAGAGTAGACTGATAAACGTTAACGTCAAGCGAGGTCGCTGTTCATGTCAACTGCACACAGATAGCAATGGCGTCTTTTTGTTCATGATGACTGCTATCAGTTTGCTAGGCATTGAACCGATAAAATGATGAAATGTTGACAGAGAAATTGATTTCCATGCTTTTTGGAAACAGTGCTTCAATGCTTCCAGTCACTGAAACTCAGGGTTGGCATAAGCGGCTGTTGCCATAATGCTCCAAACGTTCTCAGTCGGAGATAAATTCGGTGAATTAGGCAGCCAGTCTGTTGATGGAATGCAATCTTTAATAATATTTGCATCTAGCCAGGTGATTATAGCTTTTGATCTATGCACACGAGCGCCATCCTACTGAAACATTTCTTCAGGAGTTAAGTCGATGCTTATCTGCGTGACGGCGCTGTTTGGGTGACGTCATTATGTTGGCTCGTATAAATCGAGCAAGCGACAGACGGTTATAATATTTTGCACACAATACTGTATTAAATTTTCCTAAACGATAATAGCAGTTTCGTAATTATTTGGCATGTTTAACATAATTAATTTTCCATTTAAAATCGTTTACGACCTATCGCGTCACCATAAGTCTAGGTCAAAACCATTTTGTGGAAGTCAAATCTCATCGTTGATCCGCATCGTAAAACTATGCTGACGCTCTAGTACCATTTATGAGAACACTGTATGCCTGCAGTCCGCGGGAGTTCAGCTACCGTCTAGAAGCTATTGCTGCAGCAGATAATTTTATGATGCATAGGCCTATAGGCCTAACTTTGTTGCGTCTTAATAAGCTAGTGATGATACTGCTTAGGCGGCCCTGCAGCAGCACCCTGTGATAGCAACGGCCTGAAGTCTGCTGGCTTCGACATAGCCTACCGTACCTACACCCTGTGATGTGCCCTCTGTAACAACAATAAGCACCAGCAGCCGCTGACAATACAATAGGCCTACAACGGAATACAATAGACCCACTCTGTGCATTGTCTGCTACTGTGTCAGACCAAACTGCCACTGGCAAATCTTTGCACCTTAGCTGCCGCTACAACTTCTGCTGCTGCTGCTGCTGCTGATGATGATGATGGTTAAGGCCCTTGGAGCAAGTTCTTGAAGTTCTACGTCCCTTCCTCTTCTCTCTTTTTTCTTCTCTTCCCTGTTCCCTATTTCTTCTCAGGGCCCTGTGCCTGAATCTAGTTAAGGTGTTCGAGGAAGCGTTGCGAGAAGCAAGCTACAGCTAGCGAAAGTTAAACCTACGTAGACCTACACTTTGCCCTCAGCCAGACACTAGTTTACACTGCGAGTCTACGGATACGGGGTTGGTGCATCGCGCGGTTTGCCTGTTTATGCCCCCGTTTTGCTGGTGCTTATTGCGCCTACCCAAGGACGGATGGCCAGGCTGAGTTGACCTGGGTAGCGGATCAAGACGGTTTGACGGTCATCCATCCAAGTACTAACCCGACCCAGCGTCCATTAACATAATCACCCCGTGCTCTGCGTTCAACTATGAAAAATATTTTGGCCCAGTGCCGACATGAAATGCGGTTCTTTGTTTAGCTATCATACAGCAATTACTTATTTTGGATTTTAACCGAAACTCGCGCCGCAAGCCGTGTTTATACGAAACTGTTAATGTCGTCGTTTCGTCGTCTAGATTTTTGCAACTTTTTGACGATTTTGTTTAGACCCTACAAGTTAGGCCTACGACTGACAGATCTCGCGCTAGACAATTGCAGAGGGTACGGACTAGGCCTACGGATGGCGGCATACGTGTCTGCACCGGACACGATGACATCGTTGCTGTCTCTTGCAGTTAGAATGGATTATTTACTTGAATGTCGTGAGCGCTAATTTGTCAGTCGGTGCTTTATCGTTTTTTGCTATATAGGCCCTTATAATTGGGCGGCCGTTCTATTAGGCCGCAGTTCGCGTCTTATCTGTCCGTCCGTCCGTCCGTCCGTCCGTCCGTGTCTGTCTTTTTGTCAGTCTGTTCCATAGATGTTAAAAACACTGATTTGCAAATAAAAAGCATAAAAACTTGTTTTTCGCTTTTGAAAAAAAACACGTAGAAACATATATAAAAACGTGAAACTACATTTAGCAGTATAACACGTTAAAAACAAAAACCTAATGAATGTAATGAATGTTATAATGTAACGGTGATCATGGTACAGATCGAAAACAGGGCTAAACGCAATTTGCCCATGAGAAATGCATCATATTCGTAATTTGTATGTTTAATAAAAAAAGAACACGACATTAAAAATTAAATTAGAACCATTAAAAAAATTTAAAAAACCAAAAAAATGATTTTTACACTTTTGTTTAAAAAACATTTTAAAAATGTTTTTACATCTATGGTCTGTTCCGTAAGGGCTTTTAAACTCGAAAACGAAAAGGCACCGTGCAACCCAAATTTATGTAAACATTTTTCAGGGGATGGGTAATCAATGTGTTATACCCCGTTTACAAAATCAAGCAAACATTGAGGAAACAGTGAGCAAATATGAAGCATGCATAAAGCATAGCCAACACGAAGCAAACATCGAGCAAATGTTGAGCAAACATCGAGCTGGCTCGTCCAGCTAACATGTTAGCTGGACTAGCCAGCTCTTCGAGTTAGCTTCATCGTGTAAACGAAGTATTAACGTACAGCTCAGAAGCTCAGAGATCGGGCGGACGGCCGCACTATTGTTGGTACTGGGCCGACATTAATCTGTTTAAAATAAGTAAAAAAAATTAGGGCTGGTACTGATTAAAAAAATTTTAATCGATTAATCACCAAAAATTAATCGCGATTAATCGATTAATTTCGAACAATTTTTCAATTTTTGTAGTTAACGCAAAAAACCATGAATACTGCAAAACGCAAGTGTACTTGTTACAAAAACTCATCTAATAATTTGTATTTTTACTAAAAATAAAAATTACTAGATGAGTTTCAGCATTCTAAACTGCATGCGTTTGAAATCTTTAACATATTATTATTAGTGTTTTTTGGTTTACCACTGATTTGTTTAGCGAAAGGATTTTCGCAAAATGATCGTGTTAATATTTTGACGAACTTTTGAATTTATGCAGTAGGTGTAGCGTCGTGGCCGGGAACAGGGGGGTTCCACGCCTAAATTTTAGCCTGTGGAATAATTTTCTAATTGTCGCAAAATGTATCATAATTTTTCATCACTACATTTAATTTTTTTAACCAATTTGAGTATCTGGATACTTTCTGATTGTATTTTTCATGCAGACATATATGTAGGCCTGTGAGTCAATTTCAGATTACTTTTCTACACGTACAATATGCTTATTTATGATAATTCAAGGTGAAAGTTTCGAGTTAATACTAGGCTGGGCCTAATTTTGCTGTCGAAAAATCTCCAGCAGTCTACCTGCCGGAAAACTGCAATTTTCTGAAAATTAAGAGCTTATTTTTTATGAATTTCACGGTATATAAGAGGCATAAGAGATTTCAAAGCGTGGCCGCAGCACCCGCGTACAATAGCGATAGGACTTTGTAACAAGATGAGACCTGATGGTGGGGCGGGTATAAAAACAGCGCGCAGAATATCTGTCCGCAGCAGCCTACAGCTGGTATATTTGCTACGGCTGGTTGGCTGGCCTGCAGTCAACACAACGATGATGACGTTAAAGGTATGGCTAGAAGAATGTGTTTGTCTTTCAAAGTTTATCAGCGTTTTTTTAAAAAATTATACTTTTCTATTGAGCCTATTCTCATTAAAGCGCTTATTTTCTGGTTAAAAATACACTGCAGGCCTATTGCAAAATCTGAAATTTCCGACGTTACTAGGGTACAGTTCTAAAACGCCGAATTCATGGTAAGTTATACTGTACACTAATCTCTGAAAATTTGCGCGACGTACAGCGGGTGGGCCCCACATTTTTGCAGGATAAGACCTAATCGAAGTTAAATCCGGCTTTGAGCAGCAGTAGTACGAAGGAGCTGAATTCACAAGACTTGAAAACGACGAACCACGAAAAAACGATGCCGTGGCCGGAAAATGCAGGACCGTGATAATGACGGACCTCAAGCGTCGCAAACAACGTCACGTTTAAACAAAGTAGCGAGTACAGTGAAGGAAAAGAGGCTTAATCTGCAGAAAGACGCCCGCATCGAGACATGCATCTACCTGTACGACAACTTGGCGTACTCAAGACAGCAGTTTCTCAGAGCGATCGGCCACAATCTGGGCGCTCACACCGCGGCATTCCAGTTGACTTCGGACGACAACAGCAACAACGACGATGACGTCGACTATACGCCGTCAGCCACTGTCGCTGCCACCGTCACCGCAGCTGCTGCAACAGCACTACTCCACGGCGTGGTGATTGATATGTGTGAGGTCTGTCACATCGAACCACGCTCTGGAGTAGCTCTTGTCCCCTGTAGAAGTTCTCGTTTCTGCTCCGGTTGTGCGAAGGTTGTGGCTACATGCCCAATGGCGATCGAGCGCGTTCTGTTGCGTGTATTCGTGTGATGTATAACACATAGACTCGGGATGCCATGCTTGTCGATCACGTTCGTTATCAGTGGTTTTGCGCGACATTTCTGCAGCGGCGTCGTCGGTTAAAAATGGCGGGACAGGAAGTAACAATTTCTTTTACAGACAGCTGCAAATGTTCGACAAAAGTGATAATGGATGCTCGAAATTTTAATTTTGTCCACAAATGTTGCTTAAAATTGAGAGTTTTAGCTCCACATTTGCATTTATGGACAAACATTTACCGACGAAAAAAATTTTGAAATTTTTTGACAGCTCAAAATTAAGGATGCCTCTTATCTCTCCTGCTACGGACGCTACTGCTTTTAGACACTAATAAAGACTAGGCCTATCTGGTATGGGTTTTTTGCTATATAAAATGACACGTAAGCCTAAAATCTACCGTGGTACTTGAAAATGAATTGGTTTCGCGTTTTCTAGCCCCTGCAGTTTTTGTCAGTTATTTTCTTGGTCATGCAGCAGCCTTTGGCGGGTCCTGAATTTTTAGTTGCCCCCTAGTACTATGTTAAGCGGTTACTAGGTTAATAGTAGTGCACGGGTGTCTGTCTGCACAGGTTGGACCGCTGTTGCTGGGTCTACTCCTGACGCTATCGTGCGTCAACGCCGTGTCACATGATCATGACGATGACCATGACCACGACCACGACCACGACAATGGCTTCCACGCCATCCAGCATCGTCTAGACGCCGTCGTCGCTCGCATACAGCGTCTCAGACAGAAAGTCGGACGAAGAACCGACGACGACATGATTAACAAGGCGCGCTCACTGCGAGTTCGTGTGCAGCACATCGAGGGTAGGCAACACGTGCTAAGTGTCGCTGGTCAGTGGCATCTTCAAAAGAAGGACAAAGTGCAACTACTGAATTTTGAGCTGCCGGACAATCTTTTTGTCAAAGAATTTTCGTCCAGAAAATTCAAATTTTGGGATTAAAACTCCCATTTCGAAAAGTTTTCTAGCGCCTGTAAAAATTTGGAAACGCAGCATCCCCTAGGGGCGGGGAAAATCGCGGTAGATAAAATATTTGTCAGATTTTGAATATCTTTATCCGTTCCGGAGATATTCGCCGCCGAACTTTGAAGTCGCCCGAAATCGGGCCAAATTTTACATGTTTTGGCCCCTAAAATTTTTTTGAAGAGGGCCTTCCAAAATTTTGGACCGGCATTATAGCCTAGTACAGTCCATCGTGCAAAATTTTACGCCAGTCGGCCCACGCATCTCAGAGATCTGGCGTTGAAAAAAATAAAACATCTGCAGTAAAACTCAAGTCCGCTCTGCAAGTTATAGCTTCCGGGCGGACTAATGAACCCCATACTGTCAGCATATGTCAACGACAAAAATGTTCGCGGGAACTCTCATTTCTAACGCTATAAGGTTTATATTGATATTTACTAAACTTTTCGCGCGATGAGGCGTCAGTTTCGATGATTGAAAGCGGCCAATTCTCAGTGTCTTAGTCGCATCTAAACTGTTAAAAATTAGGCCAAACTTATCCAAAAAGCTTACGACATGTTCAACATTTTTGCCGTTCGTGTCAACGAACTTTTTATAACGAATGTTTTTTTGAAAAAGACACGTCAAACTACAGTGGGTGGTATTCTTTTAGATTTGTGTTCGTCCGTTGCCATGAATATTTTCTATTCCACACTACTACTAGATTACTACTAAAACGACGACTAATACTACTACTGTGCGTGAGTACAGGCAGTGGCTGTGATGACCATTCGGAATTCCAGTGTGGCGGCACAGAGCCTGAATGTCAGTCGCTTCTGTTCGTCTGCGATGGCAAAAAAGACTGCCGAAACGGCGCCGATGAGGCCTTCTGTAGTACGTAGACTCACAGTTCGAGAATTACTGACATTTGCTTTTTAAATTCGTCAAAATTCGCAAGTTTTATAAAACGTTATGAAACTCGAAAAAAATTCGTGAAAAACTGTTTGACCATTTTTCACTTTCAAAATTGAGAATTGCGAGTGTTGCGACTGACTGACTTTTTGTGACAACCCTATTTATATATAGCTCGTTGGTTTTAGGCCTATTACTAATATCAGGCCTATGCGCATGCGCAGAGAACGCGCGCCGACTTGAATCCGATCAGACGAAACTGAAACTAAAACGAAACTAAAAGTCGGTTTGAAAGTGCATGCAACGTGCTACAAAACCTCGCAAGCGACAAAAACAGGACGAGGCTGCGTTCAGTGCAGGTGTCAATCAACTCGAACTCGAATTTGGCGTCTCGTGCGATAGCGCGACGGCGCTGCCAAACCCGAGTTGATTGACAGCTGCACTCTACGCAACCCCGAGTCGTTTTTTTTGTCTCGCTCAACTTGCATGCAAGTTTTTGTCGCTTATTTGGACACCCTTTTATCCGTACGAAATCTGTGTCGCCGTAGCCCTGCCGACGAAGAAGGGTGATTACTTCGAGGGTCACATGATCTGGGACGTCTGCACACAGAGAAAACCGGACAAGATTGGGTTCGAAGTCACCGACGTTGAACCGTGCGACGATTTCCCTACCATGGCACGGGTCAGTACATTTCGTGCTGCATCACTACTACTACTACAACTAATACTAGTAGTAGTAGTAGTAGCATATAGCTGTTGTTGCAGATGCACTAGTAACGCTAGTACAGTTAACTTAGTAACGCTAATACAGTTTAATAGAGCAGATAATGTATTAGCTGCATAAGTATGCTGAAGCCATGTAATAAGTAATCTAAGCAAAGCTCACGTGAGGCGCGACAGTATCGTTGCTGCCACCTGGGAAATCAGTGTACACCGTTCGAAAGGCCGGAAAGAGTTCCCAAATTTTGACTCCTCCGTACTAAGGACTCTGAACATAAATGGCCGAGACTCAAATGGCTAAGACAGGTTGTCCTGGTCAATCTCCATTAATTTCGGTGCAATCACTGTTGAAATATGCCTCGGAACTTGAAACCGCAAAAAATCACTAAAATCCAGTTTTTTGGATTTTAAGGTTGTTCAAGGTCATCAGTGTTGGTATCCCCAGAAAGCTCGTCTGCAGTGCTTGTTGGGATTAGCAGCAAGTCTGTGTCTAGCGACCGTTTTCATGCTAAATTAGTGGACAATATCAGAATTCGCACATTTTAAAGGTATACCCAAATTTGGGAGGACTCCTTAAAACTATCAATCTCCTATAAGCTACGACAAATTGAATAATCAAAACTTATACTGCTAAAATCTACGCTTAATGCTGAAAATTTCATACGCAGATTCTATTTCCAGGCATTTCGGCGCAATTCACTCTTGCAAATAAGCGAATAGCAGCCTTAAAATCGCAAAAAAATTAATTAAAAAACCCTTGGGTTTAGGGGTTAACGTCGTTCAAGGTCATGGACGATGGTATATCTGAAAAGCTCGTAAGGAGTGTTGGTTATAATAAGCACTAAGCAGCAAGTCCGTGCCTATCTGCAACTGTTTTCACGCTAGACGAGTCGACAGCGGTAAAATAACTATTTCGTAGGGGTACTCCACTTTGACGCCCCCATTGTAGGAGAATTTTCTTACGCAGTGGCACGACATTTTGTCGCCAAAAGTTAGAGTCTTTGTAGAAGCCAGAATGAAGATTTCGTGATCCTATCTGTCGTCGTTTTTATACAGCGTCAGGATGTGACAGATAGACAAACGGGCGACCGACGACGCCTCTGCGATAGCTAAGACGCGCTTAGCAGCTGTCGCGCGTAAAAACTGTAAAAATCATGTAATTATCATTTAACAACTGTGTAAAAACTTAACCTAAAATCGATTTGAAAACGGAAATATCGTAATAGTTATCTCTGGTCTGATGCTCGGCTGCAGCTGCATGCGAACGTGGTGATGGAATACGAGGACGAACTAATTGACGGACATGACTCGCTGCCTGTGACCGGTAGATATCACTTCGGCCGTCACTTCCTCACCCTGGATCCGGTCGACACCGACCGTCTGGGCATATACTGCCAGTTTGACGGGTACGATCTGGACCGCTGCGAAGGCCACATTGCACACGAAGCGTCAGGCAACGTCTGCGCAGAATTCATCTTCGTCAGAAAGCACGGTAAGCCAACTCAGCCTGGCAGTTTCGTCATGGCAGTGGCTAGGTCTAAAAATTTCCGGTTGTAGGGTAGTGTTAGTGTATCGCATGCGCTGGTCAGTTCTCACTAATACTAATTCGTTATTAGGAGTTTCCCAGAGGTATGCCTCGGTACGTAACTAAACCCGTAGGTCAACTCAGCTTTTTATGCCTCCGGGGTAAGCAAATCAAGTACTGGCTTGGCTGGTGTTAAAGCAAGCGCGTTTGCCTATATATGTCGTGATGAGCTGTAATCACCATTTAACCTTTTAACCCCCTGTCTCGTGTTACATGGAAGTTTTTGTTGTGGTCTTCTTTACGTATTACTGCTAAAGTAGTTTGACAATAGGCGGAATCGTTTTTTTTATTTGCCAGATGATAGCAGCGATTTGCAGTTGCACGTTTCGGCTGCGGAGCTCGATCCTCAAATTTTTCCTTTTCTTGGCTTGGGGTCAGGGGCCCCATCTAACAGAATCTGTCATTGGATTCCACTTAATGTGCCTGCCAAATGGCGTCTAAATCGGTCGAACAGTTTAAGCAGTGTGCATAAGTGTGACAGACGACAGACAGACAGACGGACGGACCACGCTAAGGAGAACGCGGGATCACAATTCTGTCTAATAGTACACGCTTACTATAGGCCTAGTAGCCGATGTGTTGCTTAATTGTTGGCTGTGTGTGCAGACGACCATCACATTAAGCAGCCCGATCACTGGTTCTTCGAAGAATATCACCCGGAAGGCGACCACCATCTTTAGATAAACCAAGCACCAAACAACCCAAGCACACATGCGGCGCCACGCTGTGAAAATTGTGTTATGGTGAGGGATGTGGGAGGCAGAACCCACCCCATTGGGATCCAGGGACAAAGGTCGGGGGGGGGGTTCAATCCATAGACAAAGTTCACTGAAAGCTGATGATTTACTACAACAACCTTTGAAGCGTTTCCCTGCACGAACTATCTAAAATTTCAGCGTATAAATTAATTATAGTAATAGTTGTTGTATATTTTGATTCACGTAATTTTTTCGAATAGTATAAAAAGTGTATAAATTCATGGTCAAAGCCGCAGATGGTCATAGTGCTGTGGCCATGGTCATCCCAACGGCCATACTCGTGACGCCGCCTCCGGCTAGAGTAAGTATACCCTACCGACACCATATACCTACCTGCCTGCAGCGTAAATTATCACAAACACTCCAAGCATCTTTATTCGACCGAACTAACAAAATCAGTCATTGAAATTGAGTACCGATAGGACAACAAAAGTAAGCGGACCCTCCCGTCCCGACTAGTCAAAGACATCATGCACTTCCCCATTGTTTTTGGAAATGGGCAGAAAACGCACGTTTGTAGCTGCCCCAAAGAACGACTTTTGCTCTGAATTCTCCCTTTTCTTTTCCATTCTTCCCTCCCTTTTTCATATTCTTTTTCATATTCCTTTAGAGTATTTTGCACTTCTTTCTATACCATGCAAGGAAAAAGATGAGATTTTCTACGTATGCGTAAATGCTCTAAACCTGGCGTTCAAAAACGTTTGATGTACGAGTTGTTTCCTGAAAAAATTCTATAAATTGTAAATAATTCTCGATCTTTTGCGATGCTAATCATTGCAATAAAAATAGAAGCTGCTTTCGTCGCGGCAAACGGAGCCTCGCCGCCATGCAACTAGCTTCCATTGTAAAAAAAAATTATACCACTAGTTTTTACTGCTCGCCATTTTCAGCATTTTTCTTATCCCACTCAGTGACAATAACATCACGAATACAGGCACTGTTGTTAATCATTATTGATGTAGCCTTTGAGCTGAACACGCCTGCTTGAGCTGGGTTAAACTTTATGCCTTTGCGACTAAAAGAATTAAATGGCGTTGTTATCTCATTTGCCGAGAACCGCCCCTCCCTCTCTCTTTCCCACTTTTGCAGTGCACGGATTTGCATGATTTCGGTTTCACATTTATCGGCCTCGGCCTCGGCTCGGCTTCGGCTTCACTACTTTCTGGCCTCGGCATAACGCAATCGCTGCCGATGCAGATGATCAGATCGCTCAATGGACAACGATAGTGAAAAACCCGTCATGTATTATAGTTATATACGTGTGTTCAACGTACGTCGGCGCTATTGTGTCATTGTATATAGACTGAACGTTTAACAGCCAGGGGCATCGATTTACCCTAACCTCCCCCCCCCTCAATATCTCATTCTCATTCCCTCGTTACTGATAGCTTTTGGAGAAAGTTTTTTTACCTTCCTCTGTATTTCTTCCTTTTCCCTATCATTTTCTGCTTTATTTTCCTTGCATTTTCGTACGGTCTTTCTGACATGCAGCAGGTCTTGGGGATCGAAGTGCGCTCCTCCTATTGGGTCTAAAGCAAACCCTTCTAGCCGTCGTCCATTTTTGGGCGCTCTGGGCCTGCAAAACGCATTTGGTAGCAAGCCAGACAGAAAATTGGCGAGCCTACATTTGAGCTCTTGAATTATACCACCCCGCCATGAAGGGCTCAAAAACGTTACCCATTTTTACGCTGGAGCAATTTTGCTACAAAGTTTTTGCCGCGTAGACGCCCCGGGCCTGATGTCATCAGTTATTGCTTGGCTGTGAAAAACTGACACTCATTGGCGACGAAGTTCGCGGTCGCTGTTTGCATGACAAACGATACCCGCGGACTACTGTCTAAAGACGAGCTAATTACGCTGTCATTTTCTGCACTGCGTATTATAGTACGACTTTTCGTTCATTTTCGTTAGTATTTCTTCCATTTGTCTTAGCCTATATTATGACAGTAATGTTACGGTATGCTGATGTTATAGATCTGTCCAAGTAAAGCTGTGTTATTGTGTTCATATTAAGTCCAGATATAACAGTATAGTTTACGTGCTTTTAACAGTCGTTAAGTAAAATGATTTGTACTCATGGGCGCCTGCAGAAATTTTTCCATTGGGGCAAAGACCATTGATGTTAAAAACATTAATTTGCAAATAAAAAACATTAAAAACATGTTCCTTTACCTTCATAAAAACATTTTTAAAACATGCATAAAAAACATTAAACTACAGTATGCATTCAAGTAAGAAGCACCGTCAATACGAATTATATAAACTTAGTACTGCTGCTAAAAACACTCGCTCTGTCCAGGAAATGGAGTATGTCTAACTCTAGCAAGACCAGAACGCAAACCACACAAGGCAACCATTTATCCGTGTGAAATGCATCATATTTGTAATCTTGTACGTTTATGTTTTAAATGCAACAAAAGCACAATGTTAATGAGACGTTAATGAGGGATCAGGAATAGACAATATTAGAGGTGTCTGGAGGAGCGTCTGGCGGAGTCGAGGAGAGGGGGAGGGAGAGAGAGTATTTATTTGCCAAAACACAAATACAATAGTGACATACAATACACCGTGATTTAAAAAAAGTCAAAATTGTTTTTGTCATAACTATGTCAATTTTCACCGATTTTGATAATTTTGGGCCTAAAAATGGCCAAGACGACAGAATAATTATGTAAAATGCATTCATTTTCCATTTCACTTAATTTATGTCAACGCACTACCATGTGAAACACAAATGCTCCAATTTTGCATAATGCTGAGTTGTTGTCTCCAGTAAACGTTGTAACGACTTAATTAAGCACACAATAAATGAAATGTACATCATTTGGCAGAATTACAAGTTTGTACAACAACCCGCTTGCATTATCAGAGTTTATGCCCAGCATATACGGACACAATGGCTTAGATGCAACGCCACTGGCTGATAGCGGAAGCAAAGGTTGACCGATCAAACTGCATTCACTCATCGATTAGACATGTTTTAAGCTCATCAGTCAGCTGTTTTGTTGTTTGCTATTTTTACCTTAAAATATTTAATACCACCAAATTAATAAATCACTCTGCGCCTTCTGTCTAATTGATGATGCAAAGGTGAGCAATCGGATACAAATAATCACCGCGAAATGTAACAGTTGGGCGCATCTGTGTTTCACATGGTAGTGCGTTGACATAAATTAGGTAAAGTGGAAATTAAGTCCATCTAACATAATTGTATCGTCTTGGCCATCTTTGTGCTAGAAATTACCAAAGTTGGTGAAAATTTAACAAAGTTATGAGAAAAAAAATTTGACTGTGGTCAGCGGCCAGCTCGGGCCTGCGCGCTGGGCCTGTGGCCAACCACGCATGAAGGACGTAAGGTCGCCACGCTGAAGTCAGTGTGAACACGTTGGTCGTTCTGTTTGCCGGTAATAATGACAGTATTTACGTTAGTCGGGTAACTGACGGAGCTTTCTACGGACTCGCCGTGTCCGTATGTCGACCTTGACGCCAGTGAAGATACCGGTGAACGTTCTGTATCGTGTCGTCGTCCTGGTCGTCGACAAAGCTTCTGTGGACTCGCTGTGTCCGTGTCGTCAGTCGTCACCCCGTGGTCCCGACGCTGGTGAAGTTGCCGAGGAACGTTCTGTGCCGTTTGAGACCGTGAAGCTGCTGCTGTAGCCGCCGTGAACTCCGGAGGCGCCGAACTGCGTAC
>Ga0209367_1007546_pt1 | contig 14972 bp, 7 predicted proteins | sample WorMetLIZISLAND2_FD_187412 | JGI IMG/M metagenome (GOLD analysis project Ga0209367, IMG submission 187412) | Marine gutless worms symbiont microbial communities from Max Planck institute for Marine Microbiology, Germany - Olavius geniculatus... ... | reverse complement strand
GCCAACGTTTGAAGTTGAACGAACTGTTGATTAGCAACATCATAGTCAGAAGTTACAGCAGATGTTCAAAGTGCTGTCCCTTTACTCGAACACAGGCCCGGAGACGTCTTTTCCATTCGTCGATTGCATCATCGACAACGGTCTGCCGTAGGCCAGACCAGACCGCCACCAAGCGCTGCTTCAGTTCATCCACATCTTTCATAAGCTGGTACCCCGTTTTATAAAATATCGTAAGCCCGTAACACACTACGATATTGAGTACCTTTTGATGATTTTCTCAGCTAATCATTATTATTATTAGGCACAGTTTGTTGGAGTTATCTCAAAACGTAATAGAGGTCCGGTTTTTTTTGAGACACGGTGTAGATTGAATGAATGGTATAATTGCAGCATTTTAATTCAAGAAAATGAAGGCTAAGAATATTTATTGACATTTTAAGTGCAAGGTAGTGTTTTTTAGGTTTACTTGTTCTTGTAATTGCTTCATGGGCCTGTTTTAGCACAGAGAACCTGTTTTGGGTAGATGCCATTTACAGCATCAAAGTGTATTTTAGATGCTGGTACCGAGTACACTTTGTTTTAAGTTGCTTATTTGTTGGCCAGTGTTTGACTATTATGTTGGTAATATGTAAGTATATCTTTGCAAAGTGTTCTCATGTATTATGTACTGAGAATGCCTGTTATGTATCTGATTTGTTAACATGCATTTTAAGCTGTGCCATGGTATATTATTGTGTTGCCAAAGTAGTAGTGCATTGTATTGTGTAAATCTGCTGACATGCAAAAGGCTTAAGCCTGTAGGCCTAGCATGATAGCAGTGGGAGAATTATATGCGTCAGAAGATTGTTGCTTATGTGCTGCTGCTCCTGAACTAATGTATGACGAATTGATGCACAGTTCAGCTGGAGTCATTGTGCATAAATGAAGCTAGCTATATTGCGTGTGAATTGGCATGAGTGTTATTGAGCCTTTGACTAGTGCATAAATCACACTATTGTAACAACCTGTAATTTGTCAGGTTACTGGCAATCCTGTTGCCTGTGTTTACTGTTTATAAGCTATATTATATACCCATTTTATGCTTATGTACCGGTATTTGCTTAGATTTAATTTTATAGCCTATGTTCAGCCCACATAGATTTCAACAAATTGATGAGTGGTTATTGATAGTTTTTACGCACAACAGCAGCTACTGCTGTAGCACGTCTTAGCCGTCGCAATTCTGTCCGTCTGTCTGTCCATCACATGGGTGGATCAGTCAAAAACGGTGCAAGCTAGCATCACCAAATCTTCATCGTCGGCTGCCCGGAAAACGTAAAGGTTTTCCATAAATTCAAAAGGGGTCACCCTGAACTAGTTCGCTAAATGAGAGGGGTGTAGGAAAAATTTGCAATTTTCAGCCAATAGTGGAATTCTTGCATTGGACGTGGCATGAAATACTGAAATTCATGCACTGTATATGGCGTTAGGCATCATCTGCCGTCGAGTCTAAATGAAACATCATTGTGAACTTAGATTTAGTTCACACCAGGCCTTCACACATGCATTGCTGTCACGCATTCTTCTTTGCATTAGCTGGGCTTTTCTTGTTAGTGTCAATTTTTGAAGTGTCACAAATTTGCAGGCCTTAAGTTATTAGTCAGTCAGTCATGAGTGCACATTTGATGCATGACACCAGTTACCAACGGTTTTGATCATGTTGAAGTTAAGTGGCAGTGTTCCAGAATAAGACTTGTTACTGGTAATTTTTGATCAAACATAATGGATTTCAATCTTGTTACTTTGGACTCGAATGCAGTACATATTGTATATCATATGTCTGGCTAAACTTTAGCAGTGGTGTTATTGTGCCAGTGGTTATTAAATGAGGCTTGGAACATTTTCCTGTCTTGTGCACAGGAGAATGCCACATTTCTCCTGCAGTCTTAGCCAGCATGTGGAGAGAAGAGGAAACAAAGTGCAAGAATTTAGAAGACAAAATGAAGAGCATGCTCAAAGGCAGAGGGGTATGTTGGGCAAACATTTTTACCAATAATCTGATTGAATATGCAACTTTTTTTGGCTGAGTATTGTTTATACACAGTATAAAGCAGATCATCTCATTCCAGTCTCTGAAGTTGCTTCTCGCTTAGGCTGCATTCACATAAGCACGAGTATGAGTCTGGCACACTGTACGGGTTCCCGTATATGAGTTCCGGCAAACACCAGTTTGCATGTATTTCATTGGCGGCCGTTCACATACATACGATTACGGGTTACCTGTAAATTTCACTCGTACGAGTAGTTTCTGTGCATTGATTGCTGATCCGATGATCTTGAACTCGTTACCGGACTAGTGCAGAGATTCAGTGCATGCTTTTGACAGTTTCAGACAATTACTGAATACTGAATATTCTGTTTAGCTTCTATGGCTGTGAGTTGTGACTAAGGCATTAGAAGTTTTTAAAGCATCATGTATTATGTAAATGTACATTTTAGTTCTTACTAATCTATACTGTGTCTCAAAAAAACATCCCCAACAGATCAAGTGAAATATGTGTTGAAATAAACAGAAAACCTCAAAAACATCCCTGACATTATTGATCGTAATTTGAAGAAAGATCAGCAGATTTTAATAATTTTTGGCAGATATATACTGACACAACTGGCTATTAAGTAAGTGTTTTAGTTTCCACCTCACCAACGTCTGCTTTTGCACTACCTAGTGAAAGCAGAACAAGCATAATACGTGTTAAAATGAATGAAAAACGTCGATAAATTCCTAATCTGTGGGCACCAACAGCTGGTCTGTTACAAGGTTTGACTGTCATGCAGTTGTGTGTCTACCAGATGAAGTTTAGGAATGTTTGCGAAGTCAAGAAGCGACTGGTACAGCCTGGATTGGTCTGGAGTGGAACTTTTTCGGTACTGCTGTCACTGAATGGAGAAAGCATCTCCTTGCCTGTGTTCACATAGTGGGCCAAAACTTCAAGCAATTTCACTGCAGGCAGTTGAAAAATGGACAACTGGGTGAAATGCCCAAGTGTCAGAAATGTGAACAAAATGTGTTTTTACGTGTTATGTTAATTAAGCAAACATACTGCATTGGATAAAGAAGTGATATTTTGCTGGTTGTGTTTTTCCCAGGTAGTGCAGAAACAAACGCTAAGTGAGGTGGGAAACTGAATGGCCATTTGATGGCAATTTGTGTCAGGAATATTTGTACCAAAAATTATCAAAATCTGATAATTGTTTTTTAAGTTACAGTTGAAAATGTCGGGATGTTTTTTTTGAGACACAGTGTAGTACACAGGTTTTGCTGAAATTTGGAAACCTATGTATTAAAGGCAGTTTTTATTTTGCTATGTTTTGAAGGTGTCGGCGAGACTACGTTCGTGTCCTGGTAAGCCTTGTGAAGTGGTATGTCGCATTGCACAAGAGGAGAATGCCTCGTTCATTGTGATTGGCACTCGTGGCAGCTCCAGTGCACTCAAACGCACCGTGCTGGGTACCGTCAGTGATGACATCATTCGAAATGCTCCATGCCCTGTCATTGTTTGTCGTAATCTGGAAGAAGTCGGTCGAGAACGTCGACGTCACATGTCGGCTGATGTTCGGGGTACTGCTGCAGCGGCTGTCACTCGTCGGCGATCGGCAAGTGGTGGAGAGAAAGTCCGCCACACGTCTGGAGATGCCCTCACAACGTTTGCCTCGAGCTTACGTCGCCGGTTTTCATCAGGTGGAAGCTCATCACGAGTGGGCCGATCCTTTGATGCTTCTGGAGGGTCTGCTAGTCTGTTTGAGTCGTCAACAGTTCTCTATCCTGGCAGCAGCTTACACGACCCGCCGCCACTTGAGCAGCACGAAATGAAAGCCTGTGGACACTCAGTCACTCAAGAAGTTCATCAGGCAACCATTGAACAGTAGATTCCCAGCTGAACGATTGTCGGTTATTTTATTTTGAATACTGTGTGACATAATATGTTGTGTACTAAGTCATCGTCGGCTTTGTGCCTTGTTCCTCCAGTGCTTATAAGTTGAGGTATTAAACGAGAAATGTTGATAATTGAGGTAATGTTGATAGTTGTGTATAACTGTATAGCGCAAGATGCATCAGCTTTGCACTGTTCTTTGTGTAGCATACTCAAAGGCACATACTTTCACAGCTTATTGTGTTAGATCTGTGTGCATGCTTAACTTTTATAGTTTTTCTGTAACTGTCGTCATGTAACAACAACTTAATAGATATAGCTTTTTATCTTTTCTCAAGTTCACGCGATGTATGCTATTGTGGTTTATCACATATTCTTTTATTCTACTGAGATGTGTTGAATTTTATCAAGTTACGTGTGGCACTGTAGATTATGACATTTGACATATTTGTATATAACAGTTGTAACTTTATGTAGCATGTAAAATATATTACTACAGCACTTTCCAATGATTTCTTTCCAGATATTAGTTTTCCACTACCAAACCATGGATAATGTGTGTTAAATGCTTATGTGTACTGTAAAACTTTGAGTAGAGTCCCTTAGCTTTTATTAGCTCAACTTGCTTCGACCCCCAGCTTGTATCCAGGATTCGGCTTCTGTAGGTATAAGTTACCTTGACCTCTGGGGACCTGCAGGTACTTTATCATATTATCAAAGAATTCAGAAAATTGTTGTCCCTTAGGCCTATCACATATGCCGGTATCCTAGTCATACCAGCCTGTATCTTGAGACCTGTTTTCTATTAGTGCAAGTTACCTAGGCCCCCATATCTAGTCTGTATCTGGGACTTGGCGTTTGTGTGGTACACAGCTTCTGTTCGAAGTTTTACAGTATTTCTGTTACAGACATTTTTACTGGCATTGTATGGACTATGGAGTGTTACTTATCCTAGTACATTATGGTCCAGAAATCTTGATACGAGCAGGTTCATTACATATTCTGCATAAATTTGATGATGTTATTTGTATGAATTTTCAGCTCCTGATTTACATTTTGGTAGGTTATACGTACGGGTCATGTGTTTAAATGTTATGTTGCAGGATTTGTGTTAGTGTCATGTTTTGCTGCAAGATTTTCTTCATGACTTAAGTAGAATTCTTCTTTTTCATGATTTTTGGGAACATCTGCAGTTCTTACTATTGGGTTAAACAGCACCTGCTTTAAGCAGACATAGTTGGGTAAAGTGGGTTTTAAGCTTACTGTGTTTTTGTGATGCACTATACAATGTTTTCTACTGTCATTGAGTTACAAGGACTGATAATTACGGTTGAAGGTTTTTGTTTTCGTTGTTGTGTACATTATTGAAAATAATGAAGATCAAAACGGTTTTGAAGAATATGGAAAAAATTAGTGGTTAAATAAGACTTGCTGTATTGTTTTACTTATGGGAATTGCTTGTGCTCCTAGTGTAAGCAGTACACCATTGTTTTTACGTTTTTGCCATATCTGCGGCTAGGCTGGCACATAAAAATGGAACATGCAGTACATGTTTTACGTAGATCAAGCAGTCGGACAGTTTTGGAAATTAGCTTTGGCCACTGCAGTGACGTGACGTCATGTTGAACGCTATCTTTAGAAAGTTCAACAGGATCATCTGTCACTGCAGCGATTGAGGGTAATCATTTCCAAAACTGTTCAATTGCTTGATATACGTAAATGTTGTACAGCACGCATGTTGCACTTTCTATGTGCCACACTGTGCAGAGGCAGACTTAGGCATGTTTAGCTAGAGACCCTACAAAAAGGGGTCCCCTCACAGTTCAGAAAATGTCGGATAACAACATGACATTTTTCTGGATTGTTGCATCACAACATTCTCTGACCTGAGGCAGAAAATTTATATAAAATATGAGGGCCCCTACATTTTTATCGAACATGGATTGAATTAAATCTGGTCCTAGCCTTGTGAGTGTTAATCACCGCCGATAGTCAACAGGCCTGCTCACAGTTCTGTGACCGATGCGAGCAGTGCTCATCTCCGTTTCCAATGGCCCCCGCGCCGGCAGTGTGCTGCAGACGTCTTCGCCTGCCATGTGGGATCACTCAGTGACCTTATCCAAGTTTTCCAAATATTTAAAGGGTGTGACAGACTTGAATAATTTATCTTTAACAGAAGTTGTGGGGTCAATCATTGAAGATTTCAAGTACAGAAGTAGGTTGGAGCTAAGATGAATGTCCTCAGTAACAGTTGTAAATGAGTGGAAGCGACTTAGTTGCAGTCAGTAAGTCAAAAATTCTCAGCCGAGCAAATAGAAGTTGTAGTTTTAACTCAATGTTTTGTTAACGCTTGGTCGCAAAATATATGTGTTACATAATGCAGAGGCTTCCAGAAACCTACATCCCACTTTGTCATTTTTCTTATCTTCGCCAAATGTTAACCGATTTTGAAAATTTTTCCGCTGTCACATACTGTGGACAATTAGCAGTAAAGTAGTTGTTAAATATCCCATCACACTTTAACTGTGTCGCTACACTACCATGTGAAACATAAATTTTCCAAAATCCCCAAAATCACTATAATACATATGCAAAAAATCTTATTCTGAAACAATTTTCACAAATTTTGATACAAAAATTAAATTATGTTTAGTTTTACACTGTCCCAAAAAAAACACCCGACATTTTCTACTGTAACTTGAAAACCAATTTTCAGATTTTAATAATTTTTGTTACGAATATTCCTGACAAAACTTGTCATCAGAGTACAGTTCAGTTTCCCATTTCACCCAATGTATGCTTCTGCACTACCTAGGGAAAGCAGATCAAGTAAAATATGCAGTGAAATAAACAGAAAACCTGAAAAAACATTCCCGACATTATCGATCGTAACTTGAATAACGATTAGCAGATTTTAATATTATTTGGCAGAAATATTTTTGACACAGCTGGCTAAGTTTCCATCTCACCCTACGTCTGCTTTTGCACTATTTGGGGAAAGCAGACCAAGCATAATATATGTGACAATAAACGAAAAAACGTCAATAAATTCCATCTATCCTAATCTGTGGGCCCCAACAGCAGGTCCATTACAAGGTTTGACTGTCATGCAGCAGTGTGTCTACCAGATAAAGTTTAGGAATGTTTGTGACGTCAAGAAGCAGCTGGTACAGCCTGGATTGGTCTGGAGCAGAACATTATCGATACTGCTGTCAATAAATGATGAAAATGTCTCCTTGCCCCTGTTCACATAGTGGGCCAACGCTTCAAGTAATTTTACTGCAGGCAGTTGAAAAATGGACAACTGGATAAATATCAGCCTTAGTGTCAGAAATATAAACAAAATGTGTTATTACGCGTTATGTTAATTAAGCAATCATATCGCATTGGATAAAAAAGTGATATTTCTCTGGTTGCGTTTTTCCCAGGTAGTGCAGAAACAAAAGTTGGGTGAAGTGGGAAACTGAACGGTTATTTGATGGCAAGTTGTGTCATAACTCAGAAATATTCGTGCCAAAAATTGTTGAAATCTGATCATTTGTTTTCAAGTTACAGTCGAATAAGTGTCTTTCTGCTACTTGCGGAAAGAATTGAACGGCGGTGTAATATCTTTTGTAGCACTCGACGAGTAAAGTTCACTGGTGCAATATGAAGCTGGTCTAAATTAGTGTAATTGTACGTATTTCTATTTCACAAGGTAGTGTAGTGACACAGTTATTGCGTGGCGAAATATTCAATAATCACCTTATTGCTAATTATCCACAGAATGCACCAATGAAAGAATTTAGAAAATCGGTTGATTTTTGGCGAAGGTATAGACGATCACATAGTGGGACGTTTTTTGGGACACAGTGTATAGTTTTATAATTACATCGCAGTATTTTTATGGGCATACCGTACTTGTGGTTTATTGCCTGGTAATTTTACGTAATCCAACGCAAAAAGTAAGTAACAAACGCAGCTAACGCAACGGCCAGAACTCAAAAACACAGGCGGTCGTTGCGTGGCATGCGTGCTGAGTGCGCTTACTTGCTCTGCTGTAAATCCGCATACGTTATGTTATCCACGACATGAAGCGAGTCATAGGTCAATTGTGGGCGTGGTTGTTTAAATGGTTGCAGTTTTCGACAATCACTTTATAAAATCTTTTGCCTGTTTTGCAAATTTTTTCTGAAGAGTAAAATGGACGTAGTTGTCGTAGGAAGCTGCAACACTGATCTTTTGAGGTTCTGAGGCAGTTTACAGTTATAGCGGATATTAATGGGGTGTCACTCTGATAACGTCGATGCGATGATACCTCATATCTGCATCCGAGATACTCATCATTTTCAGTACATTTTCTGCTTGCAAATCTCAATAGTACTGACATTAAATTAAGATCTTATAATTTTTTTAACTTTGTAATTTACCTTGATTTCGAATTTCATTAAGTTGTTCCGTTGACTCAACTCTTTCTGAAAAGAAATACTTCCTGGAATCTAGCTGGACTGTGCTTTGAGCCTTTGAAATCTTCCATGAGTGACCCCTTGTTTTATTGTCCATGTTTATAACCTGGTCTACTTAAAGGCATTATGCAAGACTTTCTAATAGGAAATAACTTGTTGTCATTTCTATTTTCCATCGTTGCATAAATAATTTTGCAAAAGGCATTATGCAAGACTTTCTAATAGGAAATAATTTGTTGTCATTTCTATTTTCCATCGTTGTATAAATAATTTTGCAAAACTGAAAAGAGTTGTGCCTCTCATTTTGCCAGTAGACCGATCTATGGTTATTAGACAAAACATTCGTCACTGATGCGATGTTGAACTGCTTAGCACCAGACAGCTTGGAACTAGGCTGTATTGTTATTACCCCTCAGTACGTTTTATGTCCGCCTGAGTTCTGACCATCTCATATTCATGGGGTGCTGCTAATGGCAAAAGGATTTATCTTACACAACATTGTACGCAGCCGTCAAGATTCGGAAATTAAAATGCATGAGATAAAGTCCAGCCCCTCCCCCATTCTCTGTCCTCTTTTTCACCAAGTTCACTGAAGCCACCAGAATTACTCGTGGCCTAAGTAAGCACAGGCAAAAGCCATATAACGCTTACTGTCCTAATAACTAAGTTTAACTATGTGTTTCCGGTTGCAGTTCCCATTTCAAACAATTTTAAAATTGATTTGTTGTATTACTGGTTACACTAATGTCAGACAGTGCATTCCAGTGATCAATTACTCTGTTGCTAAATACATACTTTCTCAAATCTAATCTACTGCATTTTCATATAGTTTGATTGAATGACCTCTTCTTTGACCTTCATCATATGTAAAAAATAAAACTGATTGCAAATTATAACAACCATTACTAATTGTAAATGTTTTTAGTAAATCACTCCTATGAATACTTTTTTCTAATGTCATTAAATTTAATTTTTAATATGTTCTTTATAGTGTAAATTTCTTTCACCGTCAATCAATTTAGTTGCATGACATTGAACTCCCTCAAATAACTCAATATCTTTTTGATAATATGGCCTTCAAATTGGTACACAATACTCTAAAATGTGGTCTCAGAAGACTTTTATACTAAGGCATAATAGTTTCCTTATATCTATCGCTAAAATTTCATGTATCACCCCAAGCATCCTATTAGCTTTTTATACTGCCTGACTACACTGTTTATCCCACTTCAAATCTTTGCTCACAATTACTCCCAAATCTTTTTTTCATCTACTGTTTTCAATTTATTGCCGCACGTATAGTAGTCAGCATGACAGTTGCTATGTCCAATGTGTATAATCTTACATTTGTCAGCATTAAATAGCATCTGCCAGTCTACTGACCATTTTACTAAATTCTTCAAATCATTACGTAAACTTTCAATATCCTCCTGTGAGTTAACAACCCTATATATTTTTGTATCATCGGCCAATTTGAAAACTTCACATGCAACTGACACATCTTTGTTATTAATATAAATTAAGAACAAAATTGGCCCTAATACCAAACCTTGTGGAACTCCACTTAAAACATCTTTCCAACTGGAACACTGACCATTCAATGTAACTCTTTGCTTTCGACCAGATAGCCAATTTTCTATCCACAGTAACAACTCATCCCTAATACCATGTGCAGCTAACTTATGTAGTAATCGCTTATGCGGAACCTTATCAAAAGCTTTTTGAAAGTCTAAATAAATAATATCCACATGATACCCAGAATCTACGTAATTAGTAACCTCTTCCAACAAAAACCAATATATTTGTTAAGCAAGACCTATTTTTGACAAAACCATGTTGTGTATTCTTAATTAATTTATAAAGATCCAAATGCTCTATAACTTTATCCCATATTAAAGAGAGGCTTGAGCAGACATGGAGCGGATGGAATGTCCAATATGCAGCCAGTCAACTATGTTTCCAGTTGCAAGATGGCGTTATTTGCCATTGCCATTATCCCTTCACTTTTTTCTTGTTTTATTCTCTATTTTTCCTTTATGCCTTTACACCATTTTTATTCTCATTTTTTGTTTGCCCTTTCCCAACCTTTGCTCTAAAATCTAGCTAGGGGCTTTGCAAAGTGCTCTAAGCTCCCCCAGTGGGGTTTGGTGCAAAATCTCAGCAATCGAGACATTATGTGCATTTTTAGCCCTAAAACTGTGCCTGGTAAAAACAGTTTTTGTCACTTCAAGTTAATGTTACCAATTTATGCAAAAAAAGTTTTAAATGTGCAAGATGAAACTTAGGTGGGTGGCAAAGCCTAAGTTGACTGAAAATGCATGAGACTAACGTGAGATGCATGAGACTTGGTAGGGCTGATTGTAAGGAGGGGGGGGGCTAAAAAGATGTAGAAGGACCATGAAGGGAACACAAAGACACACTGGTCACTTGTAGGGAATATGACATAGTTGTTGCACTGGCCATGGCTAAAACTTCTGTATCATTGGTGCTGGAATGATGTGCACCACTGATAGAGCCAGAACAGCAAATTGTAGAATAATTTTGTCATATTATGCATAACTGTGTGTTTTTGTGGGAGGTGCCTTTGTTCTTTGTTGCTGTTATTTGCACCTTTTCCAAGTGTTGACTACATTCTTGTTTGCATAAGTCAATCTGAATGCAGGCTTGAGCATGGTTTTGAAATTCCTGAAAGTTTACATACTGTTCTGAAATCCACAGTGTTCTGGAAATTGACCATATGTCTTGAAATTTTGAAGCTTACTCAATTACACTTCTAAAGACATAATTTTTGTAGTGAAAACTAATCAAATTTTTACCTGCTAAGTGCATTTTGAAGGTTTTTATGCCCATTGCCCGAAAATGCAATTGAAATCATGGCTCTATCTTGGACTCCACTGGGGGAGCTTACAGTGTTTCCCCAGATCTCCCCCAGTGGTGGGGAGGAGACTTGCTCTTTCTTAAGAATCCTATCCCCATTTAAAACTTACCTTGTCATTATTATTATTCCTGAAAAATGTCCTGAAATTCTTGCAAATTTTTGTCCTTACAAATGTTGGATCAAAAATTAGCATGCTTCTCTGTTATTTGGTTGTTTTTTGTGTGTATTTCATGATATTAAAAGTGTTGATTGATTCTTGTTTTTTTGTATAGCAATGTGCCGCGGATGCCTAAAGTTGGAGAAACATTGCATGGTGATAAATTTTCTATTGGTTTTGGTGGGAAAGGAGCAAACCAGTGTGTTATGGCTGCCAGACTTGGGGCAAAAACTGCAATGATTGCAAAGGTAAGTCAAACCCATTGGGCCCGTTAGCATATTGTTGTGCTGTCTTAGTCTCAGAATGTTGTGTCTTGACATGTCAGTAATACGTTAACTTTTATTTAACAGTTTTTATTTGAAATTTTTCACTTTATACGCTTTCATTTCTGTCTCTCATTAAAACATGATAAAGCATCTCACTGTGATTTTATAAGAATTAGACTGACAGAATTTGAGGATGAAGATGATGAGTGTTTTGTTGCATTTTTGTCCGTATGCGTTGCAGGTTGGTGATGACACGTTTGGTCGAAGCACACTGCATAATTTTAAAGATAACTTAGTGAATACAGGTACTTTTGGTTTAATGGTCGTTGTTGTAGTAAAATTGGATGACAGTAGTGTTTGGAGTACATAATGTACATGTGTGAAAGCATCTTTTTATGTAAAACATTTCTAATAAATTGTCAAATATAGAATGTCATTTTGAATGCCACTTTGCTATTGCTGTTTTTTGTTTTTTTTCTGTTAAGTTATAATGTTTGATAGCAGGAATAACCCTTGGTGAAAATGCAGTTTGTCATGATTATGTTTTTTTATGGATTTTGAAAACTGAAGTTTAGTACATCTATAAATACTGATAAGTGAAACACCTAATTGAACAGACAAGCACACACAAGTACTACCATTTTGTTGCCATTTAGCAGATTTAGGTGATAGTTTATAAGGAAACCTCTTGAGAATGCTGGAGCTGCATAAGCAACAGTGTAAAAGAACTGTACTTAATCGCATGCAGTACGGTAGTTTGCTTTAATATTTGATCATCAGCTTGTGTGTACTTTGAACAATTTCAGATTTTGTTGGTATGACTAACAAAGCATGTTCTGGTGTGGCAACTATATCTGTTACAAAAACTGGTAAATTTATACTTTGCCTTGTACTACTGTACTTGCTATAGTCGTTCCATTATTCTGTTTTGAATGTGTCATTTGCAATATCCATGACATTTGAGTTTTTGGATTATTATTTAGTTTATATGTGCAGTTGGTTTAAAATTTATTTTACCATGTGGTAACTTTAGTTTGTTTATTTTGGTTTATTATTACTTGCCAGCAGCCCCTTTTTTGTTGAATGTGGCTCTACACAATCTTTGCAGTCTGTAATGGTAATGAGTGTTTTTTCACAGGTGAAAACAGCATTGTGATAGTGCCTGGTGCTAATTTCCTGCTTACTGAACAAGACATTCTCAATGCCGAGACATTGATAGCGTCGTCAAAGGTTCTTATTTGTCAGCTGGAGATCTGCAGCAGTGTTTCATTTGATGCCTTAAAACTTGCACATAAACACGGCGGTATGTTCGTCTCATTCTGAAACAATGTTGACTTAAGTTCCACTAGTATTAAGAAGATTATAACTGTTGTCAGGAATATGATTATTATCATGACATTATTGAGTTTTCTGTACAGTGTAGCAAGTATGTCTTTTGTCAAGTTTTGAGATTTTGCTATTCGATCTTGGTACGTTTTGCCAGCTGTGTTTTATGATTTGATGTTTAATTGTGTTTTTTTGTGAATAAAATGATGACAGTGACCTGACTTGTTTTATATTGTTGTTGCAGTTATGACCATAATGAATCCAGCGCCTGCAATTTCAGACTTGGGCTGTGATGTCTGGCCGAGTGTTGACATAGTGTGCCTCAATGAAACAGAGTCGGAGATAATGACTGGCTTGACAGTTGCCTCTGTCGCTGACGCCCAAGCTGTCACTGCCATACTGCTGGAGCGAGGCTGTCAAACAGTAATTGTTACACTCGGTGCTCAGGGTGCTGTATTTGCAACCAAAGCTCAACCCGAAGCCATTCACGTTCCAACGACAAGCGTTCAAGCTGTCGATACTACAGTATGTGCTTGTTAGATATTTTAAATGCATGCTTTGTGTTCTTTTTCTGAAAAACTACACCATCGAATCTGTTAAAAGTTTCTAAGCAGTTTATGATTATAGCTGATGCTAATGAGGTGTCTGTGATACATTTAGAAAAATAATTGGACAATTTTTTACTGATTAATCGATTGAGTAATTATTAATTTCTGTGGCTGTTTTAAATGACACAGATCTTGCACTACATGAGCTCAGTAGATGTATATGAACTTAGGTCGAGGCATGTTGGTAGAGAGAGCTACTGTTCAGAACAAACTTTGATGACAATAATTTTATTGTTAGACTGTTGGTTAAAAACTGCTCTTAATTATTACAGGCTGTTTTTGTTTTTTAGTTCTTTGTTGTGTCGTAGAACGTTTTACTCTGTTGAATGTGTCTCTCTTTCGTTTCTTCTGTAACGTCTGCACGTATGATTGTGATTATATTGATTAATCAGTATTTTAGCATTTTGTGAGTGTAGTATATTATGATTAAAAGGATCTATATTGCAGTGACTATTATATGTAGGGTGCTGGTGATGCTTTCATTGGTGCGCTTGCTTTCTACTTGTCAACACAACCAGATGTGACTCTGTTGGACGTCATATCGAGAGCAAACGAGATAGCTACTCTCTCGGTTCTTGCTGATGGCACTCAGAATAGTTTTCCCTGGCGTAGTCAGCTGCCCAGTGAATTGTTTAGTCCCAGCAGAAGTACTGATTGAATCACTGTGTCATTACAACTCTCAGTTGTTACTGCCTGCAGAAGTGACATCAGTATTGTTATCACTTTAGTGTCATCGCTAAGTTTAAAAAAAATTTTCCCCCGTTAAGAAACTTTGATTTTCTGTTTGATGAAATTTTGCATGAACGTGTGTCTTGAAAACCTCTAGAAGCCTATTGAATATCTAGGCCATAGGTCAAGGTCGCATGTTTTTTGTGTTTTTTTTGCATGCATGATACTGCTTGGACCAGTTGTCAACATGATGGCTTATGAACTGTACGTGGCACTGAGCTTGAAGTTTTGCATGAGCATGTACATGTACCTAGACAGAGACAATCTTTAGAAGCCTGTTTAATATTAAGGTTGTAGGTCAAAGGTCAAGGTCATATGGGGTTTTTGTCTGTTTTTTTTGCGTGATGATACTGCTTGAACCAGTTGATGGGCAGTATTCAGCTTTGAACAAGGCTTGACCATACTGTTCAATCTATTTTAGGCCTACCTGTAACTGTACAGAGAACACAGGTGGAGCTTTTTTGGAATGCTGTTGAGAGAAAACTTCATCATTCTTTTGGTTACTTGTAATGTGCAGCACTGACTTAATCAGTGATAAGTGGCATGTTTTTATATGCATTCAACAGTTTACAGTATATGAATTTATTTGGTAACCTTGAAAGTCACTGAATATTGTTTATTTGTATTTGCTACACTCAGGCCCGTTGAGAGG
>Ga0209367_1007544_pt1 | contig 14978 bp, 6 predicted proteins | sample WorMetLIZISLAND2_FD_187412 | JGI IMG/M metagenome (GOLD analysis project Ga0209367, IMG submission 187412) | Marine gutless worms symbiont microbial communities from Max Planck institute for Marine Microbiology, Germany - Olavius geniculatus... ... | reverse complement strand
AACGTATGAAGTAGCAGACAAAACTATCGGCCGTGTGTCATGGTTCACCGATTTTGTCGGCCGATTTTGTCGGGCAACTCAACCACGCCCACAAAAGTCGGCCGACTTTGTCGTTCGTCTGACATCCTCTTTAGTCAAAAAATGAAGTCGCCCAATGTTTCCGGTGGTCGCTATAATAACAGCGAGATCGGTACTTCAAAGTGTTTTTCTGCTACTTGCGGAAAGAATTGAACGGTTGTGTAATGACATCTTTTGTAGCACTCGACGAGTAGAGTTCACCGATGAAATATGAAGCTGGTCTAAATAAGTGTAATTGTACCCAGACTTTGATTTATCCATGCTATTTTTTCCGTACAAATTGACTTTTTTTGCCATTAGACAAGTCAAAAAGTCGCCGGATTTTGCCGAAGACCCAAGACGTACGTTACGTTACGACCAAACACTTCCGTCTTCGATTTCTATTTCCGGAAATGGTGGCGGGAGATTGGAGTGTGAACTAACGTAATAAATTGTGAAATTTTAATCAGTGTATTTCTTACTTGGAAATCTGTGAAGCTACGTTGTTCGTTCGCATAGCGGGACGATACAGTGTAACTTGTGAATGCTTTATCTATTGAAATGTATTTGTTTTGGTTTTTTTTGCTGACGCTGGCGGGGGCGTGGCACATCTGCATGGGGGTCGGTAATGGGTCGCACTAATTGCTGAATCCGCTGAATCGGCCTGAATCGGCGCCGATGGAGCATACTAATTACTGAATCGCTCACTGCGTTTGTGAATATTTGATGTGTCTAAAGTGCATGTATAACTTTAGTTTTATACCGCATTTTCTAGTGTCTTTCATATTATGGTATATTCAATATACATCGTGTATAGCGTGCCGGCAGCCGGCAGGCTAGCCACGCAGTTAGGCTGCCGGCAGGCAGCAGAGGCCACACTGTGATTGGCTATTGATCAGGCGAATTGGTCCACAGAGCCAAAGTTGCCAATTTATATTGGTGGAAAAGTGCCATATATAACAAATAATACTCGGTACTTCAAATGGCCTGAAGTTTTGCCGTCTCTCAATACCGTGACACATTCATGCTGAAATGAATAATTAGTTAATTACCATGTCATGCTGTATAGGTAGGCTTACAGTGTGTAACTGGATTGTATAAGCATAGGCGTGTCCAGGAGTTGAAGTTGGGGGGACCAAGGTCAAGCGCCGCGCCTTGCCGAGTTGAGGCGCCGAAGGCGCCAAGGGTGTGGGGCGTGGGGAGGGGGACACCCCCTCAGGGGAATGGGTCTGGGGAGGAGGGAGTGCCCCTTCCGCAGAGATTTTTTTTTTGAGATTTTGGGGGTCAAAATGGCGTATTTTCGTGGACTCTTTAATTGGTGCTAAATTTTTTTTTTCTTTTGACCAAAGCAGTATAGAAATACATCTGGAATACAGGGACTGCCATGGAGATTGACTACTGTAACGCTGTGTTGGCTGAGTCGCCGAGAGTCATAACAGACAAGTTGCAGAGAGTGATGAATTCAGCTGCCTGCGTCGTCAGTGACACTCGGAAGTACGACAGTGGTTTGTCGCGATTAATGCATGACGAGCTCCACTGGCTTGATGTCACCGATCGAGTACGATTTAAGCTCGCAGGCTCATGTATCGATGTCTCCATGGAACTGCTCCGCCGTACTTGATGGACAGTCGTACACTCACAGCAGAAGTCATTGGCTGTCAATATCTGCATTCTGCCACTCAGCGGAAGTTGGTCGTACCGCGCTATCGATTGAACAGTTTCGGTCGTCGGCACTTTTCTGTGGCGGGCCGGTCAACTTGGAATTCGCCGCCAGACAGTCTTCGTGACCCAGAACTGAGTTTTGATACTTTCAAACGTCAGCTGAAGACATACATTTTTGCGAAATATTGATGACAAAATGTATTAAGCGCGTTAGAGATCTTTTTGAGTATGCGCTATATAAATTTACACTTACTTACTTACTTACTTACTTACTTGCATGCGATAAAGAGCATTACTCATAGGTGTCTATCCCTCTAAATCCTTGGAGCAAGTTTCCCCCTAACTCAAAGCGAGGCGCCGCAGGCGTTGACGGGGTGGAGAATGGGGAGAGGGTATCCCCCTCCCTAGCTGACTAGAGGCCTGGGGGAGCGTCGTGAGCTCCCCAAGCGGGCTCCGGGGCAGAGCCCCAGTGAAACACGACTTTGGTGCGTTCTAAGCATCACAGAACACTTCTGCTTGCAAGAATAAATATATAAATATAATATAAATATTTATATTTATATTTTATTTATATTTATATATATATTTATATGATATTTATGTAATATTTATATATTTATAAATAAATATATCAGAAATGCAGAACAATAATAATATTGAACAGTTGAACTTTCCTCTTAAGTTCCCCAAAAACCTCCCCTCTATGTTTTCTTGGAGCATTTGCAAGGTGTAGATGCACAGGGGAAGGGTCTGGAGAGGGGGCAGTGCCCCCTCTGCAGAAAATTTTAAAAAGTTTTTAGGGTTAAAATGGCGTATTTTCGTGGACTCTGAGTGCCCCCTCCCTAGAAAATTTTGTATATTTTTATGTCAAAGTGCCGTATTTTTCTGACATTTTTTTTGTGCTAACTGAGTAAGTGTTAAGTTTTTATGATCAAAAACAGGGTGATCACAACACTGGAATGTACCTTTTTAAAGTTACTTGATACGCTGCGGTATTCGACACCATAATCCTAGCTTGCACGTTTTGGCAAAATCACAGAGTGTGACACACAGACAGACATGCAGGTGCCTTTGCTGCTCTATATGCTGATCGACGTAAAGTATGTCCGAAAAAATCCACTTATGGAGAGCAGATGTGGACTTTTGGAGAAGGGGCCGGTCCGGGGCTCAGCCCCGGAAGCAACTGTTTTTGGGGGCATAAAAACTCCCAAAAAATGCATATAGCGGGTACAAATTTTATTAGTTTTATTGCACAGAATAATGCACTGCATATGCTAGGCAAAAAAGGCGACTTTTGGCATTTTGGGGGGCATGGCCCCTTTGGACCCCCTAAATCCGCCTATGTGTATAAGCCTATATTCACGCAAATGCACTTATGCACTTAGGCTAAGTTGATTGCAGTGTCATGCATTGTTCTGTGATTCAACCTTATCAGCTTACAGTAATTACTAAATATAGTAACACTAGGCCTAACTTGTAACTTAACTTTGCATAGGCCTAGTTCATGTTGGCAACCTCAAAACGGAATTTTTTCAGCCAAAAATTTTGTACAGGTTGTACTTTTTCAAATAAACATATCTGACAAGAAAACAATTAGGCCGCATGTATAAGGTGGGGCGATAAACCCTACTCACTCACTTGCCAGTCACTGTCTGCTGGACCTTATGTAGTCATGCGACTGGTGATCGCGTGAATCTCAGCTGGTTGATTGGCATTGGCAAGCCTGGAATGCCCCTCCCTTGCTCCGATGCCACTGTATTTGCCATGCATGATGGCTTTTACAAAAAATGTTGTCCTCAAGTTTGCCAAAAGAAGAAAACATCTCCTACACTACGTTCGCAATGACTAGCGTCCGCAATGACAGAATTAGAGCGACGCTCTAGTTTGCAGCCAATCACAACTGACTGCCGGCAGACTAGTTGTGCATTTAGGCTGCCGGCTGCCGGCACGCTATACACGACGTTCAATATAAACGTTATTTGCACGTTATCTGGACTTAACCTCGCGACCAAGATAACCTAGGTTAGGTAACCTAGAAATTAACTTGGACGTGAATCAGTCGGCCCTTAGAGTTTGAACAAACTAATTGTTTCTCTATGACTAATGTCTGCTTAGACTTTGTTAGTCTGATATGGTAATTTGCACATTTTTCAGCCGTTGAAGTTGTTTTAGTCCACGGAGAAAGTAGTTTGTTTTGGATGTTGCAGATTTTTACTTGGTTTTGACAGATATTACTGCTGAGAGCCTGAGAAGATGGATGAGAAGATGGAAGGAAGTAGCAAAGTTGATGCAATATTCCATGCTGTGTCATTTTATCCACGGAGTTCACCACATACTGTTGGTCATCCAAAGGCCATGCTAGATGCACAGATAGAAACATCCACACATACTCGTAGTAGTCCTACATCCATTGGTGTCTCCATTGATAAGAAGATGCAGAAGACTGCCAAGCAGTCTAACAGATATGTTGGTGCTGGTAAAAAATCCAAGGTATTAGAGAGACGATCAAAAAGTATTGAATCTTTGAGGCTTACGAGCATTAACTCCAGGCTAATTCGGAAATCAAAGTATACGTTGTTACCGTTCAAACGTGGACAACTGAAATTTTGCAGCAATTTGCGAGATGCAGCTGTAAGAAGTGGAGCACATGTAGCATTGAATTCTGAGCTGGCTGCTGGGAAAGAGAACAAAGTAGATTATGTTGATAGTGGTGCTAGTGTTGTCACAGAGAAGCTTAACAGGACTGCTGGTGCTGCTCCAAGACGATTTTTCAGAGCCAGTTTTGGTAAACGCCAAAAATTCACACTTGATATGCGCAGTGTGCACAGTAATCGTATGAAAATGAAACACTCGAAACAGCACGAAAAAAACGCTATTGTCGCAAACAAACAGTTGGAGTTCAGTGCTGCCATTGACCGTGCAAAACCTGAAAGTGGTACTGAAGAAAGCCATCATAATGACTCTTCCACAGCATGTGTTACAGGCTTCACATTGGGTGAGGATGGTGTACATAAGAACTACGAGGTGGCAGCCGAGTCTGCAGAAGTGCCCCATGGCAGTAGTCCATCAGCAAACAGGACTCTAGAGTGTGCAGTGGTTACTGACTCTGTTTGTTCCGCTGACGTTGAACAGCATTCTGATATTACCAGCACTTCTGATGCAGCATCCGTAGCTATGTCAACCCCAAAGTTATATTCTGACAGACTTGTTATACACAGTCCAAGCTTGAAGCAAGGTATTTTTTCCTGCTTTTGTTCTCTGCTACTGTTCAATAGGTCTTGGCATTAGTTGTGTTTAATATTTATACACACTTATCTTTTTGTGCTGTCTTATTTGTGTCTTAGTTGTTCTGCAAATTATTCTTCTATTTCAGTGACTACTAAAACCTGTTCTGAAATTACTTTGAACTTGTTTTGATGCTTGTTTCTTACTCAGCTTTGTAGTTTTAAAGCGAAATATGAATTACCTGGTACCACAGACCTGTAAATAAGTAGACCGTTTATTCAACACCTAACGCGATGAGTTGAAGCCAGTTGAAGCCCGTTTCATTAAATATTCATCGTGCATGCCATATTTCAGTGGGTATGATCCACTGACTTATAGCTGCGTTTTTGATTCCTAACGCATTAGTGTTAGTTCATATATAAGTATATTATAAATACACCCAAGCCGGAGCACGAAAAGCAAATTTTCTAGTATATTGCCTCAATACAACAAAACAAAAAATCTTTAGAGTTTTTTTGTCTGCCATGCTGTCAGCAGGTATGCCTAACGCGTTAGTGCTATATAGGCCATCAAAAAACGCAGCTTACGTAACGAATGTCATTATCTTTTGCTAGCAAACCAGATTGTTTTTGCTACCCGGTACGTTATTTTTTTTCTAAATTGCATATCATGAACTTTTGGATCATGTAGCTGTAAACTTGGTACTTTTTTGTTGTGCAAACCAAATTAGACACTTGTAATTCGAAATATATTAAATATTATATATAAAAAACTGCAAGCAATTCATTTAATGTTGTATAAGCGCTGATGTAACAAAAAGTATAAGCCCGAACTAATGTATTAGCTTAGACATTTAATCTGTTCTCAGTAGCCAGATATAAATGTCTAAGCCAGTGTTTTTCAACCTTTTTGCTGCAGCGGAACCTGGAACAAGCGTGAAGGTCACTCACGGAACCCCATGCATTGATCCATGTGTCCAGCGACGTACGCGAGGTAGAAGCTACACTCATTGCAGGCAGAGCCCCATGGGGATGACAAAGCAGGCAAAGATGACCAATTATAATGTGAAATTTGACCACTCCGTAGCTCTGAGATGGGTTTCCCATGAAGAGCAATAGCATTTAGCTATTAGTAGGCAGCAGTTAGTTATTGTATTTAACCGAACACGGCGGGCGAGGCGATTGTCGACTTCCACTTAGCCTTTGCCAGCAAAGCAGAAAATTTATCACATGGATGCCCTCGGACATATACATGTCTTTTTTATTTTCCTTAGGAGAGTGTTTAAAAAATTGAATTAACATCGTAACCATGACTCTAGTCAATACGTTGTTCTTTTCTTTTTCTCCATTTTCGACAATGCACTAATTCTCGGAGTTGAGTAATGCCGTGCATAGGGGGCCTGCGTTATAAGATAGGTCTACAGTGCAAATATGCCAAAATTACTAACAACAGAAATGATTCAGTGCAGTAAATCTATGCAAAAATAGACGTTCAGAAGCACAATTTCGTTTGGTGCTAATTTTCTATGACTTTGTCTGACGTGACTTCGCTTGCCAAGTTATTTTTACTGGCTGTCTGCGAAACCCTTGGCAGATGCTCGCGGAACCCTTGGGTTCCGCGGAACCCCAGTTGAAAATCACTGGTCTAAGCTCATGCATAATGTTCGTGCTTATACTTTTTGAATTTTGCCATTTTACATCAGCGCTTATACAACATTAAATAAATTGCTTGCAGTTTTTTTATATATATAATATATGCAGTTTTATTATAGTTTGAAAGGTCACTGAACAGTTACTTTGTACACAACAACAACAACAACTACTACTACCTCCAGCATTTTGCATTTTGTTATTTGTTTAATATAATGGCAAGCATGTACGTGGGACCGCAAATTTAGTCTACATACCAAATTTCATGCAGATGGGTGAAAAAGCAGTTATAAGTGATGAACAACATTTAAAATGGTGACCAACGCTATCTTGAACTTGCTACTTTTCTTGATTCTGGTCACATGATTTATTACCAGTAGCAACTAACCACATTCTTGCAAAATTTTATGAGCTTTTTTCAGTCGACAGCTGATTTGTTATGCTTTGTGTTAAAATACAAAATGGTGATGGTCAGCATGTTAAATTTCATTTTTGTTTGATTTTATGGCATAATTACATGTAGAACGTCAAACTTAGCTCGCATATGAAATTTTGTGCAAGTACTTGCAATAGCAACTAAGTTATGAGCGATAAATGGAATTCAAAATGGTGGCTGCCACCATCATGAATTTATTATTTTTTTGTCGATTTTGGTCACACGATCTACTTCTGGTAGCAGCCGACAACATTACTGCAAAATTTCATTAATCTGTGTCAATCGGCAGCTGAGTTATTGCTATTGTGCAAAAATCCAAGACGGCGGCCTCCATCTTGGATTTTATTTTTGTTCAATATTTTGACATGCTTGTGTGTAGGACCTCAAAAGTAATACACATGCCAAATTTCATGCAATTATGTGCAATAATAAACGAGTTATGAGCAATAAATGAAATTCATAATGGCGGCTGCCACCATCTTGAATTTATTATTTTTGTCCATTTCGGTCAAATGGTCTATTTCCGGTGGCAGACGTCTACAATACTGCAAAATTTCGTTCATCTACATCAGTCGGCGGCTAAGTTATTGCTGTTTGTGCAAAAAATCCAAGATGGCGGCCGCCGCCATCTTGGATTACAATTTTGTAATGCTGGACCACCTACTAAGTCCATTTGTGCACCTGAAATTCCCTGTAAAATTGCGTGTTGATCGAGTGCGTACTTTTCGAGATATGGCGATTTGAAAATTTCACAAATTTGGCTTAAAATGACCCCCAAACATTATTTCTTATCAACGAGACCCCCAAAAGGCCCTACCTCACACGGAAACACGCATTTTGAGCCATAAACGCTCGTGATTGGTCTTCTGGTGTGACCTGTAAGCGTGAGCAAGAATACAAAAAAAGGATAGAACTCAAAAAGTAACGGAAAATGCTCTCCCTCTGCAGACCCCTTCCCATCGTCCCACATCAACCAAATTTTGCGTGTGAGGTTGTATCCCGGATATCTTTCTTGGTTTCAAGTTTCGTTAAGATCGGTTGAAAAATGTGGGAGCTGTGGGGGGTTGAAATTTCGGCCTTTCCGTTGACTTGGCACATCGCTTATACAACAGCTTGTTGCTATCGCACAAGCCGTGATTTATCGTGCATATGCGGAGATGGGCATGGCATTTTTTGGGCTTCAGAGTTTTTGCTGAATCCACTATCTGTGGTTTTATGTCTGTGCCTGGTAACATAGGATTGAATAGGCTTAATTTTTTTGCTGATGATTATGACTGTTACAGCTGTGCATTAGCGTTCGCTAAAAAAATTTTTTACTGTTGTGTAAAATGCATATCGTAGTTAAGATTGACACACTAGCATACTACAAGAACCGTATAATGCTCTGAATGTAATGTATTATATGTCTTTTTATGTCACTAAATGACTGCAGTGATTTTAATTTTTTAGGTTTGGGATTGTCATCTTATGTCATGCGAACTAGTAAACGGTACGAATTAAAATTTTGTTTTGTGATAATATCCGCAGACAATATACTGACTGAATAATATGATATATGTGTGTTAGCAAATGTGGGTTGAAGTTATGCAGGCACCTTGGCATTTTTACATCGACTCCTTGACTGAGACAATTTAATGAAGTCACTTTTCTGTGTAGTCATATGTCTGTCTATCTGTTCATCCACAAAAAGTTTGTTGATGTTTATCCAATTTTTGCAAAATTTGATGTACATGTATTGGTTAGTGACTAGTGAGTGCTGCATGATGGTATGCCTTATGCCACATTGATGTCTGTCTGGAGGATAACAGGGAAGATTATTAGAACTACCATTATGTTAATTACATATGCACACGTATAATGGAGTTCTTACAATTTTAGGTTTAGCTTTTTTGTATTTTATGTTTTGTGTTTCTGTAAAGGTTAAACTTACCGTTGCATAAATAGGCGTTTGTGTGCATTCTGCCTGAAAAGGCCATCTCCGAAATGACCTATACTGTGTCGGGTTGGACGTTAAACCCTACTCACTCACTCACGTATGCCTTATGATCTCAATCCAAGGTCATAGACCATGTCATGAGACCTTCAAAGTTAGAATTTCTTTTATTCTTAACGTTAGTCTTTTCCAGTGTGACCTGGCAAATAGCTACTGATTTAAACAGTCGGTCACATGACTTTGTACTTTGCTGGTTTGCCTCATTGTGAAACTGCTACAGAAGAGCCCATAACATGCTAGGTACAGGTTCTTTTAAGTTCTTAAAAGTTCTGGAGAAAAAAAATTTTTCAGACTGGGGAAAGTTCTTGTAAACCGAATTAGGTCTTGAAAGTTTTGAATTTTGTGCCTCATGGTCTTCAAGTTCATTGAATTACAGTTGTTCACAATTACTGTCACTGCTATCTGAAAATTCTTTCACGTGGTGCCGGAGTCATCCAAAGTGATGTAAAATATTGAGGAAATTCATCTGGAAAAGGTACTTGAAAGTCCTTGAAAAGGTCATGAATTTTTTTGGACCAAAAACTGTAGCCGCGCTGCGTATGGGATTAATTCATTTGATGTTGGCATATGTTGTCATTGTTCATTGCACATGGCAGTTGGATTCCCTGGTTTGTAGGTCAGCTGTTTTTTTGTGCATGTGGCAGTGTAGCATGCATTTTTATCTGTTATCAAACATCTGATTGCATTTTACAGGAAGTCCGAAGACGCCATTCATAAGAAAAACAAGGAACAGATGATATTGGTACAGATCTACGCATGGATTTTTTCTTGTTTTTAATGCATTTTTGGTTGATTATTCAAGTTTCATGTGAAAAAGTGCTGGATTTAAGAAGTTAATCTGTTGTTACACAGTGTTGGATAGTAACGAAGTAGTTCTACTTCGTTACTCTACTTAAGTAGAAACTTTTACTTTCTACTTCTACTGAAGTAGATTTTTGAGCTACTTTCTACTTTTCGTTACAAAAAGTAGATTTTTTCTCACAATGCAGTTATTTCATTGACTACTGCAATGCAACTGAAAACACGTTGAGGCATTTAAAAAATATTTCATTTTTTACTGAAAGTAGTAGTAACCAAGCTCCTTAAGATGTTGTTGCATCATAACGTCTTGCCCTTTTGTTGCATTTAAGACTAACACTCATTCTGACTGTTTCTTTTAGGGTAAGCATTAAGCGTCATCACATAAATTTTGCACAGAAGCACTAAAACTATAGACTAAAGTTTGATCTCTTTTCCTACTGGGGATGAGTGGAGGTAAAATGACTGCTAAATGGCCAGTATCAGTATATAGACCTATGACTTTAGGCATACCGTAACGTAACCATAACCCTGACCATAACCACAAAATTAACTCGAGACTTCTGGCATTTCAGCCTGTGAGAACTGCATTGTGCATGTATACAGTGGCTGCATAAATTCTGTAGAGTTTGAGTTTCTAAATTGAAAATTGTAGTTATTTTGTATCTTAATTTGAGTCTTTAATTTATTTATTTATTTAATATGTAATAAACGCTTGCGACAAACGCGCGAGAACAATAACATAGGAAAACAGTAAGAAAAACTACAAACATTACTAAGGTAGACAAAAGAAACGCAGCAAATACATACTAAACATAGAAAACATTGAAAGAAAAAAACTACAAACATTACTAAGGAAAGCAAAAGAAATACAGAGAAAAAGCATTATAAACAGACTACAAATAAACAAACTAATAACAGTTGCTAAATAGATTTCTAGTGATATACGTCCGTTTTCCATCTTTTTAGATAAAAAAACTGTACTTTATGTCGCTCAAGCTGTAAAATTGTTTTTAGGTAAAAAATGAGCATAAACTTGGCAAGAGATGCAAAAACGTTTCAGAAAAAAATTAAAAGAAAACATTTTAAAACGTTGAATAAATAACTTTAGCTTTAGCTAGTCCAATCTTTACCTAATGCCCAATGCTGTAAGTGCATAATGGCTGAAACTGAAAAGATAGAGAATGTATTCAATTTCAGTTCAACGTGTGATCATAAAACCAAGTGTCACCAAACTAACTAAGTTAACTACCACTACTATGGCCTATATTAATTTATTGATGTGGTTTTAAAAGTGCCTCTCGAAATCCTTGATAAATTTTTTAATAAAGTTTAAAAAAATTTTTAATGTTGAAAGAAAAAACGTTAAAACATAAAAACACATGCCAAGAAAAAACGTAAAAACGTTTATTTCATTTATAAAATTTGATACATACACAAATGCGACTGGAAAGAAAACGTTTTTAAAGACAGATGATATCCATTCGGATACAGCATATATTTTACAGCCAGAAAAAAGCAGTCAACATTCGTTTAACTCAATGGCGCTTGAGGTCAGTTAAGTGTCAGCATTTTTAAAATTTTAGCTGTGGTAAAAAAAACTGTTGGATATACGTTTTAGTTTTGTTTGTAATTTGTGTAATGTACTTCTCTTCTAGAATTTTCTTAAGCTTATATAAGCATTACGCCTATATACGCCTACGATTCAAACTTCTGTTTTGACATATGGTGCGTTACAAATGCAGACTACTTACTTACTTATGTGTTAGGGTGACGTGAATAGGCAGACAGCATGCAGGTTATTGATTTGACACTAAAACACACTGTTAAGTTTCCAAATATTGACTGCTTTCTACTTAAGTAGAAAAAATTTCTACTTTTACTCAAGTAGTTTTATTTTTGGCTCCTTTTACTTAAGTAGATTTTTGGGGTCACTAGTTCTACTTCTACTCAAGTAGAATTTTTGGCTACTTTATCCGACACTGTCGTTACATAATGATGTAGAAAATTGAGACAGTTTCTTTCACTGGATACCATACGTCATTTAGTGACATTTACTGTACATTAACATTTCATTTGGATGGTATTGCGCATTTGCACCGTGTTGTGAGATGTTAGATAGCAGTGAGTTTGATGCTTTGAAAATGTGCATAGAGAAATAGACCAGAAAAGAGCATGCTACTGAATGATTGGCATCTCGAAGCTGAAATGTGCTCAATGTGCGGAAGTTACAGAATCTGCTAAAATAGCCAGCTCAGTTAATTTCTATGATGTTGAACTGATGCTGGCAGCCTTAAGTTGGTCAGCATCGATTTGTCACCTACTCGCCGTATGCTGATATTGTGTGAGATGAGATTGATTTGAGAGCGTGTGACTGTTGTCAAGGACTTTGGTCAGAAGTTGCATGGCATGGCAAATTGCAGCGTTTGCGGAATGACGTATGTACGTTGTGAGCCGGTTGATGAACTCACACACTCACAGTACCATCAGACCGTCTTGGCCACTCTGAAATTTTCTGTAAGTGGACAGTTGGCATGTTTAGTGTTCACAGAGCAATTATGGTTGTGTATGTTACTAAGACATTTCTTTACTGATTATACTGTGTTTAGACCATGCTTTGCCGTATAGGTGTGTTTATGCTATTCCAGGCTTTCTGAATTCCTGTTTCCAGCTACTGTAAAGCACTCTGCTCTAACAGCTTCGTCTGCTTTCAATGTTATTGTAAATCTGAAAGCTTAGTCCAGTTATTACAGTGTAACTTGAATCAGCAGCAGCTATAGCATCAGTGCTGCTGAATGCTAATCACGTGGACGGACGTGTGGATTTGTGTCAGGGCTGGCGTAAGACTGCATCAGTTCAGGACTTCGACGACGGCACTTGTGTCGTTGCTGTCAGTTGTCACGACAAGAGAAACGGCCGACGTGTATGCTGCTTTTTATGTGTCTTTTTATGGTTGAATTTACCCACGTTTACGTCATTGTCATCCCTATGTTGCTTTTCAAGCTCTGCTTTTCTCTCTTCACAAAGTGCAGGCGCTACTGTCAGTACAGAATGTTTTGGCTTGATCGTTTCATGTCTCTGAATTATGTCGGCGGTAACTTAAGTTACAAGTTTGTTGTATGACATATAAGAAGACATTTTTGTATCTTTCACCACTTACAAGACATAGACACTGCCATGTCTGTCATTAGCTACCAACAATATAAAACTACACTTTGGGCCATAAAAAACGTGTCGCTTTACTTTTGTGCAAATCTTCACCATTTATTGACCGATTTTTAAATTTTTTTTCACTGGCACACTCTGCGGACATTTTGCAATAGTGTGATTATTATATATCTCACCACACCATAAAAGCGTCTTTTCACTACCTTGTGAAACATAAATGTAAGCAAACCTAACGATAATAACAAACATTTAGGTAAATGAAAAAACACTTCTGACCGCATTGCGATGAATGATCCATATGACACTAGACTGTGTTAGACACACAGTCTATCGTCATACAGATCATTCACCGCCATATTGGTCTGAAGTGTTTTTAAAAAAATTTTTACGTGCAACAGCAGCTACTGCTGTAGCATGTCTTAGCCATTGCAGTTTTGTCTGTCCGTCCGTCTGTTTGTCACATGGGTGGATCAGTCAAAAACGGTGCAAGCTAGGATCAGCAAATCTTCACCATCGGCTGCCTGGAAGACTCTAGTTTCAGGAACCGTAAAGTTTTTCCATAAGTTCGAAGGGGGTCACCCGAACGAGGGCACTAGATGAGAGGGGGTAGGAAAAATCTGCGATAATCAGTCGATATAGCGTTACCACAGTGAGATAGTGGCACCATCTGGCGAGTACAATTAAAACACTATAGGGCCTGCATAATTATTTAGCCGTAGGTCGTCTGGCGCCATCTGATGAGTGATTTTGTTTTATTGGGCCTTCTGTGAAACTGTAGCCAAAAGCCGTATGGATGAGATCTACGGATGAAGTCTGCGGATCACTAGCGTACGATGATGCACTGCTGTTGCGCGTTCACCTTTGCATTAGCACGGCTTTTGCACTAAAATGTTTGTTTGTTATTATCGTTATACATGCATATTTCATTCATTTGTATCTCACAAGGTAGTGCAGAGACGCATTTATGGTGTGATGGGATATGTAATAATCACATTATTGCAATAATAATCACATTATTGCAAATTGTCTGCAGAGTGTGTCAGTGAAAAAATGTTGAAAATCTGTCAATTATTGGCAAAGATATTTACAGAAGTAAAGTACCACGTTTTTATGGCCCACTCTGTATCTATTGTATGCTTTAATTTTCTCACAAGTTGACTATTTTTACTGCTTCTACTGCAGATACTGGTGATAGATTTATTGCATTAGCCCGGGATCTTCTATCAGTGTTGGACTTGCAGTTACTGAATTTCAGTCTGCTGATGACTGCTTTTTGAAAGACTTTTTTGGAACTGTCCAGTATAGCTTATCAGGTTAGGTCAGGTATTCGCGTAGTTGTGAGACCGTAGCGTCGCTCTTCCGCCGTGGCCGTGTTTAATAGCCAGCTTCCATTGATCAGCAGGTGGGCGTGGGCGGTTGCTGTCTCTTCAAAGTTGGTCTATCCACCTGCCACGTGGACGACCGGGACGACGTTTCCATGTAGGGTCTAGGAGACATCCCTGAGACAACCTGATGCAACTGTAGAGTGCCTTGTGGGCTGGAACTTCGTCGCCAAGCCTCACTAGATGTCCGAAGATGGCTCAGCGACGGCAACAGATGGTGGTCAATAGAGGAGGGAGACTGGTGCGAGCGGCAATCTCTTCGTTCCGTGCGAATTGATGCCATGATATGCCTAGAATGCGATGCTGGCATTTCACGTGGAATGCATCTAATGATTTGCTGTCTGCCACTGTGAGGGTCCAGGTTTCAGATGTGTATAGGAGCACTGACTGTACCAAGGCGAGGTAGACGCGGAGCCCCAGCACTCTTTTGTGTGGCTATCGACTGGATACTGAGACACATGAAATGCAGACCTGGAATCCCCTTTGGGCGTGATCTCTTCACCGATTTAGTTTACGCAGATGACACGGCCTTCTTCGTCGAATCACCAGCCTCTGCCGCCACATGTATCTCAAGCTTCGCGGAAACAGCGTCAGTGTTCGGCCTCCAG